>Ga0194132_10013268_pt1 | contig 10042 bp, 8 predicted proteins | sample TA2KigOf80mmetaG_FD_148612 | JGI IMG/M metagenome (GOLD analysis project Ga0194132, IMG submission 148612) | Freshwater microbial communities from Lake Tanganyika, Tanzania - TA2015054 Kigoma Offshore 80m | ecosystem: Environmental > Aquatic > Freshwater > Lake | place: Tanzania: Lake Tanganyika... | reverse complement strand
GCTCCCAAGTCCGCAAAGGGATGGGCGCACAGGTCATGGCTTCTCTGCGCAACTTGGCCATCTCGCTGCTCCGTATGGCCGGTGCCCGCTACATCGCCCCTGCGCTCCGCCATTGCGCCCGCCTCGGCCCCCAAGTCTTGCGCCTCATCGGCCTCCGACTTTGACGGGGCCGTGAACAGCTGCTCGAGACGGAGAAGCATCCCACACGGAATAAACCGTTCCGTACAAGTATGCAAGGTCTCGAGGTCCTACTCTGGAATCTCAGGGGCCATTCCAACGCCACAGGCCGCGCCAAGAGCATCCCTCTGCGAGCGCCTTTGAGACAAAATCGCTTGCGCCACTCTCCGAAAATACATACCTTCGCGGTTAGGATTTCGAGAATCTTATGGCCACCAAAGCGTCTCCAAAAGACACCATCAGACAGTTGCGTGATGTCATTCGCCACCACGAGTACCGATACTACGTCCTCGACGATCCGGAAATCTCGGACGCAGAGTTCGACAGGTTGCTCCGAGAACTCAAATATCTCGAGTCCAAACATCCCGAGTGGATCACGCCAGACTCGCCTACACAGCGCGTTGGCGGCAAACCCGCCGAAGGCTTTGCCGCGGTAGAGCATGCCAGTCCCATGCTGAGCCTCGACAACGCGTACTCCGAAGCCGAACTGCTCGATCTCGACCGCCGTGTGCGTGAATTCTCGGCTGAAGATGCCACGTATGTCTGCGAGCTGAAAATCGACGGATTGAGCCTCAGCTTGGTCTACGAAGACGGCGTTTTGGTGCGCGGCGTCACGCGCGGCGATGGCACACGAGGCGAAGATGTGACGGTGAACGTCAAAACGATTCGTTCGCTTCCGCTGAGACTGCTGAATGATGCGGCCCAAAACCACGGCCAAATCGAGGTGCGCGGCGAAGTGTTCCTTCCGTTGGCGTCCTTCAACGCGGTCAACACTGAGCGAGAAGAGAACGGTGAGCCCCGCTTTGCGAATCCGCGCAACGCTGCGGCTGGGACGCTGCGCACGCTGAATCCGGAGGTGGTGGCTTCGCGAAAGCTCGACTTGTTCGTCTACCAGTGCTTTGCCGACGGGCAAATCCCCTGCGAGCGCCATTCCGAAACACTCCATTGGCTCAAACGGGCAGGCTTCAAAGTCAACCCCCATTGGAGACAGTGCGCTTCGATTGACGGCGTGGTGGCCTACTGCCGTGCGTGGGGAGAACAAAGAGATCGGTTAAGCTACGAAATCGATGGTGTAGTCGTTAAGGTCGACTCCATTCGCCTGCAGCAAGACATGGGTGCCACCTCCAAGTTCCCCAGGTGGGCCGTAGCCTATAAGTTCGCAGCCCGCCAAGCCACCACGCAGGTCAAGAATATCCTGGTGCAGGTCGGGCGAACTGGCGCGCTCACCCCCGTTGCAGAGCTGGAACCGGTTGAGCTCGCAGGTAGCACGATCAGCCGGGCCACGCTGCACAATGAAGACGAGATTCGCCGCCTTGGCCTCAAGATCCTCGATTGGGTTCTTATCGAGAAAGGAGGTGACGTCATTCCCAAGGTCGTGAAAGTTCTGGAAAGCCGTCGTGAGCCCGACGCGCAAGATTTCGTCATGCCTGGCCGTTGCCCGGTTTGCGACAGCCAGGTTTACCGGCCGCAGGGGGAAGCGGTGTGGCGCTGCGAGAATGCAAGCTGCCCGGCCAAACTCAAGGAATCGCTGCTGCACTTTTCTGCCCGGAAAGCGATGAAGATCGAAGGACTGGGAGAAGCGCTGGTCGATCAACTCGTCGATCGAGGTTTGGTAAAAGATCCTGCCGATCTTTACCAGCTGTCGCTAGACACCCTGGTGCAGTTGGAACGAATGGGAAAAAAATCTTCCGAGAACCTGCTCGACCAGATTAAGGAAAGCAAAAGCAACGATTTGTCGCGCGTCATCTTTGGACTCGGAATCCGTCATGTTGGAGAGCGCACCGCCCAGATCCTGGCGCAGCACTTTGGATCCATAGACGCCCTTAGCCAGGCAACCCAGGATGCGCTCGAAGGCGTCTTCGAAGTCGGCCCGGTCGTTGCCGAATCGATTTACCGCTTCTTCCTTCAACCTGAGAACCTCGCCCTGGTCGAGAAGCTGCGCGCGGCCGATGTGAATCTTTCTGCCAAAGCTGCTGCTCGACGGTCGTCAGAACTCCACGGAAAACAGTTTGTCCTCACAGGAAAGCTCCCGACCCTCTCGCGCGAGCAGGCCACAGCACTGATCGAACGGCACGGAGGGCGCGTCACCGCTTCGGTAAGCCAGAAAACCGATTTCGTGCTGGCCGGCGGCGAAGCCGGCTCGAAGCTCGACAGGGCACGATCGCTTGGGACCGTAGTAATCGATGAGGCGGAGTTTCTAAAGATGGTACAGTAGATTGTTGTCAGGCGGCCAGACGGAAGGGCCTGTGAATCAGAACGACCGGTGAACATATGGATGACCTGCGATCAACACGGATCAGCGCGGACTGGTGCCGATATCCTGTTCTTCGTCCATCGGTGGTAAGCTCGTGCAGCGTTTGGCGGCAGCCTAGGTGAAGAGGGACTCATGCGCAAATACATCCCATTTGCCTTTAAGAACTCGTTGCGTAACAAGCGGCGAACGATTCTCACCATCGCCAGCATCAGCGTATCGCTCTTTCTGCTGGGAGTACTCATCGCCGTCTACCACGCCTTTTACTTTCGTGCGGCCCCGCCCGAGCAGGCGTTGCGGCTTGTGATGAGAAACCGTGTGTCGTTGACTTTTTCCATCCCTGAATACTATGAACCCAAGATCCGGCAGATCCCAGGCGTGAAAGAAGTCGTTTCCCGATCGTGGTTCGGCGGCATCTATATCGACAATCGCCCGGAATATTTTTTCCCTCGATTCGGCACAGACCCCGAGCGCATCTTTAAGGTCTATCCTGAGATGACAATCGACCCTGAACAACTGAAGGCATTTCAAAGCGAGCGCACCGCTGCCGCCATTGGCAAGACGCTGGCGGAGAAGCAAAACTTGAGGCTCGGCCAAAAAATCACCCTGAAGGGCGATATCTACCCGGTCGACCTGGAACTGACGATCCGGGCAATTTTCGAAGGCACGGCTGATAGCAGCGACAACGTGATGTATTTCCACCGCAAGTATGTGGAAGAAGGCCTGGTAAATGCCCGCAAAGGTTTAGTGGGAACGTTCGCAATCTTGGCGGAGTCGGCTGAAGCTGTTCCCCGCATCGCGCGCGAAGCCGATGAGATGTTTCGCAATAGCGACCGCCAAACCAAAACGGACTCCGAACGCGCTTTTCAGCTCAGCTTTGTTTCGATGCTGGGTAATGTGAAGGTTTTCCTGCTAAGCATTTGCGGCGCCGTGGTGTTTACCATCCTGCTGGTTTCGGCCAACACCATGGCCATGTCGGTTCGCGAGCGCATCAAGGAAATCGGCGTGTTGAGAACCCTTGGGTTCACCACCGACAAAGTGCTGGCGATGATTATCGCCGAAGCTGTGATCATCGCCATGCTGGGTGGACTGCTGGGTTGCCTGATGGCCTTCGCCGTGGTGCAAGTGTTGGGCAGCAGCTTGCAGGTGATGTTCGGAACGTTGCGGATGCCCCCAGTAGTTTTGTTAATCAGTCTGGGAGTCGCTTTTGCCATTGGGTTGTTGAGTTCGGTCATTCCGGCGTACAACGCTTCTCGGGTGCCCATCACCGATGCGCTGCGCCACCTGGGGTAGAAAGCTCTCGTCACTCGCTGCCCGAGACTGACGCGTTCCGATCACTGATGGCCATTCCACTTTCCTACAACTTCAGAAATCTGCGGGTTCGAAAAGCCACAACCGTCATGACGGCGTTGGGCATTGCGCTGACCGTGGCCGTGCTGCTGGGAATTCTGGCGATGGTAGCCGGCCTGAAGTCGGCGTTGCAGTCCTCTGGCAACCCTCTTCAGATGATCGTCGTACGCAAGAACTCCGCTTCGGAGCTGGTCAGCCAGGTCGCGCGCGAGGCCATTTCGGCCATCCGCTTCAAGGAGGGCATACAGAAGTTTCCCGATGGCGAACCGATGGTGTCGGCCGAGATCGTTACCGTCATGAACCTACCGCGCAAAAACGACCCGGAAGGCGCAAACGTGACGATTCGTGGACTTTCCCGGTCTGGGGTGAAGATGCGGCCTGAGATTCGGATGCTATCGGGCCGGTGGTTCGAGCCAGGACAAAGGGAAGTGGCGGTAGGCAAATCGGTCGCCGCCCGCTTCGTTAGTGCGTCCCTGGACCATTCCCTGCACTTTGGCCGTGGGGATTGGAAGATTGTAGGTATCTTCGACGCGGGCAAGACCGCTTTCGACAGCGAAATTTGGGGCGACCTAAACCAGATTGCGACCGACTTCAACCGAAGCGAGATCATGTCTTCAGCACTGGTTCGTGCTGTCGATCCCATTGCTTTGCAGGCCCTGAAGACCAGCATGGCCGACGACCAGCGCCTCTATCTGGAAGGCAAGTCCGAGACCGAGTATTATGCTGCTCAGACCAGCACCGCGCGACCTGTCGAATTCCTGGGCATGTTTGTTGCGGTCATCATGGCCATCGGCAGCAGTTTCGCGGCAATGAATACCATGTATGCGGCCGTCGCCCGAAGGGCGCGAGAAATCGGCACGTTGCGCATTCTGGGCTTCTCGCGGGGCAGCATTCTACTGTCCTTCGTTTTCGAATCGCTGTTGCTTTCGCTGCTCGGAGGAATTCTGGGCATCGTCCTGGTTTTGCCCATGAATGGCTTGGAAAGCGGCATTGGCAATAGCGTGACCTTCAGCGAAACGGGTTTCGATTTTCGGATTACGCCTGCGATCATCGTCGTTGGGCTCAGTTTTGCAACAGTGATGGGTATTCTCGGCGGACTGTTGCCCGCGCGGACCGCCGCCAGGGCGGATATCCTCGCCGCGTTGAGGGAACTTTAGGGACATGCAGACATGGCTTTCCCCGATTTGTCAGTCTGTCGTTCCTCTTCATAAAATCGGTTTGGCGAGGAACCTTAAGAGCAAAACGCTCGCGCTTCACATCTCGAGACTATGCCTTCTGACGCGAAACAGCTCGACCACGATCTAAACAGCTTGAAAATCGACCGCAGCCGCAGGCGCCAGCCCGATGGCCTCTCAAAATGGGCGACGCGCTGGATTCTCGCGGGCATCGCGCTGTTCGTCCTGTTGGGACTGGCAGCTACCGCATTTCGCTTCTCGAGCCAAGCGGTGGAGGTCGAGATCTACCGGGTTACGGCCAAAGTGGCTGCAGACGCGGGCGACGATCGCGGCATCGTCCTGAACGCAGCCGGCTACATCGTCGCTCATCACAAGATCCAGCTGACCGCCAAGGTCGTCGGCAAAGTGGCATGGATCGGAGTTGAAAAAGGCGACCGAGTGAAAGAGAGCCAGGTGCTCGTGCGCCTCGAAGATTCAGAGTACCAGGCACAGTTGCTTCAGGCGCAGGGTAGCCTGCAGAACTTGCTCTCCCAGCTGCAGGAGTTAGAGAGCGGCTCCCGGCCCGAGGAGAAAGCTCGCGCGGCGGCCAACCTGGAACAAGCAAAAGCCGATCTTGAAAATGCCCGGATCAGCTTGGAACGCACAAAAGGCCTGTTCAAAGATCAGGTGGTGCCCAAGCAGGAGTACGACAACGCTCAAGCCCGCCACGATGCCCAACAGGCGCGCGTCGAGGCGCTGGCCAAAGAGCTCGAGTTGGTTCGGCTCGGGCCCCGGCTGGAACAGATCGAAGCCATGCGAGGCCGCGTCCGCCAAGCACGAGGCGAAGTCGCTCTGCGACAGACTTTCCTGGACGCCACCATCATCAGAGCTCCGATTAGCGGAACCATCTTGGAACGCGCCGTCGAGAAAGGCGAGTTCGTGACCACCAGCTTCGTTGGCGAACGCGGCGCCAAGGGTTATGTCGTCTCGATGGCCGATCTAAACGACCTGCAGGTCGAGCTCGACATCAGCCAGGACGATTTCGCCAAGCTCTACATGGGACAGAAAGCGATCGTCACGACCGATGCATTTCCAGACCGCAAATATGACGGCGCCATCGCTGAGATGTCTCCAGAAGCAAACAGGCAAAAAGCGACGGTGCAAGTCAAGGTTCAGATTTCGAAACCCGACGAGTACCTCCGGCCCGAAATGAACGCTCGTTCCGCTTTTCTGGCTCGCGAGCAGGCGCCCAGCAACGCAGGAAGCCCGCCAGCAGCGAAGATCGTCATCCCAACGGCAGCCATCCGGGACTCGGGCGGGAAAAAGTCGATCTTCATTGTGTTCGAGGGCAAAGCCACCGAAAGGCCCATCAAGACCGGGAATTCGACTTCACGTGGTATCGAAGTAGCCGAGGGCCTCATCGGCGGAGAGGAGATCGTGATTAGCCCCCCAACAACCCTCAAAGATAGAGACCGTGTCGCTGTCAGGACGAAGCGGGGATAGGCCCGAGTTTTTCGCACGGCACGCTCCCCCGAGAACCCGGAGTTGCACTGCGCTGTGCGTTGTCGCAACGATCGTTTCTCCGAGTTGAAGCAGGACCACGCAGCAAGTCCCACTCATCCCGACAGGACAAAACACCCGACACGCGAATGAACAACAACTTCATCATCGAAACGAAGAGCCTGACGAAAGAGTACAAGCGCGACGAATTTAGAATCATGGCCTTGCATCAGGCAAGCATCCAGATCGAGAAAGGCGAATTCTTAGCGCTGATGGGCCCGTCCGGCTCTGGGAAGTCCACCCTATTGCATCTGATCGCGGCAATCGACCGGCCAAGCTCCGGAGAGGTAACGGTTCTCGGCCAGAATCTTCAAGCACTCAGCGACAAAGAAATTGCTCGCTGGCGAAACGAACACGTGGGTTTCGTGTTCCAGACTTTTAACCTGATTCCGGTGTTGACAGCCCGTGAAAACGTTGAACTGCCATTGCTGTTGACGCACCTCAGCAAGAAGGAACGGATCGACCATGCCGAAACCGCCCTCAAATTGGTGGGACTGGGTGACCGCATGGGGCACTATCCCCGGCAGCTCTCCGGCGGACAGGAGCAACGTGTCGCCATCGCCCGAGCGATCGTCACCGACCCGGCACTGATCCTGGCTGACGAGCCGACCGGTGACCTCGACTCGCAGTCGGCAAATGAAGTACTCACAATCCTCTCGAAGCTGAACAAGGAACAAAACAAAACCGTCGTGATGGTGACGCACGATCCCCACGCAGCGAAATTTGCCAGCAAGATTCGCCACCTCGAAAAGGGAGAGCTGTTGCCGAAGGGCGTGTTGCCCCAGGTCTGAGGCGCGAGAGAAACCGCCTGGCGGCCGTCCAGTGGCTCTTGCCGCGTGCCAAGCCTGCCAGCTTGCGAGCATCTTCGATAATCCGTTGGCTCGTTCTCCCAGGTCTCCCAATTGCCGGTCGAGCTCAAGCGGATCACCTTTCTGCATACGGCTATCGAGCAGTATCCCCCAGTGATAAATTCTCTCGACGACATCGCGGTGCTGCTGGTTGAACCTCAATCCCCGGCCAACATCGGCTCGGTCGCTCGAGCGATGAAAAACATGGGCCTGAAGCAGCTAGTCCTCGTCAACCCGCAGACCGCGATCACAGAAGAAACACGGCACCTGGCCTGTGGTGCCGACGATATTCTCGAAAACCTCCAACGCGCCGGTACGCTTCCAGAAGCGCTCGCTTCGTTCCATCTTTCGATCGGAACCAGCTCGCGCACCGTCGATTGGATTCCGACGGCACTGCAACCTTGCGAACTGGCGCCCAAACTGGCTGAGCTTTCCGAAGGAGAGCGGGCTGCCCTGGTGTTCGGGCCCGAACGCACGGGATTGACCAACGAACATCTGCAGCACTGCCAGTGGCTGGCCACGATTCCCACCGACCCCGAATTCGAATCGATGAACCTCGCTCACGCCGTCGCGATCGTGGCATTCGAGATCCGCCAAGGATTCTCTCCCAAGCCTGTAGGAAGGACTTTGCAGCACGCCGACTTGGGACAGCTGGAGACCTTCACCGACGACTTGCAAAGATGCCTGGACGAGATTGGTTTCCTCAATCGACAGAATCCGCAACAAGTCATGTTTGCCTTGCGGCAGATGCTTTCGAGAGCTTGTCTCGAAACCAGGGATGTGAGCATTCTGCGAGGGGTTCTGCGGCAATGGGGCTGGTATGCGGCAAAGCTCAGAGAACGCGGCTAGTACTAGTATTACTATGTTAAGTCTTGTGCCGATGCTTTAGGTGGCGCACACATGGCGCGGTTTGTCATGTGTGCGTACGGTACGCATACATCGCAAAAAGCACGATATATGCGCCACCCAGAGACACTTAACATAGTAATACTAGCCGCCCGCTCTCGTCCCAGGCATTCTCAACCGTGGCCATCGGACCACGACGCAACCTCTACCCGAGGAACTTGCGTTCGGCTTACAATGGCATGGCGCTTCTATCGAGCATCGGCTTGCAAGAAGTACTCGCTCAACTTTCGCAGCGCCTCACCGCGATGGCTGACGCCGAGCTTCTCGGCAGCCGATAATTCAGCCATCGTTCGGCTCAGTTTCGGAAGCAGAAAGATCGGATCGTATCCAAAGCCATTGGTGCCACGAGACTCGAACGCAATCTCGCCTTCGACCGTTCCCTCGAAAACCTGTTCAACCGCTCCTTGGCGAGCCAGCGCCAGGCAACAAACAAAGCGGGCCGTGCGATTGGGTCTTGAAACGGACTCAAGCCTCGCCAAAACCTCACGACAACGCCGCTCGTCTGATGCGAGCGGCCTCACGTAGCGGGCTGAGAAGACACCTGGCTCGCCGCCCAAGGCATCGACAACAAGACCCGAATCGTCGGCAAGGGTCCAGGCGTCGCAGAGCCGGCTGTAATGTACGGCTTTCTGTCGCGCGTTCTGCTCGAAAGTCTCTCCGTCCTCGGGACTCGGCGGAGCGTGAGACAGCTCATCCAATCCGGTAACGCGGACCGGAAATCTCGCAAGATAGTCCTGAAACTCACGCAATTTTCCCGGATTAAACGTCGCGACCAGCAGGCGATCGGGGATCCAGAGCATGGGGATGGGCGCCTCGCGGGAAGCACCGGCTTCGCTCGAAGGCGGCACGGAAACAACGCAGCAGGTGATTCCGCCTCACAGGTGAACGAAGCGTCCTTGGATCTCGACGAGGCGGCGGATGCCTGTTGAGCCCAGTGCAACCAACTGGTAGAAGTCGTCTTTGGAAAACGGATTCCCTTCGGCAGCTCCCTGAACCTCGACCAGCAAACCGGCACCCGTTTCGACGAGATTCATGTCGACCTGAGCCTGCGAATCTTCCTCGTAGTTAAGATCCAGCAGGACTTCACCGTTGACCACTCCGACACTCGTGGCAGCAACGTAGTCTCTCAAAGGCAGTTTCTGTAGAACACCATCTTCAACCAGCTTCTGAAACGCCAATCCCAGAGCGACGAACGCACCCGTAATCGAGGCCGTTCGCGTCCCACCATCCGCTTGGATCACGTCGCAATCGATCAACGCCGTGCGTTCGCCCAGTTCCTCCATCTGTGTCACGCTGCGAAGCGACCGGCCAATCAGGCGCTGAATCTCCTGGGTTCTTCCGCTGGGCTTCCCCTTCGTCGACTCGCGGGTTGTCCGCACGGGCGTCGCACGCGGTAGCATGGCGTACTCGCTTGTCACCCAGCCTTTGCCCTGCCCCCGCAAAAACGGCGGCACTGTGTTCTCGATGGTCGCCGTGCAGATGACGCGCGTGTTTCCAACCGTGATCAGGGCCGATCCTTCCGCACTCCGGATAAAGTGGGGTTGAATGTCCACGTGGCGCAGTTCGTTGGGCTGCCGTCCGTCGGTTCGCATGCGATTCCTTTCGAAAGTGAGTCTGGCTTGCGGGAGTTCCCCTGTTCCTTGAGGTGCGTTGTAGCACCTCCCTATCAAATGTCACAACATCGTGAAGTCCCAGAAGTGTCACAACATCGTGGAGTCAGACAAACAGAGAATTGTTCAGGGCCAGCGGAAGGAGCCCGTAGGGCGACGGGAGTTGGCCCTGAACAACGCGAAGCT
>Ga0194132_10013264_pt1 | contig 10046 bp, 11 predicted proteins | sample TA2KigOf80mmetaG_FD_148612 | JGI IMG/M metagenome (GOLD analysis project Ga0194132, IMG submission 148612) | Freshwater microbial communities from Lake Tanganyika, Tanzania - TA2015054 Kigoma Offshore 80m | ecosystem: Environmental > Aquatic > Freshwater > Lake | place: Tanzania: Lake... | reverse complement strand
ACCTTGTCGAACTCGTCGGCCGAGAGCCCCGTGAACATGCGGAACAACAACGGCTTCCGACGCAATTTCTCGTAATTCGTCATAACCCTATGAATAGGCCATCGATCGCTATTGCGCAACGAGTCTATCTTACCCAACAGACGCGCCGGGGCGGTGAAGAGTTCGGGAATCCTTACGCCGCGACCCGAAGGGCCGGCGCGTGCGCGGCCAGAAGGAACTCCGCCGCCCGCGCGCACGCCCCCGGCACCGCCACCCGCGCCCGCAGGGATTCGAGCTTCCCGACGAGCGCCGCGCGGCTCGCGGGGTCGTTCAGCCACTGCAACACTTGCGCGGCGATGGCGTCGGAGTCGTCCCGCGTCGTGGGAAACTCCGGGTACAGCGGCGAGCCCGCCATGAGGTTTACTAGCGACATGTACTTCACTTTCACGAGCCGCCGCAGCAGGAACGACGAGGCGCGCGTGAGCCGGTACACGATGGCCGCGGGCTTGGCCCGGTACATCATCTCCAACCCCACCGACCCGGACACCGCGATACAGGCTTCGGCCAGTTCGATGATCTCCGGCGTGCGGCCGACGTGGACTTCGACCGGCAGACCGGCGGGCACCTGCGCGCGCACGGCGTCGGCGTGGGCGGGGCTGAACGCGGCGACGAGGAACCGCGCGTCCGGGCGCGCCGCATGAACCTTGCGCGCGGCGGCGAGCATCATCCCGGCGTTGGCGGCGATCTCGCCGTTGCGCGACCCCGGCAGTAGCGCGACGCGCGTACCCGCTTGCGCCCGCTGCGCGGCTACGAACACGGCGTCCAGTTGCTGGTGCGCCAGCTCGTCGAAGTACGGGTGACCGACGTAGTGCGACGGGACGTGCCGGGCCGCGAACCACTCGTGTTCGAACGGCATCGCGCTCAGCACCCCCGTAAAGTGCTTCCGCACGGCGCGCACGCGCCACTGTTTCCACGCCCAGATTTGCGGCGGCACAAAGAAGTACGTCGGCACACCGTAGGAGCGAATGCGCTTGGCGAACTCGAGGTGGAAGCCGGGGTAGTCGATGAGGACGACCGCGTCCGGGCGGGTCGTGCGGACGTGGTGTTCGGCGCGGTTGGCGACCGCGAAGAACTTGGGCAGGTTCTGGAGCGCGCGCTTGAAGAGCATCACCGCGAGGTCGGTGAGCGGGTACAAGATGTCGGCCCCGGCGGCCCGCATGAGGGGTCCGCCGAGGGCGGTGATTTCAGCGCCCGGGTTCTGGGCGCGGATCGCGCGAATGAGGTTCGCGCCGTGCAAATCGCCGCTCGGCTCGCCCGCGCTCACGAACAGTTTCATGGGGCTTCCTGCCACGCGCGCCCGTCGGGGGTGACGGGCGCGGCGAAAGCTTACCCCTTCGCGGGCGCGGGCACAACGCCGGACCCGCGGCCGGGCAGGTCGGTCGCCTCGGCCACGCGCCGATAGCCCAGCGCGCGGAGCACTTCCAGCACCTCGCTCCACGTCGGGAACGGGCGACGGTTGTCCCGTTTGTAGCGGTCCATCGCCTTCATGAACTCGGTTTCGTCGTCTGTGTAGTCGCGCTCGCACGTGGTCGGGTCGATGCGCCGGCGGCGCTCGCTGCTCTTCCGCTTGGCCGCGGCGTTCTCGGCGCGGCGACGATCCGTCGCGACGGGAATGTTCCGCTTGCGGCGGTCCGCAAACGACGTGGTGCCGGACCCGGCCTTGCGATCTTCCTGTGCCGCAGCGGTGGCCGCGGGTTGCGTGGCGTTTGTGGGAGTCGTCATGTCTGCGCTGCCTCTCAGCCGGGGTGGGGGAAGGCTGGGAGCCGAGCTGTCACGGCCGACCGTGGCCGGTGCGCGTCCTGCGCGACCTTTCAGGATGAACGGGTACTCTGAACCTACCCGATGAACGGGATGTGTCAACCAGAATTAACACCAGAAGCAGAATACGGACGGATTTCCTGTGGGAACGTATTCCGATTGCCGAACGGCGCGAGCCGGGGCAATTTCTCCGGCGAAGTGTCGTACGCTTCCCGCGACCGCGCACAATCAGGGGGCCAGATCGCCAAAAGAGATCGTGCATTCCTGACCCAGAGCGCCAGTCCGCCCCCCAGAGCGCCACTTTTCCCGAAGTGGCGCTCTGGGTCAAAGGCTTGTTTTTCCAGCGTTTGGAACCCCAGAGCGCCAGACCGCCAACTTTTTTCGTGTCTGGGGGTTTGGCCCTCGGTCCGAGACCGCGCACGGCGAGAGGAGTGCGATCCGAACTTTGGCACTTTGCCTTGTCAGGTTCGGCGTTGATTTCGCGCCGGCAAGAACCTGCGCACGCCAGCGCGAAATCGGGCTCAAACTTGTGGAAAGCCGCGCGACGGTTCGGAAAATCTGATTGGCGCACGATTACCATGACTGGCGCGGGACGAAGCCCCCCGCCCCGAGTGCTGCGCGGCTGCATTCGCGCCTGCGCCTCGAGCATCTGGAGGACCGCGACGTGCCTGCTGTCTGGTACGTTACCAACGGCAACGACTCCGGTTCCGGCTCGCTGCGGGTCGCCTACGAATCCGCTGAAAGCGCCGGCAACGGCCAAGAGATCATCATCGATGAGCCGGTCACGGAGATCGAACTCGACATACCACTCGACTCGGGCGCGATGAACGTCACCATCATCGAGATCACCGGCGAGAACCCCAGCGCCCGTCCCGTCATCAAGGCCTCGATCGCGGGTGCACATCAGTTCCAGAACCACACGGGCAACAACGGCGTCACCATCATCCTCGAGCACCTGAAGTTCGAGGACTTCGGTACCACGGGTAACGGCGGGGCAATCAAGACCGTCGCGCCACTCTACCTCGTGAACTGCGATTTCACCTTCACCGAGGCTGAGGGCGACGGCGGCGCGATCTTCTCCGAGTACAGCATCGACATGGAAGGCTGTGCGTTCACCTTCAACGATGCCGGGGACGACGGGGGGCGCGATCTTCTGCGACCCGGAGAACTCCGCCGCGGGGATCACCATCGAGAACTGCACCTTCAGTAGTAACCGCGCACTCGGCGGCGACGGCGGGGCGATCTTCTTCACGGCTATGGCCGGCATACTCGGCATCTACGGCGACGCCAAGAAGTTCAGCATGAACAACGCGAACGGGCTCGGTGGTGCGATCTTCCAGTTCGGTGGGCCATAGAAGCAATCAGTTCTGGCTCGGCCAGTACGACTAACTCCGGGTTCCAACTCCACACCGACAACAACTCCGGGAACGAACTGTTCCAGACGGAACTGGAAGCGGCTCACATCGACATCGTGGTTAACACGATGACGGGTATCGCGATCTCGCTGAACAGCTTCCTGCCGCCGTCGGCCAGCGGCTACTGGCCCGACATCAACGTCAGCCGCGTCACCAACGCCATCGACAGCAACTGGCCGTTCCAGTAACCGGCCCATCGTTTCGTCGCGCCCCGACCGTCGTCGCCGGTGCGCGTTCCGACCCATTATCTCGCCTCAAGCCGGGAGTCTCCCATGCGACTTCGTTGCCGCCGGGCGTTCACACTCATCAAACAGCTCGTGGTCATCGCCATCATCTCGGTGCTGATCGGGCTGCTCATGCCGGCCGTGCAACAGGCCCGGCGCGCGGCCGCGCGAATCAAGAGCCTGAATAACCTGAAACAACAGGCGCTCGCAGTCCACAACAACCACGACGCAAATGAGAAGTTGCCCCGGAATGTGTTCGCGCACACCGGAACTGCGAGCGGGCCAAACGCTCACCGACTGATCCTACCTTACATCGAGCAGAACGCGCTTGCCTCCAAGCCGACCGCAAGTGTTCATGTCAGCATCTACCTTGATCCACTTGATCCCAGCGTTGAGTCCAATGTAACTGGATCGCCGTGCAGGTATGCGTTCAACGTCCGTGTACTCGGCTCGGCAAGTCCGATACACCCGTACTGGATCGACCATCGAAACAAACCTCAGGTAAATGGCACGATTCTGCCGCCTATACTGGGTATGGCAACCTTGGTAGGCATCACCGACGGGACCAGCACACTGCTGCTCACTCAGCGGCTTTCGCACTGTTACAACGTCACATGACTCTATGGAGAGGGCAGCGGGGCACAGTCGCCCGACGCGGCTCTTTCCGCTCCTGATCTGCTCCCCCAACTCGGTATCGCACCGCGCGAGTGTATCGGCGGGGCCGCGCAAACAACGCAATCCAGTATCCTCGTCGCGCTGTGCGATGGGAGCGTGCGTAGCATCTCCGCGGGCGGCGTACAGGCGACGTGGTTCGCGGCCAGCACGCCCAACGGCGGCGAGGTGCTGGGGAACTGGTAGCGCGGCGGGGCGATTTTCTTTGCACGCGCGCGGCCGGTTCGCGACATGATGGGGGTATGCGAACCGTCGCCGCGATCTGCCTCGAACTCACGCGCCCCGCCGACCGCCGTACCGACGGCGAACTGCTGGCAGCGTTCGTCGCGGGGCCGTGCGACGCGGCGTTCGCGGAACTGGTGCGCCGGCACGGGGCGCTGGTGTGGGGCGCGTGCCGGCGGTTGTTGCCGGACCCGGCCGACGCCGAAGACGCCTTCCAAGCCGCGTTCCTCGTCCTAGTTCGGCGGGCGGCGCGGCTGGCGCGCGGCGCGGCCCTCGGCCCGTGGCTGTACCGCGTCGCCGTGTGGACCGCGCGCAACGTGCGCCGCAAGAACGCCCGTCGCCGCGCGCGGCAGTCCGCCCTGCCCGACCACCTTCCCGCGCCGCCCGCGCCCGACACGACCGTTCGCCTCGACCTCGACGCGGCCCTGCTCGCGCTGCCGGCCCGGTACCGCGACGCGGTCGTGCTGTGCCACCTCGCGGGCCTGTCGCGCGCGGAGGCCGCGGCGCACCTCGGGTGCCCCGAGGGGACACTCTCGGCGCGCCTCAGCCGCGGGCTGGCGAAACTGCGGGCGCGCCTCGGGGCGTTCGATCCGGCGCGCGTGGCGTCGGTCGCGGTGCCGGCGCTGTTGATCGCCACAACCGCCCGCGCCGCCGTGGCCGCGACGGTCGCCGCGGCCACAGTTCCGCCCGCCGTCACTGCCCTCGCCGAAGGAGTGCTTCACATGTTCTGGGTAAAGAAGGCCACGGCCGCGGTGTTCGCGCTGTGCGCCGTGTTCGCGCTCGGTGTCGGCACGGGGTTCGGCACGCGCACCGACCGCGCCGCGGCCGGCGCACAGGAAAAGGCGAGCGAGCCGCAACCGAAGGCCGCGCCGCGCGACTTCGACAAGGAAATCAAGGAACTCGAAACCGCGATGAAGGCGAGCGCGGCCGGGCTTGCGTTCCGTCGTGAGGAGTTGCGTCTCGCGGAGAACCTCGTCGCGAAACTCAACGGGGTCAAGGGGGGCGGACCGGAACACAAACTCGAAGTGCTCCGAGCGGCTCAGGCACTGGAGAAGGCCGCGGCCGATGTCGCCACGGCCGTGGAGCGGTTCCACGCTCAGGCCGAGAAACTCGCGCGGCTGAAGGTCGAGAAGTCGGCGGCCGAGGGAAAACCGGTGGAACCGAAGGACCAAATCGCGGCGCTCGAGAAGCAGATCCTCAAACTCGACCTGATCCACAAACTGCAAGAGGTGACGTTGGTCAAGGAGGAGGCCAAGTTGAAGCACCTGCGGGACATCAACGCGGACGCGAAGGACCAGTCGCTCGCCGCAATCGCCGTCTCAGAGGCCCAGATCGCGCTCCGGGCCACGGTCGCCGAACTCGACGTACTTAACTTGCAACTCGCGTTCCTCAAACGCAAGCGGGACAACAACGGCTACATCGAGCTGACGATCACCGGGACCGCGGGCAAGTTCAGTTACGTGCTGTACGAGGTTCCGCACGACGACGGCAAGGAGCGCGGGACCGTCCGCAAGTTCGGGCCGGTCACGACCACCGACACCGACATGCTGGCGAAGTTGCTGACCCGCGCGAAGGCCGACGCGACCGCGCCGCGCGCGATTCGCGTCATCGCCCAGCCGCAAACTTCACTCGGCGTGGGGCCGCGCGCCGCGCTCAAGGCCTGTGCCACGGCCGGCTACGACACGGTCACATTCACCGGCTACGTCGTCGCGGGCGGGTTCACCCCGGAACTCAAGCCCGACGCGAAGGGCGAAAAGCCGGGCTACATCTGGCACGACGCGAAGGAGCGCAAACCGGCCGAACTCGTGAAGGAGATCGAAGAGGGGATGAAGCGGTTCTGAAGCCGCGAGCGGCTTCGGAGAGCATTCCCCCTTGTCGCCCCAATTCCGGCTCCCATAATCACTGTTCCGGGTCGGCGAGGGTAGCGGGGCGGTTCCCGCGAGAGTAGCAGACACGCGAGGTGACTCATGGCTATTTCCGTCAAACTCAAAGCCTCCCCGCGCGCCAAGAGCGGTTCCGCCGCGGCCACCAAGCTCCGCAAATCGGGCCAAGTACCGGCCATCGTCTACGGCCACAAGCAGGACAACGCCCAAGTGTCCGTGTGCGCCGAGGAACTCGACCGGGCCATCCGCATCCAGCACGCCCGCGTGCTCGACCTCGAAATCAACGGCAAGGCCGAAACGGTCCTGATCCGCGAGGTGCAGTGGGACTACCTCGGCAAGCAGATGATCCACGTGGACTTCGAGCGCAAGGACCGCTCGGAACTCGTGCGCGTCTCGGTGCCGGTCGAACTGCGCAACGCCCCGAAGACGACCGGCGGCGGCGTGCTCGACCAGCCGTTCCACACCCTGCACGTCGAGTGCCCGCTCGGCGACATCCCCGAAGCGATCCGCGTCGACATCACCAACCTGACGCTCGGCAACCCGATCCACGTCAAGGACCTGACGCTGCCGGAAAAAGTCAAGGTGCTGGAGACCCCGGAAGCGGTCGTCGTGCAACTAAAACTGCCGGGCATCGAGCCGGTCGCGACCGCGACCCCGACCGAGCCGGGAACCGGGCCGGAAGTCATCAAGAAGGAGAAGAAGGCCGACGACGAGGAGGCGGGGGACGCCAAGAAGTAACCGAAGTCGTCTGGTATCAGTGGGCAGTAATCAGTTATCGGCGCGAGCCTCTTGTTCGTGTGGTGCCTCTGTCTTGCGGTTCGTGCCTTGTCTGGTAACTGATTACAGGTCACTGATAACTGGTAACTCGAATGAAAGTCATCGTCGGCCTCGGCAACCCCGGCCCGAAGTACGCGGGGACGCGGCACAACGTCGGGTTCGACGTGATCGACTACCTCGCGGCCGGCCCCGGGTGCGGCCCGTTCCGCGAGAAGTTCGAAGCCTTCGTCTCCGAAACGAAAGAAGGGGCCGAGCCGGTTCTGCTGGTCAAGCCGCTGACGTTCATGAACCTGAGCGGGCGCGCGGTGCGGGCGATCTGCGACTTCTACAAAGTCCCGGTCGAAAACGTGCTGGTGATCTGCGACGACTTCAACCTGCCGCTGGGCAAGCTGCGGGTGCGAACGAAGGGCAGCCACGGCGGGCAGAACGGGCTGCGGAACATTCAGGAGCAGTTGGGCACCGACGCCTACACGCGGCTCCGCATCGGGGTCGGCGCGCCGAGTTTCGACGCGGTCGATCACGTGCTGACGAAGTTCAAGCCCGGCGAGCGGGCCGCGGTGGACGACGCCGTCGCCAACGCCGCCCGCGCCGCCCTGCTGTGGGTGCAACAAGGCCCGGAAGCCGCGATGAACAAGTTCAACGCGGGCGAAGAGAAGCCCAAGAAGCAGAAGAAGTCAGAGGACAAAGAACAGAAGGCCGAGGACAAGAAGACGGAAGAGAAGAAGGCGGACTGATTGCCGCAGCCGGCCTCAGTAAGGCCGGAACTACACGAGAGGATCAGCGCCGGCCTCACTGCGGCCGGCTCCAGAAGAGAAGCAGGCCACTCCCCGCTCACCGTCTGCGCGGGGTCGGGAGGCGCAAGCCCACCGAGCCACAGTGACCCCCGCGCCGGCCGACCGCCGCCGCGGACAACCACGAGGAACGCAATGCCGGTCAAGCTGTACGAAACGCTGTTCCTCCTCGACCCGACGAAGGTGTCGTCGGACGCGGAGGGCGTGAAGACCCAACTGCACCACATCATCGAGCGCCACGGCGGGCACATCGAGGTGAGCCGCCCGTGGGACTACAACCACAAGCTCGCGTACCCGATCGGGAAGTCCAAGAAGGGCAGTTTCCACATCGTGTACTACAAGCTCGAGAGCACCAAGCAGGCGGAACTGGAACGCGACTTCGCGCTGCAAGAGGGGTTGGTTCTGCGGCAACTCACCAGCCGCGTCGAACCGAAGTGGCAGGACGAGATCATGAAGGTGGCGCGCGAGGAGGGTGGCTCCGCGTTCGCGCTCCGCGGGATGCAGGACGAGGCCACCGTCCAGACCGACCCGGCCGCCATCGGCGGCGAGGGCATGCCCGGTGAAGAGGGCGGTCCGCCCGCGCGCGACGGCGGCCCGCGCCGTCGTCGCGAAATGGCCGACAAACCGGATTAGGGCCGCGCGCCCTCCGGGGCCGAGAACTAGGAACGAACTACTGACCTTGCGAGAGCCTTTGCCGATGCCGTAACTTACCCTCGCCTGCACGCCCCTGACCTTCAGCTTAACTATTCCTGTTGGGGGCGGCTCGCGAGGAGGTCGCACATGGCGACTCTGAACAAGGTGATGTTGATCGGGCGGCTGACGGACAACCCGGAGCCGCCGCGGTCGTTGCCCAACAGCGGCAGCACGGTGGTCAAGTTTCGGTTCGCGGTGGGCCGCAGCAAGAAGAACCCGCAAACCGGCCTGTGGGAGAACGACCCGAACCCGCTGTACATCGACTGCGAAGTGTTCAGCCGGCCGGACAGCAAGCGGAACCTCGCCGACCTGATCTCCAAGTACGCCAAGAAGGGCGACCCGCTGTACATCGAAGGTCGGCTCCAGTTCGACCAGTGGGAAGACAAGAACGGCGGCGGCAAGCGCTCGAAGCACAAGGTCGTGGTCGATAGCGTCGAACTCCTCGGTGGCCGCAACAACGCCGACGGTGGTGGCGGTGGCGGGCACGACGACGGTGGCGGCGACGACTACGAGGGCGGTGGTGGCGGGCGCAACAGCGGTGGCGGGGGCCGGAGCTACGGCGGCGGCGGCTCGCGCCCGACGAACACCGGCGGGCGCGGGAGCGGTTCGCCCCCGCCCAGCAACAACAATAACGACGACGGCGGCTCCGGCGGGGACGATCCGATCCCGTTCTGATGAGAGTCGGACCCGTCGCCGTGTGATTCAGTAACCTACCGGGCGCGCGACCCGCGCGCCCGGTTCACACAAGCACGGGGACGGGACCGAACATGGCGAAGACCGCGAAAAAGGGCGAAGCGAAGACCGCGACCGCCACCAAGAAGCTCCCGCAGAAAAAGGTGCGGGTCCGCAACCAAGTGAAGAAGGGGCCGCACGGCGGCACCCTCGTCGTCCTCGTGGACGACACGCCCCACGTCGGCAAGCAGGGCGAGGTGGTCGAGGTCAAGCCGGGCTACGCCCGCAACTACCTCATCCCCTACGGCAAGGCTGTCATCCCCACGGCCGAGAACCTCAAGACGCTTGAACAGTACAAGATCAAGGTCGAGAAGGCCCTCGAAGCCAAGATCGCGGACCTCAAGGTGCTCGCGGAGCAACTCACGCGCCTCCCGGCCGTCACCATTGAGGCCAACGCCACCGATGAGGGCCACCTGTACGGCTCCATCGGCCCGGTCGAGATCAGCAAGACCCTGAAGGGCAAGAACCTCAAGGTCGAGCCGGACATGGTGAAGCTGGAGAACCCGATCAAGGAAGCGAACACGCTGACCGAAGTGCCGCTCTCGCTCGGCTACAGCATCGAGGCCAAGATTCAGGTGCTCGTCGTCGCCTCGCCGACCAAGAAGTAGTGTCGGTGTCAGTGAAAAACGGGAGCCCAGAGGTGCTGTTGCCTCTGGGCTCCCGTTTTTCACTGACACTCGCCACTGGCACCGATACTAGCGGAAAAAAGTGACCCCGCGGGAGATACGCCCGCGGGGTCGGTGTGGGCGGGCGGCTTACGGACCACCCCAGTGCTGTTGCCATCTTGGACTTGCCGAACTGGTTAGAGATTGGCGAGTTAGGGCTTTCGCTTCAGCGGAA
>Ga0194132_10013256_pt1 | contig 10050 bp, 3 predicted proteins | sample TA2KigOf80mmetaG_FD_148612 | JGI IMG/M metagenome (GOLD analysis project Ga0194132, IMG submission 148612) | Freshwater microbial communities from Lake Tanganyika, Tanzania - TA2015054 Kigoma Offshore 80m | ecosystem: Environmental > Aquatic > Freshwater > Lake | place: Tanzania: Lake Tanganyika... | reverse complement strand
TTTAATATATTAACTTTTATTACAAATTATATTTATTAATTTATTAATTTATTTATAATTTTATATTTATATTATGTGACAAATTTTTATTTATATTTTTATCTGATCATTAATACAAAATTAAAATATCTTATTTCTATAATTCGAAATGAAAAGATATATCCTATTAATATGTCTATTTAGTATAACATGCCTCTTTCATTTGACCTCAGCTTAATTAACAAAATAGAAAGTAGTACAATGTGAATATCAAAATTGTCCGATTTTAGGAAAAACCTGTCCCAAAAATGATTTATTATGTATTCAGGAATTGTAAAAATGGACAGAATTAACCACGGCCAATACTGAAAGCTCTTGCTACAAGTTTCAATAATAATATCTAGCTCTTAAAGATGAAGATTTAGTGTCTTCAATCAATGATCAATGGGTTGCTTGCTCCACTGAATGGTTGTCTTAAAAAACTTAAGCAGACAATTTCTTTGAATAAAAAGTTTTTTTTTGTTTAGATAATTGTATCAAAACAGGACGAGTTGCTGCTCAACAAAAATACCCTCTTAAATAAACATTTGTATAATGTTAAGAAGAAAATTGTGGTATTCAATAATCAGTAAAATTAAATTTTAAATATTTATTTAGACATGTGATTCAGACGCAATTTGCAAAGGATTCCAAGATGACTAAAATGCTTGTTTAAGAGACGAAAAAAATGAATAGTTTGTAGCAGGGTTAGACTCATATAATAAATTACAGGGGACTGATGATTACCCAGATAACATGAATACATTCGAGCTAGCTTGCGGAGACCTACAGGCATAATCTAACGATGCTTTTAAATAGCTGAATACATGTCGTGATAAATGCAAAAAATATTTTTATATTTCAGATATTTCAAGACAATAATTCAATTAATGTTTGAATTAATACGAACCAAATTGCCCACCAACTGATACCTAATGCAAATAAAATGTGACAATACTTGAAGGTAAAATAGAATAACTTTGTTAAACTTGTGCTTTCGAAGAAAATTCAATTAAAAAAAGCGACAATTCTTAAATGATGCCAAGTTCCTGTCAATTATGTATTAAATAGGCATATACAGTTGCTCAAGAAGACCAACCTTTTTTCTCTAAATTGCTAATTTAAACACTTATTCCTATAGTAGAATAATGCTCTACTACCGCAAACATAAATGATCTTCCTGAATATTAAAAAGTGAATGCCACTAAATTATAATATGAATCTTGTAAAGATAAATGTCATACCTGTGAAACAGTACCATGTTTTAACGATTAAGCAAAATATAATGAATGCATTTAAACTGATAATGGTCAATGTTCCAGAGCCTCATTGAAATACCAGAATACTTTGGAATTTGATGTTATACCACTAGAATATGCTGTTTGTCAGGATAGTTGCAGACCGAAAAATAATTAGGAATTCGATTATGTATTTTTTATCAAAATTTGTTTTATTAATTTAGTATTTCTCATGCTTAAAAGCATGTTAAACATCAAGTTCAAGTTCAGATAAAGGGCCAGATGTAACTACATTTAAATATAATGAATTTAATATTTGTGTATAAAACAATGTGATTTAATGCTCTGAGTGGGACTTAGACTGCTAAAATTAAATAAAAATAATAAAAAGTAGATTATAAGACAATACACATGTCTTTTGTAAAGAATGTTAAGATGATATTGCTGTTTTAAATAAAACCAATATTTTAAATGATTTTTTCCTTCCAGTTTCGTGCTAAAGATGCTATGCTATGCAACTTTCCCATAAGCCTAGTGATAATTTTACGCCTTTAATAAATGATTTTTATCTTAAAGCATATACCAGCTGTGCAGAATCAGGAAATGTAAATACTCAGTAAGCAAAAAGTAATGCCACAAAATCATCATACCTTTAATGTAAATAAGCTGCAGATAAATGTGATAGTTAGGATTGCACAAACGAAGAAGATAAATGGAATGATTGCATTGTGAAATCTGAATAATGTTAAAATGCTAATAAAATTCTTTCATTTAATACAGAGAATGATCAACAATATCCTTTTGCCATGATTGCTTGCTATGAATCTTGTAAAACTACAGGAAATGATAAATTTAACCAGGTATATCTTTTTATAATTTAAACATTAGATACAAGAACAATACAGAAAGTGTAAATATGTAAATAAAAATTTTGACATTTAAACTTAAAATTTTACTTTTGAAACATAATTGTAATGCAAAAAAATTAATTTACCTTAATGTTCCTCATATGATGATAAATGTACAGCCGATCAGTCCGAATTGCAAAAGAGAATTGCCGATGAATCTAGTGATAATTGCATTTAATGCAACTAAGAAAAACTTAAGCTACTAAATTAAAAAGAAGACAATACGTTTTTAATGCCAACATCATGCGTGAAATGCTAATTAGCATAGGTACAGCTTAGAGATGGCGATAATTTCGGTCCATTAACCAATGATTATTATATACCAGTTTTTAGAGATTGTGTAGAATTTGGTAATGTAGACGCTTAATAAAAAAAATATAACGCTACAAAAGCCTAATCCTAATAATGTTAAGCGAATTGTGATTAATGTGATTCAGATGATTGCACAAATGAAGGGAAAAAATTTATGGATTGCATGGCGAAAGGTGATCAGTGTCAAGGTGCTGTTAAAATAATATAGTCAACTGACGATTAAGAAAAATATCCATTTGCCATGATTGTATGCACTGAGTCCTGCAGAACCACTGCTAACATTAAATTCACATAAGTAAATATATTATTAATTATTTTCAGATATAAGATTAGTACAGAAAGTGTTATAATACTGATATTGATACTTTGTCATTTACTTATGATGCATATTTATAATGTAAATTTTATAATTTACCTACTTGTTCCACATACGACGATTAATGCAAAGTTGATCAATCTGAATTGACTAAGAGATTTTCTGATGAATCCAGTGACTTATGTGTTAAATGTAACCAGGAAAAACAAAAATTATAATTATAAAAAGGAATAGATAGTTCGTTCTTCTTGATGCCTACTTCATGTGTGAAATGCTATTTATCATTTGTTATGCCTAGAAGTGATGATAATTTTGGTCAATTAACAAAAGATTTTTATATACCGATCTACAAGGATTGTGTATAATCCTCAAAAATTATTGCCTAGTAGAGAGTGTATAATGCGACCGTTTAATAATACAGAGATTGCTCTGATTTTGTCACAAATTGTGGAACTGATCAAGATTGTCTCGCTGTTTACGGAAAGTATGCCGATTGTGTATCCAATGAGCAAAATCTATAATGTAAATTTGCCCATGAATAACTTTCGAATGCAACTAGTTCAAGTCTTTACCCTTATTCCATGGTGGTCTGTAAAGAATCTTGCAAAATAAAAACCAATAAGATATTTAACGAAATCTAATAAGGATGGGAAAACTGTGAAAATTATTTCCCCACTCCTGAACCAGATCCGATTGATTCTTTAGATTTTACTTATTAAGCTTACGAAAAATGTAAATTATAATTACCCAGCTGCTTGAATAACGATAAATAATGTTAAGATGACTAAGTTGCTATAGCCAAGAGATTTACCTCTAATTCCAAACAGTGCACTTAATGCACCACATAATTAGCTAGTTTGAAATTTTAAGGTAAAGTGACTTATAATATGCCAAAAAGCTGTTCTTTGTGTTATTTAGAAAATTTATAACCGATAAGTGGGGATAATTTTGCATCTATTACTTCTAACTTCTATGTACCTATTTACAGAGATTGTGCATCAACTGGAAATATAGATGCTTAAAAGAAAAAATATAACGTAACAAAAAAGTTATTTTAGTAATGTGAATCTCGTATAGATAAATGCGATTCTAAAGACTAATCTTGTCTGAATGCTTAAGTTTAATATGACAAATGTCGATAATCTGATTAAGAGCCTTGCAATTAAGCCTAAAAGGATGTTACCAAAGCCGGTGATAATGACTTGTACCCCTTCCTAATGTTAGTTTGTTAATAATCATGCAAAGTTTCGGACAGTGATTCATTTAGTAAAGTAATTATTTATTATAAATTTTTAAAGATCTAAAAATTACAAGAACAATGTTTCAACTATAGTGGTACAAATCCTGGTGACAACATTACAGTCTTTAATTTCACTTACTAACAGTTCTAATAGTGTAAATAAAAAAATTTGCCTGTTTGTCCCGTTTGGGATGTATTATGTAATTCACAAGTCGGTGTATTAGAAACAAGAATTAATACAAACTTAGATGAACTTAATTGTTATCTTTGCTGGAAAGAAATTAAAACGCTTAATACATCAAGTGTGTCCAATAATCAATTCAAAATGCCCTAAAGTTGTTCATAATGTATTGTTTAAAACTTAGCCGTTTCATAATATGAAGTTTTCATTCCTTTAATTATGGAATTCTTTATACCCGTATATAGAGATTGTGCATTATTTGCTAATATTAACTCGCAACAACGAAAAATAAAAGTAACAAAAAAATAATATTAAGATTGCGAAAAAAATGTACCTAATTGTTTGGAAGATAAAGATTGTTTATTTGCTTTTGAATAGTACAATAATTGCTTAGGTAACTCAAAACAATGTTTATCTGCTGTACAAGAATTTACCAATGCTTAAGATACTGATGTTTACCCATATTCAAGTTTAGTTTGTTAAGAATCTTGTAGGGTTAAAACTAGTCCTTTGTTTTTAGAGGTAATATATAAACTATGATTTTTAGATATAGGATAAATGGTAATAGTGTTAAAGTTATGAAAAACCCCTTCCTCCACCATCCCTTGATTTCACTTACAACCAATATTAGTAATGCATAAATTAAAATGTAATTTAATGTGCTCCATGGGATCAATGGTGTTAAGATTCGCTACAATCTTTGATATTAACTGAATTTAATACTCCTCTTGATTGTAAATTGTGTGATTAAATAAAAATGGAAGATGATGTCACAGTTTCATTTAAAATGCCAGTATTATTTTTATAATTTATAAACCTTAGAAAGCATGTTCAGATTGCGAAATTAAAAAAAACGAACTAAAAGAGGGAGAAGTTTACCCTAATATTGTTGTAAACTTCTATACAGCAGCTAACATTGAATGTGCCCTCTTTGGTTCTATTAAAAAAATTTAGTATTCATATTTAAATAATTTAACGAAATCTTAATACAATACTGCAATCAAAGATTAACCTCAGTGTCCAAGTGATGAATCGGACTGCATAGAAGCATTAAAAAAGGAATTTGAATGCATAAATAATTCTGATTAATGCTAACAAGCTAAAAATATATATGGTGCTTTGAATGATACTGATTTATATCCGTTTGGTATGTTAGCTTGTTAATAAGCTTGCATATATTCCCCTTTGTCAAAAAATGGGACCTATAGCAAAATTCTATCCTTTAGAGCTAACGCAACTAAGTATTCTGCTCCAAAAGAGCCTCACAGATAACCAGATCACTAAAACTTCACTCTTCAATAATAAGACGAATGTGTTGAACACTAAGTTATATAATGCCCAAGTTACAATCCAGATTGTATAGAAGCAATAAAAATAATTTCATAAAGAGAAGATAAAAATTGTGGTTAATGTTTGAGAGATAACCAAATATTCCTCGAAAATTATTAAAAACATAATTACACCTAATATTTCCCAAAATCATGCACATATTGTATTCTATAAAGCCTCATCCCTCAGGAAACCGGTGATGCTAAAGATCTAATCAACAATATATATATACCAGCAAGACGAGATTGTGCAATTTTCGGAAATACAAATGCCCAGTAGTAGAAAATGAAAACAAATCTAAAAGATTACGTTGATTGCAAGAGTAAATGTAGAAAATGTGGCCCTGTTCCATTTTGTATTGAATCTTAAAAAGGTTACACTAGTTGTATGTAAAACCCTAATAATACAATGTGCAGCGCAGCTTTAAATACATACGGATAACTTAAAGATCAAGATACAGTGAATTACAACTATTATACTTGTAAAGAAAGTTGTAGGTTCTATGGCGATGAAATATTTAACAATGTTTTCATTATTTTTTTTTATATTTTTAGATTTTATCATGTGATCACAACTGTTTAAATAAACAACAATAATAAATCGAAGTATAGAACTTCACTTATGCCCAATATTAATAATGTGTAAATTAATATTTACCTTAATGTGATCCTAACCATAAAGATTGCACATTATCTCTAAATGAATTTAATGTCAGAACTAACAATGACAAAGATTGCATGCGATGTTTGCTTGAATTAGAGGCTTTGGAGGATAGCTCAGAAACTCCAGACATTAAAATGCCAGTATTATTATTTTCATAATTTTAAATAGGTAAGTTGTACAACTTGTTTCCAGAATGTTTATACTCCCTTGGTGAATGATACGTTCCCTGGAATAATAACAGATATAATAATGCCAACCCAAAGGTCCTGTGCATAATATGCCAACATTAATGAATTATAAGAAAAAATAAAAATAACTAAAGGCGAATTTAACTAATGTAATAAAACATGTCCTTCATGTGGCAATGATACCTACTGCAAAAATTCTATGAATAAATTTTATTAATGTATTCAACAATCAGATAAATGCAAAGCAGCGGAAGATTATTACTAAAGTTTGAACGATTCAGTCTAATATCCATATTTGAGATTAGAATGTATAGAGTCATGTAAATACATAGCTTCTCCACTATTTAATTAAGTAATATTTTTTTATATTACCCTCTTAGATTGTTGAATGCTGGGAAAAATGCGAAACTTATACCCCTAAAAAAGAAAATATATTCCCAGATCTTATGGATTTTACTCTTTCAGAATTATAAAAATGTAATACAATGAATGTGATTTAATGTACAAAAGATGATATTTAATGCCAATCTTAAGAAAAGATTATATTTGATAGGACAATGAATTCAAGTGATTAGTGTAAAAATGACATACAAGCCATTTAGAATATAGGAGGTCAACCACATTCTGATACCTTTTTATTCCCAGCTTCTTGTAGCAAAGATTTATTAATAGCACTTTAAGAGAAACTTAATGATAATTTCTCAGATTTAATCTTAAACTTCTATCTTCCAGCCAGTCGTGATTGTGCACTCGAGGGTAATGTTGCAGGTTAGGAAAAGATAATAAATGCCACCAAGAAGTAGTACTTAGAATGTACTATAAATTGTCCTACTTGTTCCAACCAAAATAAAACATAAAATAATACATATGAATCATAACAAATAGACGATTGTCTTAAATAAGGAGACAAAATAAAATAATGTATGCAAAATTCTAACAATTAGTAATGTGCATACGCTTTAAATGAATACGAAAATTCAACAAAACATTCTGATAAAATTGCTTATAAATATTTAGCATGTAAGTAAAGTTGTTAATATAATATAACGAATGAATATTAAAATAATGTAAATTTATTTTCAAATAATTTTAGATTTAAAAATGTCAATTTAACTGTATCTTACATGGAAAAAACGAAGATAATAATGGATACTTTCATCATACAACAGCTGCTGTAAAATCTTGTTCAAATAGATATGTTGCACAATGTCCAAGTTCGGATTAAGATTGCATATACTCTAAGAAAATTTACGATGCCTGCTTTAGCAATTAAGGATATAAGAATGAGGATTGTACATACTGCTAATATTATCAAACCTAAGATGATCATCACCCAAAGGCATGTCATAAATGTGCCAAAAAATGTATGGATAATTTTAAAAATACTTAAAGTCCAATATTTAGAGAATTAGTAATCCCAGGCACTCTAGATTGCCACGAACATGCCAGACCCTAAAAATTAGAAGAAAAATTTAGTATTGAGGTGACAGTCAAAGAAGCAGAAAGATGTTTCTCTATTGCATGTAAGGAAAAGATAAATTGTAATTATCGAAAAAACAAATAATAATGTGAAAAAGATTTTGCTAAATATTCCAACTGTAAAGACGAGTCCAACTAATGTAGATTAGCTGACTTGGAGTGGTACAGCGACACAGAGAAATAAAAAGTTCCACTATCTATGATAATCTGTGAGCACTCATGCCAATATAATAAAGCCTATGGTCCTGACATTGGTATAATTTTCGAATGCCAATAAAATTGTTTTACTTAAAAGATTTTACCAGATGAGCCAGTTAAACCTATTGATCCGGTTAAACCTGATCAGCCTTAGAACAATACAAAGCCAACCGCATCGAACATCCTAGTTGTTTGCTAGAGCATAATGATTATTGCCTTAATGATGATTTTTATATGAAATCTCTATAAATATATTAAATCTAAATTTAAATTTAAATTTTATATGAATTTATAATATTATTAATCATATTATCAATTTAAAGTTTCAGCCCAATCTAAAAACTCGGTTCTCCCGTACTTTTAAAAATAATTCATTTAATTACCTGAATATCTTAAATAAAATGCAGAATTTCATATGTCAGATCCCCTGCGTTTAATTTGGAATTTATCGAGATATTATACTCTTTGCCCTTATAGGATAATAAATTTATTGGGCAGACTATAACTGCCGTTCCAGCTGTGAATGCTTCGATTAACTATTTATTTAATTTTTAGAAGTACTCTTTTCTCCTCAATCGCTTTTATTACTTCCTAGATATTGATTTATCTTTCAGTCACTTTAAATTTGTTCCATACTCTTGCGGCGGTTAAAATGGAATCTCGAGTTACTCCTGGTAATATATAGCCTTCACTTAAACAAGGAGTTATTAATTCTTTTTCCCCTTGCTCATTTATCCAGTAAAAGAAAATATTACTTGTGCCGACTTCACAAACTCTTTGGTATTAAAATTTAAAAATTTTACTTATCTTTCCATAACCATAAAACCTAGGAATAACCTTTTTTAATCACACCAGTGCTACTTAATATGGTAGGACCATAATTACTTCCTAATTTAAAGGCACCTTAATTTTATTTCAATAATAAATTTACCTGTCCCATGAGGAGCTGCTCTAAATTTCTCAAGTTCGCAATATAGTGATACAGGTTTGAATCCTGCAGGATAATAAGGACCAACTGGAGATGCTACACAATACAATCTGACAGCCTTAGACTAAGATACACCTAGAGTATTTTACATGCTTATAAAAGTAGGTCTTAAATATAATGAATAATTATCCCTTTTAGAAATCCACATTTTATCCAACAATATTAATTGGTTAATGCATTTTTTAAATTCTTCTCCATCAAAATCCTAAAATTTATGAAATTAAAATACTGGGAATGCAATAATTTTACTGCTATTTTTTAGTCGATGCATATTTGATTTCAATCTAAATGTTCTTACTTTATCATCTTTAGTCATGTAAGCCTTTTTGATTATGATTAAAAAATACTTTGGCTCCTTCAAAACATTCTAATGCATAGTGTAAAGTAGAGTTAAAAGGATGAATTTAGAAATTTTCAAAAGGCTTAATGACTGGTTTTTCCCATCCTAGATAAGATTTAAATTATTCAATACCATTTTTCTCAGTCCAATCACATATAAGCATATGATCAGTTGATTCAGCTCCAAATAGTAATGAATCCCAATTTGGTTATGGTTTTCGTGTCTTAGTTTCAATAATTTAGAGATCTTTATAATAAAATGTTTTTTCTGTAGATTTTAAGTTAATATTATCGTAATAACTAAGTCGATTTATATATTTATTGCTCAACTAATATTAAATTTTATATTTAATATACAGATCGGTATTAGAATAATGATTATATAACTTTTTACATTTTCAATATTTGTAATTTTACTAATTGATAGCTTATTTTATTTATATTAAATCAAATTTAAAAATATTTAAAGATTTTATTTTAACAAGATTATTAAAATAAATAAAAACATTATTTTTAAAAATTTTTTAATAGAATTTAGCAATTTTAAAAATTAATTTTTTTATTTTAATTTTTATAAAAATAATACAATTAATAAATTTAAATTTTTTGTGTATATTTAAAATTATTATAGAATTAAATAATTTTAAATATAA
>Ga0194132_10013255_pt1 | contig 10050 bp, 10 predicted proteins | sample TA2KigOf80mmetaG_FD_148612 | JGI IMG/M metagenome (GOLD analysis project Ga0194132, IMG submission 148612) | Freshwater microbial communities from Lake Tanganyika, Tanzania - TA2015054 Kigoma Offshore 80m | ecosystem: Environmental > Aquatic > Freshwater > Lake | place: Tanzania: Lake... | reverse complement strand
CTACGAGTCGCGATCAGTGGGAGTCGGTATTATACGTACACAGTAGCGGAGGCGATTATTTCCCGCGCATCACGGCTTCGCGAGCCCGGGGTAACCTTTAGTTGATCCAGGCGATCCGCAGGACGTTCGTGGCGCCCGGCGTGCCTAGGGGGGCGCCGGCGGTCAGCACGATCTTGTCGCCGGCAGTGGTGAATTCCTCACGCCGGGAGGTATCGGTCGCCTGGTCGACGACCTCCTGGAAATTGCGCACCTCCGGGGTGACCACGGCATGGGTGCCCCAGACCAGGGCCATGCGCCGCGCCGTCTGCAGGCGGGGCGTCAGGCAGAGGATCGGCACGCTGGGCCGCTCGCGGGCGGCGCGCAGCGCCGTGGAGCCGGTGGTGGTGAAGGTCACGATGGCCGCGGCGTCGATCGTGTGGGCGACCTGCCGCGCCGCGGCGGTGATGGCGTCGGCGGCCGTCGCCTCGGGGTCGTAATGGTCGGTGTCGAGGATGCGGCGGTACAGTGGGTCGTGCTCCACCTTCTTGATGATGCGGTCCATCATGTCGACCGCCTCGATCGGGAACTGACCCGACGCGGTCTCGGCGGAGAGCATCACCGCGTCGGCGCCGTCATAGACCGCCGTGGCCACGTCCGAGGCCTCGGCGCGCGTCGGGGCGGGCAACCGGACCATCGATTCCAGCATCTGGGTGGCGACGATCACCGGCTTGCCGAAGCGGCGGCAGACGCGGAGGATGCGCTTCTGCAAGCCGGGCACGTCCTCGGGCGGCATCTCGACGCCGAGATCGCCGCGCGCCACCATCAGTGCGTCGCAGAGCTCGACAATCTCATCCAGCCGCTCGATAGCCGCCGGCTTCTCCAGCTTGGCGAGCACGGCGGCGCGGCCGGCAATCAGCTTTCGCGCTTCGGCGATGTCCTCCGGGCGCTGCACGAAGGACAGACCGACGTAGTCGACGCCGAGATCGAGACCAAAGGTCAGGTCGCGTCGATCCTTCTCGGTCAGCGGCGAGATCGGCAGCACGAGGCCGGGCACGTTGACGCCCTTGCGGTCGGAGATCACGCCGCCGGTGATGACCTCGGTGACGGCGAAGTCCTTGCCGTGCTCGACGACCTTGAGGCGGACATTACCGTCGTCGATCAGCAGGTCGGCACCGTCGACGACGGCCTCGAAAATCTCGCGGTGCGGCAGGGGTGCCCGAACGCTGCTGCCCGGCGAGGGATCGAGATCCAGCCGGAAGCGCTCGCCGCGCTTGAGGGTGGCCTTGCCGTCGCTGATTGCGCCGAGGCGAAGCTTCGGACCCTGCAGATCCATCAGGATGGCAATGGCGCGTTGCGTCTTCTGCTCAAGTGCCCGAATCGTCTCGACCCGGGCCCGGTGGTCGTCGTGCGTGCCATGGCTGAAATTGAGGCGGAAGACGTCAACGCCCGCCCGGAACAGGGCTTCGATCTTGTCCGGGGAACTGGTGGCGGGCCCGAGAGTGGCAACGATCCGGGCAAGACGCTGACGACGCATGGGGGCACTGTAGCGTGCTGGCCGTTCCTGACAAGTGACCTCTCGGGTCAGGGCAGGATCAGCAAAGCCCTGAAGTCGTTGACGTTGGTCAGGGTCGGTCCGGTGACCACGAGGTCGCCGAGCGCCTCGAAGAAGGTGTAGCCGTCGTTGTTATCGAGCATCGCCGCCGGGTCGAGGCCGGCCGCACGGGCGCGTTCCAGGCTATCGGGGGCCGTGAGGGCGCCAGCGTTGTTCTCCATGCCGTCGATCCCGTCGGTGTCGCCAGCCAGGGCGAAGACGCCGGGCATGCTGTCGAGTGCCACAGTCAGGCCGAGCAGATACTCTGCGTTGCGACCGCCGCGGCCCTGGCCGCGGACGGTGACCGTGGTCTCACCGCCCGACAGCACGACGCAGAGCGGCTTGACCTGCGCCAGGCCGGCACGCACCTCGCGGGCGAAATGTGCGTGGCGAGCGCCGACCTCGCGCGCCTCACCCTCGACCGCGTCGCCCAGCGATAGCACCTGGACGTTCTGTTTGCGCGCCACGTCGGCAGCGGCGTCGAGCGACGCCTTGGGGCTGGCGATCATCCGGTACTCGGCGCGCGTCAGGCGCATGTCGCCGGGCTTCGGGGTTTCTGCAGCTGGCTGCGCCAGGCGGTCGCGGCAGCTCGGCGGCGGCTCGATGCGATACTTGGCCAGGATGGCGCGTGCTTCGGCGAGTGTCGTTGGATCGGGGACCGTCGGACCCGAGCCGATCACCGCCGGATCGTCGCCGGGTACATCCGAGATGGCCAGGGTCACCACACGCGCCGGATGGGCGGCGGCGGCCAGGCGTCCACCCTGGATCGCCGACAGGTGTTTGCGCACGCAGTTGATCTCGTGGATGGTGGCCCCCGACTTGAGTAGCGCCTGGGTCAGGGTGCGCATGTCCTCAAGCTGCACGCCTTCGGCCGGCAGGGTCAGAAGGGCCGAGGCGCCGCCGGACATCAGGCAGAGGACGAGATCCCTCTCCGAGAGGTTGGAGCAGAGCTCGAGGATACGCCGTGCCGCAAACAGCCCGGCTCGGTCGGGGACGGGATGTGCCGCCTCGATGATCTCGATCTTCTGGCATGGCGCGCCGTGGCCGTAGCGCGTGACTGCGAGCCCTTCGACGGGGCCGTTGATGTGGCCCTCGACGGCCCGGGCCATAGACGCCGCCGCCTTGCCGGCACCGACGACGATCAGGCGACCCTCCGGCCGGGGCGGCAGGAAGCGCGGGATGGCGCGCGCCGGATCGGCGGCGTCGACCGCTGCACGGAATAGTGCACGCAGGAAATGACGGGGGGCATCCATAGGGCGCGCAGTTTCACCCGCCGAGCACGTTCCAGCAACCTGTCATGTGATGGAGGAAGGCCGCAGATCTAGGGGGCGCGGTTGGCCAGCACGCCGGGCAATGTCGCTCATGCACGGCCTATAGCCCTCCTGCCCGACCGTGGCCACGCTGGGCCATCCTTGCGCTATAGTTCGCATCATGTCTGCGATTGCCGATTCCACCGCGCTTCTCGCTTCCGACGAGCCGCCGCCGGCCGAGCTGTTCAACGAAGGCGGCAATGCCCCCACCCTATTGCTCTGCGACCACGCCGGACGGCGCGTCCCCAAGGCGCTGGGCGATCTCGGCGTCGAGGCGGCGGCATTCGAGCGTCACATCGCCTGGGATATCGGCGCCGCCGAGGTGGCACGGCGTCTTTCTGTGCGGCTCGACGCACCGCTCGTCTATTCCAACTACTCGCGGCTGGTAGTCGATGTGAATCGCCGACCCGACGATCCGACCTGTGTGCCGGAGGAGAGTGACGGCACCAAGGTGCCGGGCAATCTCAACTTGTCGTCGGTTTCGCGCACAGTCCGGCTGAGCTGTTTGCACGAACCGTATCATCGCCTGGTCGATGAGCGGCTGTCACGCATGCGCCAGAGCGGCGTGCCCTCGGTCGTTTCGGTGCACAGCTTCACCCCGGTATGGAAGGGGATCGAGCGGCCCTGGCATATCGGCGTTCTGTGGAACCGAGACGGCCGCCTGGCGCAGCCGCTGATCAGGTGCCTCGCCGAGCTCGGCATCGTGGTTGGCGACAATCAGCCCTATTCCGGCCAGGATGAGCACGGTTACACCCTGCCGCGCCATGTCGAGCGCGTTGGCATTCCCCATGTGCTGCTCGAGATCCGTCAGGATCTTATCGATACGCGCCGCGGTGCCGAGGATTGGTCGGAGAAACTCTATGCCGCGCTGGGTCCGTTGCTCGCCGACCCGGCATTGCGCCAGCTTGCAGCACCGGCCTGAGCGACACTGTGCTGACCCGCGACACCATCGCCGAGTACCAGCAGCGCTACGGGCTGTCCTACCATGTGCCGCACGCGCTTGACGCTGCCGAGATGGTCGGCCTCCGCGACAAGGTCGTGATCGAGATCGGCGGCAGCCTGCCCGAGGATTTCGTGCGCGATGCCTTCGGAGTGCGCGCCTGGATCGCCATAGAGGAGCTCTCCTACTGGCAGGAGATCGAGGCAAGTGGCGGAGTGCAGGGCTCGCCGCCCGGCACGGTCGCGCGGCGGCTCGACACCGCCACGGCGGTGGACATCGATTCAGGCTACGGAGTCTTCTCTGGCCGCATCGAGGCCCTGCCGACGGCGCTCGACGCCCGGTTTGATGTCGCCTTCTCGATCGCTGCATTCGAGCACATCAACACGCTAGCGCTTACGCTCGACGGCGCCTACCGCGCGTTACGCCCGGGGGGATGTCTGTTTGCGCTGTTTTCGCCGATCTGGTCAGCGCATGACGGCCATCACCTGCCGAGCATCCGTGACCGAAGCGGTCGCGAATTCGACTTCGCGAACTCACCGGTGCCGCCATGGGCACATCTGTTGGTACGGCCACCTGAGCTGTTTCAATATCTTCTCGCGCATACCGACCGCGAAACGGCAGCCGAGATGGTCTACTACATCTACCACTCGCCGCATATCAACCGGCTCTTCACCGAGGACTACATCGCCTACTGTCGCGCCAGCCCCTTCGCGGTCGAGCGCTGCGATTTGGTGTTTCCGCTCGAGCCGCCCTCCGAGGTTCAGCGTGAGCTCGAGCACCGGCACCCCGGCCGTAGGCATTTCACTAACGGCGGCTTGCTGGTTGTCCTGCGCAAACCCGGGGGGCCATGGTGAACGAGCCACCTTTCACGGTCGGTATCGAGGAGGAGTATCTGCTGGTCGAGCGGGCCACGGGGGCCTTGGCCAACGATCCGCCACCGGCGCTGTTGGCTGAGTGCGAGAGGCGGCTGGCTTCGCTCGGTGGCCGTGCCGCCAGCGTGACGCCGGAATTCCTGCGTGCCCAGATTGAGGTGCAGACAGGCATCTGCCGGACGGTCAGCGAGGCCCGGGCCGAGCTGGCGGCGGCGCGGCGCATCGTCGCCGAGGTGGCGGGCGAGCACGGTCTCGCGCCGATCGCCGCCTCCACGCATCCCTTCGCCGAATGGGGCGGGGCCAAGGCGACCGAGAAAGAGCGCTATCGCAGCCTGGCCGCTGATCTGCAGGGCGTGGGACGGCGCCTGCTGATCTGCGGGCTGCATGTCCATGTGGGCATTCCCGACAACGAGCTGCGCATCGACTTGATGAACCAGGCGATGTATTTCCTGCCGCATCTGCTGGCGCTTTCGACTTCCTCGCCTTTCTGGCGCGGCGACGACACGGGCCTGAAGAGCTACCGTATTGCCGTATTCAATGAGCTGCCGCGCACCGGCCCGCCCGACTATTTCGAGAGCTACGGCGAGTACGAACGCCAGGTGCGGCGGCTGCTCGACGCAAAGCTGATCGACGATCCGACCAAGCTGTGGTGGGACATCAGGCCCTCGGCCCGCTTTCCGACCTTGGAGATGCGCATCACCGATGTGACCACGCGGCTCGACGATGCGGCCGGCCTCGCTGCCATGTTCCAGTGCATACTCGGTCTGCTCTGGCGCCTGCGGCGCAGCAACCAGCGCTGGCGCATCTACCCGCACATGCTGGTCAAGGAGAACCGCTGGCGCGCCCAGCGCTACGGCATCGACGAGGGGCTGGTCGACTTCGGCAAGGGCCAGATCGTGCCCTTCGTCACGCTGCTCGAGGAGCTGATCGAACTGACCGCACCAGAGGCCGAGCGCTTCGGCTGCGCCGCCGAGATCGCGGGCCTGCGCGATATCCTCAAGCGCGGCACCTCCGCCCACCGCCAGCATGCCATCTACAGCAAAGCCCTGGTTGGCGGGGCGCCGAAGCCCGAGGCGCTTAAATCCGTGGTCGACTGGCTGGTCGGCGAAACGGTCGCGGGACTCTAGCCGCCGCCGTATACTGCCGCCAACACACCACTGGATTTCGGGAGAGCGATATGGACGACAAGACCCGCATCGAATTGGAGGCCGCCGCGTTTCGCCGGCTGGTCGAGCATCTGCGCAGCCGCTCCGACGTACAGAATCTCGACATAATGAATCTCGCCGGATTCTGCCGGAACTGCCTGTCGAACTGGTACCAGGAGGCAGCCAAGGCCAAGGGTGTGCCGATGGACAAGGAGAAGGCGCGCGAGATCGTCTACGGCATGCCCTACGACGAATGGAAGGCCAAGCACCAGAAGGAAGCGACGCCTGATCAGATGGCCAAGTTCCAGGCGCAGGGCGGGCCGCACAAGCATTGAGCCGCCGTCCGATGCGTATCCTGGCGGCGCTCCTGCTGGCGCTGCTGGTTGCGGCACCAGCAGCGGCGCAGACCGAGTTGCTGCCGGGCTATCCCGAAAAGACCCTGCGTGGGCCGGCCGCGAGCAAGGGCGCAGTGATCTACAGCCACGGCCTGGCCGCGGTCAGTGAGGCGTCGCCCGAACTACCCTACGTCCTCGACCCCCTGCAGGAGTCCGGCTGGGACGTCTTCCGCCTGCAGCGCCGCTGGGCGGGGGAGACCCTGCCCTCGTCCACCGCTGCCCTTTATGCCGCGCTGCGCAGGCTACGCGGCGAGGGCTACGCCAGGATCGTGCTGGCCGGCCAGAGTTTCGGTGCCTGGATCTCGCTGGCCGCGGCCTCCAGCGATGAGCAGGTGCATGCTATCGTTGCCTTGGCGCCCGCCGCCTTCGGCACGCGCGAGAGCTCGCCCCACTGGATGCGCAACGCCGCCGGTCTCTACGAGCTGGCGGAAGTAGTCAAGGCAGAACGCACGCTGATCTTTCTCTTCGAGGGCGATGACTACGACCCAGGCGAACGAGGCGACAGGTTGCGCGGAATCTTCGAGCGCCGCAGCATCATCGCCCATGTCATCGACCGGCCCTTCGGCTTGGCGGGACATGGCGTCGGCCTGACACGCGGCTTCGCCCGGCGCTTTGCGTCCTGCCTGCGCGACTTCCTCGAGACGACCTCGCCAGCCCCGCGCTTCGCCTGCGGTGGCGAGCCGGCTTCCTCGGAGCTTGTGGATTTCGTGTTGCCCGAGGGCTGGCGCGTACGCCCGGCGCCCTCCGGCGCGCCGCCGGCGCTGGCTGGGATGCTCGGGCGCTGGTACGGCGTCTATCCAAGCGGGCGCCAGGTGCTGTTCGTGGTCGAGGAGGTCGGCAGCGACCGGGCGCGGGCCATCTATTCGTTCGGGCCGCTGGCGCGCCATGTCGATAGCCAGGCCGGGTACACGCCGCGGCGTGGCGAATTCGACGCCGCTACCGGCACGCTGTCCTTCAGCGAGCCGCAGGCTTCGAGCAACCTCAGCAGCCGCCTCGCGCCCGACGGGCGGCTCGATTTCACCTGGACCAACAAGCAGAGCGGCGCCCGGCTGGCCACGCGGCTGCGCCGGATCGACTAGCCGCCGCCGGCTTCCCCGTTATTCACCTTATTCACAGTGTGGGCGGTTTTCCTTTGCGATTCCGCGCAGCCGACCGTTATGAGTTGCCCACGACTTCACTGGGGGCCCCATGGCGGACGGAAGTGCGACCAGCAGCATTGCGGCGGAGAAGCTCAAGTCTTTCGTCGAGCGCATCGAGCGGCTCGAGACGGAGAAGACCGAGCTTGCGGCCGACATCCGCGAAGTCTACTCCGAGGCCAAAGGCAACGGCTTCGACACCAAGATCATGCGCCAGGTGATCCGCCTGCGGAAGATGGAGGTCGCCGACCGCCGCGAGCAGGACGAGCTACTCGAGCTATACCGTCGCGCGCTGGATACCTGAGCGCAACGCGCTAGCGTTGTCGCGCCAGCGCTACAGCGAATGCGCAGCATTCGCGAGAGCGCTCCGCAATGAGATAGTCTTAAGAGGCGCGCGACGCGCTCTACTGCGTAGAGCGCTGGCACGCCCCCGCGAACACGTGAAGTGCGTGTTCGCTACAGTCCCGGCGGCCTGTTCCAGGAATCGTATTCCGGGTTGACCCAGGGCTGGCCCTGGTCGGGGAAGACCTCGTTCTGCCACTGCACGAGATGTGCGTAGTCGGCGCGCGGCGGCGAGAATATCTCCATCATCTCCACCGTGTCGCCGCCCACGGCGTAGCTTCGGTGCATGGTGAAGGGCGGGACGATGACGGCGGAGCCCGGCGGCATCTCCTGCTCCCTGCCGCCGATCTCGACGCACAGCCGCCCCTTGTTGACGATGATCAGCTGGTCGAAGGGATGATCCTGGGGCGCCCGGTGGTGGCCCTGCTTGCCCTTCTGCGGCGTGATCTCGGCCCACACGGTCTGGCACTGCTGGGTGCGCAGCGACCGGCGCCGCATGCGGCCCTCGTGCAGCCGCGTGTCAACAGGCATCTCGGCCAGTTTGTAGAGCGGTGGCTTCTTCTTCCAGCTGTCGTTCCGTGTCCACTTGGTCCAGGAGAAGAGCTCACGGTCGCGCACCCAGGGGGCGCCATCGTCCGGGTAGTCCTTCTTTTGGTAGTCGTTCAGGTCGATATAGTCGTGTCGCACCGGCGAGAAGATCTCGAACAGCACCGCCGACCGGTCGCCCTGGGCATAGCCACGGTGCATGTAGTAGGCAGGCACGATCATGGCAGAGCCACCGGTGACAGGGTGATCGATACCCTCGACGTCCTGCATCATGCAGCCGTCGAGTACGACCAGCAGCATGTCGTAGGGATGGTCGTGCGGCGCGCGATGGTTCTTCTGCTTGTCCAGAGGCTGCGGCGTGATCGTGCCGAAGACGATCTGCGCGCCCTGGGTGCGGATCGAGTAGCGCTTCATCCGGCCTTCGTGCAGCCGCGTCTCCAGCGGAATGTCGGACAGTTTGAAGACGGTACCGTTCTGGATCATGCTGTTCCTCCAGCGCGAGCGAAGCTCGCGCGAACCGCGGCGGTAGCTAATTCGTTCTCGAACTAGCATGAGCCGTTCAAAATCTCATTGTCCCATGAGGCGCGCGACGCGCGAGGCTTTGCCTCGCGCTGGCACGCCGCAGCTGAATGACGGCGCTGCCGTCACTCAGCTTTCAACCCCAGCGCCTTGATCGTCTTCTCCCAGCGAGCGCGGTCCTCGCGGATCATCTCCATCAGCCGTTCCGGCGAGCCGCCAAGCGGTTCGGAGGCGACCGTGGCCATGCGCTGGGCGACGACCGGGGCCTTGAGCGCCTCGTTGGCTGCCCGATTGAGCGTCGCGACGATCTCGGCCGACGTGCCCTTGGGCGGGTAGAAGGCATTCCAGCCGAGCAGCTTGAGGTCGATGCCACTCTCCGCCAGCGTGGGCACGTCGGGGACGAAGGAGTTGCGTGTCGGGTTGGTGACTGCGAGCGCCTTGACCTGTCCGTCACGGATGCGGGAAAGCGAAGAGGGCATCGCCTCGATCACCAGGTCGGTATCGCCGCGCATGAGATCGGGGAACAGGCCTTGGTTGCCGGCGGAATAGGGCACCTTGGTTAGCGCGATCCCGGCCGTGTCGTTGAACATGCCGTTGACCACCTGCGCCGTGGTACTCGCCAGGCCGACGGTGAGCTGGCCGGGCTTAGCCTAGGCCATCGCGATGAGGTCGCCGATCTTCATGTCCTTGTGCTTGGCGCCGGCCAGCACCGCGAAGCCCGTGCCGGCGACGGCGGTGATCGGCACCAGGTCGGTCATCGGATCGAAGCCCATGTTGCTGTAGAGGAACGGGTTGCCGATATGCGTGGCGTTGCCGGTGCAGAGCAGCGTGTAGCCGTCGGGTGTGGCCTTCGCCGCTTCCGCGGCGCCGATATTGCTGCCCGCCCCCGGGCGGTTCTCGATCACCATCGTGGCGTTCAGCGTCGTCTTAAGCTGTTCGATGAAAGCGCGGCACATGAGATCCGTCGCCTGGCCCGGCCCATAAGGCACGATGACCCGGATAGAGCGCGCTGGGTTCGGGTACCCCTGGGCATGGGCGCCGGCGGCAAAGGCCAGCAGACCTGCAGCGAGCGTGATGGCGAAGCGCATCATGGGTGAGCCCTCTCCAGATCGAGTCATGAGGTGCAGTGGGTCAAGTTAAGCCCAGATTTTGAATGCTTTCAAGAGCGGGGGCGCGCGCAGTTCGGCCGGGCCGAGAGCGCATATGACGCATGGACGAACTCAAGCACGACTCCGGCGATGATGTGCCCCGGCCGAATTGACGCTAGTATCCGTC
>Ga0194132_10013254_pt1 | contig 10050 bp, 16 predicted proteins | sample TA2KigOf80mmetaG_FD_148612 | JGI IMG/M metagenome (GOLD analysis project Ga0194132, IMG submission 148612) | Freshwater microbial communities from Lake Tanganyika, Tanzania - TA2015054 Kigoma Offshore 80m | ecosystem: Environmental > Aquatic > Freshwater > Lake | place: Tanzania: Lake... | reverse complement strand
GGGATGGGTTGCAAATGCCCCCCCGGAGCCTGTTGACTATAAGAATCATGTCAAGACAACACGGAACCAAACAAATCAGAAAATTCATCGCTGAAATCGAAAGACTCGGCTTCAGGGTTGAAAATTTAAACAATAAATTCAGAATAACGCCGCCAAAGCATCTTGGAACGAGGGTGTATTTTACACACGGAACCAAAAAGGCAATCAAGCCACTGTGCGCTGATTTCAGGAAAATATACGGCGTGGAACTAAACTGGCAGGATTTTATTTAATCCAACTTCGGGTAAATCATATTCCTACCGAAACTCGACGGTATTTCTCGAAATCTGGGAAAAACTTGGGGATGTCCGAATCGAGTATCATGCACAGCAACCCTTCCATCAACACTGGTTTTCCAGTCTGGAATGTTTTTGTTTAACCATCGCTCGCCGTCACCATTGCGAACATTGGCTTTTTTCATAGCGTCATTTAATTTCGCTACGTGAGCAAGTAGCGCACGCATCGTTTCTGATGTCTCCGGCCTGGAAGTAGATGACATTATTTGGCGGCTTTTGCCATCACCTCATCAACAATGATTGTCGCATATCTTTTCCTTAGTTTCCAAATCTTGCTATTCATTTCCATAATCGCATCGGTTTGGCGAGCCTTATCGCAGATGTACGGGTCGTAAATTCCATACTTCTTAAATAGAACATCATCGAAATCGGAATTCTCTATCAAAATATCGGAAATCCACTGGGCGCGGGTGTCTATTTGGATTAGCAAATTACAAAGACCCTCGTAGCCGAAGTCATCGAACACCTTATGAACGACCAACTGGCAAAAATTATCACGGAACATTTTCTCGGCATGACGTCCTTCATGCATGAACTCGCTCAAAAACTCCAGTATTTGCTCTTTGTCGTAGCGGTCTTGGTCGGTCTTTTCAGAATCATCATTTGGTTTTTCATTATCATCTGACATGATGCACCACCGTCTGGGATTTTCCCCAAACACATTATGGCATTAAAAAACTTAAGCGAGGGACAAAATGAAGTGTTCTGTGTCTTTTTTTGTTTTGGTCACCCAGGAATAAATACCCATAGACGCATTTGCTCTATCTATTGCATTTCCATCGCGATAGTGGTCAAGATATTCACCAATTGCGTTATACATTGACCAGCCATTCTGCCCGAAACCGCCAGCGTTATTGGAATTTACGTACAATCCTTTTATTGACGACCAAATACCTTCGCGATTATTTTTTTGGCGGTCAGATTCCTGTTTTTTCACAGGAAAAGTTCGCTGTAATACCTTGTCAACCTTGGCCGGTGTCATTTCAACTGATAGCAGAGCGTTTGCAGCAGAAGTAAACGCCTTTGACCACTCCACCGACATGCCCAAAATGGTCCGCGCTTCCTCCATTGCATCATCAGCGTTGCGCGTATGGCGAGCAGTAAATACGCTTTGGGCAGAAGAGAGACCAGCCATGACCGTGTTCTTGCAAACAGCACGAATACTGGTGTTGGCAAACGTAATTGGCGTTTTACCGTTGTGTCCGTTGCGCACCAAAAGGTATCGTTGAATGCTGTCGTTCACGCCCAGGGGGTCAATAACCAGGCTTCCCAAATCAATACAGGCAAAAAACTCGCGCCCTTCATCAAGCACACCACAGGTATCAACAACTGCGTCTCCATTGGTTGCGCCAACGACATCAAGTGCCCTATCCATCACTTCGCGATTTTGTTGAACGGCAAAGCGAGTGCCAACAGTGGATAGACCATCAAACGTGCCATCACTGTTAACCCTAAGAGTGGCACGCGAGTCACCAATTCTCACAATGGTTCCGTCTGGATTACGAAGAATTTCGCCGTTAGCATCAATTGCGGCAACTTCAGCCAAAACCACATCAAAGTCGGCCTCGGCAGCAGCCAGCATTGCCTCAGCGGTCTGTAGACCCTTCATTGGCACTCCAAGACGATGCCAGGGAATTTCCCTGTCGGCATAGGCCATTTTGGCTTTGCCCAATTTTCCAATCTCTATATTGTGTGCCATGTCAATAACTATACTCGGATAAATCTAACGAAAAAGGCAGTAAGCGAAAGTTGCTGCCTCGTGCCGAAATGGTAGTGTTGTGAACGTCGAAACGGTAGTCTAAAACCATGAAAAACTCTCAAAATATAAATATTTACGATTTTATTGATAAAGAAATCAGCGAATTATTATCTATTAATGCGCGAAGTCGTAATAAAAAAGTAGAAATATCAAAAGTCATACAAATGTTATTAATAATTGAAAGTTTAATACCTGAAATAGTTATTGATGGCGATAAAATGGTTAAATATTTTAATAAAAAGAGTCACTAAGACCGAAATCCTGCTAAACTGGTAGTAGTCTGCTACTGAGATACAACACGCGGTTTTGTTAAACGCCGCTAGTCCTTATTCCCAAACACAGGAGAGACACGTTGAACGGTTTAATCGGTTGGGGGTTATCTTTTACCCTCCTTGCCTTGGGTATGAACATACCCGCGCAAGCCAAGGCCCCAGAAGCAATCAAGGTAGAGGTAGCGGAGCCACAGGCCCCCACCCCACCAACTGTCCACAAAGTTGAGCAGGCGCGACACCAGCAATTACTGGCTTCCCCGCCCACCTTTAAATGGGGCGACGTGTCATGGTTGCCAGAACTAGCCACCAAGGCTGGCTGGCCCAAAGATACGCACGAGAAACTTGCCGAAATCATCCTGCGAGAGTCTGGTGGGTGTCCAAATCGTCGTGGGGGCGATGCCGTTGACAAGAACTGCAACATCACTCATGTAACAGAATGGAACCATAGGTCGGATAGTGGCCTTCTCCAAATCAATGGGGTCAACTACAACCCCAAGCGGAACAAATGGGCGATTGCCTGCCGCAAACTTGATATCTGCACCCAAGAGCCGCTACTTGATGCGCTGACCAACCTAAAGGTGGGGTATCTGCTGTATGAGGCCGATGGATGGAATCCCTGGGACCCCTGTGCCTGGGGCGAAAAATATGCCAAACGCTGTACGAAAACACCGTAGGACTTGCTGCGGCTAGTATCGCCGCATGACTGAACAAAACATACGCGGCAAAATACTTGCCGAAGTCGAGGGAATTATCAACGGCAAGCGCAACCACGATTATGGCGACCCGCTAGAAGATTTCACGACCACTGCCGCTTTCTGGCAGACGTATCTGACACGGATTATGGAGCGCCGTGGTGCGCTGGAACTTCTGCCCCACGATGTGGCGGCGATGATGATGTTGCTCAAACTGGCACGACTTACTTGGACGCCAGATGAAAAGGACCATTGGAAAGATGCAGTCGGTTACGGCGCATTAGGCTGGGAATGTGAATGTAGGGAACATGGTGAAAAATGACAAGTAGAGACAGTTACGACATCAAACAATACGAGCAAGAAAAGAAAACAACCAACATCCAGCCTGCTTTGCTCATCAAATTGATGATGGATGCTGAGCCATGTCTGTTCGTAAACCAAAACGAACCCGCCGTCAAGCCCTACGAACTGCCCCCGCAGTTGTTCATATCGTACGCCATGTGCTGTAACGCCGCCAAAAGCCATGCGCAAGAGCAAATTGATTTTTTCCATGAACTAGACTTGGTCTCCGTCCATGACGAATGATGACGAAAATAAACAACTTATTGATGTTGCGACGATTTTGGAAGAAATAAAAGCCAAAATCAACATTCACTACGCCAAGACAATCGACTGTGACCCAGGCTGGCATCATCTCGTGGCACTGTGTCATACCGAATTGATGATGATAGACCCAAATTATGAGGTCTATCAAATAAAAGAAAAATTTGGGTCGCTCCGTTACTACTTTGGCACCAAAAGCGGCGACATAACAGAAGTGGAAATGTGGAAAATTGCCGAAAAATACGAGTTATTGTCCCAAACGGTATGTGAATTGACTGGCAAGCCTGGCAAACTCATGTTTCAGTTAGGTTTATACAAAACCCTTGCTGAGGAATACATAAAAGAAGGCTGGGAACCAGTTGAAAAGGTTTCGCCCGACAAACTTTTCGGGATATAGCGCAGTTTGGTAGCGCGTCTGGTTTGGGACCAGAAGGCCGCAGGTTCAAATCCTGCTATCCCGACCAGATTATTATGTTGTTATGACGACAGAGCACCGCAAAGCACCACGCCGCAAGGTGGTGAGCATCAGTCGGGTTGGTGCGTGGGGTAGCGTGGTGTACGAACACAAACTGGAATGTGGCCATACTGAAAGAAGACCACGCGCAGCCGCATCGCCTACTCTTGCGTGTGCTTGGTGCTTGCGTTCACAAGCCAAGGAATTGGAAATACTTTCATTGCAGGCACCAGCAAAAACTGTTGAACTTGACCTTCAACATACCGAAGTTGAAATTGCCAGAGTAAAAGCCAAACTCTCTCACACCCTTGGTGTAAGTTTGGAACAAGTCGAGGTTTCGGTAGTGGACAAATTCGGCGAACAGAGAATTTCTGGCGCCGTGGTGTTTCTTTCGGAAAGCGACGTGCGTAAACTTATCGGCTAACGAGTGACGGGGGTCATCATGACAGCAAGTGGGAAGAACCGCAAGTCCTTTAGTGAACAGGAAGCGGAGGCAATAAAAACGTGGCGGTTGGAGGGCAAATCCGCTGACACGATTGCGGCCATCATGCACGTCGGCAAAGACCGCGTTCGCCGATTCCTAACGGAAAACAATCTCAACAAATATCAGCCAGCCAAACGTCGGCGCCAGCAATTTGAAGTCACCAAAATCATCAACACCAAATACCCAGAGTTCAAAAATGCAGCGTGTCGGAATATGCCGATTGCCGATTTCTTTCCTGTGAATTTACCCAACAGTTGCTCTGGCCATAGGCGCAAGTTGCACATGGAAAAAACCCAAAAAGTTATAGATGTTTGTAGGTCATGCGTAGAACAGGAGGCTTGTCTCGATTATGCCTTAAAGGCGGAACCGCACGGCATTTGGGGCGGCACCACCGAAGGTGAACGTGAGTATCTGCGTCGTCGTCTTGGAATCAAATGCGAGCGCGACAGTTTCATTTCTCGCAAGAGCCGCGAAATTGCTTCTGCTTGGCAAACCAGCGCTTCAATTGGTGTACCCTTCCTTATAAAACACTCAGACATAATTGATAAACGCCTAGCGCGACGTGCCTAGTATTTCGCCCCAATTACAAAACGTTCTTGACCGCCTCAATGGCGTAGTGCGTGTAAGTGGGGGATTTCAAGCAAAGTGCCCATGTCGCTCCGATGACGACAATCCATCATTCTCTGTATCAGAAGGCGAGGGTGGTAAAGTCGTCGTTTACTGTCACGCTGGCCGATGCGACACCAAGCAGGCCTGCGCCGCGATGGGAATCACGATGTCGGACCTCTACCCACCCAAGCAACCCAAAAAACTTGAGTTGGTCGCCAAGTATCCATACTTGGACGAAACGGGCACATTGCTTTTCGAGAAGTTGCGTTATGTGGATACAGCGAACGGCAAAAAAGAATTTCGCCAACGTAAGCCAGATGGCAAGGGCGGATGGGAATACAAGTTGGGGGACACGCCTCGTGTTCTCTACAACCTGCCAGAAGTTATCAAAGCAAAAGCGAGCGGCAATCCAATATGGGTAGTCGAAGGAGAGAAAGATGCCGACACTCTCATCAAAATGGGTATATGTGCAACGACTATGCCCAATGGGGCGGGTACATGGTTACCCATCCATACCGAAACCCTCGCTGGTGCTGTTGTGGAAATCGTTGCCGACAACGACGACGCAGGACTCAAGCACGCCAAAGGTGTTCACGAAGAATTGATTGATGCTGGGTGTGATGTTCAGGTCTGGAAATGCAGCAAGGGCAAGGACGTAAGCGAACACGTCGCCGCTGGTGGAACGCTTGAAGAACTTGTTGTAGTTGCGTTGACTGAGATATCTGATGAACCAGTGCAAGTTGAACAGGTATCGCAAACACACGAGGGAAAAGCAATCAATGAGATTGCCGACCTGCTTGACCGTGATGACATGTCGGAAAGCCAGAAACTTTCACGCGCCCTGCTGATTATCTCTCGCACATCAAGCACCAAAATCGTTGATACGGGCAGGCTGGTTGAGTGGTCGGAATTCGTCAAGGAATCGAGCGATGACGCCTACGATTGGATAATCCCTGGTCTCATTGAGCGCACCGAGCGTGTCATCGTGGTGGCTGCAGAGGGCGTTGGCAAGACGATGCTGGCGAGACAGGTAGCGATATGTGTCGGTTTTGGTCTACATCCCTTTACGTATCAGCAAATCAAACCGCAAGCGACGCTGTCGGTTGACCTGGAAAACCCAGAACGGATTATCCGTCGCACGTCTCGCTCAATTTACGGTGCCGCACAGGCGGTGTCTCGTAATTCAAAACCGCAGGCGCATCTGCTGATAAAGCCGCAAGGTTTGGATTTATTGCGTGCCGAAGACAGGGCCGTATTGGAAGAAATGATTGAGAAAACCAAACCGTCGCTCCTGGTGATGGGTCCTTTGTATAAAGCATTCATTGACCCAGGCGGTCGTACAAGCGAAGCCGTAGCCATAGAAGTTGCGCGTTACCTTGACACCATCCGCGATGTTTACCAGTGCGCTATGTGGCTGGAACATCATGCTCCACTGGGAAATTCAATGACGACACGAGAATTGCGTCCGTTCGGTTCGGCGGTGTGGTCGCGTTGGCCAGAGTTCGGCGTTGCCCTACAGCCCGACACAACTGGCATGGCGCATCATTTTGACGTTCGGCATTTCCGAGGTGCCCGCGAGGAGCGCCAGTGGCCATCTAGAATTAAGAGGGGGAAACGGTTCCCATTCGAAGTTGTTGAATGGCCAGCCTCATTGAAAGTGACAACATGAGCAATACTCCCTTAACAAAAGAATTTCTTGCCGAGAGAGATTCGCGTATTTTCAAGATGCGCCAAGCAGGCGTGGCGATATCGGAAATAGCCAAGCGGTTTGGCGTTTCGTCAAAGGTTGTTGGTCTGGCGATTTCACGCCAGTTGGAAAAACTCAATAAAGAAAGTTCCTTGGTTTATCCAGAAGTCCTACGCATGGAACTGGAACGATTGGATGCAATGCAGGCGGCGCTCTGGCCCCTTACCCAACATCGTAAAGTCACCCTTGACGATGGCACCGAGGTGGCGGTGGAGCCAGACATAAAGGCCGTACAGCAGGTACTGTCAATCATGGACAGAAGGTCAAAGTTGCTTGGCATGGAACAAACCAACATCAATGTTTCCGCCGATGTCACCCAAAACAGCCGACAAACACCAATTCGCGCCACTTTGGCTGGACAGGATGGCATGCCAAAGGCAATTGAAGCCTTTGACCCAGAGAGTGAAGCCAAGAAATTGCTGGAACTAATGGCCACGTCTGGGGTTCTGCCGCGCGATACTGTCGCCCAGATGCTTGGACAAGCACCTATTATCGATGCCGAGGTGGTCGAAGATGAACAAGGACAACCAAGACAACTTAAAAGCGGCGATGGACAAGGTGGCGGAAACGCTGACACCAACAGTGTCGACAATCAATAAAGAGGATGATGGCCCTGCTGACAAGCAGGTACTAATTCGTACCACCGAGCCAGAAAGGGACCGCTGGAAGAGGGCAGCGGAAAAAGAGGGGGTTTCATTGTCGCAGTTCATCCGAGACATACTGAATGCCCGCGCCAGGGAGTTGTTGGAATGTTCCCACCCAATCGACCAAAGAAGATGGTATCCATGGGCAGAATTTTGTCTCAAATGCAACACAAGATTGCGTGGATGAACTAACCTGTAGATAAATCTAACGAGAAATGGGGGCACGTTTCAGTTTTATGACCACACACATGCCAAAGTTCTTTGAATACGCACTCACCCCACAGGAAGAAGCGCTGGTTGCGCGTATCGGCTACCAACGACAAGAACCGATGTTTGCCCAACCAGAGCGCAACCGCAACTATTACGAGGGCGAAGTGTGGGAGATGTACCAGCACGCGGTCTGCGCGGGCGCCGAACTTGCCTTCGCGCGGATGTGCGGAATGACGGACTTCGTTCCACATGTCAACAAATTTAAGATGGTCAAGGATGTCGGTGGGTGGGAAGTTCGGTACTCGTTCGGCAACAGCATGTTGCGCATATCGGATTGGGATGACCGAGACGCTTTGTATGTGTTGCTGATGGACGGCTTGCGCCACCGCACCCGCCGCAACCCTGAGAACGGCTGGGTTGGCGTGAACTATCGGGCGGTGTGTTGGGCCAATGGCCATGACATCATCGAGCGAGGCGAGCAACTTGACAATTCATGGCGTATCCACAAGAACAAAGCCAATAAGATGACCGACCTTTTGCAATGCCTTGAATAGGAAATTGGATAAATCTAACCAGAAAGCGAGTTTGATATGAATTTTGTGGACAGCCACGAAGTTGCCCTTGATGTTTTGGGTGACAGCAAAGACTTGTGGACCTGCAAGTGGTCTGGTGGCGACAAGGTGCTGGTCTTTCGGGGAGACTTCAAGCACAACCGCGTTCTTTACCAACATCTATTGACGCTCGACTGCGACCCAGGAATGTCGATTGCTACATTCTGCGAGTGGGCAGAGGAACTACTCTTGGGGCTGGTAAAACAGGAGTACAAGGAAATATGAGTCAACAAAGAAAAGCGCCGCAGCACAATCATCTGCTCATCAACGCCAAGAGTTACGCCAACTGTGTCAGTAAATCAACGCTCACCAACAAGCGGAAGATGAAGAAGTGGCTCACCAAACTTGTCGAAGACATCGGAATGTACAAAGTAGCGGGCCCATTTGTCCATTACGTCAATAAGCCTGGCAACAAGGGACTGACGGCTGTAGTAATGATTGAGACAAGCCATATTGCCTTACACATCTGGGACGAACCACAACCAGCACACATTCAATTCGACATCTACACCTGCAGCGGCTTGAACGTGTTTGAAACCCTGTACCAAGTGGTCGGTGAATTGGGCATCCATGAAATCTCTTGGGTCTTTTATGACAGAGAAAAAGGATTCAAGCAGGTTTCCTCTGGTACATCAGTCGATGACATCCTAAAAAACCATAGAAGGGGCGCTTCGCTTCTCCCTGCAATCTGATAAATCTAACCAAAAAGCGACTTGCTTTTTGTATATATGGCAACTACTGTTTGGCCATGTCGAAAAACGCCGCCCTATGACAAAACTTGCCTATTTTGAATGGATTTTTGATATGAACCGTCAATTTAGAAATAAAGAATCTGTCTATTGGGGGAATTGGGACAGTCCACCAGTAACTGGCAATGAAGCGTTTGACATACTCGATGAATTTCATCAAGACCAATGTGCAATTTGTGGGTGTAAGGGAGGCTTAGTTCTCGACCATTGCCATGAATCAGACCTGGTTCGTGCTTATTTGTGTAAATCTTGCAATGTCCAAGAGGGCAAGGGCGGGGGCTTGCCTTTCAGTATCTATCGACGTTTCTGTCCAGCAGCATTGTTGAATATTGAAATTCATTACTCAGACTATTCACATTTTGGACATACGTACTGGGACCCAAATAAATTCATGACAAAAGAAGCAAAGCAGGTTAATCAATGGTCAGATGACAGGTGCTTGCAGGTTTATCGAGATTATTTGTATTGGAGGGTGGACCTTCAATGGATGTCAAAACGTGAATTTCGAGAATTTTTGCGAAGGGTAAACGAAATAATTATCAAAAGTATTCAACAAGTTGATGAACCCCTGTACGAACAGATTCGAGAAAAAATGAATCCGTTTCAAATGAAGAGTCTCTGATAAATCTAACCAAAAGTTGGTGGATTCGAAAATTTGGCGTACGGCTGCCCTCTGGCGCACGGCGACACCGAAAAGTTTGCGGGACTCAGGGGGGGGTGCCACGACCCCTGCGCGTGTGCCCGCGCGTGCGGGGGGTGTGTCGGCACCCCTAGTGCCCGTGTCCCATTCGTGACCCACTGCCCGAAGTCGTCGCCGTTGTGAAGTGTCGCAGGTCGCCACGGGTGGCATACGGGTGATGTTCGTATAGGCGTGATGACCA
>Ga0194132_10013252_pt1 | contig 10051 bp, 6 predicted proteins | sample TA2KigOf80mmetaG_FD_148612 | JGI IMG/M metagenome (GOLD analysis project Ga0194132, IMG submission 148612) | Freshwater microbial communities from Lake Tanganyika, Tanzania - TA2015054 Kigoma Offshore 80m | ecosystem: Environmental > Aquatic > Freshwater > Lake | place: Tanzania: Lake Tanganyika... | reverse complement strand
CCCCTTCGCCCCAACATGCTATCCACCCACAAATTTGTCGCACACCCTTCTCGTAGGTGGTTTGACAAGATGCCATCAAACCCGCAAGCTGTCCGTTGCGGTCGGGCTGCTGACTCGAGGCAGAAACGAACCGGCTCCCGCGGGGAGCCAACGAATTGATGACCTTGCGGAGCTGCCGAAGCTATACTTTGGAAAGTGAAGTCTAGAGCCGATCGGGTGGCATTGCGGCAGATTGGAATTGCCCCTATTGTCGTCACCGAGACGGCGTGGAGAAGCAGGAGGAACCAAGCATGGCGAATGTCTGTGCCCACTGGATCGCCGGCCAAGCGGTGCCGGCAGACGATCGCGCGGGCGCCACTCCCGTATACAACCCTTCACGTGGCGAAGTGATCGCCCGTGCGCCGGCAGGCGGCGCCGCAGAAGTGCGACAAGCGGTCGAAGCTGCCAGAAAGGCGCTGCCTAGCTGGAGCGAAACTCCGGTTGTGGATCGCGCTCGCGTCCTGTTTCGCTACAAAGCGCTGCTCGAGGCGCAGTTCGAAAGTTTGGCTCGACTGGTAACCCGCGAGCACGGAAAGACGCTCGACGAGTCGAGGGGCGATGTACGGCGTGGCATTGAAGTGGTCGAGCTGGCTTGCAGTATGCCGTCGCTCAGCATGGGGCAAGCTCTCGGCAACGTCGCGCGCGGAATCGACGGGCAGGTGCTGCTGGAACCGCTGGGTGTGTGCGCGGGCATTACGCCGTTCAACTTTCCTGCGATGGTCCCGATGTGGATGTACCCCGTGGCTATTGCCTGTGGAAACACGTTCGTGTTGAAGCCTTCGCCCAAAGTGCCTCTCACTGCATTCCGGCTGGCGGAAATCGCGGTGGAAGCAGGGTTGCCCCCTGGAGTGCTCAACGTGGTGCACGGAGGACGAGACGCAGTGGAAGCGTTGTTGGAACACCCGGACGTAGCAGCCATCAGCTTTGTGGGATCGACAGCCGTGGCGAAGTACGTTTACCAAAAAGGAACGGCCAATGGCAAACGGGTGCAGGCAGCCGGCGGGGCCAAGAACTTCATGATCGTGATGCCAGACGCTGATTTGGATGCAGCGACGGCGGCGATCATGGGTGCCGCATTTGGTTGCGCCGGCCAGCGCTGCATGGCAGGAAGTGTGGCTGCCCCCGTGGGTCGTGCCGCTGAGCCACTTCTTGACCGGCTCTCGAGAGCTGCCACGGAACTGAAAGTTGGGCCAACGGACGAGGACGAATCTGCTGGAATGGGTCCTCTCATCGATCCGGCGGCGCGCGAGCGCGTTCTGCGAGCTCTGGAGGACGGAAGCCGGGAAGGCGCGAAGCTGGTACAGGATGGACGTGCTCTGCCGGTTGCCTGCTTGCAAACGCAAGGTTTCTTCGTTGGCCCGAGCATCTTCGATGGCGTGCGCCAGGGGATGCAGGTGGCTCGGGAGGAGATCTTTGGACCGGTGCTCTCTGTAATGCGGGCCGGCAGCTTGAATGAAGCCACGGCTTTGGCCAACCAGTCCCCCTATGGGAACGGTGCCGTGATCTTCACGCAGGACGGTGGTGCCGCCCGCCAATTCGCCCGCGACATTCGGTGCGGCATGGTCGGCGTCAATGTTGGAGTGCCGGCGCCGATGGCATTGTTCCCATTCTCGGGATGGAACCAGTCGTTCTTCGGCGACCTTCACGTCCAAGGAACGGAAGGGGTCCGATTCTACACACGGAGCAAAGTCGTGCTCAGCCGGTGGCAGTACGACGGCAGCCGAACGCTGGGTTGGTAACGGCCGAGATCGCGCCCCGGTCGCTGGTTTCGGTTGCCCAGCTTGACTGGTCGACTCGCGCGCCGGCCAAAAACCGATTGCGCCTGGAGCAGGCCCAAGGTAAGATGCTTGACCACGCATCTGTCGGATAGTCTTTGGTTTGGCCGGTGCCGCGCTGGACTTGCTGAGGTAGGAGGTGTCAGATGGAGGAACGCAAGAAAAACACAGCCGCCGACTCCGCTGGACATCGCCTGGAGCTCAGCAAAGAGACGATCATCGATTTCGAGAAGCGCAACACCAAGGTCCTGATTGCAGACGATGATGACAATATTCGTGTTCTCATCGACGAGGTCCTCAAGAACGAGCATGTGCCGACGACAGTTTGCTCGTCTGGCATGGAAGCCCTGGACCTGATTAAACGTGAAGATTTTGGCATCATCATTTCTGACATCAAGATCCGCGACTTCGACCGCATGGGCCTCTTGAAGGCAGCCAAAGTCATCAACCCGAACAGCGACGTCATCATTATTACTGGCTATCCCACGGTGGAGACTGCGGTAACGGCCATGCGCTTCGGGGCGGCCGAGTACTTCACCAAGCCGTTCAGCGTGGAACAGCTGCGAAAGTCGGTCAACCGGCTGATCGAGAAGCGCATTCTGGAGCGCAAGCTGAAGGTCGAAAAGCACCAGATGGAGATACAGCGCTTCGATGAAGAGACGGGCCTTTTCACGAACCGCTATTTTCACCTGCTGCTGTCGCACGAGATCGCCCGGTCAGGGCGTTTCAATCACACCTGCGGGTTGCTGCTCGCGCAGATTAGCGGCTTGAAGTCCCTTCAGGAAGCAGAGGTGGACGCTGCGGTATTGAACGGCGACAACGTGATGAAATCGATCTCCCGCCTGCTCCGCTCCTGCTGCCGCCAGATCGACTTTATCTCGCGTTATTCCTACGACGAGTTCTCCTTTGTGCTGCCCGAGTCGGGCGAGACCGGCGTCGAAGCGGTTATTGCACGCATCCGCAGCAGAATCGATGCCTTCAACGCGCAGCTTGCAGGCAAGGGTGACCACCCCAAATTGACGCCGGCGTTCGGAGGCGCTACGTATCCGCAGAGCGCTTCTACGAAAGAGCTGTTGCTTTCCCGCGCCAACCAGAACCTTTTGAAGAACCGGGGCTGACGCTGACCAACGCCGAGCCGGCCTGTCTTGGCCCGTTCCTGGCGATTCAGGGGCGCTGCGTCTGTCTACACCCCATGAGTTTCCTGGCGACCTGTGGCAGCCATGGTCCCCCTAGGCATCTACATCCACATCCCGTTCTGTTCGACCAAGTGCGACTACTGCAACTTCGCCTCGGGAGTGTACCCCGAATCAGCGGTGCTGCCTTACCTGGAGGCGCTGCGTGAGGAGATCCTAGGCGTGAAGGGCTGGCTTGCAGAATCTTGCAAACCGCTGCCACGCTTGGACGAATTCGAGGTAGACACCATCTACTTTGGAGGTGGCACGCCATCACTGATCGACGCCAGGCACATCGCCGGACTGACACGCCTCGTCGGAGAGGTGTTTACCATCGCAGCAAACCGCGAAGTAACATTAGAAGTCAATCCGGGCAGTGTCGATTCCCAGCGTGCACAGCTCCATGTCGAGGCCGGCGTCAACCGTGTGAGCATCGGTATGCAAGCGTTTCAAGACGACCTGCTGAAGCGCATCGGACGAAGCCATTCCGTGGCTGACTCCTACTCCACCTGGTCTTTGTATCGCTCGGCAGGAATCAGCAACGCCAGTCTGGATCTGATTGCGGGCTTGCCCGGCCAAACTTCGAAGGGGTGGCAGGAAAATCTCGATGCCGTCGAGGAGATCGCTCCCGAGCACATCTCCATATACCTTCTTGAGATTCATGAAGGCACCCGCTTCGGGAGCCTTTATTCCAAGCCGGCAACCGTAGCCTCTGGGATGGCTCGACGTGGTGCCGGTGCAGGAGCACCTCAGGGCCTGGCTGCGATCGATCTGCCGGACGAGGAGTTGGTCGTTGATTTCTACGAACGGGCCGCAGGCCGTTTCAGCCAGATGGGTTATCGCCAATATGAGATCTCGAACTTTGCGTTGCCTGGGCGCGAGTCGCGCCATAATCTGAAGTACTGGACGCGCCAGCCATTCATTGGTTTCGGATGCGGCGCGTACTCGCATCTGGCAGATTGGCGTTGGGGTAACGAAAGAAGTGTGGGGCGTTACGTTGAGCGCATTCGCCAGACCGGCCACGCCATCGAGTATTCGGCTGACCTGGGTGCCGTGGAGCATGAAGAGGAAGCCGTTTTCCTGGGTCTGCGCCTGACGGATGGCATTGGGCTGGCCGGCTTCAGAGCACGGTTTGGTGTCGACCTGCGCGACAGATATCGAACTCCAATTGCCTACCTGCAACAAGCGGGTTTGGTCGAGTTCGTTCCCGATCGCTTCCGGCTGACACCGCGAGGCTGGTTGCTTTCGAACGAAGTGTTCACGGAATTGCTGAGGTAGGACACTGGCAGCGTGCGGCCGTTCGCGATCCGTTCCGGCAGTGCGACTCGCAATCCAACTCCTGTGCCTGGCGGCGCATCTGGTTTGTCTTGGTTGCGTTGCGCTGAACGGAATGGTGGCGAGGTGAAGCATGGCATGGCCCAAGTTTGGAATGGTTTGCTTGCTGATGTTGGCGTTCTTGGTCGCGGCAGATTTCCGCGCGCGGGCCCAGGAAGGTTCCTTCGAAGTTGAAATCACCGTGGAATGGGTTCGCGCCGTCGAGCCTGAGATTGCCGGGCCGGCCACCCGCCTGGAGAGTTACGATCGATTGGCATACGGCAAAGGCCGGTTTCTGCGCCTGGAAGGCAAAAGTCGAAGGAGCGTCCTGTTACGTCTGGGCAACGACACCCAGCAGCTAGTGAGGTTGTTCGACCTTCCTTGCTTCGATCAAAAACTGTTTGCGTCTGGCCAACAGTACTATTTCGGGGGAGTGTTTTCTAAAGTCGAGCGAAACTCAACCGGAGGCATCGAGGCGATCATCACCTACGCCAATCTGTCGGAAGTCGAGGGTCGATTCTACTCCAGACAGGCGAAAGAGTTTGCGGCACGGACCGAACAGATGAGGCGGCAGAACGAGACAATCCTCGGCAAGAAGGCGCCTCAAGCGAGTTCAGAGACTTCAGCCGGGCAAGTGCGCGCAACCCAACCTGCCCCTGTACCCCCTGCTGCAACGCCACCTGCCGATGCCAAGTCTGCTCCTGAGCCCGACGGTGCCAAGCCGGGAGAGAAAGAGGAGGAGGACCCCAACGAACCGCCTCGAAACCGGCCTGTGCTGAAACGTCGCATGGGTGAGGAGCCGGTTGAGACAGCGGCTTCAGGACAGGACTCATCTCCCGGAGTGCGTGGCGCCAGCCAGACGGCGACGGATGACGATGTGGTGATTTACCGGAGACGCGACGGGTCGCGCCGTCCCGCCAGCGCCGATTCTTCCGCCGAAACTCGTACAAGCCGATCTGAACCCGATGCTTCAGACAGGCCCGTGTTGCGACGGCGGCCGGCTGCCCCTGAAGAGAAGAAAGAGATCGATGGCATGGTGCTCGTCCCGAAGGGAGGTGTGACCTTGGGCTCCAATCAGCCCGAGGATACCGACAAGCCGCTGCATCGCGTCGAACTGCGGGCCTTCTTGATCGACAAATACGAGGTGACGAACGAGGAGTACAAGCAGTTCTGTGAAGCCACAGGCCACGCCGTGCCGCCGTGCTGGGTAGCAAAGAGCATTCCCAAAGGACTTGAAAGGCATCCGGTCGTCCAAGTGAGCTGGGCTGACGCAGCCGACTACGCCCGCTGGGCGGGCAAACGATTGCCGACCGAAGCGGAGTGGGAACGCGCCGCCAAGGGACCCAATAGCTATCGGTATGCCTATGGCAACGCTTTCGACCCGCAGAAGGCGAATTCAACCACCCAGAAGGCCGCGGCGGTGGGAAGCTATGCTGCGAACGAGTTCGGGCTTTTCGATATGACCGGAAACGTCAGCGAATGGACCAGCTCACTCTACCTGCCCTATCCTTACTCCGAGTCCGACGGTCGCGAAGACGCGAAAACAGCCGGCGCCCGGACAGTGCGAGGCGGCCATCACTCTTCAGACGAGCCAGGCTCTCGCTGTCTGATCCGCAAGAAGGAGTTGCCAGACCACGGCTCGCCTCTCTTGGGGTTTCGCTGTGCCCGGGATGCCCGCTGAACTCCAGAGAAGACTTCTTGTGCACCGCATCTCTGCAAAAGGCCATGACCGGTCCTCGACCCTTAACGATCCGCTGAAATGCGCCCAAGTGCGCTTCGCGTTCGCCATGAGAGCGGCTGACCGGCCCAGGCTTAGACCAAAGAGCCGCCGCGTTTGATGTCCTCTGGTGCGGTGGCATGTCCTCCACCCCGCTTTCCTCGTGCGCCGACACTGCGCAGCTGCTCGAGTCTTGCCGCTCTACCTTGCCCGCGTGCCGTGCAACGAGAACAGGATTCGCGCAGCATCGAAGATAACCGGCTAGGTGGCTTTCCGTTTCAACAGTACGTAGAGCGCCCCTCCTCCGCCATCCCGCAGGCGAGCCGACGTGTAGGCTACAATATGACGGCCCATTCTACGGCTGCAAAGCCACTTCTGCAGATGCTCCTTGAGCAGCGGGAGGCCGTCGGTCGAATGCTGGCCCCGGCCGTGAACAATGCGCACGCAGCCGTAGGCCCGCCACACGCAGTCCCGGATGAATTTCTCGAACAGATCGCGGGCATCGAGGATGCTTAGCCCGTGCAGGTCCAGGTGTGCTTGAACCGCGAAATGCCCTGTTCGCAGCGAATCAAGCCAGCGCTTTCCTCGTGGGTCTGGCGCGCCTTCCACATACTCCCCGCTCACGACAACATCGATTGGAACTCGGCCGTTAACGAAATCGGTTAGCAGCTGCAGACCCTCATCTTCGCTCTCTTCCGGGTTCGAGATTTCCACAGGAACTGCGCGGGGAGAGGTGATGCTGCTCCAGCCGAGTGGCGTGACGTCCTCCATCGACTGCTCGAAGATCTCCTCGTCTGAAAGGGGCGTCGAGGCTTGGATTGACTCGGGCGCCGGCTTGCCGGTCGTGGAGTTCGGCGCGCTCTTTCCAGAGCGCTTGAGTCTCTTCAGCTCACCAAAGGAATGGAAAGTTGTCCCTTTCATCGCGCTGCTCGGTCTAAATGCGTTCTATGTTAGCCCGACTTGCCTGGTTGATGGGTCGTTTTTTCGCCCAGGCAGTCTCCCGCCGCAGCCTGGTACGGCTCCGCCCGCACAGCTTCTTCGCTGCGTCCTCCGTTGTGTTCCGACCCAAGCTAGAATTAACCTAGAATCGAAACGTCAAGCCAGCCTGAAGGAGTCTGGGGCTGCTGGGCAAGATGCCGCGGGCACGGTCGACGATGTAGAGCTTGTCGGTGAGATTCTTGACGGATAGAAAGAAGTTGGTTTTGAGCGGCTCCACCTGGTAGTTCAGCGTGGCGTTCCAGATCGTATAGCCCGGGAGCAGTCCGCGCTGGCCATCGGCCGAGGGAGACAAACTGTTCAAGTCGTCGCCAAACTGCCGGCTGACAGAGACAGCCTCGATCATCGCGTTAAACCCGCGTGGATGGACGTAGCCGAACGAGGCATTGAGGAGCTTTTCCGGGGCATAAGGCAGACGATTGCCGGTGATGTTGACGCTGCCGAATCCGGGAATGCTGCTGAAGCGCCTTCCCCGAAACTCGGCGACGGGAATGTAGGTGCCTGCCAGGCGGAAATAGAAGTTGTGGGCCGAGTAGAGCAGGGTGCCGGTGTCGATGCGGGTGCTCAACTCGACGCCCTGGTGAAGCGTTGTGCCGCCGTTGGTGAGCGTGGCACCGACTCCGCCCGCCAGCGATGCCGGGATGATCTGATTCTCGTAGTCCATGCGAAAGAAAGTCGACTCGAGCTGTATGCCGGGATGAGCGAGGCTGCGCAGGCCTACTTCGGTGTTCCAGCTCAGCTCTGGGTCGAGCTCTACAGTCCCCCCGGTGGCGTTGTTGATGATGTCTTCGGTGCGAGGTGGGGCGAATCCCCGGTGCACGCCGGCAAAGACCGTGCTCTTCGACCCTAGGGTGTAGGCTACTCCGAGGCCTGGAATCCACTGGGTCAAATCCGTCTTTCCGCGAACCCCCAACCCTCCGTTGGCCAGCCGATTCGTTCGATCGAAGTAGATCCGCTCCAGACGCAAGCCAGGAGTGATGGTCAGGTTCCCGAACAAAAACCGGTTCTGGACGAACCCCGAATAAGCGTGATTCTTCCGCTGGTTGTCTTCGACCAGAACCCCGGAACGGGCCTGGGGTGTGCTCCCATTCTGCTGCTGGCGGTCTTGGTTCTCGAAATGGAAGCGAAGGCCCAGATCGGTCTCACTCTTGACGCCAAGCCAGCGCTGGCTCAAACGAAGGCGCGGCTCCACGCCCCAATTGGTGTACTGGCGCAGCCGGCCCTCGTTGCCGCAGGTGGTGTTCAGATTGGCCATGCCGCCGCAAGCGGGATCGGCACTGTCGTTGGGCCGCTGGCTGGAGTTGCTCGACTGCCGCCACCAATGCCGTTTGAAGTTAGATCCATAAAAAGTCGTGTTTAGGATGACGTCGTTGCGCAAGAGATAGCTGTGGGCCAACGAAGCGCCGTAGCGGTCTCCGTAGAAGAAGTCGTTGCGGAACGGATTCTGGCGGGGATTGGCGCGGTACTCGTCTTCCCTGAGACCCGAGTAGGTGACGTTCGAGTCTTCTCCATAGTAGCTGCCCTTCAGGGTCAGCGTCTGGCGCTGGCCGAGGGATTGAACCACCTTTAGCGTGGCGTCGTTCAAGCCCGACCGCACGTGGTCTCTGGCTCCCTCACCCTGCTTGCGCGTGTAGTTCATGAGAACGCCGGTCCCGCGCCAGGTTCCGCCGTAGTTGATGTTGCCATTGAAATAGTCGCGGTTGCCTCCCATGAACGTCAGCCCGCCGGAAGGCTTGTCTGGAGGGGCAGGCGTAATGTAGTTCACCACGCCGCCCACGGTAGCAGGTCCGTAGAGCACCTGTCCTGAGCCTTTCAACACTTCAATGCTTTCGAACCGCTCGACCGGGGGATGGTAGTAAGACGCATTGTCGCCGTAGGGCGCGTAGGTCAGCGGAATGCCATCTTCCAATAGCAATACCTTCGAGGAGCGAGTCGGGTTAAGGCCTCGAATTCCAATGTTAGGCCGAAGACCGAAGCCCTCCTCGTCGCGTACATTGACTCCGCTCACCTTTCGCAGCGCTTCGGAGAAATTGAAAACATGGCTAGACGCGAGCGTTTCTTTGTCCACGATTCCCACGGCGCCTGGGATTCGCTGGACCGCTTTGGGCGTTCCCGCCAGGTGCGTTGCGCTTACCGTGATCTCTGCTGCGAATGAACCGACCTCCAGGGTTACGGTGCGAGTTGCTTGCTCGCCGGCTGTAAGCTCGATTCGCTGAGCCCTTGTCGCGAAATCCTCGGCGTGGACTGTCAGAGAGTAGTCGCCGGGCAGAAGGTTCTCGAAAACAAACCCACCTTGGGTGTCGGTGAGTACAACCCGCTCGAAACCAACGGAGGCCCGTCTCAGGGTCGCTTGCGCTCCGGATAAGGAAGCGCCACTGCCGTCGTAGACTCTTCCAGCTAACGACGCACCGGATGGCTCAGACCTTAGGCAAAGGGGAAGCAAGCTGGCCAGGAGGAGAGCGAAAACGCGGCGCATCGAAGAAGCTTCAGATCGTAAACCGTTGATGAATAGCCATATGACATTTGTTGAAAATGAAAATCATTTTCAACACGAACTCTACCCAACTGTTGCTATGCTGTCAAGCAGGAAGACAAAGAGAAGAAGAGGAGCTAGAACTACTTCGAGGACGGCGCCAAAAGGGCGAGAAGAAACGGGACGAAGAGGGCTGAATCGTGCTTGATCGATCTGTCTGTCCTGGATGATCGCACTGAAAGGATCTGCCCTCTTCGGCTAGCTCGCGGCTAGCTCAGTTTGTCGGTCTGAAGGCGGCGATTCAACGGTGGCACGGCGAACTGATAAGAAATCGCTTTTCAGGCAGTGCGGGTGCTAGCGGCTCGAACCGGTCTGAAGGAGCGCTTTGATGGGGGAAACGATAGCTGAAGCGGGGTGGAGGGGTCAAGATGAATGTTACCGTGTCCTGCGGGCGGGCTGGGGTTGCCCCGGCGCGCCCGCAGGACACGGCAGCATGGCCACAAGGCACGCAAGGAGAGCAGACCACTGCTGTCGCACGGGCTCAGCCGTTCGGGTAGTTGCTCAC
>Ga0194132_10013250_pt1 | contig 10052 bp, 10 predicted proteins | sample TA2KigOf80mmetaG_FD_148612 | JGI IMG/M metagenome (GOLD analysis project Ga0194132, IMG submission 148612) | Freshwater microbial communities from Lake Tanganyika, Tanzania - TA2015054 Kigoma Offshore 80m | ecosystem: Environmental > Aquatic > Freshwater > Lake | place: Tanzania: Lake... | reverse complement strand
TGGAGCCTCTCTTCCAAAGAGACCCGATCTGTCTCAAATGTTCTGACGACGAACACCTACTGAAAAGATTTAGATTTACTGGCGGAGGGGGTGTCCTCCAAACCTAGGTCTGAGCACGTCCGGCAAGTTCCCTGGCCCAGCTCCTGATCCGCAGAAATACTGGTATCTGGACTCGACATCGTCCAAGGGCATCCACTAGCATCCGGTCGCTGACCGTGGGTAGGGACGTAGGTCTGCGGTTGGGTCTTGGGCTCCTACCCACGTGCACTTAGGAGGCCTTCGATGGCGCGCGTCATGGGCAGGCTCACGGACACCAAGGTCCGTGCGCTTAAGCAGCCGGGCGACTACTGCGACGGAGGTGGACTGTACTTGCAGGTGAGTCCGGCTCTGACGAAGTCCTGGCTCTTCAGATTCAGTCGGAACAGCCGGGAGAGGTGGAAGGGCGAGGGGCCCTACCCCGATGTGGGCTTGGCCGAGGCGCGGGACGCCGCCGCGGCGAACCGTCAACTCCTGCGGCAGGGTATTGATCCAATCGAGCATCGTGAGGCAAAACGACTCGCGCAACGGCTCGAAGAGGCCAAGGCGGTGACGTTCCGGCAATGTGCCGAACAGTACATCGAGGCGCACAAGTCCGGCTGGCGCAATCCCAAACACGCGGCCCAGTGGAGCGCGACGCTGGAGACCTACGCGTACCCGATTCTCGGTGACATGCCGGTGCAGGCGATCGATACCGACGATGTGCTGGCAGTGGTCTAGCCGCTTTGGACCAAAAAGCCCGAGACTGCGACCCGAGTCCGCCAGAGGATCGAAGCGGTTCTTGATTCAGCTACCGCGCGCAAGAAGCGCACCGGTGAAAATCCGGCCCGATGGAGAGGTCACCTCAGTACCCTGTTGCCGAAGCGCAGCAAGGTCCGCGCGGTGGTACATCACGCGGCGCTGCACTATCGAGACCTGCCGTCCTTCTTCGGCGAGTTGCGGAAGCGGTCGTCAGTTTCAGCGCGGGCGCTTGCGTTCACAGTGCTCACAGCCGCGCGCAGTGGCGAGGTGCGACACGCCACTTGGGCCGAAGTCAACCTCGGTGAGGCGCTGTGGACCATTCCAGGCGAACACACCAAGTCTCGGCGCGAGCATCGGGTGCCACTGGCCGCTGCGGCAATCGCGGTCTTGAAGGTAGTCGCGCCCGCTTCGGCTCAGCAGCCGACCGATCTGATCTTCCCCGGCGACCCAGCCACCCGACCCAGCGGCGACCGTGACACTCTCACGCAGACCGAGCAGTCGGCTCTGTCCGAAAATACGATGCTGAAGCTCCTGCAGGAGGACATGGGGCAACCGGATGTCACCGTGCACGGGTTTCGATCAGCGTTTCGAGACTGGGGAGCGGAGATGACCAGCTACCCGAGGGAGCTGCTCGAAGCAGCGCTCGCTCACGTGCTGAAGGACAAGACCGAGGGCGCCTACCAGCGCGGCGACCTGTTCGACAGGCGTCGAGAGGTCATGGATGCTTGGGCCAAGTACTGCACGGCGAGCGACATGACCGATGCGACTCGAAAGGCGAAGAAGCGGAGCTAGCCCGGCTGGTCGCGCTAGATCGTGGCTACCGCGTAGAACTGCGTCCGCAAGCAGCCAACAAAATCTGCTGGACACCGGCGAGTTCGCGGATAGGGTAGTTGTGTTGCGGCCGTGAGTTGATGCACGAACTTCCGCACGAATTTGGCCAGGAGCTTGCGTCCTGGCAGCCCAGCGGCGCCTGAAAGGGTCCCGCACCACCAGCATCTGGACACAACGCCGGGAGTCGCGTCTTGGAGACCAAGACTCGGATTCTGCCGCGTTCGGCTGGGGCAGCGGCCAATTGCGTCACCCCGACGCGTGCAACCTCGGCGTCCGAGGTTGCCGATAGCAGGGTGCTCGCCGACGCTGTCGCGCTGGGGGCTCCACCGAAAACATGCGCCGTGCTGTTCCGGCTGCCGTCCGTGATTTCGCGTGTCGGCAAGTCGCGCTCCACGCTTTACGAAGCCATCGACAAGGGCGTGTTCCCGCCGCCGATCAAAGTCGGGGTACGGGTCTCCGTGTGGCCTGAGCATGAAGTCGACGCGATCAACCGCGCGTACATCGCTGGTCGTACCGATGAAGAACTCCGTGCGCTGGTGCGCCGCCTCGTTGCAGAGCGAGTGCATGCCGATGATGCAGGTTGACGCCATCGTGAAGGCGCTACGCGCCCGGCGCGCCGGCAATGGCTGGATCGCGTGCTGCCCGGCGCATGATGACCGCGAGCCCTCCCTGTCCATCGGTGTCGGCGGAGGCGGAAAGGTCTTGGTGCACTGCCACGCCGGCTGCAGCCAGTCGCGCGTCGTCGCCGCTCTCGCCGACATCGCCGTTTGGAGCCAAGCGCCGCGCGGCGACCGGGGGGCCTCACACCCCGTTCTGCATCACGCCGACTCCGCCAAGCGCACTGCCCTCGCATTGAGCTTGTGGCGCAACGCTCTTCCCGCAGCCGGCACCCTGGTCGAAGTCTATCTCGCGTCCCGCGGGCTGTGCGCGCCGGTGCCGGCGACCTTGCGATTTCACGCTGGTCTGCGTCATCCCGCGGGCGGGAAATGGCCGGCCATGGTCGGCATCGTGACCCGCGGCAGCGACGGAGCAACGCTCGGGGTTCACCGCACCTTCCTCGCCGCTGACGGCGCAGGGAAGGCTCATGTCGCGCCGACGAAGATGATGCTCGGACCGTGCGGCGGCGGGGCCGTTCGCCTCGGCCCGCTCTCCGAGTCCTTGTTGGTCGGCGAGGGGGTCGAGACCTGCCTGGCGGCAATGCTTTCGACGGGTCAGACCGCTTGGGCGGCGTTGTCAGCGGGCGGCATGCGCACCCTGGGGTTGCCCGATGGCGTGCGCGCCGTGACGGTGCTGGCGGATGGTGACCCTGCCGGCGAAGCAGCGGCGCGCGACTGCTCTAAGCGCTGGGCTCGCGAGGGGCGACTCGTCCGAATCGCACGTGCCCCCATGGGGTTGGACTTCAACGATGTCTTGGTTGGCCTCAACAAGGACGGTACGCCGTGAAGATGACGGGCGCGAAATCGGTGCGCGAGCTGGTCGATGCCGCCGAGGTGATCTCGAAGTCGCACGTAAGCACGCCGGTCAAGCCGCGTCTGCTTGTCGAACTCGAAAGCCCCGACCGCACGGTCCATGCCCTGCGCGACATCCTCGCGAAAGATGGACACCTATACGATCGCGGGGTCCCCGTTCGCCTCGTGTACGACCCGGTTCATAAGGCCACGGTCGCGCAGGCGCTGACGCCACACCTGACGGTCCTCACCGCACATACGGCGTGCCGCCCGTTCGCATTCAAGATCAAGCGTGACGGCACCGTGTCGGAGAAGGACGTCAAGCTGCCGCTCGACTTCGCCAAGATGTACCTCGATGCCCGCGGCGAGTGGGACCTGCTGCCGTTCAACGGCATCGCCACTGCACCGTTGCTCCTCGATGACGGCGGCATCCGGTCTGTGGCTGGCTACGATCCCAGTACCGGCATGTGGGCGGAGAACATGCCGGCACTGGCCGGCCTCGTCCCTGACCGACCGAACGATCTGGAAGCGGCGGCGGCCCTTCAGGTCATCCGCGAGACCTTCAAGACCTTTTGCTTTGCCGATGCCGTGATGCGGAACGACGGCGGCGCCAACGTCGTCGATACGCGCTTCGCGCCAGCGCAAGACGAATCGAGCTTCCTTGCGGGCTTGCTGACCGCGGTGTGCCGCCCAAGCCTTCTGCTAGCGCCGGGCCTCCTCCTGCGGGCACCCGCCGTTTCCGGGGCCGGTTCGGGCAAGGGGTTGGCGGCCCGCTGCATCTGCATCATCGCATTCGGCCGGGAACCGCACGCCGTAACCGGCGGGAGCACCAACGAGGAGTTGGAGAAACGCATCGCGGCGGAGCTGATCGAGGGGCATCCGTCGCTCTTCCTCGACAACCTCAACAACACGGCCTTCAAGTCCGATCTGCTGGCTAGCGCGATCACCGAGAGACCTGCACGCGTCCGCGTTCTTGGGCGCTCCCTGATGGTGCCGCTCAACTCAGCTGCCTTCGTCGTGCTGACCGGCAACGGCCTGACCGTTTCCGAGGACTTGGCGCGCCGCTTCATCACGGTGGATTTCGACGCTCGTGTCGAAGACGCAGAGTCCCGGACCTTCAAGGGCGACATTCGCCGCGAGGTGGTCACGCGCCGGGTCGACCTGCTGGCCGCGCTCCTCACCATCTGGCGCTGGGGACGTCAGTCGGAGGCGCTCGTGGCCGGCCAGCCGATGGGCAGCTTCGAGCAGTGGTGCCGTTGGGTCCGCGATCCACTGCTCGCCTTGGGCTGCGCGGACCCTGCGGTCCGCCTCACCGAGGCCAAGCAACGCGATGTTCGACGCCAGACCCTCAACGAGCTCTTCACCGCGTGGACGAAGTGCCACTCCGACAAGCCGGTGTGTTTGCGTGACGTGGACGAGCGCGTGCGGGAGATCGCCGACCCGCAGGGCCGCGGCCGCCAGTTCCTCGCGGCGCGCCTGGAGCAGCTTGTTGGCACCCGTGTGGCCGGCTTCGTCTTGACTCGCCAGCTTCCTGTCGGGCGGTGGGGCGTTGCGACATACGCGTTGTGCAGCGCCGAAGCGCCGGTGCATGGGGGCCATCGGGCTCTTCCGAATCCAGAGCCCCCTATGCCCCCGATGGTGGACGGCGAGGAGCGCGAGACCGTCGAGGCCGTGGCGCGGATGAAGTGGGCCGGTCGGGTATGAACGCCGCCCAAGCCCTAGATCAGGCCGCCAACGTCGGGCTCCAGGTCGTCGTCGACGGGCGCGACCTCCTGCTGGAAGCGATTGAACCGCCGCCGATGGAGGTCGTTGAGGCGCTGCGCAACCACAAGACGGCGATTGTGGAATTGCTGCGCGGCGCCGCGGCCTGGAGCCCCGGGGACTGGCAGGCCTACTTCGACGAGCGCGCCGCGATCGCCGAGTACGACGGCGGCGTTGAGCGCGACGACGCGGAACGGCTCGCCGCGGCTGAGTGCATCGCTCACTGGCAGCGACTCAACCCGCCGATCGCGCGCGGGGGTGACCTGTGCCCAGGATGTGGTTCGAGCGTCGACGACGCCCGCCATCGCGTCTGCTACCTGGCCGGCCAACGTGCAGTCCGACTTCACGCGGAGTGTGCCTCCGATTGGGAAAATGGGCGGCAGCAGAGTGCCCTGGTGGCGCTGCAGAAGATTGGCCTCAAGCTGCCGGCTAATACGCACACGGTGCCACTCCCCGACCGCCACAGCGACTCGTCTCGCGCCATCCCAGACGATCCGCCCCGCGCCCCCGGTGGCAGCGCGCACCGATCGAAGAGCATGCCGACCTCATCATGAGCGGCACGTTCGCCACCGAATTTCCCCGCGGTACGCGCGCGCGTAGCTAGCCCAATTGCCGTTTCTCGGCCGGCACCATGTGGTGTCGGTGTTGTTAAGGAGTAGTACCAGCATGACCCACCTCAACAAGAATGAGTTGCTTGCCATCGCCAAGGCGCTACACGAAGGCATCAACAAGGGCGCGCGCGTTGCCCTGCATGCAGAGGCGATGGCGGTGCTGATCTCCCATGTACGCTACGAGGTCGAGAAGCTCGTCTCCGCGCGCATCGAAGAGTACGAGCAGCACCGCGATCAGCTGAGCATGGGCGACTTCTACGAGCGCCAGGCTCACCAGCGTGTCGAGGACGAGATCGCGCGCGAGGTGTGCGCGCCCAAACTTGGCTCCGCCGCCGAGGTTCCGTCGCCTGCCGACGTGTCCGACACGGACCGCCTGCCGTTCTAGCCGCGTCTCTGTGGTTGCCCGCTCCGCAGGGAGGGTGGGCAGCCACAAGAGGCGTCAAACGTGGGTCAGGGCGTAAGTAGGGCTTGCCCGCATCAAGAAATTGCCAGTGACAGCGCGGCCTTCAGCGACAAGTTGGCGGATACTGCGTCCGCAGGCGGTGCTGGCGCTCGTCGTAACGCGTGCGACAGGGCCATCATCAACGCCGTAGGGTGCAGCGCGACGTGGGCGCCAACCACGCGACTTTCGTTGCTGGCGATGCCGGGGTGCTCGGGTGTCAACGCCCGCCATCATTCCGAACCTCGGCTTCGACGAGGGGCTTGGAAGGGTGCGATGCGAGCGAGTGTAGCGGGGTTCAATCCCGACACCGGTCACCTTCACATCGCGTCTAACGATCGTGACATCGCGGCTTCCACCCCGTGAAGGCGATCAAGCGTCTCCCACCTGACCTCGTCACTTGAATCTCAGTCGCGTATGCGGCCGTTGGCAAGCCCGCCCTCGCAAGGGTTGCTGCGGAGGTCTTAGTTGAACGAGGAGTGGAAAGTGCACCCCCCATAACCCCAAAAATGGGACCCACGAACGGGGGGGGGAGTGATGGGACCCGCGAAGGCTTGTTTCCTCAAGCCTTCAGAGGAAGGCCGGATCTGCAGGTTCGACGGCGGCCGGCGATGGGAGGGGTGGTGACCTCGTCGGATACGTTGAGGCGTATAGAGGTGCGAAATACTCTTCAGCGTATATATTGACTAGATACAACTTAGCGTATATCGATGAATATACGCTAAGTTGTATCGAGTGAATCGACCGAGGCTCAAGATGGCAGATCAGATTGCCCGAACCCCAAAACAAATGGGCGAAGCCCTGCGCCGCCGCCGCCGACATCTCGGCCTCCAGCAGAAGGCGCTGGGGGAGGTTGCTGGCCTTCGCCAAGCCACCATATCGCGCCTAGAAGCCGGAGAAGCGGGCCTCCGGCTCAGCACACTCTTTGAGGTGCTCACTGCACTTGAGATGGAGCTAGTGATTCGACCTCGAACCAAGGTGCCCATCGATGTCGAGGAACTATTCTGATGGCTCGCCGTAGAACCTGGATTCCTCTCAACGTATTCCTAAATGGGCGTTTTGTTGGCCATCTAAACCGCCAGTCCAGTGGCTTAATAGAATTCGAATACGACCCCTCCTGGCTCGGATGGAAGCATGCCGTACCGGTATCGCTATCGTTGCCGCTACGCGAGGACAAGTTCATCGGTGCCCCGGTAATCGCCGTCTTCGACAATCTTCTTCCTGACAACGAACAAATCCGTCGTCGCCTCGCTGAACGGGTCAGTGCACAGGGCTACGACGCATATAGCCTTCTCTCAGCGGTCGGGCGCGACTGTGTGGGCGCACTTCAGTTTCTGCCGGACGGAGAGAACCCCGGCCCGGCGGGCGCACTATCTGGGCGGCCTCTAAGCGACAAAGACATCGTCCGCATACTTGCGGACCTGAAGCAGACGCCGCTCGGCGTTGATGAGAGCGAGGAATTCCGAATTTCGCTAGCCGGCGCCCAAGAGAAGACGGCGCTGCTGTACTGGCGGAAGAAGTGGCAGGTGCCTCACGGCACGACAGCAACCACGCACATCTTGAAGCCAGCAATCGGAAAGCTTCCGAATGGAATCGATTTGTCGCGTAGCGTCGAGAACGAATACCTTTGCATGCGTCTAACCGCGTCCTTCGGGCTGCCGACCGCGCATGTGGAAATGCAAGAATTCGGGGGGAAGCGCGTTCTCGTAGTCGAGCGATTCGACCGCCATTGGACCAGCGACCGACGCCTCCTGCGTCTCCCTCAAGAAGACTGCTGCCAAGCGCTCTCGGTGTCGCCGAACCTCAAGTATGAATCCCAAGGCGGCCCTGGGATTCACGAAATACTGGATCTGCTCAAAGGAAGCGACCAGCCCACCGCTGATCGAAAAATCTTCCTCAAGTCACAGATCGTTTTTTGGTTATTGGGCGCAACGGACGGTCACGCGAAGAACTTCAGCATATTCCTGCAGCAGGGAGGCCGATTCAGTCTGGCCCCCCTGTACGACATACTGTCCGCGCAGCCCAACGTCGACGCTGGCCAAATCACTCACAATCGCATGAAGCTCGCGATGGCCGTCGGCGCCAAACGCCACTATGTCGTGAACACAATAATGCCCCGGCACTTCGTGCAGTCCGCGGCGCGTCTCGGCATTCACGAGACAGTCGTTCAGGGACTATTCGATGAAATCGAAAGTGTCGCGGAAAACGCAATCGAAACTACTTTGGCGGCATTGCCTGCTTCCTTTCCCCAAGACCTCGTATCGTCGATCGTTGGAGGGGTCCGGGGGCGGCTGCGCACCCTTGCTCCGGTCCCCGGCAAGTCGCGAGGTTAGGAGCCCACGCAACGACAAGCGTGCCGCTCAGATGACGGGATACAGAGTGAGGAACGCCGGCACCTCGCCAACGCCAACGTTAGCCCGGCGGAAACAATCCCGTCAGATAGCCAGTGCCTTGAACAACGCATCACGGACGTCGAGATAATAGTGAACCGTCACCTTAGCCGCGAGGTCGTCCGGCAAGTCGTTCAACTGGCGTCGGCTGCTGATCGGCATCAGGACGCTGCTGGCCCCTTTCTCGATCGCTAGCTCCACCACTGCGACAGGGTTAAAGATCGTCGCGATCGAGCCGCCCAGGTTGAGGCCTCCGGTAACGGCGAGGCCGCCCTTGACGCTTTTTTGGAGAAGCGACGAACAAAGGGCGATGAGGATCGCAACGCCGACCGCGGACCCGCTCTTAGCGCTGTCAAAAGCCCTCAGCTGCACGGAGAACTCGTGTTGGCGCGGCTCGCGGTCGCCCACCAGCTCCTTCGCCCGCGCATAGAGGTTCTGTTCGGCGCAGCGCACGCTCTCCTTGAACGGTGGTGGCGCTGGTTGGTTCAGAATCTTGACTCCACCACCAGGACCTTCAGTTACATCGACTTGATACAGCCCCGAACTTTCGTCGCCGCCGCCCGGAGAGATCACCCAAACCTGGCCTGGAGGCAGAGGATCGGTGCCGATGCTGTTCTCGCTGTACAGCTCGGGAGTGGGCACGAACTTCTCAACCCCGTCTTCGCCCATCGAGTAGCTGAACTGGGTGTTACGAAACTCGGCTGACCCGATACGCTTCTGCTGTTCCTTGACGCGGCGGCGACACTCCAATGCAATTCGCAAGGCCCACTCCAGCACCTCGTCGGCGACCGGAGCTTCAGGATTCGGCGACACAAGCTTGATAAGGCCACTGACGGTCTTGTGTACGCCCGTTGTATCTCGTCCGCTCAGGGCGCCACCCAGGTGAACGCGCCCCTGAAAGAGGCTCTGCCGGCTCTGGCGGCGCAATTGGTTCCAGCATTCCGATAGGAAATCGCTGACCAGTCCAAAATGATTGGTCAGATGGTCGCGGGTACTCACCTTCGGAACGTCCCATCCCGGAAGATATGCATGGATACGGTCCATGAATGCGGTGTCGTCACGCATCTCGGGCGGGAGCGGACCGAAAAGGTGCCCAACTCTCTGCTGGTGCTGAACGTCCACCTCAAAGTTGCCAACCATCACGATGCCGCCATCGGCGCGGATGCTCTCCTTCCCTCGGCTGAACTCTCCTGACTCCATGTATCCCTTCATGATGTTCACGCCATCCTTCTGATCGAAGGAGACGCCGGAGATTTCGTCGAAGCAGACCACGTCGTACTGGCAGACCAAACCGCGCTGACCGTTTGCGTTGTTCACAAACATGCGGGCGACGGTCGCCTTGCCTCCTGAGATTAGGTGGGCATAGGGCGATACCTGCTGGAATAGATGACTCTTGCCGGTGCCCCGCGGACCTAGCTCCACGATGTTGTAGTTGCGCTCCACAAACGGGACCATTCGCAGAAGCATCATGTCGCGGGCGCGGGGGGAGAGCTGTTCGGGTTCGATGCCAATGCTCCGAATCAGGAAATCCTTCCACTCGTCGGTGGCAAAGGCCTCGCGACCCCGATAGAGCGCCGGCAGCACCTCACGCTTGGACAGTTGGATTTCGCGAAGCGAATCGATGCCGAATGGGCGGCCATTCTTCTCCTGAGCGATGGTCGGGTCGTAGGCGAGTTCGATCTCAGCGTAGAAGCCGCCCGTGAGCATCCGCTCATTGGCGTGGACCATCTCTTCACTGATCCGCACATCCTTCAGTTGCAGGCTCGGCAGCGTGGCCAAGAACGAATCGGTGCCG
>Ga0194132_10013248_pt1 | contig 10052 bp, 12 predicted proteins | sample TA2KigOf80mmetaG_FD_148612 | JGI IMG/M metagenome (GOLD analysis project Ga0194132, IMG submission 148612) | Freshwater microbial communities from Lake Tanganyika, Tanzania - TA2015054 Kigoma Offshore 80m | ecosystem: Environmental > Aquatic > Freshwater > Lake | place: Tanzania: Lake... | reverse complement strand
GACTGAAACCTCGAAAATCGCTGAAATCGATGGTCCAGTGACGAACTTGGGCTAACGGACAGGAGAGAAAACATGCTAAAAACAAACACGAAAAGAAAGGGGTTGGCGGCGGTATGGATGGCCGCCGGAATACTGGCGTTCACGGCGGCTGGGGGGCTGGCGGTGGACAGCGTGCTCGTGATGATGGTCCGGTCGCGGCTGCAGTCAGCCGTGGACGGGGCTTTGATGGCTGGAGTACGGGCGCCTTCCGACGCCAGGTCGAGCACGGCGTCTTCGGTTTTCGCGGCGAACTTCCCAACTGGCTACCTGCTCACGAGCTCGCGCTCGGTTTCCCCGTTGAGCAACAGCGGCAACGTCTATTCCATGACTGGCACGGCGGTGCTGCCCACCTTCTTCATGGGCCTGGTCAACCGGAATTCACTGACGGTCAACGCCACGGCCAGCGTCACTCTTGTTCCGGCCTCCGATCCGGTGGAGATGATCCTGATCGACGAGGACACCATTGACAATGGGCTGTCGGTGATCCAGACGCTTTCCGGCAATCCGGTAAAGTGCGGCAACTCCAATTCGGCGCGCTGTGTCAACGACGACATCGCCAACCTGTATGTCCGCACGCAATTGTTTACGCGCGGCCTCAACATCCTCCCCTACAGCCCGCTCACGCTGCCGACCGGGCAAACCGGTGACGAGGGGCTGTTCCGGTTCACCAGTCCGGATCCCCAGACCAGCCAGCAGAACGGCGCCACGTTTACGATGGCCGAGCTCCTGACGGCGACCGGGGCCGCCTCGAACGAGAACAATCTTGACAAGATCGACGACGTGTTCCCGATGAGGACCACCGAGATCCAGGGCATGGCGGGCAAAAAGTTCTGTGCGCTTGTATACGACAGTGACGTGTCGGTGGACACCTCGAGCCACTATGCGGTTCTGAAGGGAGCCACCATGGGAATCACCGCGTTCACGGTGACCTCCGTGGGCACCGCGTCGGGATCGACCCTGCCGGGCATCACGGTCAGCCTGCTGTCGAGCGCCGAAGTCACCTCGACGTGCGCGGCCGCGAAAGCCTACGCCGACTTGAGCGTGGGCGCTTCATCGGCGGCCACCGTGTACCGCTCCCAGTAGCCTTAGTCCGGAAGCAGCCGCGACAACAGGCCGCCGGCCACAGCCCGGTTGGCGGCCACCAAGCTCACAATCGCGACGCCCGCCACTCCTGTCCAACCCTGAAGCACGTAGAAGCGCTGGAAATCCATCGTCACCGGGAACGAGATCAGCAGAGTCCAGTAAAGCAGCCAGGAAACCGCACCGAGCATTCCGAATCTCCACAACGCCAGCGTGATCGACACGGCGCTAACGAGTGGCCAGAGCGGCCATCTGGGCGGACCTGAGACCAGGAGGATGCCCAGCGCCACCACTGCGAACAAGGCCGCTGCCCACGATTCCCGCCTGACGGCTGCGAACAGCAGCAGGTAGAACAGGCACAGCAGCATGCCACCGGCGAGCGCCCGCTCCGCGAAGCCCGCCAGCGTAGCCGCCGCCTGCCAGTTGCTCGATAGAATCAGCGGCGAGACGGTCCGGAACGGCGCCGAAGCGGCATGGGCGTCTCCTGCGAACGTGGCCGCCGCGCAAGCCAACCCAAGCAAGCCGCCGCACAGGACGTCTCGCGCCACCATCGGGTCATGCCATCCGCCCGCCAGCAGCCGGTTCCAAGAAATGAGCAGCCGGGGACACAATCGGCGGGCATAGGGTTCGAGCGCGATGTAGAGGATCCAGACCGCGGCGCCGGTGATGAGCGCGGCTGCGGCCGATTCGTACAGTACGGGAAATTCGGCCGGGAGAACCGAGGAGTGGTCGGCGGACATCACCTGGGCCGCGAGTTCACACAATGCAGCAAAGCTGGCGATTTTCCTCGCGCCCGGCCTGTCACCGCGTCCCAGCCGGAGGTTCCGCCGGGCCAGGAACAGCGCCGCCAGACACACGATGGTGGTCAGCCCCGTGACCAGCAGGATCCCCACCAGCCTGCGTCCTGGGGGACGGCGGTCTCCGGTCCGGCGTGGGGCATCCGGCGGATAGAAGACATGGAACCAGACGGGAACTCCGTTTACGGCGGCGGCTTCGATCCGCATGGACTGCTGGGGCAGGTCGGGATGCGGCGTGGTCCAGGCGGCGCGGACCGCGGCAAACTGTGGAGGCGTCCGGTCGGGATCGGCCGGGGCGCACTGTTCGGGCTTTACTCCAGCGGCGGCTAGCAGCGGTTTCCAGTCAGGTTGAGCCGCGCCAGGCTCGACGTGAGGCTCCGGGACGGATTCGTATTCCACCAGCCGGCCACGCACGTCGAGTTTCAGCCGCGCCTCGCCAGGGATCATCATGGGCGGATCGGTATAGGTGAAATAAACTTGCCGCGAGGCAGCCCTGGGCATCATCGAATGCCGGTACCAGAAGTAAAGGGTTGCGGGAATGCCAGTGCGGAGGGCCTCTCGAAGTCCGGGATCGCGCGAGGCTCTCATGAGTACCGGCTCATCGTGGCCGAATCCATGGTGGACAATGGCTTCTTCCGCTCCCGCGCTGGCCATGACTTTCTCCGCCGTGTCGGCAAGCACGGCCGGATCCTTCTCCGCGGGAAGCTGGCTGTAGAGGCTGGTCCCCGCCGAGAGAGCGATAACCAGCGCCGTCAGCCCCACTACCCCGGCCAGTGCGAGAACCGCGCTCACGGTGGTCATCTCACCGGCGCGTCCGCCCGCGGCCGCGACCATTTCAGGCGAAGGCGTTTCGCCCGCCGCGAGGGCCGCGGCCAGCGGATCTCCGCCGGGCAGGGCGGCGGCCACTTCGAGCGCGCTTGCCGGACGCCGTGCCGGATCCTGGTCGAGGCACCGCCGGATGACGCGGTCAATCATCGGATCCAGGTCCCGGATGACCGCGGAAGCGTCGGTCGAGGTGGTCCGGTCGCCGTCCTCGCTGACCGCGCGCTTGCCAGTGAACATCTCGTAGAGCACCAGCCCCAGCGAGTAAATGTCGCTGGTCTGGCTCACCGCCTCGCCGCGCCACTGCTCCGGAGCCATGTAGGCGGGAGTGCCGGAGCGGATTTCGGCGGCGCCGATGTCACGGGCGGCCGAGGCGAGTCCGAAATCGGTGATCCGGACCTTGCCCCGCGAGTCGAGCATGATGTTGGCGGGCTTCAGGTCGCGATGGAGGATCCCCTGGGCATGCGCGGCGGCGAGTCCCGCGCAGATCTGGCGCGCAATGTCGACGCCCTTGTCGGCGGGAACGCGTCCAATACGCCGGAGCAGGGAAGCCAGATCCTCGCCGTCGACGTACTCCATCGCCAGGAAGTGCCGGCCTTGGTGCTCGGCGACGTCGAACATCCGGCAGACGTTGGGATGGGCCACCTGCCGGGCGACGCGTACTTCCCGGTGGAACCGGGCTAGCGCGGCGCCGTCGCCGCACAGATCCGGTGGCAGAAACTTCAGCGCCACGTCGTGGCCGAGCTTGGTGTCCTCGGCACGGTAGACCTGTCCCATGCCACCGCGTCCGGCTTGGTTGGCGATCCGGTAGCGGCCGGCGATCAGAGTCCCGGCGACGAAGACCGCGGGCGGGGCGGGCGTTTCTCCGGTGGGCGTGGCGAAGGTGCGTGTGACTTCGGGATCCGCCTGGGGGGCCATGGTCTTCTACTGCCCGAGGATTTGTTCGAGGATCCCTGTCATCTCCCGCATTTTATCCTGCACCGTGGCTTCACGGTTGCGCAACTGGTCGGCCAAATGAAGCGCGGCGAACACTGCCACCCGTGTCGAGTCCAGATTCGGAGATTTGCGGGCGATCGAATTCATCAGGTCGTCCACCTGCTGGGCGAGATCCTCCATCTCGCGTGGATCACCCAGAGTGAGCAGCGTGAAGCTCTGGTTCAGGATCGTGACCCGGACCTGCTTCTTCGCGCCCGATTCTTCCACGGCGTCAGCCCGCGTTCACCTGGTCAATCGCGTCCAACAGCTTTTCCAGGCGCTTCCGGACGATTTCCCGTTCGTTGCGCAACGCCTGGCACTCGTCGGTCAATTCCTCCACGCGCTTTTGGGCGGCTCCACCAGAGGCCACCTGTTGGCGCAGGCCCTCGTTTTCAGTGCGGAGCTGGCCCACCAGCTCGACTGCCTTACGGATCTTGGATTCCAGCGCTTCCAGAGATTCCATTGCGCCCCTCTCTTTGTCTTACGCGGTCTTTGCTCGCTCCACCAGTTGTCCGAACGCGACGCCGTCGTTGGCCGCCATGTCGGCCAGGATCTTGCGATTCAGGTCGAGCCCGGCCTTCTTGAGTCCAGCCATGAACCGGCTGTAGGACAGCCCGTGGTTCCGGCAGGCGGCGCCGATCCGGATCACCCACAGCGAGCGGAAAGTCCGCTTCTTCTGCTTGCGCCCAATGTAGCCGTAACGCTGCGCCTTTTCAACCGCTTCCTGCGCGGACCGGTTCAGCTTGCTCTTGGTAAGGAAGTAGCCCTTGGCTGCCTTCAGTGTCTTCTTGCGGTAATCCCGTCTTCCGGTCCCGCGTTTTGCTCTTGGCACGTTTTACTCCTGTCGAATGGTGTAATTTCGGGCTGAACGGGCACGTGCGGTGGCTCCGTCAGCGCCGCGCCGCCTCAATAGGGCAGCATGTCGCGCACTGCGGCGACGTTGGCGTCGGAAAGAATCGTGGCGGTACCCAGTTTCCGCTTCCGGCCGCGGGACTTTGAAGTCAGAATGTGGCGCGCAAATGCCATCCGGCGCTTGATTTTGCCAGTACCTGTCTTCTTGAAGCGCTTGGCGGCGCCTTTGTGGGTCTTCAGCTTCGGCATGGTTGTCCTCGGGGAATGCGTACGGACGCACGGATGGCGTCCGCGGGGATGCGAACTCTTCGAGTATACCACACCGTCTTTGGGCGCGGCCTTCTAGGGTGTTTCCCTGATCGAAAACCCAAGTGGTTCCAAGTACTTGGTAACAGCTACGAACCAAAGCCCGAGGAATCGCCACGGCCCTGCTTGGCTACCCGGTAACCTGAGGGCGGCAGTTGGTCTTTCACCGCGGGCCGGATAGGGGGTTCGCCTGATCGAAACCGGCGGCGGATCCACGTACTTTTGATACAGATGATCCGTCTCACACTCGCTTTAGCTGCCGCCTGCTCGCTGTGGGCTCAACCCCGGATCCCATCCATCCGTTACCAGGACGCCTCTCCGACGGAAACGTGGGGAGCGATGTACCGGGCCAAGCCCGCCGCTGAAGTGGAGATCAGCCGGCCGGGGCGGGCCGCGCGTGTTTTCCGCACGGTGTTCCGCGGAATCGGACGCGCCGTCACCAGTCCCGTACAACTGGCGGGGTTCCGCAAGCCGCGCCTGGAGAAGCGCCGGTTTGAGGAGAGACAGGCCCAGCTATTCGGTGACCGCGCTGTACGCCAGGCTGCTGAACGCGAGCCGCTCGTCGGATCCGCCTTCGCGGTGGATCAGAAAAATGCCGATGAGCTTCTTGCCCGGATCGATCAGGCAGTAGGTTCCGTAGCGGCCTCCGTGCCCGAACGTTCCCAGCGACGCAGATGAGAGCTGTCCCGCCGGCCCGGTGATCACGTACCAGCCCAAGCCCCAGCCGGCTCCCAGCTGCGACGTGCGGAGATCCCCCGTGTGGTTGGCCGTCATCAATTCAACCGAGGCTGGCGACAACAGGCGGACGCCGTTGTAGGTGCCCTTGTTCAACATCAGTTGGTAGAAGGCGAACAGATCGGTAGCAGTTGAATAGATTCCGCCTTCCGGCAGAGAGTACCGCGCGCCTTCGCGGAACTTCATCTTGCCCTCGCCGAGGGGATCCGTGGTGTACTTGACCGTCTTGCCGTCCCGGAGCACGTAGGCGGTGGGCATGCGGTGGAACTTCTCCCGGGGCGGGAAAATATAGCTGTCCACCATGCCAAGCGGCTTGAAGATCCGCCCTTCGAGGAACTTCTCGAACGCCATCCCCGAGTGGACCTCAATCACGCGCGCCAGCGCCGCGATGCCCATGTTCGAATATTGCCAGCGCGTGCCAGGATCGAAGCTGAGCGGCTGTTGGGAAGCGACCAGGATCACCTCGGAGAGCGGCTTGTGGAGCGCGCCGTGCAACTCGCCGATGCCCGCGGGAGGATTCAGGATCATCCCGGAGGTATGTGTCATGAGATCGCGGATGAGCACGGGCCGGACGGGCTGGCGCAGCGCCCCGGATTCAGTCCGCACCATGAGCCCACGGAATTCAGGCAGGTGCTTTTCAATGGGATCGGTGAGCGAGAGCCGCCCTTCTTCGGCGAGCATCATGACGCCCGCGCACACGATGGGTTTGGTCATCGAGTGAATCTGGAAGATGTTGTCGGCTTTCATCGGCTCGCGGGTTTCCATGTCCGTGTAGCCGGTTGCGTCGAGCGCGGCGATCTGGCCGTTGCGGGCCACCAGCGTCACGAACCCGGCGGCCTTGCCCGAGTCGACGAACTGGCGCAGCCGCTCCGGAATCCGGGCCAACCGGGCTGGGTCGAGTCCCGTTTTCGACGGATCCTTGACCACGGGAGGGGCGGCGGCGAGCCCTGCCGCCAAAAAGATGACGAGTACCGTACGCATAGGCGTCATTATATGGTAAGGTAGCGCCATGGATCGCCGAGACTTCCTCACAAAGACCACTGGGACGGTGAGCCTCACCGCCTTCCCGCACCACCTGTTCGCCAGTCCCGCCAAGAAGATGGCCTCGGACCGGATCAAGCTCGGGCCCAAGGGAGTCGAACTGAGCCGCCTGGCCATGGGCACGGGTACCAATGGCAGCGGCGGCAGCTCGAACCAAACCAAGAAGCTGGGAATGGGCGGCATGGCCAATCTGTTCAAAGCCGCGCTCGATCAGGGCGTGACTTTCTGGGATTCGGCGGACCAGTACGGGTCGCATCCGCACCTGCGCGAGGCGTTGAAGAGCATCCCGCGCGACAAGGTGACCATCCTGTCGAAGACGCACGCCAACACGGCGAAAGAAATGCGCGCCGACCTCGACCGTTTCCGCCGCGAGCTCAACACCGACTACATCGACATCCTGTTGCTGCACTGCATGCTCGATGGGACTTGGCCCGAGCGCAAGAAGGGCGCGATGGAAGTGATTTCCGAGGCGCAGGAAAAAGGCATCGTCCGCACGAAGGGGACGAGCTGCCATCAGATCGACGCTCTGCGTGCCGCTGCCAATTCCGACTGGGTGGAAGTGGACCTGGCGCGGATCAATCCGGCGCAGGTGGCCATGGACGCCGATCCGGCAACAGTGATCTCCGTGCTCAAGGAGATGAAGGCCAAGGGCAAGGGCGTCATCGGAATGAAGATCCTCGGCGCTGGACGGCTGCGCAACAAGGTGGACGAGTGCCTGCAATTCGCGTTGTCGCTGGATTGCGTGGACTGCTTCACGATCGGAAGCGAAAGCCGCGCCGAACTGGAAGATCTCGCTCGCAAGATTCCCGCCGCGAGCGTGCGTGGTTAAAATTCACTGGGAGAGACCATGAACCGATTCAGAATCATCGCCGTTACCGGTGCGTTCGCAGTTTTTACCGCCTGCGCCCCGGCTCCGCAAGAAGCGAAGAAGGAAGCCGCGCCCTACAAGGCGCCCTCCGTGCCCGGATACTCCGACATGGAGATCCCGGCCGACAATCCGATCACCAAGGCCAAGGTCGACTTGGGCCACATGCTGTACTACGACAAGCGTGTGTCCGGCGACCAGTCTAGGAGCTGCTACTCCTGCCACGTGAAGGAAAAGGGCCTGACGGACGGTCTCGCCAAGGCCGTTGGCGCCTATGAAGCCAAGCTCACCCGCGCGGCGCCGACCATGTGGAACGTGGGCTACTACAAGCAGCTCTACTGGGACGGCCGGGCTCCGTCGCTCGAACGGCAGGTGCTGGGTGCGATGGGTGGCGGCAACATGGGCTGCACGGGCAAGGACGGGCGTCCGACCGTGGATGAGTGTGTCGCGCGCGCAGCCGGTGTCGATGGATACAAGAAAGCGTTTGAAGCCGCGTTCGGACCCGGCCCCATCACCAAGGAAAACTTCGCCGCCGCGCTCGCATCGTTCATGCGGACCATCGTGAGCACGGATTCGGCATGGTTCAAGTTCCGCGGTGGCGACCAGGCGGCGCTGAGCGACGGGGCCAAGCGCGGATATCAGATCTTCAGCGAGAAGGCCAAGTGCACCAACTGCCACGACGGCCTGCTGCTGACCGACCAGCAGTTCCACAACGTGGGAATCGGAATGGACGCGCCCAAGCCCGACATGGGCCGCGGCGCAATCAGCAAGGACGAGAAGGAGAGCGGCGCGTTCAAGACGCCCACCCTGCTCGACATCTCCAAGACGGCTCCCTACTTCCACGACGGAAGCGCGGCCACTCTCGAACAGGCCGTCGACGTCATGGTCAAGGGCGGCAAGAAGAACAAGTGGCTCGACACGACGAACCTGAAGGCCGCCAACCTGAGCAATGCTGAGGTGGCGGACTTGGTCGAGTTCCTCAAGTCGCTGGATGTGAACTACACGATCGCCGAACCGGCGCTGCCGTAACCACCACATGCATTTCCGAATCTGGGCCGGCGCTTCGGCGCTGGCCCTTTTCTTCTCACTCGCCGGGTGCAACCAGGAACGCAAGACCACGATCGGCGTGATCCCCAAGGGCAGAGCGCACCTGTTCTGGCAGTCGGTCCATGCGGGCGCGGCCAAGGCGGCGATGGATGCGGGCGTCGAGATCCAGTGGAACGGGCCGACGAGCGAGACCGACTATGCCGGCCAGATCCAGATCATGGAGAACATGATGACGCGGCGGCTCGACGCGATTTGTGTCGCGCCGATTGACAAGAAGATCATGGTCGCGGTGGTTGAGCGGGCGTCAAAGGCCGGAATTCCAGTGGTGATCTTCGACTCGGGAATCGACACCGCGGAGTTCGTTTCGCAAGTCGCCACCGACAACTATGCTGCTGGCCGAATGGCGGCTGACCGGATGGCAGCGGCCCTCAACGGAAAGGGCAAAGTGGTGATCGTGGCGGTACAACCGGGCGCGGCCTCCACCATGGAGCGCGAGCGCGGATTTGAAGAGGCGGTCAAGGAGAAGTACCCCGGCATCCGGATCGCCGACAAGCAGTTCGGCCTGGCCGATTTCGCCAAGTCACTTGCCGTGTCAGAGAACATGCTGACGGCCCACCCGGATCTGGACGGCATGTTCGCCTCGAACGAGTCGAGCACGGTGGGAGCCAGCCAGGCGGTCAAGGGCCGCAAGGCCAAGCTCAAACTGGTTGGATTCGATTGGAGCCCGACCCTGCTTCAGGATTTGCGCGAAGGGGTCATCGATTCTCTTGTGGTCCAGCATCCGTTCAAGATGGGCGAGGACTCCGTGCGGGTGGCCATAGCGAAGCTGCGGGGCCAGGCGGTTGTCAAGATGAACAACCTGGCTCCCCGTCTGGTCCTGAAAGAGGACCTCGACAAGCCTGACGTGCAGGCGCAGCTCAATCCGGATCTAAAAAAGTATCTCGGCCAGTGATTAGACCTGGCCGAGCAGGTTCGACACCTTCGAAAACGTCTTGCTGATGTTTGGAGCGATGTCCATCGGAAACACCGCGGCTACAGCCACCGCGATGAAACCGCCCAGCAAAGCGTACTCGATCATATCCTGCCCTCGCTTGTCGTGCAGGATACGGGTTATTACGGGAATCCATCCTCTCTTGTTCATTCGGGTCTCCTCCATGCGCGACCGGACACATCCTTGACACTTTAGCCTGGATTCTTGCTTGACACTTATCAAGGGCGGGTGCGGCTCGATCTTCACCTTACACCTTCTCCGCGCGATTGTCAATACCTCGATATTCCGGATTTCTTGGTTTCCTGAACGCCCCATTTTCGGAGAAAATGGGGCCTTTTCCCCGGCGCGCGTGACGTAAGGAGCCCGAAGGGCGACTGGAGTCAGGCGCGCCCAGCCGGGCCGGGCGCAGCCCGGGCCCGGGGCGGGGCCTGTGTTGCTCCGCGTCATTCGGGGAGTGTCTGACGATCCTCACCTGGCGCCGCCTTGCGTGCCCACTTCTCGG
>Ga0194132_10013247_pt1 | contig 10053 bp, 9 predicted proteins | sample TA2KigOf80mmetaG_FD_148612 | JGI IMG/M metagenome (GOLD analysis project Ga0194132, IMG submission 148612) | Freshwater microbial communities from Lake Tanganyika, Tanzania - TA2015054 Kigoma Offshore 80m | ecosystem: Environmental > Aquatic > Freshwater > Lake | place: Tanzania: Lake Tanganyika... | reverse complement strand
CAGTTCCAGGCAGGCCGCCAGTTCCAGTGGGAAACGGTCGGCCTGGCGACGCACCGGCTTGTCGATGCAGGCCAGCAGACAGATGAACATCAGCAGGCCGTTGTAGAGGTTCCAGCCCACCATCAGGCCTTCCCCCTCGAAGACGGATCGGGACCAGCGGATGTCCAGCAGGGGCAGGCCGTAGTTCAGCACCAGCACACCCACGAACAGGACCAGGTAGGTGAGAAAGGGCCAGGCGAAACGCAGATCCAGGGTCTGATTCTGGCTGGTGACGTCCTTGTTGGTCACCAGGCTGCCCACGGACCGGAAGGGCCGGAACAGAATCTGCGACAGTCTCCTCAGGGCCGGGAAGCAGAACAGGGCTTCATAGACTTCGGTCCAGAAATGGAAGTAGTGGCCGTTGGTCTGCCAGGAGGGCAGGAAGTAGAGCATGATCACGAACGGCAGGCCGTAGGCGAGGTACTCCACCGGCGGAGCGGCGATCAGGGTGAAGCCGATCAGCATCGAGAACAGCGGGAAAATGATGTAGACGGCGCGAAACAGGGGTGTCAGCAGGCTGAGCAGCAGATTCAGATAGAAGACCTTCTGCCAGACATTCAGCGTCTTCCAGATCGGCAGTTGCTTGGCAGACGTGAAGATCTGCACATTGCCCTGCATCCAGCGCAGCCGCTGCTCGAGGTAATCGCGGAACGTGCGGGGCACTTCGCCCAGGCTCAGCACCTCATCCAGGTAGATCATGCGCCAGCCGCGGGTGAGCAGGCGCGTGCCCGTCTGGCTGTCTTCGACGATGCAGTGGGTGACGTAGCCGCCGATGGCCTCCAGCGCCGAACGCCTGGCCAGGTAGGAGGTGCCGCAGCAGACCACGGCATTGAACGGATCCCGGATCACCTGGACGTAACGGAAGAAATAGTCCATGTCGTCGGGCACCAGGACATCCAGCCCGAGGTTGCGATTGTGGAAATCGGAGTTGAAGTAATGCTGCGGCGTCTGCACCAGGGCAACCTCGGGATCCTTGAAGAAACCCACCGTGCGGTCGAGGAAGCGGCTGAAGGGAATGAAATCGCAATCGAAGACGGCGATCAGCTCACCTTTGGAATGGGCCAGGGCGTAATTGAGATTGCCGGCCTTGCGGTGCAGGTTGTCGGGCCGGCTCAGATACTGCACCCCGAGCTCGGCGGCCAGGGCGGCAATGGCGGGGCGGTGGCCATCATCGAGAACGTAGATGGTCTTGTTGGCGTACTGGATGTTGCGGCAGGCCATGACGCAGCGACGGATCAGGCGCTCGGATTCGTTGTAGGTGGGAATCCACAGGTCCACACTGGGCTGCTGTTCCTTTGCCCAGGCCAGCAGCTGGTCCGCCTGGCGTCGCCGTTGCTGGGGCCTGTACCGGAGGGAGGGGTAGAACTGCAGCGCCGATGTCAGCAGGTAGGTGACCTCGCAGAGGAAGAAGACGAGGCTGAAGAACAGGCTGACCGGGTGGGCCGTGTTGATGGTGGTGGCGCGCCAGATGAAGTAGCGGATCGTGAAGACCGACAGCACCACATTCACCAGCAGATAGCTGGAGGGACGCCGGGGCAGCAGGTTCACCCCCAGGCAGACCCCGATTGCCAGGGCCAGGGGCAGCAGCACGTCGACCCACACATCCCGCACCTGCCAGAGCTCGGGCAGGACCCGGAAGCTCAGGGGATTCAGCAGCCCGACCGCCACCACGGACACCTGCAGGTTGGCCAGCAGCACCGCCAGCACCAGGCACCCCGCCGAGAGCAGCAGCACCATCCAGGCCCAGGGCGAGATCCTCGAGCGGCCCTGGGGATCGGAAAACGCATGCAGGAACTTCATCGCTGGAAGCTGACCTTCGCCGTGAACCCCACGTAGCAGAACTCCCCCGGCGGCGCCGGGAAGTCGTTGAGGATGCGGATCTTCACCTCGCTTTCCCGGGCCAGGTTGATCGGCACCGGCGTGGGGGCCTCCTCGCCCAGCTGGGTGCGGCCGATGCCGGAGCGGATCCCCACCACTTCACCCCGCAGCTTGTCGCGGCTGCCCACCAGTTCGATCCTGGCCTTGCTGCCCAGCTGGATGCGATTGAGGTCGTTCTCCGCCACCGTGGTGGTGAGCCAGCGCTGGCTGCAGTCGATCATCTGGATCACCGACTGCATCGCATCGACGGAGTCGCCCCGCTGGGCCCCCAGCTGCCAGATCACCGCCTTGCGGGGGCTGACCAGGCGGGCGCTGCTGCGCTCCTGCCACTCCTTGCGGGCCACGGCCACCTGCTGCTCCAGGCCACTCACCTGGAAGGCCTGGGTGCGCCCATCGCCTTCGGCGTTCTCCAGGGCGATGGTGGCCTCCTGGAGCCGCACCACCGGATCGGAGTTGCTGCGGTTGTTGCGCAGGGTCAGCTCGTTCCGGGAGGCCTCCAGCACCGCCGCCTGGCCGGCCAGCTGGGCCTTCAGGCCCCGCACCTCCCGGGCCCGCTGGAGTTCGGTGGTGCGGGCCCGGTCGACCACATTCGCGGCCACGGCACCGGCCCGGAACAGCTCCTCCTGGCGCCGGGTCTCCCGCTGGGCGAAGGCCAGTTCCTTGCGGGCCCGATCCAGGGCGAAACCCAGGTTGTCCCGGTCGCCCTGGTCGCGGGCCACCTCAAGGTTGCGCTGCTGGCGGGCGTCCTGGCTGAGCCGATCGACGAGCTTGCGGCGCAGGTCGCGGCGCGTCCGCAGCTCCTGCAGCCGGCCCCGGGCCGTCTCCAGATCCGTCTCGAGGGCCGAGAGGGCATCCCGGGAGGCCCTGGGGTTGACGATGATCGCCAGGGTCTGGCCGGGGCGGACCTCCACGCCCGTGCCCACGTTGAGGCTCTCCAGGGTGCCGGTGACCGGACTCCTCAGCACGATCGGGGTGGCATTGATGACCGCGTCGCGGGAGCGGGCGGTGAAGAAGTTGATCACGATCGCCAGGGCCGTGATCAGCAGCCCCGCCGAAATCAGCAGGATGGTGAGATCGGCCCGACGCGAGCTGGGGATGGCCTCCTCGTCGTCCGCCGTGGACACCCCTGGGATCTGGCCGGGCGACCCGGCGGCGGCTGGGGGCTTTCCGATGTCGGAGGAGCGGACTTCCATTCTATTGGGAGCGGATCTTTTGGCTTGGCTCATCCCTATCGAGGCGTTGTGAATCTTCCGTCGGCCAGCACTGCTGGGACGGCCCATCTGAGCTGTTCAGCGCTTCTCGAGGGCCGCCTGAATCGCGGCGGCCGCCGGTTTGGGCCGGTTGTCGGCATCGAAGGGCAGGGGCCGCTGGGGCAGGCCATCGGCCCGGGGCAGGAACGCATTCAGCCAGGTGGTGCGATCACTCAACCCCCAGGTGGTGATCAGCTTCAGCCGCGGCTCCGGCAGCACCGCCGCCAGGAAGTCGCCGTACACCGCCGCCACGGCCCGGTCCCGCTCCGGGATGGCCGCCGGCAGTTCCCGGTCGTTCACGTCCAGTTCGGTCACGAGGATGTCCAGGTCCAGGGCGGCCAGCTCCTTCAGGAAGGCGGGCAGGGTGCGGAAGGTGGTGGGTCCGCTGCCGTTGGCATAGAGATGGGCCTGCAGACCCACGGCGTTCAGCGGGACGCCGCGCTGCCGCAGCTGCCGCAGCAGCGTCAGGAAGGCCTGGCGCTTGCGCGCCGTCTTGGGGTCATCGCCCTCCAGCCCGTACTCGTTGATCACCAGGGCCGCCTTCGGGTCGGCCTGGTGGGCCAGGGTGAGCGCCCGTGCGATGTAGTCGGGGCCCAGCCGCTCCAGCCAGAGGCTGCGGCGCAGGCCCGTGCCGTCGTCGGCGATCGGTTCGTTGACCACGTCCCATGACGGCAGCTGGCCGCGGTAGTGCCCCACCACCGTGCGGATGTAGGCCGCCATGGCCCGGTCGAGCTCCGCCGGCGGCAGGGCCTTCACCCAGGCCGGCAGCTGTTCGTGCCACACCAGGGTGTGGCCCCGCATCGCCAGCCCCTGTGCGCGGGCGAAGGCCAGCAGCCGGTCCGGGTTGCTGAAGTCGAAGCGGCCGGGCGTGGCCTCCACCCCGTCCCACTTCAGCTCCGACTCGGGCACGATCAGGCCGCTCTGCTCGCTCACCAGGCGACGCAGGCCCGGGTCCCGCAGCTGGTCATTGGTGACGGCGGTGCCCCAGCGGAGCCCGCGCGCCGCCGCCAGCCCCTGCAGGGTCGGGGCCGCCCCCGGCGGCAGGGCCCGGGCCACGCTCCAGCCCAGGGCCGCCACCACGGCGATCACGATCAGTTGCCGACGGCGCATGGACCTGGGAGGGGCGCCCCCGTCACTCTGGCCGGCCATCCCGGCGCCGTCATCCCAACCGGAGGCTCAGGCCGGTTCCGCCGCCAGCAGCGCCCGCAGGCCGTCCTCGTCCAGCACGCTCACCCCCAGGTCCTGGGCCTTGGTGAGCTTGCCGCCGGCCTCCTCACCGGCCACCACGTAGCTGGTTTTCCGGCTCACTGAACCGCTCACCTTCCCCCCGGCCGCCTCGATCAGGGCCTGGGCCGCGGAGCGGCTCAGGGAGGGCAGGGTGCCGGTGAGCACGAAGGTGAGTCCCGCCAGGGGCGTCGCCGGGGGCGGCCCGCCATCGCCGCCCCCGTCCGGCTCCGGCGCGGCGGCCAGGGAGAAACCCAGCTCCCCCAGCCGCTCCAGCAGCACCCGATTGGCCGGCGTGGCGAACCACTGCCGCAGGGACTGGGCGATCTCGGGGCCGATGCCGAAGACCGCCGTGAGCGGATCGGGGCCCTCTCCGGTTTCGTCAGCCAGGGCGGCGGCCTCCAGCGCGGCGGCGCTGGGGAAGGCCCGGGCCAGGGCCTTGGCGTTGACCTCGCCCACGTGGTGGATGCCGAGGCCATAGAGCTGGCGGTGCCAGGGCTGCTGCTTCGACGCCTCCAGGGCGGCCACCAGCTTGGCGGCGGAGGTGTCCCCCATCCGCTCCAGGCTGGCCAGCAGGGCGGCATCGAGCCCGTAGAGGCCGGGGATCGACCGCACCAGACCCCGGTCCACCAGCTGCTCGATCAACTTGATCCCCAGACCGTCCACATCAAGGGCCCCCTTGCTCACCCAGTGGCGCAGGGAGCCCCGCAGGATGGCGGGGCAGCCGTTGTTGACGCAGCGGGTGGCGGCCTCCCCCTCCTCCCGCACCAGCGCCGAGCCGCATTCCGGGCAGGTGGGCGGCAGCTCCAGCCGCCTGGCCCCCTCCGGCCGCAGCTCCACCAGCACCCGCACCACCTCCGGGATGATCTCGCCCGCCTTGCGCACCACGATCGTGTCGCCGGCGCAGAGATCCAGCTCCGCCAGGCGATCGGCGTTGTGGAGGGTGGCCCGGCTCACGGTGGTGCCGGCCAGGGGCACCGGCTCGAACTCCGCCACCGGCGTGACCACCCCCGTACGGCCCACCTGGCAGGTGAGGCGCAGCAGGCGGCTGGGGGCCTCCTCGGCGGCGTACTTGAGGGCGATCGCCCAGCGGGGCGCCTTCTGGGTGAAGCCCGCCTCCTCCTGCAGGCGCAGGTCGTCGAGTTTCACCACCACCCCATCGGTGGCGTAGGGCAGGCCGCGGCGCTCCTGCTCCCAGCGGTCGCAGAAGGCCTTCACCGCCGCCAGATCAGGGCAGAGGGCGCAGTGGGGATTGACGCGGAACCCGGCCGCCTTTAGCCAATCCAGGGCCTGCCACTGGCTGCGGGGCACGGCAGGGTCGCCCGGGCCGGCCCGCCAGTCCTCGCTCAGGTGCAGAGTGTAAGCGAAGAACGACAGCCCGCGGGAGGCCACCACCTTCGGATCCAGCTGCCGCAGGGTGCCGGCACAGGCGTTGCGCGGATTGGCGAAGGGGGCCTCACCCCGCTCGTTGCGCTCGGCGTTGATGGCGGCGAAGGTGGACTCCGGGATGAAGGCCTCACCGCGCACCTCCACCCAGGCGGGGGGCTGCTCCAGGTCGAGGCGCAGGGGCACGCTGCGGATCGTGCGCACGTTGGCGGTGATCTCCTCGCCCCGCTCCCCGTCCCCCCGGGTGGCGGCCCGCACCAGAACCCCCTGCTCGTAGCTCAGGGCGAGGGCGTTGCCGTCGATCTTGAGTTCGCCCACCATCGGCAGGGCCGGAGGAGGGGATCCGGCCGGCGGCTCCCGGTCGAGCACCCGCAGCAGCCGGGCGTACCAGCCGTCGAGCTCGTCGTGGGAGAAGGCATTGTCGAGGCTCAGCAGGCCGATCCGGTGGGCCACGCTGGTGAAGCCCTCGGCCGGGGCACCGCCCACCCGGCGGGTGGGGCTGTCAGGCCGGGTCAGGGCCGGATCAGCCTCCTCCAGCGCCACGAGCTCCCGGTAGAGCCGGTCATAGACCGGGTCCTCCATCACGGGAGCATCGAGCACGTAGTAGGCGTGGGCGGCGCGGTTGAGCAGCCGACGCAGTTCCTCCGCCCGGGCCTGGACCACGGCTCAGGCGGCCGCCAGCTTGGTGATGCGGTCCACCCGCCAGGTCTCCTCCACCTTCACGAAGGTGAAATCGAGGGGCAGCTCCTCCTTGCCGTCGCTCTTGAGCTTGACCGTCAGGATCACCTGGCCCTCCTGCAGCCGGGGCCGGCCGGACTTGAGGTTGCGGTACTTGTTGAGCTGCAGCCCGGCCAGGAAGCGGATGAACTGCTGCCGGTTGACGTGGGAGCGGTAGTTGCGGGTGGTGAGCAGGTAGGCGCCATCCACCTGGCCGGAGGCCACCTGGGTGAAGAACTGCTTGATCAGCGGATTGATGCCCCGGGCGCTGAGCACCAGCCGCACCGCCGAGATGGTCCAGTAGAGCAGCAGGCCCCCGGCCCCCGCCAGCAGGAGCTTGGTGCCGATATCGCGGGCCAGTCCCCAGTCCATGGTGGTCGCATCCGTTCGCAGCGTTGCAGAGTCTGACGGACGACCCCACCAGAATGGGCCGATGCCCCTGGAACCGCTGCTGCCCCTGTTCCACCGGCTCAACCGCGAGCACTTCGACGGCCAGCTCACCCGCCAGAGCCGGCCGCTGGTGGACGTGCGCTGGAGCGACGGGCGCCTCACCCGCACCGCCGGGCTCTACCGGCGCGGGCGCCTAGCCGACGGGCGTGACCTCTGCGAGATCGTCCTCTCCCGCCCCCTGCTGGAGCCGCTGCCGCGGCAGGCCATCCTGGGCACCCTCTGCCACGAGATGATCCACGCCTGGGTGGACCGGGTGCTGGTGGCGTCGGAGGTCCATGGCCCCCGCTTCCGGGCGCGGATGGAGCAGATCAACAGCTCCCAGGACGATTTCCAGGTGAGCCTGCGGCACCGCTATCCCCTGCCGGTGGCCGCCAGCCGCTGGATCGCCCGCTGCCCGTGCTGCGACAGCCGCACGCCCTACCAGCGCCGCCGCCAGGGCCTGGCCTGCCGCCGCTGCTGCGAGCGTCTCCATGGCGGGCGCTGGGATGCGAGCTGTCTGCTGGTGTTCGAGCCCAACACCGCCTAGCTTCTGGCGCAGGTGTTGGGGCCGATGGCGACGTTTCTGTGGACCCTGGAATGGGGTGGCTTCACCATTGCCCTGGTGGGGATGGGGCGGGAGCACTGGTTGTCGGGCCGGCGCCGCTAAATTGGTCTGATGCATCCGATGGATCAGGGCTACGGCCGCGAACGGGATCCCTGGGAGCGCGACACTCCCGAGCGTGAACCCTCCAGGCGCCCCCGCGGTGGCGGCGACCCCCTCGATCAGCGCGTCGACCGCTGGGTGACGGCCGGCCGGCAGTTCGTCGAGGGGGTTGCCGGGTCGCGGCCCGGAGGCCGACCCTCCGGGCGGGGGAGCGACCGCCGCAGCCAGCTGCGGCCCCGGATGGATGAGCTCGGCCGCTGGGTCGAGGGCCGCCTCGACTGGCTGCTCGACGACGGCGACGACTGGCGCGAACCCTGGCAGGAGAGCGACCGCGGCGCCCCAGGGGCACCTTTGGAACCGCCGGCCCCAGGCCGTTCCCGCCGCCCGATGCTCGAGGCGGTCTCCCGCCGCAGCCGCTCAGGCCCGCCGCCCTCTCCCGCCTCGGCTCCCGCCGCCGGGACGGACGACGATGGCGACTGGCCTGATGACGCCAGCTTCACCCTGCCCCGCTGGCAGCGGCCCGCTGGCTCCGCCGACCCGGAACCGGTAGTCCCCCCTCCGGTCTCCGGCCGTCCCCTGCCCCGCTCCAGCCGCCGTCGTGCCTGAGCTGGCGACACCGCCATTTCGGCAGGAAGTGGGTTAGGACGGGATTTGAACGCGAGAGCACGTCGGCCATGAGCAGCCTGGTGGTGGTTGGGTTTCAGTCCGTGGCGGAGGCCGACGAGGTGCGGCGTCAGCTGGTGGAGATCCAGAAGGAGGAACTGATCGCCCTCGAGGACGCGGTGGTCGTCGAGGCCGAACCCGACGGCAAGGTGCGCCTGCACCAGTCGCTCAACCTCACCAAGGCCGGCGCCCTCGGCGGTGGCTTCTGGGGCACCCTCGTGGGCCTGCTGTTCCTCAACCCCCTGCTCGGGGCGGCCGTCGGCGCCGGCCTGGGGGCCGCTTCAGGGTCCCTGTCGGACCTGGGCATCAACGACAACTTCATGCGGGAGGTCGGCCAGACCCTTCCCCCCGGCAGTGCCGCCCTCTGCCTGCTGCTGCGCGATGCCACCCCCGACCGGCTGATCGAGCGGCTGCGGGTTCATGCGCCCCACGCCAAGCTGCTGCGCACCAACCTCAGCCATACCGACGAGGACCGGCTGCGTCAGATGCTAGAGCAGGCGAGCAAGCAGGCCCAGGCCCTGCGGCTGTCCTGAGCTTCGGGTTGACCCGGAAGCTGCAGCCCCGCTGACGCAGTTCCCTGTTCACCGGCTTCACCAGGTCGCGGGGGACGTCCACGGCCATCTCCTCGGCCGAGATGCTGATCGACGGGGAGCCGTTCTGCAGGGCGCTGAGCAGGTCGGCCCACAGGCTCACCATCGTGCGCTGGGCCTGGGGCACCAGCCCCAGCCGTTTGAGGTGGGGGGCACAGCCCTGGTGCAGCCAGAGGCTGGAGTGGTGGTGGCCCGGCTGGGGACGCATGGCCAGGCCGGCCGCCAGGGCTTCGGCGGTGGGTTCGCCGCTGCTGCGACGCAGGCCGGAGGCCACCAGCAGTTTTCCGGTGTGGACCGCGGAGACGCCGTAGCGGCGGCCCAGTTCGGTGAGGGTGAGCCAGTCCCCTCCCGGCGGGGTCTGGGCGCTGTGGCGGTTGGACATGGGGCGGATTCAAGTATCCGAATCCTGGCCAGCGACTTTCGAGCGTCAATTCGTCAACAGCAAACCGCCACACGGTGTTACCGAATTGACGAGTCTTTACGAACAGTTCCGCTCTGGGCCGGCCCCAGCCAGCGCTCCAGCGCCGGGGAGAACACCTCCCGGATCACGGTGAGCTCCCGCCCGTGGCGAAAGAAGCGGTAATGCCGGCTCCAGAAGGGGCCGTCGCAGCCGAAACGCTCCGCCAGCCAGGGCTCCTGCACCTGGCCCAGGCCATCCACCTCGCGGTACAGCTCCGCCCGTCCCGCCGAGAGGCTGCGCCAGATCGGCAACCGGCGATCCTGCAGATGGGCCTCCGCCTCGGCCCGGTTCCACCAGCTCTCGGCCCAGCCCAGGGTCTGGGGCCCGCAGGTGAGCCACACCTGGCGCCGCAGCAGCGGCTCGGCCAGCTCGGCCACCTCCGCCGGCGCGCCGGCGGAGACCCCCGGCTCGGAGGCCATGGCGATCAGTTCCACCTCCACCGGATGGCCGGTGAGCAGCTGCAGATGGCGTGTCGGGCTGCCGTCCCCGAGCAGCAGCAGCGTCCAGGGGCCGCTGAGATCGCCACCGGCCGGAGGCTGCGGGCTTTCGGCGGCACTGGCCTGCCACAGGCACGTGGGGGACGGCAACAGGCCGCCGGTGGCTTCGTTCATGGCGGGCCGGGGGGCAGGTCAGTAGCCGTTGCTGATCGAGATGCGCCGCACCTCGCCACCCCGTTCGATCATGGCGGTGTCGCCATCGGCGGAGCGAAGCCGCCAGCCGCTGGAGCCGATCGCCTCGCCGACGCTGACGCTG
>Ga0194132_10013246_pt1 | contig 10053 bp, 14 predicted proteins | sample TA2KigOf80mmetaG_FD_148612 | JGI IMG/M metagenome (GOLD analysis project Ga0194132, IMG submission 148612) | Freshwater microbial communities from Lake Tanganyika, Tanzania - TA2015054 Kigoma Offshore 80m | ecosystem: Environmental > Aquatic > Freshwater > Lake | place: Tanzania: Lake... | reverse complement strand
CGCCCGGAGCCGGCCCGCGGCCGCGCGCCCCACGGCCTCCGCCGGCCCCCGGACGGCTTCGCCCCGGAGCTTCTGGAGTTCCTCCATTGCCCCCTCGCGGGCGAACTTCGCCCCGATGCGGTCCTCCACGATGGCGCTGTCCTCCCCGGCCAACTCGCGGAGCTTGTTGTCGAGAGCCGGCCCGAACAGGCTTGCCGCGGCCAGCTTCCGGGCGCGCTCCACTTCGCCGGCCCGCCGCCCGCATTCCTGCTCCGTCCGGGTCGCAGCTTGGATGGCGGCGAGCAGTTCCGCGGCCCGCTTTAGTGTCGGAGCCACGGCCTTCGCCACGGCCACGGCCCGGACGGACTCCCCCGCGTCGGCACCACTGCCGCGGGCGGAGGCCAGCCCCCCGGCGACGATCACCGCCCCCACCCGGCCCGTTGCGCTGAGAACCTCAATTAATTGCGGCCTGTCGGTGTTCACTTGATGGCACCTCCGAGTTGAACCGCCAGCAGTTCGCCCCGCGCGAACTCCACTTCGATGCCGTGTTTGGCTTCCGCGCTGCCCCACAGTTCGCACGGCACGGCAGAGGGCGATTCCGGCACAACAACCACGCTCCAGAACGATGCGGTGCGGGTCGCGTCCTCGCTCCAGTCCAGCCGGTTCCGCCGGTCCTGCACGAGGTCGGCCAGCGCCAGCGCGCCCACCTCGTTCGGCACCACCGCCCGCGGCCCGTGGAACCGGGCGTCCCCTGCCAACACAACTTGTAGTTCGATGCCGTCAACGGCCTCGAAATGAACAGTGACGTTCACCGCCAGCAGCCACGCCCCCGCCGTGAGCATCAACCGCCCATCGGCGTGCGGGGCGCTGCCGAGCGCTACCCCGCCCATGAACACCGGCAGCGGCCTTAGCTCGCGTGTGAGCCGCGCGCTCACCTTGTCCAGTTGCTTGAGCGAAGAGAACGAGTTCATGCCCCCTGTCCCTCCAAGTGCCTCTCCAGAACCTCCACCGCCATGCGCCGGCAGAACAGCCGCACGGCCCGCCGCGTCTCGTGATCCACAAGCGCGGGCCGGGCCAGCGCGAGGAAACTGTTCCGCGACAGGTAGCCCACCCGCGCCAACTCGCGGACCACCCACCGCACGGCCTGCCGGACGGACTCCCCCTCGAATGCCGGCCAGAGCCGTTCCTCCACGTCCCACACGGCCTCCGGGCAGTTCCACGCCTCCACCCCGGCCATCTCCACCACCGCGGCGGCTTCGGCGCGGTCGGTCCACGACACACCGCCCCGCACCCGGCCCCGGAGCGAGCGCTCCGCCGCGTGCCCCGCCGCGCTCACCACGAGGTCTACCCACGGGGCCGGGGGCGCGTCCGTGAGCCGGCACAGCCCGCCCGCGTCATCGAGCCGCAAGAACCGCACACGCCAGCCGAGCAGTTCACCCATCACCCCATGCCCCGCTTCGTGGACGGCAACAGCGCGCACGTCCGGCGGTAGGTCGCGCCACCTCATCCTTGCCCCTCCTGTTGCTTCGCCTGTTCCATGAGCGCGGCTACCTGCTCCCGGAGTTCGCTCAACTCGCCCAGCGCCAAGAGGTGTTCTTCGCCCCGGAGGGTGAGTTCCACCAGCGCCACAGCCGCGCGAACCTCCGGCCCCGGTTGACCACAGGTGAGGTTCCGTTTCAGCGTGGCGAGCGCGTCCGAAGTTGCTGACACCATCGCTCCGACCACTTGGTTCAGCATGGCCTCGCGCGCCGCTTTGTAAGCCGCGGCGAACTTCGGTTGGCGGAGCCACTTGCGGAGGGTGCTTTCGCCCAACCCGGCAGCGGTCGCGGCGGCGGCAATGGTGAGGCAGGACAACAGCGCCCCGATGGCCCGCTCTCTCCGGGCCGCAGCAATCGCCTTGTGCGTGATTGACCTTCGCCGCTTGCTCATTTCCGCTCCGAACCGCTTGAAAGCGTTCTGGTTGATCCCCGTTGCTCTCCGGCCCGTTGAGGTTGTGCCACACCGCCCCGGAAAGATCGGGGCAGGGTGGTTGGCCTTCTCGCTTCTCCTCCCACACGGCTGCTGGCGCCCGAATGCCGGCGGATTTTGGCCGCTCTCGGAAAAGCCAAATCTGCTGAGACGACCGACCAAGTTTTCTGTTGCCCGGTACGTCCCTTTCCCTCTGTCGGGGAAGCACTTCCGGGGATTTGGTTTTTTGGTTCTCGCACGCGATGCGTGTTGCTCCGCGTACGCGCCTGATAACTCCATCCATCCAAGCAACACGCTGTTCGGCGGCGCTAATCGGCACCCGCTTCCACCTCCAAGAGTCCGGTTGTCAGGTCCGCAATGAAGTCGTCGTTGAGCACGATAGCGCTCTGGCCGTGGGGCCGGTCCTCGCGCGACGACTGGCCGACGCCGTACCGCGCCGCCCGCCGGGTGAAGGTGTTCGCGCCCATCTCCCGCAACCGCGGGTCTGCCCGCACCTGCGCGAACAACTCATGCCGGAGCGCCACCTTCAGCTTCAGTTCGCCCCCGCCGTGCAACTCGACCTTGCACCAGAGTTTCTTTGAGCGGATGCTCCGCCACGGCCCGGCCTTCGCAAACTTCACACACCAGTCGATCAGGCTCCGCCGCTCAACTTCGCGTTCGTCCTTGTCGCCCAACGTGATCTCCGTGAGCAGCGCCTCACGCACCAGCCGCTTGAACTCATCGCGGGCTACCGACGCGCACCCCAAGTCGGCGCCGTCCTCGTCCGGCAGGGAGCCGAGCAGGTCGCCCCATGCCACCTTCGCCCATGTCTTGAAGAAGCCCGGCAGTGAGGAGCGCTTTACCTCCCCCGGCCCGTTCTTCCCCGCGTACCGCGGTGCGTCCGTTGCCGATTCCAACAGGTCAATGAGGCGCGAATCGCAAACCACTGTTGCCTCACCCATCTGGATCGTGCCGCCGCTCGCGGTGTGGACGGCAGTTCCGCAACGGAAGGCCGGTTCGTACCGCTCGCGGAAGTAGTCGAGGATGATCTGAGCCGCCGTCCGCGGCCCCTGCTGTTGAGCGGCGGGCGCCGCGGCAACGACCGTCGCGGGGCCGGTGCTTGTGCTCTGGCGGTCAGCGCCGCCGTGCTGTAGGCTCATTGGTGCGTCTCCTCTTATGGCCCCGGTGCGACCGCGAATCGTGCCGGGGCTTTTCGTTCCTGCCACTGCCGCTTACCGCTTCGGCTTGTCGTCCTCGTTGGCCGGTTTCGGCAAGTCCTCTCCCGTGCCGAGCCGGTAGCCGGCGCGCTCGATGGCACGCCGCAGATTCGTGGCGGCTTCCTTGTCGCCACGGCGGTTCGCGGCAATCAGGTCCGCGACCAGCTTCGATGCCGCGTGTTTGTTTCCGGTGATGGTGGGCGTCATTGGGCATCTCGCGTTAGGGGTTGGGGTCAATCGGTTGAGGCTTCGGGAGGCTCATGCGCCGTCATCAACCAGCCGCTTCACCGCGGCCTCGCACGCGCGGCGGCGCACGGCCTCGCTGCGGGGGGAAGGGGCGGGAATGGGTTGCTTGGTTTCGGTCGGAGGCGTGAGGGCAGCGGAGAAGCGGGCGATGGCGGCGCGGGAAGTCAGCCACCGGCCTCCCACCCGCGCGGCTTCCAGTTTCACGGTGCGTCCGTCTGCGGTGCGCGTGCCGTGGTTGATCCAGCGCCAAACGGTTGCGGGGCGGGAGTGGGGGCGGTCGCCGCGGTACGCGGGGAAGAGCCGGGCGGCGGCACCTACTCCGAGCGCGTCCCCGCTCAGGATTTCGTTCAGGACGGACGCGGCGGGAGCGGAAGTGATTTCGGCCATTGTGGTACACCTCGCACGGGGTAGTTCCTTGCGAGGGGTATCATGGCGCGTTGAGGTGTAACGGTCTGTCCCTGATGCGTTACTAGGTGTGACAACTTTTCACGCCACCGGGGGCGTGAGTTGGTAGCCCGTCCCGCTGACGCTGGTGATGAGCCTCCGCACAACGGGTGGAAGGGAGTTGTAAATCCGCGTCGGGTTCTTCCCGTGGCGGTTGCCCTTCATAATCGCCGTGAACGAAATCGGATCGGGATAGGCAGACGCGATTGCTTCCACGAACTGATACCCTTGTGCGGTCAGCGCCTCAGCGATTCGGTTCCCATCGAGATGAACCGACCGGTCAGAGGGGTTGCAGACCACCCGCTTTGGGGCCGGCTGTTGAACCTCAGTGGCGAGGTGCGAGCACTCCATTTCGAGTTCGGCGCGGAGCCGTTCCCAATCGCGGGGCAGCACGCCGGGTGAGCGGTGCCCCGCTGCTTCGTTCCCGAACAACGATTCGCACACGGAGAGAACGTGCCGTTCGTGCCACGCCGTGCGGGTTAGCGCGCTCTGCCGCGGCCAGCGTTCGCGCCGGCTTTCGATCTGAGACAGCGCACGGGTGGTGTGTTCTGCGGTGTCCATGAGGTACTTCACCGCCGACGCCGCGGGGTGGGCCTCGGAGTCAAACAGGCGCCCGTGTCTGGCCGCAACAGCTTGCGCCAGCAACCCGCCAACCGCCGCCCGGCAGTCACTTAGGGCGTGCTCCAACTCGGCGCGCAATCCGGCTGTGCCGTCGCCGCCAAACAGCGGCGCGCACACGGTGCGGCGGCATTCGTCCTGCCGGAGCGAACCGCCCTTCATGGCGTCTGCGGCGCGGCAAGTCTCGTGCAAGTCGTAGAGCACGCGGAAGAGACGGAACACGGCCCGGCTCACCGCCCGTTCGGACGTGGTGGACATGGATTCCTCCAAGTAGGCCGGGAACGCCGGGGCCGGTGCGCGCGCTTGGAGGAACACGCACACCGGCCCCGGCCCGCGGGTAGCTACTCCCGCGTCCGGCAGTTTGATGCTAACCGATCTTCGCCGCGACCGTCGCGGCCAGTTGTTCGTTGCGTTCGGCGTAAACTTGCGTCACGTCGGCCCGCGAGTGTCCGAGCAGAACCTGAGCGGCTTCCAGTCCGTGCTCCTTCCTGACGCGCGTGGCGAAGGCGTGGCGGAGTTGGTAGGGGTGCCACCGGTGGGCCTTCTGCCACTCCGCCAGTTGCGCCTTCTGTTCGTCGTTCAGCCGGGCCTTCCACCCCGCCGCCGTTTCGTCGTCGCGCTGGCAGAGCGGGGCGGGCGCCGGGAAAGCCTTGTCGCACGCCACCGCGACCGCGTGGCTAATCGCGGTGGGAACGTAGCGGTCAGTGGGCATCCGGTTCTTCCGGCCCTTCTGCGGGGTCAGCACCTTCCGCGACTCCTGAGAGGGCTGCACCTTCGTTTTGCGGTTCGTCCGCATCTCCGCGAACCGCTCCTCCCGCGCCCGCTTGGGGCTGAAGATCGGCTCATCCGGCTCCAGCACGCGGCCCGCGAGGAATGCGGCCAGCACCGCGCGGGCGTTCGGGCCGAAGGGGACCACGCGCCGCTTGCCGTGGTAAGCCGTCTTGTGGCGGGTAGGGGAGTACGTCCACACCGCCCCGCGTTCGATCTGATTCAGCGTCATGTTGCACACCTCCGCGGGCCGCATCCCGGTGTGCCGCATCAGTTCCACCATCGCGCGGACGTGGTGGGAGAGGTAGGGGAGAGTGGCGTCAACCGTGGCGTCATCGACCGGCCCGACCGGTTCGGACTCCCGCGCGGTGGAGCGGCCCCGGCGAAGCCCGGCGAGCGTGCGAAGCGCTTCGTAGACGGACACCGGGACGAGTTCCTCCGACGCGGCCCACTTGAACACCCGCTTCACGGCGTCGATGCGGCGGTTGATGAGGGAGCGGCACAACTGAGCGTCGATGAGCTTTTGGCGAACGGCCTTCAGCCCCAGCGGGCCGAACTCGGCAGCGGGCAGTTCCGCGTAGAGTTCCCGAACCGGCCTGATGGCGTACTTGAGAACGGTAACTTCCTTCGTAGGCGTGCCGTCCCCATCGACGTAGTAGGCTTTCGCGTGTGCGAGGAACGCGGCCAGCACCTCCGCGACGGTGATTCCGTTCTTCTCGGCAAGTGAGCCGGTCGGGGAGGTGGCGAGTTCCAGTTCCAGCCGGGCCTTCGCGGTGAGTGACTCAGGCGAGTTGAACGGGCCGGGGAGCAGGCGCTGGAAGTGGTTGCCGAGTGAATCGGACCACACCAGCCGCCCGCGGCCAGATTGCTTGTGAAGGACGTAGGACGGGGTAAGGTTGCGAGAACGGGCCACGGATTACTTCCTCCGTGGATTCTGTGGAATGATTCCACAGAATCCGTCGTTCGGAAGCCGCGCCCAGCACTCGCTGAGGTAAGCAGAAACTGCTTCGGCAGAAGGGGTTTAGTTAAGTACACCCAGAAGGATTCGAACCTTCAACCTTCGGTTCCGTAGACCGATGCTCTATCCAGTTGAGCTATGGGTGCGTTGCCGACGCGTGCGCCGGGTACGGTGAGATTGTAGCGCGCGGGTTGCGGTTTACAAGCCCCCGGTACCGCGCGATTCGCTCTCTTCCAGTAGGATACGAAGCGCACGTCGCGGGGCCAGCGTGCGGCGCACTTCGCGTCGCCCCGGCGCCCGCGCCGCGACTTCGGCTTCGACCCCTTACCCAGTAGCACGCGGGGCGCGCCTGTGGGAACCGAACCGTTGCCGTACCTCGATACCTTCGCGTGCGCCGCCGAGCACGGAAGCTTCAGCGCCGCGGGGCGCGCCCTCGATGTATCGCAGGCCACGGTCAGCCAGCGGGTTCACGCACTCGAATCACACTTGGGAACCCCGCTGTTCGCGCGCGCCGGCGGGCGCGTTACGCTCACCGACGCCGGGCGCGCGCTGCACGAGTACGCCCGGCGCATCCTCGATCTCACCGCCGAGGCACGGGCCGCGATCACCGGCGCGTCGGTCCCGGTCGCGGGCGAGTTGGTACTCGCGGCCAGTTCGGTGCCGGGCCACCACCACCTGCCGCGCGCCCTCGCCGCGTTCCGCAAGCGGCACCCGCGGGTGCAGGTGCGCGCGTCCGTTTCGGATACGGACGCGGTGTTCCGGCAACTCGACGCGGGCGAAGCGAGCATGGGGTTCGTCGGCGCGCCCGGCGGGCCGCAGTTCGAGGCCCGCGCGTTCGCGACGGACGAACTCGTTCTCGTCGTCCCGAAGGGGCACCCGTGGTGGCGCAAGCGCCGGGTCGCGGTCGCCGACCTCGCGGCGCAGCCGTTCGTGCAGCGCGAGCGCGGGTCCGGGTCGCGCCGGTGCTTCGAGCAGGCGCTGGCCCGCGCCGGCGGCACCCCCGCGGCGCTCACCGTCGTCCTCGAACTCGGCAGCAGCGAGGCGGTAAAGGGCGCGGTCCTTGGCGGCGCGGGCGTCGCCGTTCTGTCGCGCCACGCGGTGCGCGCCGAAGTGAAGGCGGGCGCGCTCAAGCCGGTCGCGGTCGCGGGGTTGGTGTGCGCGCGAGACCTGTTCGTCGTCTGGGACCGGCGGCGCGTGCTCTCCGCCCCGGCCCGCCTGTTCCTCGGTTTCCTCCCGCGCGCGGGCGCGCCCTGATCCCATAAGCAGTGCTTATGACCGCGCGCGCGGGTATCACTTCTCGGCCGTAACGCCCCCCGCGCGGCTCCGAGTACACCACTTCTATTCGCCCGGTCTGCGCCTACGGTGGAGGGACTCATGGCGCGCGCGGGCGCATTCGTACTGACGCTTCTCGCACTCGCGACGACGGGCCGCGGGCTTGCGGACCACCCGAAGGGCGCGCCCGAACCGGCGCTGCGCAAGCCCGCCGAGTTGACGTGGCAAGACGGCCCGCTGTCGCTCCCGCCGGGGGCGAAGTTCGCGGTGCTGGAAGGCGACCCGACCAAGCCGGGGCCGTTCGTGTTTCGCGTCAAGGTGCCCGACGGGTACCGCATCCCGCCGCACACGCACCCGAAGCCGGAGCGCGTCACCGTCGTGTCGGGCACGTTCAACCTCGGGATGGGCGACACGTTCGACGCCACCAAGACCGACGCGCTCCCCGCGGGCACCTACGGCACGTGGCCCGCGGGCATGAAGCACTTCGTCTGGGTGAAGGGCGAAACGGTCGTCCAGTTCCACGGCGAGGGGCCGTGGGTGATCGATTACGTCAACCGCGCCGACGACCCGCGCCACAAGAAATAGCGCGCGCGCCGGCGAATCGCACACCCGCCCGGAACGGTTCCGGGCGGGCGTACTCGTGAGGAGTCGTTCCCATGCGACTGGTTCAAGGGATCGGGTTCGCGGCGGTGCTGCTGGCGCTGCACGCGCTCCGTGCGGACGAGCTGAAGTCCGGCCCGGACAAGAGGATCGGCGGCGCGTTCGACATCAAGGCCGTCACCGGCGAGGGCAAGGGCAAGACGTTCTGCTACGTCTGAAAGTACAACGGGCAGGGTCGTCCCGCCGTGGTGATCGTGTTCACCCGGAAGGCCGACGACAACTTGGCCAGTTTGGTCAAGGCCGTTGACGCGGTACAGAAGAACAACGAGAAGCTCGGCACGTTCGTGGTCGGCGTGAGCGGGGTCGAGGAGGCCGACTTCGACAAACTCCAGAGCACCCACAAGCTCACCACGCCCCTCACCGTGGCGAAGGACAAGGACGGCCCCGGGCGCTACAACCTGAACAAGGAAGCGGCGGTCACGGTGGTGGTGTACAAGAAGGGCGGAACGGTCCACAAGAACTTCGCCTTCAAGGACACCAAGAGCGCCGCGGAGCGAGCCAAGGACGTGGCGGAGGCCGTTGAGGGCGCGCTGAAGTAGCGCGCTGCGCGAACGCACTGACGGCCCGCGGGCGCTTCGGCGGTCGCGGGCCGTTACCGCTTCGGACGGTGCAGGCGCAGCGCGTCGAGCGTGCGGCGGATGTCCGGCGGGAGCGGGGCTTCGGCCTCGATCCACTGTTCGGTGCGCGGGTGCCGGAACCGCAACCGGAAGGCGTGTAGCGCCTGCCGCGCGATCAGCACCTCGTCTGCGCCCGCGGTGCCCGGCGGCGCGAGGTCGCCCAACTTCACGCTCGCGCGCCCGCCGTACACCTTGTCGGCCAGCACCGGGCAGCCCACGTTCAGCAGGTGAACACGAATCTGGTGCGTGCGGCCCGTGCGCGGTTGTACCTTCACCAGCGTGTACCCGCGGAACCGCTCCAGCACCTCGTAATAGCTCAGCGCCGGCTTCGCGTCCGGGTCGCTCGACACGATCATCTTGAGCCGGTCGTAGGGGTGCATCTTCAGCGCCCCCTCGATGTAGTCCGAGTCGCGGTCCAGTTCCCCGGCGGCAACCGCCACGTACTCCTTGAACACCTTGCGGCTCTCGAACTGCATCGCGAGGTCGCGGTGCGTCATGTCGTCCTTCGCCACCAGAATGACGCCGCTGGTGTCCTTGTCGAGCCGGTGGACGATGCCCGCGCGCAGGTGCCCGGCCCCGGTGCTCAGGTGCTCACGGAAGTGCCACTGGAGCGCGTTGACGAGCGTGCCGGACCAGTTCCCCTTCGCCGGGTGAACCACCATGTCCGCGGGCTTGTTCACCACCGCGAGCCACTGGTCCTGAAAGAGAATGTCGAGCGGGATGTCTTCGGGAACGGGGATGTCGTGCGTCGGTTCCGGCAGGGTGACGCGCAGGCGGTCGTTGTGGCGCACCTTGTAGCTGGGCTTGGTCGCGGGGCGGCCGTTCACGGTCACGCCGCCGGCCTCGATCGCGCGCTGCACCAGCGAGCGGCTGAAGTCCGCGCCGAGGTGCAAGAGGACGTACAAATCGAGCCGCATCCCCTCGGACTTGACCATCACGATCAGGTCGAGGGCGTCGCGCAGGCGCACGCTGGTCGGAACCGGGTCCGGGACCGGCGCGAGGTCGAGATCGTCGTCCGGGTCGATTTCGTCGGACATGGTTCGCTGAGGACTGAGGTCAGTAATCAGTGCGGAGAAGACAGAAAAGTATCGACAGGATCACAGGATGTACAAGGATGAAGAAGACCAAACTCCACTCTTCATCCGGTCTTTCTTCCTGTTGATCCTGTCGAAACTCTTCTGCCTTCTCCGCACTGATTACTAGACTCGTTGCGCAATAGCGATCGATGGCCTATTCATAGGGTTATGACGAATTACGAGAAATTGCGTCGGAAGCCGTTGTTGTTCCGCATGTTCACGGGGCTCTCGGCCGACGAGTTCGACAAGGT
>Ga0194132_10013244_pt1 | contig 10054 bp, 7 predicted proteins | sample TA2KigOf80mmetaG_FD_148612 | JGI IMG/M metagenome (GOLD analysis project Ga0194132, IMG submission 148612) | Freshwater microbial communities from Lake Tanganyika, Tanzania - TA2015054 Kigoma Offshore 80m | ecosystem: Environmental > Aquatic > Freshwater > Lake | place: Tanzania: Lake Tanganyika... | reverse complement strand
TCACGCCCATGGCGGAAGTATTTGCTACCAGTGCCGACGTCTACCGTGTGCTGGGGTTGCTGCCGGAGGGTGTCGATCTGCTACCCAGCGCCGATGGGCGCGACAAAACGCCGGACCTCAGCGCCCGTCGGCTGGCGCGCATGCTGGGCGTGGATGTGGAGAGTGTCGCACCGATGCGGGACTGCGCGCGATTCCTGATGCAAGCACAGACGTGGCGCTTGGAGCAAGCCCTGCTCGCCGTGATGGGGGCGGTATCCCTGCCACCGCAGGCACCCCTGGTGGGCGCGGGTATCGGAAGGTTTCTGGTGCGCCATCTGGCGGAGCGGGCGAAGCGGCCCTACCGGGATCTGTCTGATCTGCTGCCAGCGTCCCCTCAACTTCGCGCGCCGGCGGCGGACTGTGCGCCCGCGGCCTGTGCCGCGCTGCTCGCCAGTGGATAGCGCGGCGAGCGCCCCTGGGTTCGTCGTCAAGCTTGGCGGTAGCGTCGATCAGGCGGGCAAGGCGGCAGGATGGTTGCGAGTGTTGTGGCCAAACCGCCAGCGCCGAATCGCCTTAGTGCCCGGCGGCGGAGCTTTTGCCGACGACGTCCGCCGCCGCCAGGCGGTGGAGGGCTTCGACGATAGCGTGGCCCATCGACAAGCCCTCAGGGCCATGGAGCTGAGCGCCGCCCGTTTCACCTCGCTGGGTGAGGGTATGGGGATGACGCTGACTCGGGCCGAGGATGCGGCGGACTTCGCCAGAGCTTTTGCACGAGGTCAGCTCCCGGCTTGGTACCCCGTCCGTTGGGCCGATGGTGCTCTCGACTTGGAGCGCAGCTGGCAGGTAACCTCCGATACGTTGGCTCTGTGGCTGGCTGATCGGCTGAGGTGCGGCAAGGTGGTGCTCATCAAGTCGGTCGCGCCGCAGCCGGGTGTGCGCACCTGCGCGCAAGCTGCCGACGCCGGCTGGATCGATGCCGGCTTTGAGCGATGGCGGGCACGCACGCACTGCAAGGTGTGGCTATTTGGGGCGGGCCAGGAAGGCGCCCTGGCGGCGATGCTGGCCGGTGACCCGGCGGAGGACGCGCAGGTCACTTGAGCTGTCAAGCCCTTCGGATCAGACCTGGTTCAAAGGCCTGACCGATTGCACTCATGGTGACGCCGATGATGCCGATAGGAGAGACCGCCGCTGGGGGAGGGGTCACGCAGGCAGAAAACCTCAGGCCGGCACCCCTACGTGCTACACTCCGCGCCCTTTTTGCCCGCCTGCCCAGGTTGTCTCCATGTCCCGATCCGTTCGCAATATCGCCATCATCGCCCACGTTGACCACGGCAAGACCACGCTGGTCGACAAAATGCTGCGCCAGGCCGGCGTGTTTGCCGCCCACCAGCATTTGGAAGAGCGGGTGATGGACAGCAACGACATCGAGCGCGAGCGCGGCATCACCATCCTGGCCAAGAACGCCGCCGTTGATTACGGCGACGTCCACATCAACATCGTCGATACCCCCGGTCACCGCGATTTCGGCGGAGAGGTCGAGCGCGCCCTGTCCATGGTGGACGGTGTACTGGTGTTGGTGGACGCGGTCGAAGGCCCCATGCCGCAGACCCGCTTCGTCACCCGCAAGGCGCTGGCGCGGGGCATCAAGCCCATCGTGGTGGTCAACAAGGTGGATCGCAACGGCGCCCGCGCTGATTGGGTGGTCAACCAGACCTTTGACCTGTTCGACCGCCTGGGCGCGACCGAAGACCAGCTGGACTTTCCGGTGGTCTACGCTTCCGCACTGCAAGGCTTCGCTACCCTGGATCTGGCCCAACCCAACGATGACCTTCGGCCCTTGTTCGAATCCATCATCAAGCATGTTCCCGCGGCGGAAGGCAACGCCGACGGCGCCTTGCAATTGCAAATCAGCGCACTGGATTACTCCAACTACATCGGCCGAATCGGTGTCGGGCGCATCACCCGCGGCACGCTGCGCTCGCCGCAGGATGTGCTGCTGCTGGCCGGTCAGACCGCGCCCAAGAAAGCCCGCATCACCCAACTGTTCGCCTTCGCGGGGCTGGACCGTGTGCCGGTGACCGAGGCCGTGGCCGGTGACATCGTGCTGATTCAGGGCGTGGAGGATCTGTCGCTGGGCTGCACCATTGCCAGCGTCGAGCAGCCCGAGGCTCTGCCCATGCTGACGGTGGATGAACCCACCCTCACCATGAACTTCCAGGTCAACAACTCGCCGCTGGCGGGCCGCGAGGGCAAGTTCGTCACCAGCCGCCAGATCCGCGAGCGACTGTTGCGCGAATGTCTGTCCAACATGGCCCTGCGGGTGGAAGAAACCGCCGACGCCGACATCTTCCGCGTCTCCGGCCGAGGTGAACTGCACCTCACCATCCTGATCGAGAACATGCGCCGCGAAGGCTACGAACTGGCGGTGTCGCGCCCGCAGGTCCTCTACAAGGAAGTCGATGGCCAGCGCCAGGAACCCTACGAAATGCTTACCGTGGACGTAGAAGACACCCACCAGGGCGCGGTCATGGAAGCCCTTGGTCTGCGCCGAGGCGACCTGCAGGACATGCAACCCGACGGTAAGGGCCGCGTACGCCTGGAGTATCTGATCCCTGCCCGTGGGCTCATTGGGTTTCAGAACGAATTTCTCAACCAGACCCGCGGCACCGGCTTGATCAGCCACGTCTTCGATAGCTACGGTCCGCTGAAGCCAGAGATGCCTCAGCGCCGCAACGGGGTATTGGTGTCCCAGGACGATGGCGAAGCCGTCGCCTACGCCCTGTGGAAACTGGAGCCCCGGGGCCGCATGTTCGTGCAGCCCAACGACCCGGTCTACGAAGGCATGGTGGTCGGCATCCACGCCCGCGACAACGACCTCGTGGTCAACCCGGTCAAGGAGAAGAAGCTCACCAATATCCGGGCCTCGGGCAAGGACGAGAACATCATGTTGACCCCTCCGGTGCACCTGAGCCTAGAGTACGCCGTCGAATTCATCGCCGACGACGAACTGGTCGAAGTCACCCCCAAATCCATCCGCGTGCGCAAGCGCTTCCTGAAAGAGCACGAGCGCAAACGCGCCTCAAGGCTCGACGAGGCGGCGTAGCTTTTTCGAGCGGGGAGGTTGTAAAGCTTGACCTGCCCCACGCCCGATCCCTCGAGATAGTCTGGTTCGGGGGATCAACAAGGGGGCTCGCCTCTTGTTCAAGATCAGAGGGGATAAACAAGGGGATGTTTCCCCTTGTTGGTGCCCGGTGTTGTCAAGCATGAAGCTCCACCCCCGTGAGTGATACACCCCGTCCCCAGCATACCGCCCCAGCGGTCCCCTAAAGTCCCCCTAATTTTTCTCCGTTAACTGCATCGCCTACCCCCGCGGTGGCCAGGCACCTTCAGCCCGGGACCCGTCCCTGAAACTTGACTGACGCCTGCTGTTTTCCTGTCCTACTTGGAACTGGCGGATCGATGCTGCTTATCGTTGGGTATGTGATCATTCTGGGTGCTTCGGTGGGCACCTATGCCTTGCATGGTGACTTGCGAGCGTTGTGGGTGCCGGCGGAATATGTGGCCATCTTTGGCCTCATGATTGGCGGCCTGGTGGCCGGCAATGGCATGAAGAATATCAAGGGCGCCATGGGTGCGGTGAGCTCCATCTTCAAGGGCTCGCCCTATAACAAGGCCTTCTACATGGACCTGCTGGCCATGATGTTCGAGCTGCTGTCCAAGGTGCGCAAGGAGGGTTTGATGTCCATCGAAGGCGACATCGAGAACCCCGAAGGCAGCCCGATCTTTTCCAAGTATCCGAACTTCCTGCACGACCACCACGCCGTCGAGTTTCTTACCGACTACCTGCGCATCATGGTGGGCGGCAACCTCAACGCCCTCGAAATCGAAGCCCTGATGGACGCCGAGATCGAGCAGCATCACAACGAAGCCCATGTGCCCCCTCACGTCTGGTCCAAGGTCGCGGACGGTGTGCCGGCCTTCGGTATCGTGGTGGCGGTGATGGGGGTGGTGAACGTGATGGGCTCGGTGGGCCAGCCCCCGGCCGTGCTGGGCAAGATGATCGGTGGCGCGCTAGTAGGTACCTTTCTCGGGATTCTGCTCTCCTATGGTTTTGTCGCGCCCATTGCCAGCCAGCTCGAACAGAAAATGGAGGAAGGCAGCAAGATCTATCAGTTGATGAAGGTGGTGCTGCTCGCCAGCATCAACGGCTACGCGCCTCAGGTGGCGGTGGAGTTTGGCCGCAAGACCCTGGGCTCCGGTGATCGCATGACCTTCAAGGAGCTGGAAGAAGAGTGCAAGAACCGCAAGAAGTAAGCGAACGGGTTTGATTCCCATCCCGTTCAGACCCGTGACGATACTAGAGACCCATGGCTGACGAGTCGCAAAGACCAATAGTCATCAAGCGTATCAAGAAGAGCGCCGGCGGGGCCCACGGCGGCGCCTGGAAGATCGCCTACGCCGACTTCGTGACCGCCATGATGGCCTTTTTCCTGTTGATGTGGCTCTTGGGCTCGACTACGAAGGCCGATCGCGAAGGCATTTCGTCCCACTTCAAGAACCCCTTGAAGGTCTCGATGATGGGCGGCAGCGGCTCGGGGGATGCCACTAGCGTCATCAAGGGCGGCGGCACCGACCTGACTCGAACTACTGGTCAGGTCAAGAGGGGCGCCAAGGCCTCAGGCCGGGAAGTCTCCGACGAAGGGGATGTCGAGTCCCAGACCGCCATGAAGGATCGCAAGGTTCTCAAGGAACTGCACGACAAGATGGAAGCCGCCATCGAAGCTAATCCCATCCTGAGCAAGTTCAAAAACCAGCTGATGATCGACTTCACGCTCGATGGCCTGCGTATCCAGATTATCGATGAGCAGAGCCGCCCCATGTTCGCCTCTGGCAGTCCCACATTACAGCCCTACACGCGCGAGCTGATCCGCGAGATCGGCAAGTTTCTCAATGACGTGCCCAATCGCATCAGTATTTCCGGGCACACCGACGGGGTGAATTTCGGTGCTGCCGATCGTACCTATGGCAACTGGGAACTGTCGGCCGACCGTGCCAATAGTGTGCGGCGCGAATTGCTGGCGGGGGATATGGAAGAGCGCCGCATCGTGCGCGTCGTGGGTCTGTCCTCATCGGTCTTGCTCGATCCATTCGACCCGTCGAATCCCATCAACCGGCGGGTCAGTCTGATCGTACTTAACAAGCGAGCGGAACGTGCAGCAGAAGAGGAGGGCAGTGCCATCAATGCCCAGGATCTGAAGAGCGCGCAGCAGCTCAATCCAGATGCCGAACAACCTGGTGACGACCCCTCGAAAGCCCCCCGTGTTTCGCCCCCGATAGCCTTACCGTTGCAGAAGCCCGCTGAAGTGGCGACCAAGGAGCGCGCCAATGATCACGCAGACCAGTCCGACGACGAACACTGAGCGCCAGGCAGCGCCAGCGCGAGGCAGACGGCACACACCGCCGATCGTTCTGGCGATGGTGGCGCAGGGCCTGGCCGCAGTCAGCACCTTGACCCTCCTTTGGCTGCTACCCGTGCCTGATGCCTGGGGCGAGTTGAGCGCCGCGTTATTTCATGGCGCAATCGCAGCGCTGACGGGGCGGTGGCTCAAACTGGCGGTGTGGTGGATTCCGATCAATGTACTGTTTGTGCCCGTGGCATTGATCAGTACGGGATCGAGCATCGGACCAGGCTGGTTCCTGGCCGGCTTCGTGGCCCTGATGCTAGTGTTCTGGAGCACCTACCGGACGCAGGTGCCGCTGTATCTGACGAGCGATGCGGGCTGCAAGGTGGTGGCTGAAATCCTCAGTCGGGAGAATGGCAGCCGCTTTCTCGATCTGGGTTGTGGATCGGGAAGCGTGCTTGCGCATGTGGCGCGGCGCCTGCCTGGTACGCGCTGTGACGGTGTCGAGTTGGCGCCCATCCCCTTGCTCATCAGCAAACTGCGACTGTTGTTTCGAACCAATTGCGCTGTTGTGTGGCAGGACTTCATGAAGCTGGATCTGTCCCGCTACGACGTGGTTTATGCCTTTCTCTCGCCAGTGCCCATGAGCGCGCTGTGGGAGAAGGTGCGACGCGAGATGCGGCCCGGATCGCTGTTCATCAGCAATTCGTTTCCCGTTATCGGCGTGACCCCGGAAGAGACCATCACCGTGCCTGGCACCATCAAGCGCAAGCTGTATCTCTGGCGACTGTGAGAGCGAGCGCGGCTCGCTGAGGTCATATGCAGACGCTGGCTCAATGGGTGGAACGGCTTTCGACGGCGAATGTGCCGGTGCTTCGCAGCACCATCGAGGCGCTGAATCAATTACGCCGCAACGAAGAGGCGGTCACGCCTCGGGAACTTTCTCAGATCGTGCTGCAAGATCCATTAATGGCGCTGCGCGCTCTGCGCTACTCGCAGTCACGGGTGACGCAGCGGCAGGTCACCGAGATCACCACGATCGAGCACATCCTGATGATGTTTGGTCTGCAAGGTTTCTTCGATTCGTGCCGCGAACTGCAAGCGATCGAGGACGTGCTGGCGCCGCATCCGATGGCGCTCAAAGGTGTGCGGGGCGTGATCAGCCGAGCCCATCACGCCGCCCACTATGCGCGCGCGGTAGCGGGCCTGCGCTTTGATGTCGAAATCGACGAGATCGTAATCAGTGCGTTGCTGCACGATCTGGCCGAGCTCATGTTATGGAGCGTGGCGCCCACCACGGCGATGCAGCTCGAGCACATGGTGTCGCACACGCCCGGGCTGCGCAGCGTGCAGGCGCAGCGCCTGGCGCTCGGCTTCACCCTGGTCGATCTGGAGTTGGTGCTGGCACGGAGCTGGAACCTACCCAAGTTGGTTCAGTTGCTGCTTGATGATAGCCACGCCGAGAATCCACGCGTCCTCAGCGTGACCCTGAGCGTGGCACTGGCGCGGCACTCGGCGCACGGCTGGTACGATCCGGCGCTCCCGCACGATTTCAAGGAAATCGGGAATCTGGTCCACAGTCAGGCCGATCAGGTCCTCGGACGGATTCGCTGGGCGGGCGTACATGCGGCGCGTGATTGGGAGAAGTTCGGCGTGCGGCCGGCGCTGGCGTGGCTACCGATGCTGCCCGGTACCCGGCCCGAAGAGGAGGCAGACGAGCCACGACTTGGTGATGTCGACGAACAAATCGTCGAAGACGTCATCGCACAATTGCTCAAGGCGCGTCCGCAGAACTGCAATCTGCACAGTGTGTTCGCCGCCGTCACCTTTGCCTTGACCAAGGGGCTGGGACTGCGGCGCATCTGGTGGGGTGAGCTGAACGCCCTCAGCAATCGGGCAGAGACCGCGCACGCGTTGTTCCTGGATGCCGGCTTGCTGCAAAAGGAACTGCACTTCAAGGCCGACTCGCGCCATTTGTTTGCTCACGTCATGCAGCGCCAGCAGGGCGTTTGGGCCAATCGCGAATCGCGGCCAAAACTGCTGGCGCTGGTGTCCACGGCGTTGGCGGCGCGGCTGTCCAACCGCGCCTTTTTCGCTCTGTCGCTGCACGCCCACGGCCAGCCACATGCCCTGATTTACGCCGACGCCGGGCGTGCCAGCCGCGAACTGGATGAGGCGCGATATGCGTTGTTCAAGCGCGTCGGGTTGGCCGCCGGACGGGCGTTGGAACGCACGATCACACCGCCGAGGAACATCCCCACTCCGGCGAATTGACAGCGCCTAGAAGGAAGGTTTCGCAGCAGCAAGGCGACGGGTATCCTGAACTCTTGTTCTTCCCTCGATACCACCCTATGAGCGTGGTGAAGTACGACGGACGCCGCTTCGAAACTCACACCCCGGTTCTCATCGTCGGGGCAGGAGCCTGCGGCAGCATCGCTGCCTTGTCGGCGCAGGCGCAAGGCGTCGAAGTCCTGCTCCTGGAGCGTGACGCCAAAGCGTCGGGCAACACCGCCCTGTCAGGCGGGCAGATTCCGGCGGGTGGAACGAGCTTGCAGCGTTCAGCCGGATTGATGGATGACACGCCCGAACTGCTGTTCAAGGACCTGGTCGACAAGAGCCGCGGGGGGTGTGATGTCGCGCTGGCGCGGCTCATCGCCCATGCCGCCGGTCCGACGGTCGAGTGGCTGGCACAACGTCACGGCATTCCCATCACACCGATTCTGGATTTTCAGTATCCGGGTCACAGCCGCCCGCATATGCATGCGACGCCCTCACGCGCCGGTGCGGAGTTGCTCAGCGCCATGCTGGCCGCACTCGATCGGGAAGGCATCGCCCTGGTGACCAGTGCACAGGTATGTGAACTCTACGCTGATGACGACAAGCGCATCCGTGCGGCACGCGTGCGACGCCCAGACGGCGCTGTCGAGGAAATCAGTTGCGACGCCTTGATCCTGGCTTGCAACGGATTTGGTGGCGACAAGGCGATGTTGGAGCGATACATCCCGGCGGCGACCGAGTTGTTCTACGAGGGACACGCGGGCAACCAGGGCGATGCGGTGCGCTGGGGTGAGGCGCTTGGCGCCTCGATCAAGGATATGGGCGCGTTCCAAGGCCATGGTGCGCTGGCCTGGCCGGCGGCGGTGCACCTGAGTTGGCCTACCGTCACCGAAGGTGGGTTTCACGTCAACAACACCGGCCGCCGGTTCTGCAACGAGAACACTGGCTACTCCGAACACGCCTTGCGCGTGCACCGGCAGCCCGGCCATCAGGCTTGGGCGATCTGGGATGGGCGCTGCGAGGCGATCGCAATTCGGCAGCACAGTCATCAACAAGCGGTCGAGTCCGGTTGCGTGCGTCGCTGTGAGTCGATCACCGCTCTGGCGGCGGTGATCGGGTGCGAAGCGGCGGCGCTGGAACGCAGCATCGGCGACGTGGCGGCTTGTGCCGCGGGTCTGCGAAAGGAAGAGTTCGGACGCGACTTCACTCACAAGCCGTCACTGTGCCCGCCGTACTACGTGTCGAAGATCGTCGGCGCGTTGACGCACACCCAAGGCGGACTCGAGATCGACACCCTCTGCCGGGTGCTGGACCGGTCGGGCCGGCCGTTGCCCAATCTCTTCGCCGGTGGCGGCGCCGCGCGCGGCCTGTCGGGACCAGCGGACTGGGGGTATCTCTCAGGATCAGGGCTGCTGATGGCAACCGTCACGGGGCGGCTGGCAGGTGAGGCGGCGGCTGATCTCGTGCATGCCAAGGGATAGGAAGTTCTAGGAAGCGAAGCAGATCACGCAGCGCGAGAATAGGCGATGGTTCTTGAAGACACTCGCTCGACAGCGTCGCGAGCTCAATCCACGCCGATGCGACGCTGATTCATCTGGCGACCAAGCTGGGCGTTCTCGCATCAAGCTGCCCGAAAAGCAACTGCTAGACTCGGTGGATGCCCCATATCACTTCCCGCGACAATCCCTTGCTGAAACGCCTCAGAAAGCTGCTGACCTCAGGCAGCGAAAGGCGTGAGCAAGGTTTGATCGTTCTGGACGGTCCGCACCTTTTGCAGGCGTATCTTCAAAGTCATGGTGCCACCGGTGTCCAGGTAGTGGTGGCGCAGTCAAGCCGTCGCGACGATGCCGAGATTGTTCGCCTCGCGGACCAGGTGGAAACGGTGATTGAAGTCGGGGATGCCTTGATTGGCACGCTGAGTCCGTCCAACACCCCCGTGGGCGTGGTAGCACTGGCGCCGATGCCGGTACCGTCGCAACGCGTCGCAGGAGATTGTGTGCTGATCGAATGCGTTCAGGATCCGGGGAACGTCGGCGCGATTCTTCGCACCGCCAGCGCGGCAGGCTTTTCGCGGGTGTACCTGTCGACAGGATGCGCCGACGTCTGGTCGCCCAAATGCTTACGCGGCGGCATGGGGGCGCACTTCGATCTGGTGATGGAAGAGCGCGTGGATCTCGCGCGTTTCGTGAGCGAGTTTACGGGCGATTCAGTGGCACTCGACGTGCGCGCGCCGGATTCGGTGTTCGACATTGCCATGGGTTCGCCCCTGGCCGTGGTGCTGGGAGGAGAGGGCGCCGGTTTGAGTCCGGCGCTGCTCCAGGCAGCGACGCGTCGCTGTCGCATCCCCATGCAAGGACACGCGGAATCCTTGAACGTCGCGGTGGCCGCCGCCATCG
>Ga0194132_10013243_pt1 | contig 10055 bp, 10 predicted proteins | sample TA2KigOf80mmetaG_FD_148612 | JGI IMG/M metagenome (GOLD analysis project Ga0194132, IMG submission 148612) | Freshwater microbial communities from Lake Tanganyika, Tanzania - TA2015054 Kigoma Offshore 80m | ecosystem: Environmental > Aquatic > Freshwater > Lake | place: Tanzania: Lake... | reverse complement strand
CGACAGTGCGCGCGCGCGATCGACCAGTTCCTGATGGGGCGGAGCGACCTGCCGCGCTGACAATGGGCACCGCCCGCGGGTCCTGCCTCCTTTATACTCGTGCCGGGAGTGCATGCGGAGGGCAACCATGACCGACCGTGCCTGGCGGCAAACGCCGGTCGATGCGTTGACGGATTTCGAGAACGGGCTCGACTTCGTGGCCCTCCGCGCCTATCGCCTGGATCGTGCGCGCGCCGCGCTCAAACGTGCCGGCTATCCCGCGTGCCTCCTGTTCGACCCGGTCAACATCCGCTACGCCTGCGGCTTGCGGCGCGGGCCGTTGTTCCAGATGCATATGCCGCTTCGCTACCTGTTCATCGCCGTCGAGGGTCCGGTCATTCTGTTCGGGGCGAGCGACGTCGGCCTCGAAACCATCGACGAGTACCGCACGGGCGCGATGATCCCCTATCTGTTCGGCGGTCCGCGCACCGACGAAGCGGTCGCGCGCTGCGTCGACGAGATCGCGGCGCTCGTCGGGCAATTTGCGGGCGAGCGCGTGCTAGCGCTCGATCGCGCGGATCCGCGGGTGTTCAACCGCCTGGCGAGCCACGGTATCGCCGTCCGCGACGCGCAAGAGCCGCTCGAACAAGCCCGCGCCATCAAGTCGCGCGAGGAGGTGCAGTGCATGAACTATGCGATCGCGGTTGCCGAGATCGCCATGGCCCGCATGCGCGAGCAGCTCGAACCCGGGATGACCGAGAACGAGCTGTGGGCGGAGCTTTGGAGCACCAATATGGCCATGGGCGGTGATTGGATCGAAGGGCGGCTGTTCGCCTCGGGCGAACGCACCAATCCATGGTTCCAGGAGTGCAGCGACCGCGTGATCCGGCCCGGCGAGCTGGTCGCGTTCGATACCGACATGATCGGTCCGTTCGGCTACTGCGCCGACATCTCGCGCACGTTCCGCGCCGGCCCCGGCAAACCGACGCCCGCTCAGCGCGAGCTTTACCGAATCGCGCACGAACAGCTCGAGCACAACATCGCGTTGCTGCGTCCCGGCATCGGTTTTCGCGAGTGGAGCGAGCGCGCTTGGCCACAGCCGGCGCGCTTCGCCCCCAACCGCTATGCGGTTCTCGCTCACGGCGTCGGCCTCTGCGACGAGTACCCGGCGATCTACTATCGGGAGGATTGGCCCTCGCTCGGTTACGACGGCACGGTCGAGCCGCATATGGTGCTGTGCGTCGAGAGCTACATCGGCGCGGTCGACGGGCGCGAGGGGGTCAAGCTCGAAGAACAGGTCCTGGTGACGGACGACGGCATCGAACGGCTTTCGCATTTCCCGTTCGAGGACGAGCTGATGGTGTGAACGCGGTGACGCTGCCTCTCCCCCGCCTGCGCTCAGCGCGGACCGTGATCTAAGTCGTGGTGCACGCCGCCGACCCCCTGCGCCGCTACTGGCACCCGGTCGCCGAGGGCCGCGAGGTTGCCGCCGGCCCGCTCGGTGTCACGCTGCTCGGTGAGCGGATCGTCCTATTCCGCTCGGCCGAGGGCGTCAGGGCCTTTCGCGACGCCTGCGTCCATCGCGGCGCCCGATTGTCGTCAGGCCGTGTCGATGGCAACGGCTGCCTGGTGTGCCCCTACCATGGCTGGAGCTATGACGGCGGCGGACGGGTCGTACGCATCCCCTCCCTCCGCCGCACCGATGCGCCGATCCCGACCCGCGCCCAAGCGACGGTCTACCGGGCGACCGAGCGGCATGGCTTGGTGTGGGTCGCGCTCGACGAACCGCTGCTCCCGATCGCCGACTTCCCCGAATACACCGACCCCGCTTATCGCACGTTCGTCTCGGTCAACGCCCCGCTCGCGACCAGCGCCGGGCGCTATACCGACAATGGTCTCGACATCTCGCATTTTCCGTTTATTCACCCCGGCGCGCTCGGCGACAACGACGATCCGGTGACGCCCGAATACGAGATCATCGCGACGCCCGTGGGGTTCACCTACAGCTATCGCCGCCTCGAGCAAGCCGGCCATTTCAGCGCGGCGCGTGCCGCCGTCACCAGCGTCACCCAGCAGCACGTACCGTTCACCCGCCGCCGCGTCCTGACCGCGCCGCGCGGCCATTCGGTCCAGTTCATCACCGCGCAGCCGATCGACGACCTCCGTTGCCGCGTGTTCGCGATCGAAGCGATCGACCATTCGGCCGAGGTGCCGACCGATAAATTCATCGCCTTTACCGCAGCGCTGCTCGAACAGGACCGCGCCATCGTCGAGAATCAGACCCCGCTTTACCTCGACACCGATCCCGGCGCCGAGCTTCACATGCGTGTACCCGATGCGGTCGGCCTCGCCTACCGGCGAAGCCTGCGCGAGGCCGGGATCGCACGCGCATGAGCCAACGGCCGACGCAGTCAAACAGGGAGGACGACGTGGCAAAACGAACGCGGACCATGACCCCGCTCCAGGTGGTCAAGACCTACTTCAAGGCAGTCAAGACGCAGGACCTCAAACTGCTCCGAAGTATTTTCGCCGACGACATGGAGTTGATCAGCCGGACCGTTGGCCGCATGAAGGGCGGCGCTCGCATCACCGGCTTCTACGGCAAGCTGCTCAAACGGTTCGGCGGCGCCAATCCGCACCCGGGCCCGCTCATGGTGTTCGGCGACACCGTCGTGTTCGAGGTCGATGCCTACCACGGCCGCGAAATCCACAAGGTGTCAGACTTCTTCACCGTCAAGCGCGGCAAGGTGAAGCGGCTCGCGATCTATCAGGGGCCGATCCGCGGCAAGGGCGAAAAGCTTATCGACTACACGCGCTCCAAGCCGCGCTGGGCGAGCTGAGCCGTGCAGCGCCGTTTGTTCGAGCGCGTGGCGCTTGATCAAGCGCTTTGGCTCGTCGCACCGTATAGCCAGCGAATGACCGAGCGCTCGACCAACGTCGTCATGACGAACAAGCTGATCGACATGGCAACGATGTAGAGGATCGCAGCAAACACCAGGGGCGTCTCGAACGATCCAAGGGCTCGAATGATGACCGGACCCAAGCCACCGGTGGCGCCGACCCATTCGGCCACCAGAGCACCGATGACCGCAAACACGACTGCATTCTTGAACCCCGCGAAGATGAATGGAACTGCGGCCGGAACTTGGATCTTAAGGATGACTTGCGCGCGTGTGGCTTGCAGCGAGGTCATCAGATGACCGATATCGCGCTCCATCGAGCGCATTCCGGCGAAGGTGTTGATCACGATCGGGAAAAAACAGATCAACGCGGTCGCGATCACCTTCGGCGCCAAACCGAAGCCGAACCAAATGATGAGCAACGGAGCGATCGCGAGCATCGGGACCGCCTGCGACGCGACGATGTAGGGCATGAAGGCGCGCTCGAGGGTCTTCGACTCGGCCGCAAGCATGCCGAGCGTGACGCCGACTACCGTGGCTGCGGCTAGCCCCCACAGAGCCTCGTTGAGGGTGATCAGGGACGCCGGTATCAGCACCTCATCGGCTTCGACGATCGCCGTCTTTACCGTCTCGCTGAGCGACGGAACGAGGTAGGGCGGGATATCGAGCCATGCGACGCCGCCTTCCCAGGCGGCGATGACCAAGAGAACGATCGCGCCCGTCGACAGCGGCTGCTCGAGGCGAGACCACTTCACGACGCATCCCCTCGTGTCGCCCTCGATTCGTAATACCAGCGGAGCAGGACGCGTTCGAGGCCCTCGATCGTCAAGAACAGCACGACCGCCGCCGAGGCGATGTAGATGACGCCGGCAAGCAACGATGTTGTGGCATTGGCGATCGTCGCGCGAATCAGAATGACTCCGATGCCGTTGCCGCCGCCGACCCATTCGCCGACGATCGCCCCGATGACGGACAACACCGCCGCGCTTTTCACGCCGACGAAAATGTGCGGCATGGCATAAGGAATCTTCAGTTTGAGATAGACCTGACCCGGCGAGGCCATCAGTGAGCGGAACAGGGCAAGTTCGTTTTCGGGTGCTGATTTCAGGCCGACGACGGTACTGACCAGAACCGGGAAAAAGCAGACAAATCCCGCGACCAGCACTTTCGGCTCCAAGCCAAAGCCGAACCAAATGACGAACAAAGGTGCGACGACGAGTACCGGCACGGCGCGCAACCCGGCCATCAAAGGCATGACCGCCGCTTCAAGGCGGGCCGAAGCCGTCAACACCGCAGCAGCGCCGACGCCCGCGGCCGTTCCCAAGAAAAATCCGAGCACTATTTCCTGCAACGTCACGAGTCCGGCTGGAATGTAATGCGATTTGGCGTCGACGACCGCCGCGACCACGACTTCATGCATCGGCGGCAAGATATAGCGGGGCATGCCGGTGACAGCGCCGAAGAGCTCCCAAAATAGAAGCGCTCCGGCGCCGACCGCCAACGCGGGCCAGTACCCGATCAGGCGCCGCAGTCGTGCCCGCGCCGGTCGGCCCGGCCTACCCCCGGGCATCGACTATTTTTTCAATAGACCGGACGGATACTCGCCGGGCATGAACGCGTTCGTCGCGACTTCATCGACCTTGACCTTCGAGTCCTTCGCAATGATCCCGTTCTCGATCATCCATTTGCGGGCCACTTCCCACTCCGCGAGATTGAGAGTACCGAAGCGACCCTGGTCATCGAAAAAGTCGGGCTCCATCAGGCGCGCGTGGTGGAGGAGCGTGTCGACGGTGTATGCGGAGTTCATCTTGTTGATGGTCTCGGCGAGCGCCTGGGTCTTGGTGCGCCGCCCAATCGCAATGTCGGCGCCGCGTGACACTGCCCTCAAGAAACGGCACGTCGAGGCGCTGTTCGCAGCCAAAAATTGGTCGTTCGTCGCGATCAGCAGCCAGGGGTAGTTAGGCACGCCGTAGTCGCGATACTTGAACCCTGACAGCGTTTTCGGCCCGCCGATACCCGCCATGCTGGCCGGGTTGGTGACGACGCCGTGCGAAGCGTCGATCTTCTTGTCAAGCATCAGCCGAGCCCAACCGAATCCGGGATCAACGATCGTAACGTCGTTAAGGGAGAGATTGGCGGTGGCCAACAACGCCTTGAGATACGCCCGTTCGTCGAGTTTGGCAGTGAGCCCGATCGTCTTGCCTTTCAGGTCGGCGACCTTGGTGATCGGTGTGTCGGGGAGCCAAAACATCGCCGCGCTCAAGTTGCGCTGCAACGCGGCGATGGTCTTGACCGGAATGCCTTTATCCCGCGCGCTGAACATCGCCGGCACATAGCTGATGGCGAAATCGACTTTGTTCGTCACCAACAGTTTGATGGGATCGGCGACCGAAGGCGGTTCGATGATGTTGACCTCGATCCCCTCGTCGGCAAAGAAGCCTTCGGCCTCAGCCGCGAGGAACGGTGCCCAACTGAAATAAGGCAACCAGTCCATCATCATGGACATCTTCTTGACCTCGGGCGCCTTCGTGCAAAGCGGATTAACTTGGGCGTGAGCCTGATTGGGTAACGCCACCGCGAAAGCGGACACGATCGCGAGCGCGATACCGCCGTTCAAAATGCTCTTAACGATCCTCATCGACACCTCCCCTATGCATGGGTGCATTGGCCGGACTTGGCCCCGACTACCGTTCACTTCTTTAGCAGACCAGACGGATACTCCCGCGGCATGTAGGCGTTGGTCGCGACCTCGTCGACTTTGACCTTCGAGTCCTTCGCGATGATGCCGTTCTCGATCATCCATTTGCGGGCCACTTCCCACTCCGCGAGATTGAGGGTCCCGAACTGGCCTTTGTCGTCAAAGAAGTCCGGCTCCATCAGGCGTGCGTGATGGAGGAGCGTGTCGACCGAGTAAGCGGGATTCATTTTGTTCAGGGTTTCTGCAAGGGTCTGGGTCTTGGTGCGCCGCCCGAGGGCCACATCAGCGCCACGCGATGCCGCTCGCAGGAAGCGACACGTCGCCGCTCCATTCTTCGATAGGAATTGATCGTTCGAGGCGACCAGCAGCCACGGATAGTTCGGGACGCCGTGGTCGCGATACTTGAACGACGACAGCGTTTTCGGCCCGCCGACCCCTGCCATGCTGGCCGGGTTGGTGACCACGCCATGCGTGGCATCGATCTTCTTGTCGAGCAACAACCGGGTCGATCCGAAACCCGGGTCGACGATGGTGACGTCGTTCAGCGTTAGACTAGCGGTCGCCAACAACGCCTTGAGATACGCCCGTTCGTCGAGTTTGGCAGTGAGCCCGATCGTCTTGCCTTTCAGGTCGGCGACCTTGGTGATCGGTGTGTCGGGGAGCCAAAACATCGCCGCGCTCAAGTTGCGCTGCAACGCGGCGACGGCCTTGACCGGAATGCCTTTGTCGCGCGCGCTGAACATCGCCGGCACGTAGCTGATGGCGAAGTCGACTTTGTTCGTCACCAACAATTTGATCGGATCGGCAACCGATGGCGGTTCGATGACGTTGACCTCGATCCCCTCATCGGCGAAGAAGCCTTCGGCTTCAGCCGCAAGGAACGGTGCCCAGCTGAAATAAGGCAACCAGTCCATCATCATGGACATCCGCTTGACCTCGGGCGGCTTCGCGCAGAGCGGATTGACCTCGGCGAGAGCCGCGCTCGGCAACCCCGCCGCGACCGCTGAAACGATCGCGAGCGCCATACTGCTGCTTAAGATAGTCCTCGAGATACCCATCGACATCCTCCCCGCTTCAGGTTTCGCTCATCGCCTTGACGCTTTCGTCGTGAATCGACTCAAGAACCTTCTCTTTCAGTTTATTGAACGACTCCGAGGTGGTCACTTTGCGCGACCGTGGCCGCGGCACACGAACCGGGACCTCAAGCTTGATGGAGCCCGGGCGTGCACTCATCACCAGAACACGGTCCGAAAGAAAGAGCGCTTCCTCGACGTCGTGCGTAATGAACAGCACGGTTCGATGGTCCTGTTCCCAGACTTCGAGCAGCCACTCTTGCATGTTGGCGCGCGTCAGCGCATCAAGCGCGCCAAACGGCTCGTCCAACAACAGAATCTCGCGCGGACAAAGCAAGGTGCGCATCAGCGCCGCACGTTGCCGCATACCACCCGACAGTTGTGCTGGCCGCTTGTCGACAAATGCGCCGAGGCCGAAGCGCCGGAGTAGCACTTCGGCTTTCGAGCGCGCCACGCCCTTCGGCGTTCCCAAAATCTCAATACCCAGAGCAACATTGTCGCGGATCGTGCGCCACGGCAGCAGGAGATCGCGCTGAAACATATAGGCACAAAACGAGCGCCGATCGGAAACGGCGGTCCCATTGATCCGTATCTCGCCGGCGGTCGGGTCGAACAGGCCGGCGACCATATTGAGGACGGTGCTCTTCCCACAACCCGACGGGCCGACGATAGAGACGAACTCGCCCGACGCGACGGTGAAATCGGTCGGTGCCACTGCTTGTACGGGGTCGGTATCGCCGCCGTCGAACACCTTGGCGACGGCACGCAACTCGATGCGATGCACCGACTCCTCCGCCGCTAGTCTCGGCACGGCCACGTCTTCGGCTGTAGCAATCAGCGACATCGTCTCGGCTTCGCTTTCTGAGGTTCGTACTTCGACCGGCGCGGTCCGCAAGCGGTCGACTACACCGCCGCCGTCTTCGCGCCATGTTTGTGGGCAAAAATCTTGTCGTACTTGCCGAGGATGTATTTACCAAAGGTGACCGACGGATACTTCGCCGGATTATCCGGCGATCGACACGTCGGCAGACAATCGGCAACGGCATCGAAATGCGGATGGTAGAAGAGAGCGATCGACAACCGATCCTTATCTGCATTCTGAACAACGCGATGCGGCATCGACATGAAGCGGTCGTTGGTCCACTGCGCTAACAGGTCGCCCAGGTTGATGATGAAAGAACCCGGAATGCACGGTGCCGGAAACCAATCCTGGCCCCGCGGTTTGAGCTCGAGACCGCCGGTCGAGTCCTGAGCCAGGATCGTCATCATGCCGTAGTCTGTATGGGCCGCGGCAGCGAGTTGCCCTGGCGCCGGCGCGCTCGAGCGTCGGGGATAACGTATCAGTCGCATCAGCGCGATCGGTCGCGGCTGATAGAGTTCCTGAAAGAAGTTGTGCGGCATGCCGAGCGCCGCGGCAAATCCCGGGAGCAGGTTGAACCCAAAGCTGCGCACGGTTTCGAAGTAGTTTTCGACCGGCGCCCGAAAGTCATCCATCGCCGGCCATTGGTTCGGGCCATGCAGTTTTCCCGCCTGAACGTCAGGATCGTCCTCGGGGACATCGATCCCAATGTCGAAACTTTCCTTGAGATCAGGGATGTGGCCCGGATGGGTGATGTGTCTGAGCGGCAGATAACCGCGCGAAAAGCGGTCCACTTTGATCGCCATCCGAGTCGCCTCAGGCAACGCAAAAAAACGCTTCGACGCAGCGAAGGCGTTGGCGATGGTCTCGGGCGGGACGCCGTGCCCGACTGCGTAAAAGAACCCGATGGTTTCGCAGGCCTCGGCGATCTTGCGTCCAACGAACTCCATCCCGCCCGGCGCGCGGCGAATCAGCGGCGACACATCAACGATTGGGATCCGGTTCGAGCTAATATCGTTCATTCGCGGTCTCCTCGGTATGCGACGAGTCGTCGAGTATCACGCGGGGCCTTGCCGGTGCTACTCCGCCGCTTTTCGGAAACATCGCGGGCGCAACTCGGTACGCCAGTCCGCATCGCCCGGCAGGATACGCTCGCGCGCAAAAACGTCGTAGTAGCTGTTGCCGACGCCCGGCGGGTCGCCGCCTTGCTCGATCGTATTCATAGCGTCGAGCATGATCCGGCGCATCACCACCACCGCTCGATCGGTGGCGCCCAAATGTTCGCGGCTACGATCGACAATCGGTCCCATGCTTTCTTGAACCGCGTGGTCCTGGGTCGCGATACCGTCGACGCCGGAGAAGGTCGCGGTTCGCTGCTTCGCGCGGTCGATCATCCAGTCGACATCTTTGTTGCGTCGCTTGCGATAATTCGCCAACTGCTCTCCCGGGCCGCGACCGCCGATACGGGCGCGGCATTCGCGCTCGGCCGCCGTCAGCGGTTCGACGCCGTACTTCGCGGTCCACGTATAGAACATGCAGTTCTCGTCATCCATTGGCACCCACATATTGCCGCTCGCCTGCGGGATGTAACGCTCTTGGGTGGTCCAACCGGATTCGCCGTGCCCCAGCTCCAGGGCAAACTGCACATGGAACGGCATTATGAAGTGATAGATGCGGACCCACTTCCTGCCATCGGCGAGGTGCCGGGTCGACGCGTACAGATGTCCGTAATCGGTCTCCTCGACTTCGTCAGCGGTGGTGCGCGGTTGACTCCAAATCCCCCCAACTCCCGGATCGCTGGTCAAACTGCCCATGGTCCGGTGGAGCCAGCCGACGTGGGCTGAGTCGACCCCACCCTCCAGCGCCTGCAACCAGTTGCATTCTTGCCAGCTCTTCTCGACGAAACGATGGCTCTCGGGTACGACCGCCCACGAAAAATCGGGGGGCGGCGGCATGCGGCCGGCGGGCCCCATGTAAGCCCATACCACGCCGCCGCGTTCGATCGTCGGATACGCGGTCAGGCGAATGCGGTCCTTGAATTCCTTGCCCGGAGGTTCGGTCGGTTGATCGATCAACCGGCCCTCAACATCGTACTTCCAGCCGTGGTAGACGCAGCGTAATCCGTTGTCCTCATTGCGCCCGAGAAACAGCGACGCGCATCGATGGGCACAGAATTCATCAAGCACCCCGACCCGCCCGGCGCTATCGCGAAATGCCACGAGCTTCTCGCCGAGGAGCTTGACCCGAAGCGGCGCTCCGTCGACCGCAAGTTCCGTCGATAGAGCCGCCGGCATCCAGTACCGGCGCATCAGCTCGCCCATCGCTGTCCCGCGACCCACGCGCGTGATGCGCTCGTTATCCCGTGGCGTAAGCACGAGCCCCCCCTCCCCGGATGAGCTTTCAATGCGGTGTGAACGCTATCATTCGGCAACGTTCCTGTGAAGCCAAGGTCCGCGTACACGGACTTCGCGCGTCTTGGCGACGCGCCAAGGGCGCTTTTTCGCCGACCTGACGTTTATTTCGCTCAGCCATGCACCTTGGTCGCT
>Ga0194132_10013242_pt1 | contig 10055 bp, 7 predicted proteins | sample TA2KigOf80mmetaG_FD_148612 | JGI IMG/M metagenome (GOLD analysis project Ga0194132, IMG submission 148612) | Freshwater microbial communities from Lake Tanganyika, Tanzania - TA2015054 Kigoma Offshore 80m | ecosystem: Environmental > Aquatic > Freshwater > Lake | place: Tanzania: Lake Tanganyika... | reverse complement strand
CGCCCCGTCGTCACACGGTGATGATGAAGAACGTCGCCGGACTCCACAACCGGATGTACGGGTAACGACCACACAGGATCGTCTGGCCGAAGTGCGACTGAACCAACACCTATTGCGCAACGAGTCTAATATCTTTCGCCGTGCGGCGAATCATTTCCGTCGGCCCCATTCCCGCGAACCCCGGAGGCGCGCCCGTGTCGGTCATCGAGACGGTCAACCTGCGCAAGCGCTACGGCCCACTGGAGGCGCTCAAGGGCGTCTCGCTCCGCGTCGAGAAGGGCCAGATTTACGGCCTCCTCGGGCAGAACGGGGCCGGCAAAACCACGCTCATCAAAATCCTGCTCGGCATCGTCCGGCTGACCGACGGCGAGGCCCGGTTGCTCGGCGAACCGGCGGGCACCGTCCACGTGCGCCGCAAGGTCGGGTACCTGCCCGAGGACCACCAGTTCCCGACGTACCACACCGGGTACTCGCTCATGGACTTCTACGGCAGCGTGTACGGCGTCCCCGCCGACGCGCGCCGCAAGAAGATTCCCGAAGCCCTCGAACTGGTCGGCATCGCCGGGCGCATGCACTCCAAGATCAAGACCTACTCCAAGGGCATGAAGCAGCGCCTCGGTATCGCGCAGGCGCTCATGCACGAGCCGGAACTCATCATCCTCGACGAACCGACCGACGGCGTCGACCCGATGGGCCGCAAGGAGATTCGCGAGCTGATGAGCCGGTTGAAGGAGAAGGGCCATACCATCTTCCTCAACTCGCACCTGTTGGGCGAGGTCGAACTGATCTGCGACCGCGTCGCGATCCTCCAGCGCGGCGAGCTGGTGCGGGAGGGCACGGTCGCGGAACTGACGAAGCAGAAGGGGCAGTACCGGCTCCGGCTGGCCGACGGACAGGCGTTCCCGACCGACGCGGTCGCGGCGCTGGGTTACGCGGCGCAGCCCGTAGCCGAGCGGCCGGGGCTGATCGAAGTGGCGCTGAACGAGGGCCAGACCATCGACCCCGTGGTGAAGTTGCTCGCCGACCGCGGGCTGAACCTGCGGCACCTCGTCGAGAACAAGCAGTCGCTGGAAGACGTGTTCATGAAGACGGTGGAGAGCGCCGAGCCGGGCGTGGACCGGAAGAAGCAGCGCCGCGGCGCGCGCCCGGTCGGGGGGAAGGACTAGCCATGCGAACCTTCGTCGCAATCCTTAAAGACTCGTACCGCGAGGCCGTGGACGGGTTCGTCGTCTACGCCATGCTCGGCCTCTCGGCGCTGCTGATTTTGGTGGCCGCGAGCATGTCGTTCACCCCGGCCGAACCGGACAAGGCGTTCGGCACCATCGTGCGCCAGTTCCGGGTGATCGTCCCGGAGAAGGGGCGGAGCCGGGCGTTCGCGGACGACGGGCGCAACACGTTCTCGACCGCGGACGTGCAACCGTCCGGCGGCGGGTACAAACTGCGCGTACTGGTGAAGGCCCAGCAGATCGCCTCGGGCTCGGTCGTCGGCCCGAACGGGCTGGAACCCAACCTGAGTAAGGGCGACTCGTTCCGCGCCGCCGTGTTCCAGTGGCGCGGGGCCACGGGCGACACCGTGCGAATCGGGGTCGACGAGAAGGGGAACCCGCAGATTGCGAAGAAGGGGTCGAAGGGCAAGGGCGTGGACTTCGTGCTGCCGACCGAGTCGACGCCCGACGAACTGAGGGCCGTGACCGACGCTCAGATGGAAGAGTTCATCAAGGGCCAGTTCGTGACACACGCCGGGATGAGCGCGACCGTGACCCGCGTGCCAGAGACCGAGCCGTCCTACGTGTTCGACGTGACCACGACCGGGGGTTCCGCGGTGCAGGGGTGGCCGCACACCGCGAAAATCTTCTTCGGCACGTTCACGCTGGACGACGAGTCCCCGCTCGGCGCGACCCTGTGGCTCGTCGAGGACGTGGTCATCAACCGCTTCGGCGGCACGCTCGCGCTCCTCGTGGGGATGATTATCACCGCGTTCTTCATCCCCAACATGCTCCGCAAGGGGAGCGTGGACCTGTTCATCTCGAAGCCCATCGGCCGCGCGCAACTGCTCGTGTACAAGTACATCGGCGGTCTGACGTTCATGTTCCTCGTGACCGCGTTCACGGTCGGCGGCATCTGGTTCGTGCTGGCCGTGCGCTCCGGGTACTGGAACCCGTCGTTCTTGGTCGCCATTCCTGTACTCACGTTCACTTTCGCCGTCCTGTACGCCATTTCAACCCTCGTCGCCACGGTCACGCGCAGCGCGGTCGCCGCGATGCTCCTCTCGGTCGGGTTCGCGTTCTTCATGTTCGTGTTCGGCCAGATCAAAGCGAACTACGACGAGCGCCGCGCCAACTTCCCCGACCGCGAGCGCCCGGCGTGGCAGGCCACGGTAGTGGACGGGGGCAACGACGCGCTGCCGCGCATGCGCGAACTGGACCTGATCATCCGCCGCGCCGTCGCCGACGGCACACTCACCCCGCCCATGAAGAAGGTTCTCGTGCAGAGCGACGAACCGGCCCCGCTGTACGCCACGTTCGGGGTGTCGCTGCTCCACATCGGCTGGATGCTCGGCGTCTCGTGTTGGTGGTTCAGCCGCCGCGACTACTGACGGCACATTTTGCACAACGGGGATTGACCGCATCGACCATCAAGTATACTATTGGATATGTATACGGACGGTCGCTACCATCGTAGCCCTCACGCTGTGCGTGTGGGTCGCGGGCGCGTGCGCCCATCACGTGGGACAGATTTCGCGGCGCGTGCAGTGAGAGTGCGTTGTGCAACCGATGTTGAAAAGTGCCAGCGCGTTGTGCAACCGATTTTGATTTCACCCCAGTAGGTGCCGCTTGCCGAGCGGCACCAGCGTGAATCGCCCGGTTGCGACGACGGTTCACGCCGCGCCCGTGGTATCGCGGTGCCGCTCGGCAAGCGGCACCTACAAAAGCGCGGGGCTTGTGCAACCGATTTTGATTTGTCCCCACTTTCTTGTGGGACGTGCCCGTTGTGCAACCGATTTTTCGTTCGCCCGATTCGAGATTGTGCGCGCCTTGTGCAACCCGTTTTGAATTGTCCCCGTTTCGGAGGAACGCCGGCGTTGTGCAACCGATTTTGATTTCGCCCACTCGCGCGGTGCTCACCCCGTTAGGCGCGTGCCGGCGAGTTCGCGGTAGCGGGTTTCGTCGATGCGCGCGAAGCGCACCGTATCGCCCACGCGCAGCGGGAAGTATCCGTCGGCGACGTCCACAATGGTAAGTGGCGTTCTGCCAATCAGGTTCCAACCGCCGGGCCGGGCTAGTGGGTAGATGCCGGTCTGCCGACCGGTCAGCCCCACACTTCCCGGTTCGACGCGCACGCGCGGACTCGGCAACCGGCCTACACCGCACAGCGCCGGCGGGAGGTAGCCGAGGTACGGGAACCCCGGCACGAACCCGATGGCGTACACCGTGTACGCGGTCGCGGAGTGGAGCCGTATCACTTCGTCGGCACTCAGGCGCGTGGCTTCGCACACGCGCGCGAGGTCGAGTTCCATTTCGTAACAGACGGGAATCGTGAAGACGAGCGGGGGGCGAGAGTCAACTGTTGGCTCGGCGCACGAGTCGAGTTCGTTCAACCACACCATCACCTGCGCCGTTTCGATCAAGTCGGCGCGGAAGAACACGCCGGCGCTGGCGTAGGCGGGGACCACATCGAGGAGCCACGGCGGGTTCGCGGCGCGCACGGCGGCGGCGAACCGCACCGCGGCGGCCTCGTCCGCGAGGTACGCCAACACCGCCTGATCGCCGAGTGGCGCGAGGTTCATACGCTTGGTATAGTGCCTGAAATGCCCCGCCCCCACAGGCGTTATTCTCGTGGAGCGGCCGTGAAGCGGCGGCTTCGTCCGCGACAGGCCGCGAGTACAGATGGCACCGGACCAGCTAGCCGAATTGGTGGACCGATACGCGGCGGCGCTTGTGCTGTACGCGCGGCAGTGGTGCGCGTGTCCCGAAGACGTGGTACAGACCGCGTTCCTGAAGTTGGTGCGACAGGGCCGCCCGCCGGACAACTTGCTCCCGTGGCTGTACCGCGTGGTCCGGAACGGGGCCATCGACGCGAGCCGGGCCGCGCGCCGGCGCACCCGCTACGAGACCGCCGCCGACGACGGCGCGCCCAAGTGGTTCGCCCCGTCGCACGACCCCACCGGGTTGGACGCCCGCACCGCGGCCGACGCGCTGGCCGCGCTCCCGGCCGAGACCCGCGAGATCATCGTCGCCCACCTGTGGGGCGGGCTGACGTTCGAGCAGATCGCGGAGGCCGTCGGCAGTTCGGCCGCGACCTGCTACCGCCGGTACGCGGCCGGTCTCGATACCCTGCGCCTGAAACTCGGGGCCGACCGCCCCGCACACGCCAAATGAGTACGACCCCGAACAACCCGACCCCGCCGCCGGACCCGCTCGCGGTCGCGCTGGCGAAACTCGAACCGGCCCCGCACGGGCTTGAGTGGAACGCGCTGATGTTCGCGGCCGGGCGCGCGTCGAAGGCCCGCGCGCTGCGGTTCTGGCAGTGCGTGGCCGGGGTGTGCGCACTCGCGGCCGGCGCGCTGGCGCTCGCCCTTTTCGCCCGTTGACTCGGGTTGACCCGCCGCACCGCTCCCGCCATGATCTCGCGGCCCGCTGTCGCGAGGACGCGCCGCCGTGAAGTTGCTCCCACTCCGCCGCCCGTTCGCCGTGCCCGCCTTCGACGCGGGCCGCGCCCGGCTCGCGTTCTTCGCGCTGGTCGCGGGGTTGGTGCTGCTCACCGCCGTCAAGTACACGATCAAGATCAGCAAACCCGGCGACACCGGCCAGCAGACGCGCTCCGCGTTCCTCCGCTGGCGCGAGATGGTGAACGGCGTATTCGCGGGCGCGAACGTATACGTCGGGAAGCACGAGTACCCGAACCCGCCGATCATGGCAATCGTGCTGCGCCCGTTCACTGCGCTGCCGCCCACCGTCGGCGCGCTGGCGTGGTTCGCGACAAAAGTGCTGCTCGCGGTGCTGGCGTGCCTGTGGGTGTTCCGGTTGTGCGCGCAAAGGCAACCCACCCCCCCGGCCTCCCTCCCTGAAGGGAGAGGGGAGGAAGAACCTGCGCGCGCCGACGAACTTGACGGCGCGCCATTGTCTGACTCCCCCCTCCCTTCAGGGAGTGGGGCGAGGGGTGTAGGTGCCCTCAACCTCGCGCGCGGCGTTGCCGTACTCCTGTGCCTGCCGTCACTGCTCGGCGACCTGTCGCACAACAACGTCAACATCTTCATCCTGTTCCTCGTCGTCGGGTGCCTCGAAGCGTTTCGCAAACGGCTCGACGTGCTCGCGGGGCTAGTGCTGGCGCTCGCGGTCGCGTGCAAAGTGACGCCGCTGCTGTTCGTGGCGTACTTCGGTTGGAAGCGGTGTTGGCGCGTGCTGGCCGCGACCGGCGTTGGCCTCGCGCTGTGGCTCGTCATCGTCCCCGGCCTCACCTTCGGTTGGGACCGCAACCGCGAACTCATGGGCGACTGGTACGCGCTCATGGTCGAGCGCCCGCTGCTCAAGGGCGAGGCGACGACCGAGCACCCGAACCAAGCGCTGCCGGGGTTCGTCTATCGACTGTTCACGCACAGCCCGTCGTACATCGAGTACGCGAAGACGTCCGAAGGCGACATCCCGGTGCCGGGCGCGTACCACAACCTCACCGACATCGGCCGCCCGGCGGCGTGGGCCGTGGTGAAGGCGCTGACGGCGCTGTTCGCGCTCGCGGTGGTGGTGCTATGCCGGACGCGCGTACGCGGCCCCACCGACCCGCGCACCGGCTGGCGGTTCGCCGCGGAGTGCGGGTTCATCTGCCTCGGCATGTTGCTCCTCAGCGAGCGCACGTGGAAGCACCACGCCGTAATCTTGCTACTCCCGCTGGCCGCGCTGACCTACGCGCTCGCGACCGCGAACCTGCCGCGGCGCGTGTGGAACTTCGCCTGCGGCGCGCTGGTCGCGTGCCTCGTGCTGACCGCCGCGCCGGGGTTTCTCTCCGGGCGCGGCCAAGACCTCGCGCTCGTGTACGGCACCTACACACTGGCCTTCGTGCTGCTGGCCGGCGCGGTGGGGTTGCTCCTCGCATGCCGGTCGGATGACGTGGGCGGATTAGAGCGCGCGGGCGCGCGCCCGAATCCGGTTTGCTAGGCGCGGACGCCTGCGGGGTTTGGGTATACTGAGCGAAGATGGCCGCCCGCGCGCCACCGCTCAGGGATGCACCGATGCCGGTCGAACCTAACCCCCCGGCCCCCTTCCCAAAGAGGGAAGGGGGAGAAGGAGTGTTTCCCCCTTCCCTCTTTGGGAAGGGGGCCGGGGGGTTAGGTTCTTGGGCGCTCGCTCTCGCGTTTCTCTTTGTCGCATTGGCCGCACTCGCCGCGCAACCGCCGGGCCTCGACCCGCTCAAGAAACTCGATCCGCCGAAGGCCGACCCGAAAGAGCCGAAAGACGCAAAGCCACAGATCGTGAAGCTGCCGGACGGCACCTATCTCTGGCTCGGCGCGGGCGGCGACGGCGAGAAGGTGACGCTCACGCCGCAAGAGTTCCAAAAGCTCCTCGACCGCGCCGACGCGCTCAAGAAGGAACTGGCCGCGCGCAAGCCGGCCGCGCCCAGCGGGTGCGCGGTCCGCGCCGAGGTGAAGAAACGCGGCGAGCAACTCGTCGCGGTACTGCGGCTGACGTACACGTTCCGCACCGCGCAGCCGAACAGTGCCGTCGCGCTCGGCGGCAAGAAGGCGTTCCTCGTCGGGGCCACACTCGACGAGAAGAAGCTGCCCGTACTCGACACCGGCGAAGACGGGTTCGCGGTACTGGTCGAAGCCGCGGGCGACCACACCCTCGCCCTAGACGTCGAAGCACCGGTGGGCGCGCGCGGGGCGAAGTCCGAAATCGGCTTCGACATCGGCTTGCCGCGCGCGCCGATCACCACGTTCGCGCTGGCCGCGCCCGGCGACATGAAGCGCGCGAGCCTGACCACGCGCACCCCGGACCCGGCGCAGCCGACCAAAGCGCCCGAGGTGCGTCGGCACACCAACCTCGACGTGAAGCAGCTCGCGCCGGGGTTGCCGCTCGGCCCGGTCGATTCACTCGAAGTGACGTGGGAGCCGCCCGCGGCCGGCGCGCTCCCGGCCGACCAAGTGCAGAGCGCCGAGCTTGACGTGAGCGCCACCCTCACCGACGGCTTCGTCGAGTCCACCGCGAAAGTGCGTCTGCGCGGCCCGGCCCTTCAGTGGAAGCTGGTCGCGCCCGCGACCGCCGACGTAACCGTGGAACGCGCCGGGGGCACGGGCGGCGACCCCGGCCCGGCACAGCCCGTCGTGACCAAACCGACCGACAACGCCAAGCTCGTCTGGAAGATCGACGTCCCGGCCGGGTCGAGCGCCGCCGACTGGACCGTGACCGCGGTCGTGCGGCTGCCGCGCCCGAAGGCCGGGGCGAAGTCGGTCGCCGTGCCGGTCGGCCCGTTCGCGGTACTCGACGTGCTGCGGCAAACGGGCACGGTGCGCGTGACCGCCGGGCCGCACACGCGGTTCGTGTTCCGCCACGGCCCGGACCTGCGCCGCGCCGAACTGCCCGGCCCGCCCGACGAAGACGTGAGCGCCGCACAGTTCCGCCTCACCACCGGTCCAACCGGGGCGACCGCGGTCAACGCCCCGCTGCTCACGGTCGAGGCGTGGCCCGTCGAAGGCACCGTGCGCGTGAAGCCGACGTACCGGCTGAACTTGACCGACGGCGTGTGGCACGTGCGCGCCGAGATCGCGGTGAAACCCGTGCGCACGGACGTCGACGCGCTCGCCATCGACGTGCCCGCGGGGTGGCGCGGGCTGGAGTCCGAATCGGCCCCGGAAGTAGTCGAGAACGTGACGCAGGGCAAGGGCGACGACGTGTGGCGGCCGGTCACAGTGAAACTCGCGGCCGGGTTCAAGCAGCCGTTCGCGGTCGTACTGGTCGCCACGGTGCCGGTCGAGCCGAACGCGCGCGCGACGGTCGCGTTACCGCGGTTCCCGAAAGTGACCGAGCGCGACGCGACCGTTCTCGCCACGGTCCCCGACGGCCTCGAAGTGCGCGGCCAACTGCACGGGTGGGACGGCGACGTTCCGGCCGCGTGGGGCGCGCCGCTGGCCCCCGTTCCCGGCCCGGACGGGAAGCCACCAAAGACGGTTTCCGCCGTGACCGGCAGAGGCGAACGCGGCATCGCGCGTGTGGCCCTCTCGTGGCAGCCGTACCGCCCGGACGCGACCGCCGAGGTCCGCGCCGACGTGACCATCGGCGAGCGCCAAGTGCTCGTGTCGCAGACGATCCGCGTGCGCTCCGCGGACGGGTTCCCGAAGCCGCTGCGCTTCCGCGGCCCGGCCGGGGCGCTGGGGCTGAAGGCGACGCCGGTACTCGACGCGACCGCGCCGGGGGTGTGGTCGTTCGCTCCGCCGGTGGACGCGAAGGACGCGACGCTGAAGGTGACGTTCGCGCTCCCGCTGCCGGCGACTCTCGACGGCCCGGTGGCGCTCCCGGTCGGCCTGCTCTGGCACGCCGACGCGACCCGCACCGAAGCGCACGTGCGGGTGTGGGCGAGCGCCGCCGCCGGGCGCACGGTCGCGCCGCCGGCGTCCGGCTGGCGCGAGTTGCCCTCGGACCCGGCCTCCGAGCGCGACACGCTCCCGGCGCTGACGCTGAGCGCGAGCGGCGAGCAACCGCTGAACGTGGAACTGCGCCCGACCGCGACCGACTCCGCCGCCGCGCTCTGGGTCGAGCGCGCGCTGATCGAGGCCGGACTAACCGAAGAAGGAACGATCGGGTACCGCGCCCGGTTCCGGCTCGAGCGCTGGCTGACGCCCACCGCCGAGGTCTGGCTCCCCGACGGGGCCGGCGCGGGCGCGACGATCCGCGTGGACGGCGCGACCGCGGTGCCGGTGCCGAGCGGCGACGGGCGCGTTCGGGTCGCGCTCCCCGACGGCGCGCCCGGCCGCACGGTCGTGCTCGAAGTACTGTACGCGCTGCCGAGCCCACGGCGCTCGTTCGGCGAGACCACGTACACCCCGCCGCGGCTCACGTCGGCCGCGTACACCGGCGGCGTGCGCTGGCTCGTCACCGAACCGGCGGACGCGGCCCCGCTCCTGTTCGGCGGCGGGAGTGCCGAGATCCGCTGGCGCGCGCGCGGCGTGTGCTACGCGCCGACGGCCACGACGTGGGTCGCCGCCGACCGCTGGTTCATGTCCGGCACCGAGCCGACGGACACCGCGACAGGGGCCGAGGGCGAGACGCTCGTGGTGCGCCAGTCCGCGCCTGAGCCGGTGCGCGTGGCCCGTGTGCCGTGGCTCGCGCTCGTCATCGGCTGGTCACTCGTCGCGGCGCTGCTCATTCTGCTCCCGACGTGGCTCCCGGCGTCCATTTCCGGCGTGCTGGTCGCGCTCTTTGCCGGGGCGGTCTGTGCCGCCGCGCTGCTGTACCCGCAGCCGACCGCGCAGGTGGTGGCCGCGGCGCAGCCGGGGCAGGTTCTCGGCGTGGTCGCGGCCCTCGTGCAAACACTGATCCGCTGGCAGGTGCGCCAGCGTGTCGCCAACCTGCCGGGGTTCAGCCGCACGCCGCCGGAACCGAGCGCGGTCGGCCCCTCGACCGCGGGCGGGACACCGGCCGTGGTGTCGGTGGCGCGCAGCCGCACCGGAAGTACCGGCACCCCGGCCCCGGCCGCACCGAGCGGGAGCGGTAGTTGACCCGCGCGCTGCTGTTCCTGTTCGTCGCGCTCGCGGCCGGGGCCGCGCTGGGGGCCGTGCCGCGCCCGCCGGCCGAGGCGTTCGCGCGGGCCGCACTCGAGGCCGCGCCCGTTGACGACCCGTTCCCGATCCGCCGCGTTCGCGGGCCGGACGCGCGCGCCGGCGAACTGATCAAGGAACTGGAACCGGGGCCGACCGTGCGGCTGCCGCGCGGCGACTTCGAGGCCCGCGTCCGGGCCGCGGCGCGCGCGCAGGCGAAGGCCCCGGCGCGGGTGATCGAAGCGATCTATACCGCGAGCCTCGACGCCGGCGACCTGACCGGCACCGCCGACCTCGTGCTGCTCGC
>Ga0194132_10013240_pt1 | contig 10056 bp, 6 predicted proteins | sample TA2KigOf80mmetaG_FD_148612 | JGI IMG/M metagenome (GOLD analysis project Ga0194132, IMG submission 148612) | Freshwater microbial communities from Lake Tanganyika, Tanzania - TA2015054 Kigoma Offshore 80m | ecosystem: Environmental > Aquatic > Freshwater > Lake | place: Tanzania: Lake Tanganyika... | reverse complement strand
CACGTTGACCAATGAACGATTCGTCATTCCACTCTGTTGCGGCATGGGCTTCGCTCATGTGCTCAAGCACACGGAATGCGATCAACACCTCGTGCACCTGCTCGTCCATCCGCTTACGAAAGTGCGCGCTCTGCTGATTCCGGGAACCGTCCTCGTCGGCTTCGTCGTCAACATGCCCATCGTCAGCCAAACGAGCACTGCCGTTACGATCGGCTCCGTCGTGATCCCGATCCTCCGAGCGGCAAAGCTGTCGCCCGTGACGATCGGCTCATCGCTCCTGCTTGGCTGTTCCATCGGCGGCGAGTTGCTAAACCCCGGAGCGCCGGAATTGCAGACCACCGTCACGGAAACTCAGAAAGCAATCAGCCGACAGACGGCCACCGCGGCGGCGAGCATGATCGGACACTTTGCGATGCCGAATGTCGCCGGAGTGGCCGGGGCGCATGCCTCGAGTGCGGGCATTCGTGATCCAAAAGCGTACGACCTCGATCGCTGCGTGCGCAACATTATTCCGCTCAACGTGATCGGCTTGCTGGCAGCGACACTGGTATTCTGGTACCGCGCTGTGCGTTACGAAGAGGAGTACATCGAACCAACGCCGAACGAAGAATCGGCGACAGCGCCCCGGGCCGACTTCCAGGTCAACTTACTCAAAGCGGCCGTTCCGCTCCTGCCGCTTGTGTTCCTTTACCTTTCGTCGTATCCGTTTCGATGGATCGAGCTGGACCCGTCGTGGCTGGAGACGGCGCAGCCGGGTCGCGGACCGTCGCTAACGTTCGGCACGCGGCTGATCGGCTTCGCGATGCTTTTGGGCGTCGTGGCCGCCGCTCTGGTCGCGCCGGCCAAAGCCAAGGGAACGGCAAGCGCGTTCTTTGAAGGTGCAGGCTACGGGTACGCCAACATCGTGTCGCTCATCGTGGTCGCCAATTGTTTCGGCCAGGCGATTCGCGAGATCGGCATCGCGGAGTCGATCGGCCGCTTGATCCTGGGGGAACCGACGATCCTCATGCCCGCCGCGGGTGTGTTGCCGATGGCCTTTGCCGCGCTTTGTGGATCGGGGATGGCGTCGGCGCAAAGCCTGTTCGGCTTCTTCGCTGAGCCAGCGCTGCAGCTCAACATCGACCCGACCTACGTTGGCGCCGTGGTGTCGCTGGCGTCGGCGGCTGGACGCACGCTGTCGCCGGTTGCCGCCGTCACGTTGATGTGCGCCCGCATGACCGGAACGAGCGCGTTGGAATTGTCGAAACAAGTTGCCATTCCGCTCTTGGTCTCTATTGCAATCATCATCGTAGTAGCCATGATCTTGCCGCTTGCTGCTTAGCGCTCGCCGTGAAAAACGATTACCACCGAATGCACTCCGCGCGCGCGAAGCCGCAAGCGGCGAAATAGGGGGGGACTGATGATTATCTTCGACGCACACCTTGACCTTGCCTGGAACGCCATCGACTGGAATCGCGACCTGCGCATGACCTGCGAGCAAATCCGAAAAATCGAATCGGACGCCGGCATGACCGACAAGGGACGGTGCTGTAACACTGTCTCGCTACCCGATCTTCGTCGCGGCAAAGTCATTATCGTCATCGCCACGCTATTGCCGCGCATCTTGCGCATCGGCGCCATGCCGGCCATCCAACGCTTTGCGCATATGGAGGCGGCATTCGGCCACGCATACGGCCAGATGGGCTACTATCACGGCATGTGTCAGCACGGACACATGCGCTGGATCAAGAATTGGCCGCAACTCGATGAGCACATCAAGCAGTGGAAGGCCGACGAGGAATCGAAGACACTGCCGATCGGCTTCATCCTCAGCATGGAGGGCGCCGATTCGATTCTCCGGCCCGATCAGGTCGAGGAATGGTTCAACTACGGACTGCGCATCGTCGGTCCGACGCATTATGGCATCAGTCCCTATGGCCACGGCACCGCGACCGAAGGCGGCTTCTTCGAACAAGGCCCGGCTCTCCTTCGCGAAATGGAACGCGTCGGCATGATCCTCGATGTCACGCACCTCTCCGATCAATGCTTCGACGAAGCGATGGACCTCTATCACGGCCCGATGCTCGCCAGCCATCACAACAACCGCACGCTCGTGCCGAACCAACGCCAGCTCACCGATGACCAGACAAAACGGTTGATCGAGCGCGGCGCCGTTATCGGCCATGCCCTCGACACGTGGATGATGATCCCGAACTGGGTGCGCGGCGAGACGAAGACATTCGTGCCGCTCGAAAAAATCTGTGACCACATCGACCGCGTCTGCCAGATCGCCGGCAACGCCAAGCACGCCGCCATCGGCACCGACCTCGACGGCGGTTACGGCCGTGAGCAGTCGCCCGGCGATCTCGATACGATCGCGGATTTGCAGCGCATTCCCGGTTACCTCAAGAAGCGCGGCTATTCCGACGCCGACATCGAAGGCATCATGCACGGCAACTGGCTGCGCTTCTTCAGGGACGCGTGGACCAGAAAGCGGTAATGGAAGCCCAGGGGTGAGCGCAGCGAACCCCTGGGAGCCGAAAAGAGTTGCGGCCGTTTTCTTCCCGCCCCGACTCGCCACGAGCAAGGGCCACCGACGATGACGACTGATCCTACCAACCAACCGGCGCCGGTCCCTGCGACGTGGGCCCAGCCGACACCGCTCATGGCAATTATTGTCGGTGGCCTGGGTCTGTTGCTTGGCTGCCTCGCGTGTGGCGGCGTTGCCGCTCTTTTCGGGACGGGAGGCCTCGGTCGCGGACAACACTCCGCTCTGCCGCCGATCACCAAGAAGGACGCCAAGCTAAGGATCGTCACAACGAACTACAATCCTCTCTCGAACGGGCGAGGCGTGGTGAAGGAAATCAGCGGCCCCTGGGTGCTCATGGAGGACCTCGATAGTCCGGACCGCACCTACTGGATCAGTTTCAACCACGTCATCTACTGCCGCCCTGCAGGATAATCTCATTGCTTGGCGGACGGCCCAAAAACGAGCCTGCCGCCTACTCTCTTGCTGCGTAATGGCCCCCGCTCGGCGGTTTCGCGAAGATTGTCCCAACAGATTCGATCGACACAAGTCGATGTTTAGGGTAGACTATCACCAACATACGCCAAGCGCCCACAAGGCGCGATGCGAGCGCTAAACGAAGATCCGGGGGGGGGCCCTCATGCTGCAAATCGACAACGGCTCCCCGACCAAGAACTGCCAGGGTATCACGCGACGCACCGCGCTCAAGGCAGGGTTCTGCGGGCTTCTCGGTCTGTCGCTGGCCGACATGCTCAAGCTGCAAGCGCGGGCCACCGAAACGTCTCGCAACAAGTCGGTCATCCTGATGTGGCTCGACGGCGGGCCGAGCCACATGGAGACGTACGATCCAAAGCCGGAGGCGCCGACCGAATACCGCGGGCCGTACGGCGTCATCAACACGAATGTGCCGGGCATTCGCATCGCCGACATTCTGCCTCGCCATGCACGCCATGCCGACAAGATGGTCTTCCTCCGCTCGATGCATCACGACAACGGCGATCACTTCGCCGGTGCTCACTGGATGTTGACAGGCCGCTTTGGCTCGAACGCCGCCAACTTGCCGCAGATGTATCCGTCGGTCGGCTCGTACATCGCGAGGTGCCTGGGTCCGAATCAACCGGGTTTGCCGGCGTATGTCGGCCTGCCGTCGGCGCAGAGTGTTTATCTCTTCCCGGGATACATGGGCTCGGCGTATCTCGGGGCTCAATACAATCCGTTCGATGTCGATCGCGAGCAGCGCTACCTCGGCGCCAATTACAACATCCGTATCGGTACGCCTCGGCAGCTGCAAAGCGTTCTGCAAACGCAAGGCAGTACGATGCAGGATCGTATGAGCCTGATGCGCTCGCTCGACACCATGCGCCGCGACCTCGATCGCTCCGGCACGATGGATGCCATGGATCGCTATCAGCAGCAAGCCGTCGATCTCATCCTCAGCCCGCGTGCTCGTGACGCCTTCGACATTGATCGCGAAGACCCTCGCCTAGCCGACCGCTACGGCACTGGACCCTGGGGCCGCTATACGCTGATGGCGCGTCGGCTAGTGGAGGCCGGAGTCACGTTTGTCACCGTCGACATGCCGCACTGGGACGATCACTCGAACATCAAAGACGGCCACGGGTATAAACTCCCGCACGTCGATCGCGCCGTCGGCGGGTTGCTCGAAGACTTAAGCGAACGCGGTCTGTTCAACGACGTGCTTCTGATCGTCATGGGCGAGTTCGGCCGTACCCCGCGAATCAATACGGGCCAGCCGGGCATCCCGATACCGGGGCGTGACCACTGGGGCAACGCGTTCTCCGTGCTGCTCGCTGGCGGCGGGCTTCGCACCGGACAAGTCGTCGGTGAAACCAACTCGCGCGGCGAACGGCCGATTCGCCGTGCCGTTCGGCCACATGATCTATTGCAGACCGTATATCGCTGGCTCGGCATCGACGTGTCGCAAACCTTCCGCGATCACACCGGCCGCCCGCACGCAGTATTGGATCAAGGTGCGCCGATCCAGGAAATCCTCGGATGACCGTCTGCACCGTCACGCGCCATTGCGGAAACGCGTCCTATCATGGACAATAGACCGTGGAAAGGAGCCTGCCTATGTCCCCACGGTTGACGGAACTTCTCAACGCCTACGATGACACACTTCCGCTTTCCAAAGCGCGCACTATCCCCAGTGCTTGGTACTTCGATCCCGAACTCTACGACCTCGAATGCTCCAAGGTTTTTGGCAACACCTGGATTTACGCCGGGCGATCGGAACAGGTGCGCGAACGCGGATCGTATCTGACCATCGAAGTCGCCGGCCAGCCGATCCTTGTGTCGCGCGATGACCATGGCGTGCTGCATGCATTCCACAACGCGTGTCGGCACAAGGCGGCCCAGGTCATGAACGAGCCGTGCGGTCGCGCCGACAAGCTGCGCTGCCGTTATCACGGGTGGACATACAACCTGCAGGGGCAATTGATCGGCACTCCGGAGTTTGCCGGCGTCGAGGACTTTCGCAAGGAAGATTACTTTTTGCCGGCGATGGCGGTCGATACACATGGACCGTTCGTGTTCGTGCACCTGGGCAATCCAAAGCAGTCGCTCGCGGAGTTCCTGGCGCCGTTCCCCGAGATGACCGCCAGTCTCGGCGTCGAGCAACTGCACTTCGCAGGCCGCCGCGAATATGTGCTCGAATGCAACTGGAAAGTATTCGTCGACAACTACCAGGATGGCGGCTACCACGTCAACACCGTGCACCCTGGCTTGTCCGGCGCGCTCGATTACGCGAAATATCGCACCGAACTCTTCGCAAACAGCACGGTGCAGATTAGTCCGTTGAAACCATCAGATGATCCGACCGTCGCCAAGGTTCGCACCGGCACGCATGCGTACTACTGGTGGATTTTCCCAAACTTGATGGTGAACCTCTACCAGGGTGTGATGGACATTAATGTAACGCTCCCCCTGGGCACGGACCGTTGCCGGGTTTTGTTCGACTTCTACTTTCTCGACGTGTCAAGCCCCGCGGCGAAAAAATTCAACGAAGAGAGCATCGCCGTGGCGCACCAGGTGCAGCTTGAGGATATCAGCGTGTGCGATGAAGTGCAGCGAGGCCTGCGCAGCCGCTCCTACGACACGGGCCGCTTCAGCGTAAAACGCGAGGCGGGGGCATATTACTATCATCAATTGCTGGCGCGAGCGTTGCGCGGATAGGAGAAGAGTTTTGAACGAAACGCGATCCGACATGACCGTTCACCTGGAACGCGCCATCCTTGTCAGCGTCGCCTTGCCGCATCGTCCCTGGAACGGCGACGATCCGCTCGACGAGCTGCGCGGCCTCGCGGAAACCGCCCGAGCCAAGATCGTCGGCGAGCTCTTGCAAAAGCGTCAGGAGATCGTGCCTGCAACGTACATCGGCAAGGGCAAGCTCGCTGAGCTGACCGAATTGTGCGAGGCCACCGATGCCGAAGTCGTCATCTTCGACAATGACCTGTCGCCCGCACAAGTTCGCAATCTTGAAAAAGCTACCAACGCGAAGGTCATCGACCGCAGCGAGTTAATCCTCGACATCTTTGCCACGCGTGCCCGCACCATTGAATCAAAGCTGCAAGTCGAACTCGCGCAACTCGAATACGCCTTGCCTCGCCTGAAGCGGATGTGGACCCACTTGTCGCGGTACAAGGGCGGCATCGGTCTGCGAGGCCCCGGTGAAACCCAGCTTGAAGAAGACCGCCGGCTCGTTGCATTGAAAATCCGCGACCTCAAAGAGCGATTGACGCATGTGCAGACGCGCAAACAGCGCGAAGTTTCGAGCCGATTCGAGGAGCACACGATCTCGCTCGTCGGCTACACCAACGCCGGCAAAAGCACTCTGATGAACAAGCTCACCGGCGCCGATGTGTACGTCGAGGACAAGCTGTTCTCGACGCTCGACACGCGCACTCGGCAGTGGCGCCTGCCCGATTGGGGTCGCGTGCTGCTCTCGGACACCGTCGGCTTCATCCGTGATTTGCCGCACCACCTTGTCGCTTCGTTTAAGGCCACTCTCGAAGAAGCTCGCCAAGCGAGCCTGCTTCTGCACGTCGTGGACGCCAGCAACGTCCACGCGGAAGACCACATTACAGCAGTCAAGCACGTGCTTAAAGAACTCGACTGTGACGAACGCCCAACCCTTCTGGTGTTGAACAAAATCGATCAGCTCAAGGATCTGTCGTACTTGCAGGTGCTCCAGGCGCATCATCCGCGTGCCGTTGCAATCAGCGCCCACTCGGGACAAGGGCTCAGCGATCTGCGCAATGCCGTCATCGAGATGCTGAGCGCCGATTTCGCTCACGTGACTATCGATGTCGACGCCGGAAATGGGCGAGTCCTTGCGTACCTGGCGGCGCACGCGGAAATTCACCGCCAGGAATTTCACGACAATCGCATTCGGCTCACTGGTTCCTTGCCTAGACGCCTCGTGCGCCACATCCAGGAACCGGACGTCGTCATCACGGAAACGACGCCCGCCGATAACCATCGCCCGGTCTGATGCAACCGAGCACTCGCTCGGCGTTTTCGCGCATCACGACCCCGCGACGATGCCGCCGTTCGATTGCGTGGCAATCTGCGCGGCAGCCTCTTGCAGGACCGCAGGCGTGCTCTGCCCACGCACCGAAACCAGCGATGTCGGCGTGCCCGCGCCGTATCCGGACATCGGTTGGTGCCAGCGAATGCGCCCCGTGTACGGATCGAGACAATAAATGTAGCCGTTGGTCGAAACGATCAGCCGATCCCCGTCGAGCAGCATCGTGACGTAGCCGGAGTTCATCTCATTGTTCGACCAGACGATCTGACCGGTGTCGCGATCAAGTGCGACGGCATAGCCATTCAAGCCGACGAAGACGAGTTGTTCGAGTTTATCAATGGACATGGTGATACTCCTTCTCACTAGCCCGCAGCGCCAGCAAGGGCCACCGTAAGGCCTTGCTGGCGCTGCGGGCTAGTTGGCTTTTCTGAATTCTATGATCAACTTCGCCGACTCGATCTTGACCTCAACGCGGAAGGCGCCATCGCCGAGCGGCTTGCTCGCCCATTGCGTGACCAGCGTTTCGGCCGCGATGTAGTCTCTATGCGCTTCGATCGCGCCGGAGAGCTTGGCGTCGTCCGTTTGCAGGTACAGGGCGATGCGATCGTCCATCTCGAAGCCGGCGTCCTTACGAGCGTTCTGCACATGGCGAACGACCTCGCGCGCAAGCCCCTCACGCTCCAGTTCCGGCGTGATTCGGCCATCGAGCAGAATCTGCGTGCCGCGATCGGCGATGCCGCCCCAGCCTTTCTCAACACTCGGCGTGATCCAGACGTCGGCGAGTTCGATCATGACGGATGATCCATCGTCCAAGGTGAGATTCAATGACCCCTGAAGTTGAAATATTTCCATGACTTCGGTGGACATTTTCGCGCGCGAGACAACGATGGCCTTGCCCAAAGCTTGCTGGACCTGAGTCAGCTTTGGCCCAAACTTCGGTCCGGCAGCTTTCGGGTTCAATTTCACATCAAACGTCAAGAGCGGGCCATTTTTCGAATTGTGCAGCGTCACTTTTTTGATGTTCAGCTCCTCGCGAATCTGATCGGCGAAGCGCTCGACGGCCTTGCGCTCGGCGTCGTTCGCGGGTTGAATCTTGATCTCGGCGAGAGGCTGACGGACCTTGATCTTGACTGCGTTGCGAGCCGACCCGCACAGCGAAACGATGCGCAGCAACGCGTCCATTTCATCGGACAGCTGGTGGTCGATCAGGCTGTCGTCGGCGACCGGATAGTCGCAGTGGTGGACACTCTTCGCTAACGCTTCAGGCTCTGACAGATTCTGATACATCTTCTCCGTCATGAACGGGATCACCGGGGCGCACAACTTCACCAGTGTCGTCAACACGGTGTAGAGCGTCTGATAGGCCGCGAGCTTGTCGGCGCCTTTGTCGCTCTTCCAGAATCGGCGGCGATTGCGGCGGACGTACCAGTTCGACAGCTTGTCGTCGACGAATTCCTCGGCCTTCAAGCAAAATGCCATCACGTTGTACGACTTGAACGCGTCGTGGGCGGCCTCGATCAGCAACTGCAGATCGGATAGAATCCAGCGATCGATGTCCGTCATACCAGCCCGAAGCGCAAGCGACGGGCCGGCCGCACCGGTCGCTTGCGCTACGGGCTGGTCAGGAGTGAACTCGTCCAATCGCGCATAGTTGCAGAAGAACGCGTACGTGTTCCACAGCTTCATGATGAACTTGCTGCGGATTTCCTCGGCGACGTGCGGGCCGAAGTTGATGTTGCCGGCCGGGTTCGTGCGGCAATACATCCAGCGCATGAGGTCGGCGCCCATTGGCGGGTAGTGGTGCAGCGTCTTGTCGGTCGCCTTGTCCTTGATGTCGTAGCCGGTGTCGGCAGCGCCTTCGAATGGGATGGCGTTTCCCTTCGACTTGTGCATCTCGTCGCCATGTTCGTCGCGCACCAGGCCGTGGCCAAGCAGCACTTTCATCGGCGCCTTTTGCTCCATCATCGTACTCATCGCCAGGATCGCGTAGAACCAGTTGCGGAACTGGCCCGGAAAGCTCTCGGTGATGAAGTCGGCCGGGAACCACTTCGACCAATAATCACGATCGCTGTTGTACTTGACGGTGGAGTACGGCACGATGCCGGCGTCGAGCCAGGGGTTGCCGACGTCGGCGATGCGGCTGATCTTCTTGTTGCACTTCGAGCACGCGATCTTGATCAGGTCGATCCAGGGACGATGCGGCGTATGACCGTCGAAGCGGTCCCAGCCCTCGACGGCGCGTCTCTGCAACTCCTCGCGGCTGCCGATGACCTCGAAGGTGCCGCACCCATCGCAAACCCAAATGGGAAGCGCCAATCCCCAGTAACGTTTCTTCGAGATCATCCAGTCGCCCATGTTCCTGAGCCAATCGAGCTCGCGGGCCTTGCCGTTGATCGATTCGGGGAGAAAGGTGACGTTTTCGACGACCTTCATGATCTCGTCGCGCCACTTCATGTCGATGAACCACTCATCGACGAGACGAAAGAGCAACTCCGTCTTGCAGCGCCAGCAGTGTGGATAGCTGTGCGGATATTTCTCGACAGCGAGCAGGCGGTTTTTCTTGGTGAGGTTGTCGAGGATCCAGTCGGTGAGGGCGGGATCGTTGGCCGACTTGCCGGTGAGCTCGCCGAAGCCCTCCAAAAAAACGCCGGAGTCATCGAGCGGAGCGATCGGGACGAGGCCTTGCTCCTTACCGAGGACGAAGTCTTCTTTGCCGCAACCGGGGGCGATATGGACGATGCCGGTGCCTTCGGTTTCGCCAACGACGTCCCATGCGACGACGCGATGGACATCTTTCGCGGATTGTTTTGGTCCCCACTTGAGGCGTTCTACGACGGCAGCGATCTGCTCGGGGTAGCCGAATGCGTGCTGCTGCGCCAGCAACTCATCGAACGGCCCATCGTATTGCCAGCCGACCATGTCCTTGCCAGAGATCTCGCCGACGATCTCGTAGCCGCCTTTTTCCTTGAAGATTTGCTCGAGCGTCTTGAGCTTCGGAACG
>Ga0194132_10013239_pt1 | contig 10056 bp, 8 predicted proteins | sample TA2KigOf80mmetaG_FD_148612 | JGI IMG/M metagenome (GOLD analysis project Ga0194132, IMG submission 148612) | Freshwater microbial communities from Lake Tanganyika, Tanzania - TA2015054 Kigoma Offshore 80m | ecosystem: Environmental > Aquatic > Freshwater > Lake | place: Tanzania: Lake Tanganyika... | reverse complement strand
TGTCGAACTCGTCGGCCGAGAGCCCCGTGAACATGCGGAACAACAACGGCTTCCGACGCAATTTCTCGTAATTCGTCATAACCCTATGAATAGGCCATCGATCGCTATTGCGCAACGAGTCTATTGATCGACCGAAGTGGTACTTCTGCGGCTCGGAACACGCTCATGACTACGAGAAACGACTGTCCAACACGCGCTACTGAATAATCCAGGCTAAGAACGAATCGTAACGCCAGTTCGGTGAAAAACAAGTTGCGCGGCGCGCGATACCGTCGGGATTTGGCGCTTTTTTCGCGCCACCATCACTACACCCCGAACGGTTCCGCGCGCCGCGACCGGGCGCGCGTGCCCGACTGCACCTCTATTTCGACCGCAACCGAGGTTGACCGCGCGAAATAACGAGACCGCGCAGAGCGGTCAACGGAAGAAGTTGCGGTTGTTCGGGCCGGCGCGGCTGTGGTACACATGTCGGGCTTCTCGCCCCCCACTCGGAGGACGGCATGACCGCACCCAAGTTCAGCGTCGTGATCCCGACGCGCGAGCGCGCCGACACGCTCCGGTTCGCGCTCCGCACGTGTCTCGACCAAACGTTCGACGACTACGAAATCGTGGTCTCGGACAACTTCAGTTCGCCCGCGACGCGCGCCGTTGTGGACGAAGCCGGGTCGGCGAAGGTGCGGTACTTTCGGACACCCGAACCGCTGGCGCTCGCCGACAACTGGGAGTACGGGGTCGCGCGCGCGCGCGGCGAGTACGTGATCCTGATCGGGGACGACGACGGACTGCTCCCGCACGGGTTGCGCGAGCTCGACCGCGCGGCGTCAGAAACGGGCGCGCGCGCGATCCGCTGGGACGCCGCGTTTTACACGTGGCCCGGCGTGGCGCTTGAGACGGAAAGGGACTACCTTCGGGTTCCCCTGCTCACCGCCCGCCGGGTGCGCGACGGGCACGAGGCGATTCGCGCGGTGGTCGAGTTCCGCGAGTTCTACACGGCGCTCCCGATGCTCTACAACGCCGCCGTTCACCGGTCGGTGCTCGACGAGTTGCGCCGCCTGACCGGGCGCGTGTTTCCGCACCACTATCCAGATGTGTACTCCGGGATGGCGGTCGCGCACGCGGCCGGGAGTTTCCTCTCGGTAGACGTGCCGATGACCGTGTCCGGGCAGTCGCGTTTCAGTACCGGTGTGGCGACGCTCTTCGATCGCGGGCGCAACCCGATTGACCGCGAGTACCGCGACCTGAACGCGCGCGCCGGCCTCATTCCGCACCGTTCGGTGCCCGACCTGCCGGTGTTTCCAGAGGTGCCCGTCGCGGACGCGTACGAGTTCGGCAAACGCGCCCTGTTCCCTGACGCGCCCGCTCGGCTCGATCGCAAGACTCTGGCTCGCGCGTGCGTGAGTGGCGCGCGAGTTCCCGAGGCGGAATGGCCCGCGGCCCTTGCCGAAGTGCGCCGCGCGCTCGCGGGCGATCCCGAACTGGAGCGCTGGTTCGACGACGAACTCGCCGGTGCCCCGTACTCTCCGCCTGGGCGCGTGCGGTTGCGGCCCGAGCGCATGAGTCCGACGGGCGACGCTCTCCACCTCGACGCCGCCGCGTTCGGCGTGACCGACGTGGCCGGAGCCGCGCTGTTGTGCGATCGGGTGCTCGGGTACCGCACCGCGGCGGTCGAGTACCACGAGTCCCCGCAAGCCGGGCGCGAGCGGCTGCGAGTCACGTGCGAGGAGCTGACCCAACAACTCGGGGCCGCCGCGAACCGAATCGCCGAACTGCACGCGGAACTGGCCGGCCGAATCGCCGAACTGCACGCGGAACTGGCCGGGGCGCACGCGCAGCTCGCGCGGGAGCAGCGGTGGTCCCTGCTGCGCCCGCTCCGCGCGCTTCTGTCACGCGCGCGCGGCGCGCGCCGCTGACCGCGCGCGCCACCACGCGACAGTGTCTCGGACGCCCTCCGCGAGCGGCACCAATGGGCACCAACCGGTCGATCGGAGGCGGCCGGTGTGAGCCACGACGGTCGGCGGCTCTCCGGCCGCAGGTGCGCGCGCGCCGAAGAGCACTAACTCGGGGTGCCCGCAGTGGGCGGCAACGTGTTCCACGAGTGCTTTCACCGCGACCCCGGCCCCCGCGCCGACGTTCACGACGCCGACCGGACCCGTCTCGGCGAGCGCCAGAAGGGCGCGCGCGACGTCGTCCGTGTGGAGGTAGTCGCGCACCTGTGTTCCGTCGGTACACGCGACGTGTTCGTGAGCGAGCAGCGCGCGAACGACCGACGGGACGAGCCGCTCGGGGCGCTCGTTCGGTCCGTACACGTTAAACACCCGCGCCCGCACTACTCCGATCCCGTTGGCCCGACCGAACGCCTCCGCCCAGTTCCCGAATTCGAGCTTCGCGGCCCCGTAAGCCGTGTGCGGGCGCTCGGGAGTCGCGTATTCGACAAACGGCGCGGGCTGGGCCCAATCGTATTCCGCGCAACTGCCGGCGAGCACGGCGCGCCGTCCTCCGGTGTGTGCGAAGGCGGTGAGTAACTCGCGGCTCGCGCGCGCCCAATCGCGGTTCACCGAACCGTGCCACAGCTCGGCCGAGGAACTCACCCAAGCCAAGTGCGCCAAGTGCGTCGGGCGGACGTCGCGGATCAACCGCACGGGCGCGCCGGGAGCGAGTAGGTCGCACGGGACGAATTGAACTCCGTCCGTCCCCTGAGTGCGGGTTTCGCGCGCCGCAGAGTATACTTCGAACGACGAGCGGGCGAACCGGAGGACGGGTGCCCCGAGGAGGCCGGTACCACCGGTCACCAAGAGCCGGCGAGCTTCCATAGTCACCGTTACGCGACGAGGGGCAGGGGCACCGGGACGATGAACTTGCCGCCGCGGGCGCGGTACTCGGCCTGCTGGCGCAGGATTTCGTCCGCGAAGTTCCACGTCAGCAGCAGCGTGTAGTCCGGCATCGCTTCGAGCAACTTGTCCGGCGCGTGGATCTTCAGCCGCGTACCGGGCGTGAATTTGCCCTGCTTCACCGTGCTGCGATCCACCACGAAGTCCAACAGGTCCGGGCCGATGCCGCAATAGTTCAACAGCGTGCTGCCCTTCGCGCTCGCGCCGTAAGCGGCGATGCGCTTGCCATCGGCTTTCAGTTCGGTGAGCAGTGCGAGGAGCGTGCGGCGCACCTCGGCGGCGCGCTCGGCGAAGGCGCGGTACGGCTCCAACTCGCGGACGCCCCACGCTTCTTCTTCCGCGAGCAGCGCCGTCACGCGAGGCGACACCGTCGCGGATTCTGTATGCGACGCATAGACGCGCAGCGTGCCGCCGTGAATGGGGACGCGCTTGCAATCACGAATTGTTAGTCCGTGATTCGCAAAGCAGGTGTTCAGTGCGGTGAGCGAGAAATAACACAGGTGTTCGTGATAGATGGTGTCGAATTCGCAGTGGTCGAGCATGTCCTTCACATACGGAGCCTCAATCACCGCGACGCCACTCGGTTTGAGAAGGGTGCGGATGCCGGCGACGAAGCCGTTGAGGTCCGGGACGTGCGCGAGCACGTTGTGCGCGTGGAACACGTCGGCCCGGTGGCCTTCGTTCGCCAGTTGCTCCGCGAACGCCTTCGTGAAGAATTCCGCGCGCGTCGGGATGCCGTGGCGCTCGACGGCGACGCGCGCAACGTTCCGCGCCGGTTCGATACCGAGCACCGGTACGCCCGCGGCCTTGTAGTTCTTCAGCAAGTAGCCGTCGTTACTCGCCGCTTCGACGACGAGGCTGCGCGAACTGAGCTTCTCAGAGAGGGTCAACTCGTGCGCGAGTTCGGCCGCGTGCTTCAGCATCGTGTCGGAGAACGACGAGAAGTAGACGTAGTCGCGGAACAGGTCGTCCGGCGGCACCTCGGCCGTGATCTGTGCGAGCGCGCACTTCGGGCACACCGCTAGTTCGAGCGGGAACGTCGGTTCGTGCTCGCCCGGCGCGTCGCGGAGCGCGTTCGCCAGCGGCGTATCGCCGAGCGACAGCACCGAAGCGAGCGGCCCGGCCCCGCACGCGCGGCAAGTGGCAGTGGTCACGCGGCGGCCCTCGTCTCGAAGAAACTGGAGTACCACGCGACCGTGCGGCGCAAGCCCTCTTCGAGCGTGAAGTGCGGTCGCCAGCCGAGCCGTTCGCGTGCTTTCTTCGCGCTGAGGCTCTGGTGCTTGATTTCGTTCGTCGCCTCGTTCCGCACTTCGGGCGTGAGGCGCGAACCCATCACCGCGAGCACCTTGTCCACGAGTTCGCGGACGCTCACTTGCGTCTCGTTCGAGAAGTTGAACGCCTCGCCGCGCAGTGCCGGGTCGCTCGCCATCTTCTCCGCGAGCAGCAAGTACGCAGCCGCGCCGTCTTCGACGAAGAAGTAGTCGCGCACGAGCGTGCCGTCGGAGCGGATCACCGGGCGCTCGCCGCGCTGCACGCTGCGGATCGTTCCGGGGATGATACGGTTCCAGTTCAGATCGCCGGGGCCGTAGAAGTTGCCGCACCGCGTGACCGACACCGGCAGTCCGTAGGTGATCGCGTAACTCTGCGCGATGAGGTCCGCGCACGATTTGCTCACGTCGTACGGGTGCCGGCCCTGTAACGGCGTGCTCTCGTCGTAGGGCAGCACTTCGGTGTTGCCGTAGGCTTTGTCGCTCGACGCGAGCACGATCTGCTTCACCTTCGGGCTGCGCCGGCACGCCTCGAGGAGCGCCCAAGTGCCCTGAATGTTGCTCTCGAACGTCGCCACCGGGTTGCGGTTTGCCACCGGCACCAACGTTTGCGCCGCGAGGTGAATGACCGTGTCGATCTCGAACTCGCCGAGTACGCGCTCCGCGAGCGCCTGATCGCGCACGTCGCCGCGAACGGTCTTTACCTGCTGAAGCAAGCCGCCGCGCACGAGTTCGCTTTCGGGCACCCAGTCGCGCACGAGGCACACCACGTCGGCACCGCCGCGAAGCAGTCGCTTCACGACGGCCCCTCCGACCAAGCCGGTCGCGCCGGTGACGAGTGTGGGCCGGTCCTGCCAGAACCCGTTCACGCGCTCGCCCTCCACGGTGCGCGACCGTCCTGCCAGAGCGCTTCCAGTTGGCGCTTGTCGCGGAGCGTGTCCATGCACTGCCAAAACTTGTCGTGCCGGTACGCGGCCAGTTGGCCATCGGCCACCAGTCGCGGGAGAATGTCGTTCTCGAAGCTGTCGTTGTCGCCACCGATGTAGTCGAGCACGGCCGGTTCGAGCACGAAGAACCCGCCGTTGATCCACCCTTCGCCGGTCTGCGGCTTCTCGGTGAACGCGCGCACGAGCGGCCCGTCGAACTCCAACCCGCCGAACCGCGCCGGGGGCCGAACCGCGGTTACAGTCGCGAACTTCCCGGTTTCGCGGTGGTGGCGCAGCAGCGCTTGCACGTCCACGTCGCTCACGCCGTCGCCGTAGGTGAGCATGAACGTGCCGTCCCGCACCCAATCGGCCACGCGCCTCACGCGCCCGCCGGTGTTGGTGTTCAGCCCGGTTTCGATGAGGTGAACGTTCCAGTCCGCGTCGGCCTTGTCGTGTTCGGTGATTTCGCCGCGCGCGAGGTTCACCGAGATGCTGCCGGTGTACCGCGAGCGCTCGATGAAGAACCGCTTGATCGCATCGGACTTGTAGCCGAGCGCGACGACGAACTCCGTGACCCAGTGGGCCGCGTAGTGGCTCATGATGTGCCAGAGGATGGGCCGCCCGCCGATTTCGACCATCGGTTTGGGCCGTACCTCGGTCTCTTCGGCGAGCCGCGTGCCGAGACCGCCGGCGAGAATGACCGCGCGCATACTGGGTTCCGCCGTCCGTGACGGAGTTCAACATCGGTCGAACGAACCGCGAGACTTTACCCCGCTTGCGCGACCCCCGCAAGGCGACTTCGCGCGCCGCTTTCGGGGTAGTAGAGCGTCTATTACCCCGAAAGCGCGGCGCGCTTGCGGCGCGCTCTACTTCAGGCTATTCTCTAATCACGCGCCGAACGCGCTCCCGCCGCACCGCACTCCGCCTCTGCCTCACCCATGCGAATTCACCTGCTCGCAATCGCTGCGCTCGCGCTGTCCGCCCCGGCTCAGGCGGCCATCACCGCGACGCCCGCGAAGGTCGAACTCCCGGACGCGTTCGCGGGGCAGCAACTCCTCGTTTCGCACGACGGCCGCGACGCCACCCGCGATGCCACCTTCGCCACCACGAACGCGAACGTCGCGCGCGTCGATGCGAAGGGCTATGTGACCGCGACCGGGAACGGCTCCGCGGTCATTCAGATTTCCCGCGGCAAGGAGAAGGCGGAAGTCGCGGTCGTCGTGAAAGGCTTCGGTGACGCAGCGCGCGGCGTGGATTTCCGCACCGAAGTGATGCCGCTGCTCAGCAAGCACGGCTGCAACGCGGGCGGCTGTCACGGCAAAGCGAGCGGGCAAAACGGCTTCAAACTCTCGCTGTTCGGCTTCGACACTGCCACCGATTACGAAGCCATCGTGCTCGAAGCCCGCGGCCGGCGGCTGTTCGCCGCGAACGCCGACGCGAGCCTGTTCCTCACGAAGGCCGCGGGCAAAGTGCCGCACGGCGGCGGGAGGCGTTTGCCCGCGGAGAGCGCCGATTACCAACTCGTGAAGCGGTGGATCGAAGCCGGCGCGCCGGCTTCCGCGCCCAACGTGCCGAAGGTCACGAAACTGCGGGTGTTCCCCGCGGACGCGGTGCTTTCGCCGGACCAGCGGCAGCAACTCGCGGTGATCGCGGAGTACTCGGACGGCTCCGCGCGCGACGTGACGCGGCAGGCCGAATTCTTCAGCAACCTCGACGTCGCGGCGCGCGTGGACGCGGACGGCTTGGTGACGGCCGGCAAGGAGAGCGGCAAAGCGGCGGTCATGGCGCGGCACATGGGGTTCGTCGCGGTGTTCACGGCGATCCGCCCGCACGGGCCGGCGCTGAACGCGATCCCGGAGTTCGCGCCCATCAACAAGATTGACGAACTTGCACTGGCGAAGTGGAAGAAACTCGGCCTCAAACCCTCGCCGACGTGCGACGACGCGACGTTCATTCGGCGCGTCACCATCGACCTGTGCGGCCGGCTTCCCACCGCCGCGGAAGCGAAAGCGTTCGCCGAAGACACGACTGCCGACAAGCGTACAAAGTTGGTCGATCGGTTGTTGGATTCGCCGGACTACCCCGCGTACTTCGCGATGAAGTGGGGCAGCGTTCTGCGCAACTCGAACCTCGCGGGCGCGGACCAAGCCGCGGTCGCGTTCCACAACTGGCTGAAGGACCAAATCGCCCGCAACCGGCCCTACGACGAGTTCGTGTGCGGGATCGTCGCGGCCGCGGGCGAGTGGCAAGACGCACCCGCGATCAACTGGCTGTGGCAGAACCGCGACGACCAACTGCACCAAGTGACCGCGGACGTGGCACAAGTGTTCCTCGGCACGCGGTTGCAGTGCGCGAAGTGCCACCACCACCCCTACGAGCGCTGGGGCCAAGCGGACTACTACGGCCTCGCCGGGTTCTTCACGCGCCTCGGGGGCAAGAACTTCGGTCAGCCGCCGCCGTACTTCGCCGCGCCGAACCCCACCACTGGCGAACGCGACCCGCTGACCGGGCGCACGCCGGAACCGAAGTTCCTCGACGGCCCGGCCCCGAAGTTCAGCGCCGACGACGACCCGCGGCACGCGCTCGTCGATTGGATGGCGAAGCCGCAAAACCCGTTCTTCGCGAAGGCACTCGTGAACCGGTTGTGGGGCCACTTCTTCGCTCGCGGCATCGTGAGTGAAGCCGATGACTTGCGCGAAACGAACCCGCCGAGCAACCCGGAACTGCTCGACTGGCTCGCGGCCGATTTCACCAAGAACAACTACGACGTGAAGCGCACGATTCGCACGCTGCTGACAAGTCGAGTGTACCAACTCAGTTCCGAACCGACGGAGTTCAACAAGAACGACCGACAGAACTTCGCGCGGTACTACGCGCGCCGGATGCCCGCGGAGGTGTTCCTCGACGCGGTGAACGCGGTGTGCGGCACGAAGGGCGGCTTCGGCGGGAACGGCGTGAGCGCGAACGCCCGCGCCGTCGACCTGCCGCACGAGGGCTTCGGCTCGTACTTCCTTGATACCTTCGACCGGCCGAAGCGCGTGACCGTGTGCGAGTGCGAGCGCTCCACCGGCGCGACGCTCGGCCAAGTGCTGTTGCTGGCGAACTCCGACGAAATGGAGAGCAAAATCGCGGACGGCAACGGCCGCGTCTCGAAACTGCTGAAAGCGAAGACCGCGCCCGCGGACGCGCTAAGCGAGCTGTACTTCGCCGCCCTCGGTCGCGCGCCGACGGTGAACGAGCGGAAGAAAGTGCTCGACTACATCGAAGCCGCGAAGGACAAGCAGAAGGCGACCGAAGACGTGCTGTGGGCGATCCTCAACACGCGCGAGTTCATGTTCAACCACTAGATCATGCTGGCTGAATCGACCTTCCATCACGACGGGAGTTTCGTCATCCTCGCGGGGTATCCCAGATTGACCCCCGTGCGGAGCCGGTCATGCCAGGGAAGGCAGCCAAGGTGGTCATCACCGAGCGGCAGCAAGAGATCCTCCAACGGTGGGTTCGGTCCCGCTCCTGTCCGCGGGGGTTGGCCCAGCGAGCCGAGATCATCCTGCTCGCCTTCGACCGCCTACAGAACGGACCGATCGCCGACCACCTCGGGTGCGAGCGGCACGCCGTCGGGATCTGGCGACGACGTTGGGCGGACGCATTCGACACGCTGGTCCGCATCGAGTGTCTCGAAGGCCTCTCGGCCCTAGAGACGGCGATCGAAGGTGTCCTGAGTGACAACCCTAGGTCCGGGTGCCCGGGGACGTTTGCTCCCGACCAGATCGCCCGGATCATCGCGGTCGCGTGTGAGCCGCCGGAGGATTCGGGCCGACCCGTGACGCACTGGACGGCGGCCGAGTTGGCCGAGGAGGTCGCGGCACGCGGGATCGTCCCGGCCATCTCCGTCCGCCACGTCGGACGGTTTTTAAAAGTGCCGAACTCCAACCCCATCGGAGTCGGTACTGGCTGAACGCGAACCCCAAGGATCCCGAGGCGTTCGCCCAACAAGTCCGGGACGTGTGCGACTGCTACCAGGCAGCCCCGGATCGGTCGAAGAGCGGGGTTCACACGGTGTGCGTGGACGAGATGACGGGAGTCCAGGCGAAGGAGCGGATCGCCCCGACCCGGCCGATGCGGCCGGGTCAGACCGAGAAGGTCGAGTTCGAGTACAAGCGACATGGGACGCAGTGCTTGATCGGGAACTTCGAGGTGACCACGGGTCAGGTGATCGCCCCAACGGTTCAGGCGACGCGGGGCGAGAAGGACTTCGCCGACCACATCGAGCGGACGGTGGCGACGGACCCGGAGGCGGGATGGATCTTCGTGGCGGACAACCTGACGACGCATACCTCGGCGACGTTGGTGTGGTGGGTGGCGTCGCTGTGCGGGATCGCGGCGGAGTCGCTGGGGAAGAAGGGGAAGAGCGGCATTCTGAAGTCGGTGGCGACGCGGAAGGCGTTCCTGACGGATGCGAGCCATCGGGTTCGTTTCGTGTACGTGCCCAAGCACACGTCGTGGCTGAACCAGGTGGAGATCTGGTTCAGCGTGCTGGCGAGGCGTGTGTTGCGCCGAGGGAACTTCTGTTCGGTGGCGGACCTGCGGGAGAAGATCCTGGCGTACATCGCGTACTACAACCAAACGCGAGCCAAGCCCTACAAGTGGACCTACGCGGGCCGCCCGCTCAATGTGTGAAACCATGGAACCGTCTGCCTTGGTGGAAGGCCGATTCAGCCAACGTGATCTAGGCGATCTTCTCGACTGGGTGCTGGTCTTGGATGACAACCGGCGGTACGCGGTCCCGAGCCAGTCCGGCAGCCGCCGCGACAGGCTCGACTGCTTCGTTTCCCCCCGACATACACCTGATCGTCCGGCTGACCGGTCGCGCGCGGGTGGGTGTTCGCAAGACGTGATCTTGGGACACGAGAGGAACACGGTCCCGAAATGGGGTCGATAAACCCTGCGTTGCGTTAGAATCGCAATCGCCTA
>Ga0194132_10013237_pt1 | contig 10059 bp, 9 predicted proteins | sample TA2KigOf80mmetaG_FD_148612 | JGI IMG/M metagenome (GOLD analysis project Ga0194132, IMG submission 148612) | Freshwater microbial communities from Lake Tanganyika, Tanzania - TA2015054 Kigoma Offshore 80m | ecosystem: Environmental > Aquatic > Freshwater > Lake | place: Tanzania: Lake Tanganyika... | reverse complement strand
GACGATCTCGTCGTGCCGGCCGTCAAGGTCAAGCTGGTCGCCGACACGACCGAGCGGGTGAAGGAGTTCGAGCAGCAGTATCAGGACGGCCTGATCACCAAGGGCGAGAAGTACAACAAGGTGGTCGATGCCTGGACGCGCTGCACCGACGATGTTGCCGACGCCATGATGCGCGACATGCAGGCGATGGACGCCGAGGGCCAGCCGAACGCCGTCTATATGATGGCCCATTCCGGTGCCCGTGGCTCGGCGGCGCAGATCCGTCAGCTCGCTGGCATGCGCGGCCTGATGGCCAAGCCGTCGGGCGAGATTATCGAGACGCCGATCATCGCCAACTTCAAGGAAGGCCTGTCGGTGCTCGAGTACTTCAACTCGACGCATGGTGCCCGCAAGGGCCTCGCCGACACCGCGCTGAAGACGGCCAATTCCGGCTACCTGACGCGCCGCCTCGTCGACGTGGCGCAGGACGCCATCATCATCGAGGACGACTGTGGCACGAATAACGGCCTGCGCATGGAGGCGGTCATCGAGGGCGGCACGGTCATCGTCGGGCTGGCCGACCGTATCCTCGGCCGCACGGCGTCGGAGGACATCCTCGACCCGCTGTCGGGCAAGGTGCTGGTCGGTGCCGGCGAGCTGATCGACGAGCGGCTGGTCGAGATGATCGAGACCGCCGGCATCGAAATGGTCAAGATCCGCTCGGTTCTAACCTGTCAGAGCACGGGCGGCGTCTGCGGCCGCTGCTACGGACGCGACCTTGCCCGCGGCACGCCGGTCAATGTCGGCGAGGCGGTGGGTGTCATCGCCGCGCAGTCGATCGGCGAGCCGGGCACGCAGCTCACCATGCGTACCTTCCACATCGGCGGCGCGGCGCAGGGCGCGACGGAAGCCTCCAGCGTCGAGGCGGCCTTCCCGGCAACCATCCGCATCCAGCACAAGAACGTCGTCACCAACTCGCAGGGCGTGGCCATCGTCATGAGCCGCAACACCGAGGTGGTGCTAGTCGACGCCGCGGGCCGCGAGCGGGCGCACCATCGCCTGCCCTACGGCGCGCGCCTGCTGGTCGACGAGGGCCAGAAGGTCGAGCGGGGCCAGACCCTGGCGACATGGGATCCGTACACCCTGCCGATCATCACGGAGAAGGAGGGCTTCGTCGATTACGTCGATCTGACCGAGGGCGTGTCCATGCGCGAGGTCACCGACGAGGCGACGGGCATCTCCTCCAAGGTGGTGATCGACTGGAAACAGCAGCCGCGCGGCACCGATCTGCGTCCGCGCGTCTCGCTGCGTCCGCGGCAGGACTCCAAGCAGGGCGAGGTAGTCAAGCTCGCCAATGGCCTCGACGCCCGCTACTTCATATCGGTCGACGCCATCCTCAATGTCGAGCCCGGCCAGCATGTGCAGGCCGGCGACATCCTTGCGCGCATCCCGCGCGAGAGTTCGAAGACGCGCGACATCACCGGTGGCCTGCCGCGCGTGGCCGAGCTGTTCGAGGCGCGTCGGCCGAAGGACCACGCGATCCTCGCGGAGATCAGTGGCCGCATCGAGTTTGGCAAGGACTACAAGACCAAGCGGCGTATCATCCTGGCGCCCAGCGAGAAGGCGCAGGCGAATGGGCAGGAGCCGGTCGAGTACCTAATCCCCAAGGGCAAGCACATCGCTGTGCACGAGGGCGACTGGATCGAGAAGGGCGACCTACTCATGGATGGCAATCCGGTGCCGCACGACATCCTGCGCGTGCTCGGCGTCGAGGCGCTGGCCACCTACCTCGTCAAGGAAATCCAGGACGTCTACCGGCTGCAGGGCGTGACCATCAACGACAAGCACATCGAGGTCATCGTCCGGCAGATGCTGCAGAAGATGGAGATCACCGAGGGCGGCGACACGACACTACTGGTCGGCGAGCAGGTCGACAAGGAGGAGTTCGAGCAGATCAACACCAAGGCGGCGCTGGAGAACCTGCGGCCGGCGCACGCCGTGCCGGTGCTCCAGGGCATCACCAAGGCCTCGTTGCAGACCAACTCCTTCATCTCGGCCGCCTCCTTCCAGGAGACGACGCGGGTGCTGACCGAGGCCGCGGTGAACGGCAAGGTCGACCGCCTCGCCGGGCTGAAGGAGAATGTCATCGTCGGCCGTCTCATCCCGGCCGGCACGGGCAACATCATGGCCCGCATGAAGGCGATCGCCGCGGAGCGCGATGCGCGGCTGGCCGCCGAGGCGCGTCGCCGGCAGGACGAGGCGGAAACGGCAGCCGGCCTGATCGAGCAGCAACAGGGCGCCGCCGAGTAGCGGCGCCCTGTTCCCCCGCGGTTCGACGAGACGCGCACGACGGCGGATGCACGCCTTTCCGGTCGGCGCCCGGTGGATACACCTGGCGAAGGTTTCTTGCGAGCTGAGAGTTTGTCCCGTAAGAAAATGTCCGGAAATCCGCCGGAATCGCGGTTGACCGGGTGGGGGGCCGCCAGTAAAATTTACGCGCTGATTCGGGGGTCGGTCGTAGGCATTCGCGGCCTATACGCGGGCCCTGACGGTACGGTTTGACAACCGCTTTGACGCCGAACGGACGGGCGAAGACAGTCCGATGGTGACGGGACGAGGGTCCTGGGCGGCCCTATCGCGTCGACTTGCTTGATTTGGTGATCGGCCTCGTGCCGGCCGGTCGAGGGAATGGCTGAATGCCGACGATCAACCAGCTGATCCGCAAGCCGCGACAAGAGCCGGCTGCGCGCAACAAGGTGCCTGCGCTCGAGGCCTGTCCGCAGAAGCGCGGCGTCTGCACGCGCGTCTACACGACGACGCCGAAGAAGCCGAACTCGGCGCTCCGCAAGGTCGCGCGCGTGCGCCTGACCAACGGTTTCGAAGTGACGAGCTACATTCCCGGCGAAGGCCACAACCTGCAGGAACACTCGGTGGTGATGATCCGCGGCGGCCGCGTGAAGGACCTGCCCGGCGTGCGCTATCACATCATTCGCGGCACCCTCGATACCCAGGGCGTCAACGACCGTCGCCAGCGGCGGTCGAAATACGGCGCCAAGCGGCCGAAGTAGGGAGGGAAGGGCCATGTCGCGACGCAGGCGAGCAGAAAAGCGCGAGATCATGCCGGATCCTAAGTTCGGCGATCGCGTGGTCAGCAAGTTCACCAGCAACCTGATGTACGACGGCATGAAGTCGGTGGCCGAGCGTATCGTGTACGGTGCGTTCGACGAGATCTCGAAGCGCGCGGGCGGCGATCCGATCCGCGTCTTCCACGACGCCATCGACAACGTGCGCCCGCAGCTCGAGGTGCGCTCGCGGCGCGTCGGCGGCGCGACCTACCAGGTGCCGGTCGAGGTGCGCGCCGAGCGGGCTCAGGCGCTGGCCTTCCGCTGGATCATCCAGGCGGCGCGCTCGCGCGGCGAGAACACCATGGTGCAACGCCTGTCGCGTGAGCTGATGGACGCGGCCGAGAACCGCGGGTCGGCTGTCAAGAAGCGGGAGGATACCCACCGCATGGCCGAGGCCAACCGGGCTTTTTCGCACTATCGCTGGTAGCGATACGGCCAGACCAGAGCTTGAGGGACCTCCGTCCATGACCGAAGGCCGCATCACGCCGATCGCGCGCTACCGCAACATCGGTATCATGGCGCATATCGACGCCGGCAAGACGACGACGACCGAGCGAATCCTTTATTACACGGGGCGCTCGTACAAGATTGGCGAAGTCCATGAGGGTACGGCCACCATGGACTGGATGGAGCAGGAGCAGGAACGCGGCATCACCATCACGTCGGCCGCGACGACCTGTTTCTGGCGCGACCATCGCGTGCAGATCATCGATACGCCGGGCCATGTCGACTTCACCATCGAAGTCGAACGCTCGCTGCGCGTGCTCGACGGCGCCTGCGCGGTGTTCGACAGCGTCGCTGGCGTCGAGCCACAGTCCGAGACGGTATGGCGCCAAGCCGACAAATACGGCGTGCCGCGCATCTGCTTCGTCAACAAGATGGACCGCATCGGCGCCGACTTCTATCGCTGTGTCGACATGATCGTCAGCCGCCTCGGCGCGGTGCCGCTGGTCACCCAGTTGCCGATCGGCGTCGAGTCCGAATTTAAAGGCGTCGTCGATCTCGTGCGCATGCGCGCCATCATCTGGAAGGATGAGTCGCTCGGCGCCGAGTTCGAGTACGTCGACATTCCGGCCGACATGGCCGACGCCGCGGCCAAGTGGCGCGAGAAGCTGGTCGAGACCGCGGTCGAGCACGACGACGCCGCGATGGAGGCCTATCTCGAGGGCAACGAGCCGTCGCCGGAGACGCTGATCGAGTGCATCCGCAAGGGCACGCTGGCGCTGGCCTTCGTGCCGGTCGTATGCGGTTCGGCCTTCAAGAACAAGGGTGTGCAGCCGCTGCTCGACGCCGTCGTCGACTACCTGCCGGCGCCGACCGAGGTGCCGGACGTCAAGGGCGTCAAGGTCGGCAGCGACGAGCCGATGACGCGCCGCTCGGCCGACGACGAGCCGTTCTCGGCACTGGCCTTCAAGATCATGACCGATCCGTTCGTCGGCTCGCTCACTTTCATCCGTGTCTATTCGGGCGTGCTTTCGACCGGCAGCCAGCTTCTCAACACGGTAAAGAGCCAGCGCGAGCGCGTCGGCCGCATGCTCGAAATGCACGCCAACGATCGCCAAGACCGCAAGATCGCGGTCGCCGGCGACATCGTGGCGCTGGCCGGCCTGAAAAACACGACCACCGGCGATACGCTGTGCGATCCGCAGCACCCGATTATTCTGGAACGCATGGAGTTCCCCGATCCGGTCATCGAGATCGCGGTCGAGCCGAAGACCAAGAGCGACCAGGAGAAGATGGGTCAGGCGCTGTCGCGTCTCGCGCAGGAAGACCCGTCGTTCCGCGTGGCGTCGGATGCCGAGAGCGGCCAGACCATCATCAAGGGCATGGGCGAGCTGCACCTCGAGATCATCGTCGACCGCATGCGCCGCGAGTTCAAGGTCGAGGCCAATGTCGGCGCGCCGCAGGTGGCCTACCGCGAGACCATCACGCGGACGATCGAGCACGACTACACCCACAAGAAGCAAACCGGCGGCGCCGGCCAGTTCGCCCGCATCAAGGTGCGCTTCGAGCCGCTGCCGCCGGGTGGTGGTTATGTGTTCGAGAACGAGGTGGTCGGCGGATCGGTGCCGCGCGAGTTCGTGCCGGGCGTGCAGAAGGGCCTCGCCGAGGCGCGCGAGTCGGGTGCCATTGCGGGCTTTCCGCTGATCGACTTCAAGGCCTCGCTGATCGACGGTGCCTCGCACGACGTCGACTCCTCGGTCATGGCATTCGAAATCGCTGCCCGCGCCTGCCTGCGCGAAGCCATTCCGAGGGCTGAGCCGCGGCTGCTCGAACCGATCATGAAGGTCGAGGTCGTGACGCCCGATGATTACATGGGCGACATTATCGGCGACCTGAACAGCCGGCGTGGCCAGATCGGCCACATGGACACGCGCGGCAACGCGCGCGTCATCGAGGCGATGGTGCCACTCGCCAACATGTTCGGTTACGTCAATACCCTGCGCTCGATGAGCCAGGGCCGTGCGACCTACACGATGCACTTCGACCATTACGCGCAGGTACCGCGCGCCGTAGCCGACGAAGTCGTGGCCAAGCTGGCCTAGCCACCGAAAGACCCGCTTGTCCGGGCGCCCCGCCGCCCTCTGGATCGATCGACGGAGCACGCAAGATGTCCAAGGAGAAGTTCGAGCGCACGAAGCCGCACTGCAACGTGGGTACGATCGGGCACGTTGACCACGGTAAGACGACGCTGACTGCGGCGATCACGAAGGTGCTTGCGGAGACGGGCGGAGCGACGTTTACGGCGTACGACCAGATCGACAAGGCGCCTGAGGAGAAGGCGCGCGGCATCACGATCAACACGGCGCATGTGGAGTACCAGACGGCGAACCGCCACTACGCGCATGTCGATTGCCCGGGTCATGCCGACTACGTGAAGAACATGATCACGGGCGCGGCGCAGATGGACGGAGCGATTCTGGTGGTGTCGGCGGCGGACGGCCCGATGCCGCAGACGCGCGAGCACATTCTGCTGGCGCGTCAGGTGGGTGTGCCGGCGATCGTGGTGTTTATGAACAAGGTCGACCAGGTGGACGACCCGGAGTTGCTGGAGCTTGTGGAGCTTGAGGTGCGTGAGCTTCTGACGAGCTACAACTTCCCGGGCGACGACATTCCGATCGTGAAGGGCTCGGCGCTGGCGGCGCTGGAGGGACGTGACGCGGAGATTGGCGGCAAGCAGATCCTGGAGCTGATGGCGGCGGTGGACAGCTACATTCCGCAGCCCGAGCGTCCAAAGGACCAGGCGTTCCTGATGCCGATCGAGGATGTGTTCTCGATTTCGGGCCGCGGCACGGTGGTGACGGGTCGCATCGAGCGGGGCATCGTGAAGGTGGGCGACGAGGTCGAGATCGTCGGCCTGCGCGACACGACGAAGACGACCTGCACGGGCGTGGAGATGTTCCGCAAGCTGCTCGATCAGGGCGAGGCGGGGGACAATGTGGGCGTGCTGCTGCGCGGCACGAAGCGCGAGGAAGTGGAGCGCGGTCAGGTGCTGGCGAAGCCGGGGACGATCACGCCGCACACGAAGTTCGACTGCGAGGCGTACGTGCTGACGAAGGAGGAGGGCGGTCGCCACACGCCGTTCTTCGGTAACTATCGTCCGCAGTTCTACTTCCGGACGACGGACGTGACGGGGACGGTGGAGCTGCCGGAGGGCACGGAGATGGTGATGCCGGGCGACAACATCCGCATGCGGGTGGCGCTGATCGCGCCGATCGCCATGGACGAGGGCCTGCGCTTCGCCATCCGCGAGGGCGGACGGACCGTCGGCGCCGGCGTCGTCACCGCCATCGTCGAGTAGGGAAACGGGGTTCAGGGCCGGCCGCGTGCTGCCGGCGCCGCAGGAGTGTAGCTCAACTGGTAGAGCACCGGTCTCCAAAACCGGGGGCTGGGGGTTCGAGCCCCTCCACTCCTGCCATAGTTAGAGGGCGTTCGCCGTGGCTTCGCGGCCCGGCGACAGCGGACTGTGAGACGATGGCCAAGCCAAGCCCAGGCGAATTCGTGCGACAGGTGCGTCAGGAGACCGCCAAGGTCACCTGGCCGTCGCGCAAGGAGACGCTGCAGGCGACGACGATGGTGTTCATCATGGTCGTGGTGGCGGCGCTGTTCTTCTTCGTGGTCGACATCGCGATCGCGGAGATCGTCCGTCTCGTGCTGACGGTCGGGAGCTGAGGCGATGGCGGCGCATTGGTACGTAATCCACGCCTATTCCGGCTTCGAGAAGAAGGTCGCGCAGTCGATTCGCGAGCAGGCCGACCTCAAGGGCATCGGCGAGGAAGTCGAGGACGTGCTGGTGCCGACCGAGGAGGTCGTCGAGTTGCGGCGCGGCGCCAAGATCAGCGCCGAGCGAAAGTTTTTCCCGGGCTATGTCCTGGTGAAGATGGAATTGAACGAGGATACGTACCATCTCATCAAGAACACCCCGAAAGTGACGGGCTTTCTCGGCACGGGCAACAAGCCCTCGCCGATCACGGAAGCCGAGGCGCAGCGCATCCTCCACCAGGTCAAGGAGGGGGTCGAGCGGCCGAAGCCGTCGGTCACCTTCGAGATCGGCGAGGAGGTTCGCGTCACGGACGGGCCGTTCCAGTCGTTCAACGGCACGGTCGAGGACGTCGACGAGGAACGCGCGCGGGTCAAGGTGTCGGTGTCGATCTTCGGCCGGGCAACGCCGGTCGAACTCGAGTATTCGCAGGTCGAGAAGGTCTAGGGGCCGGGACGAAGAGCAATGGCGAAGAAAATCAACGGCTACGTCAAGTTGCAGATCCCGGCGGGCAAGGCCAACCCCTCGCCTCCGGTCGGTCCGGCCCTCGGTCAGGCCGGCGTCAACATCATGGAGTTCTGCAAGGCGTTCAACGCGTCGACGCAGAACCTCGAGGAAGGCATGCCGGTGCCGGTGGTGATCACGGTCTACTCGGACCGTTCCTTCGCCTTCGTCACCAAGACGCCGCCGACCTCGTTCCTGCTGCGCAAGGCGGCCCAGCTGCCGAAAGGCTCGGCGACACCGGGCCGCGGCACGGTCGGGCGCGTGACGCGCGAGCAGTGCCGTGAAATCGCCGGCATCAAGATGCAGGATCTCAATGCCAACGACCTCGACGCGGCGACGGAGATGATTACCGGCTCCGCCCGCTCGATGGGCCTGGAAGTGGTGGGCTAGACCATGCCGAAGCCAAGCAAGCGCATGCAGCAGGCCCTCACGGTCGCCGACCGCGAGGAACGCTATCCGATCGACGAGGCGATCCGCCGTCTCAAGTCGGCCAGGCGCACGAAGTTCGACGAGACCGTCGAGCTGGCCATCAACCTCAACGTCGATCCGCGCCAGGCCGACCAGAACATCCGCGGCGTCGTCGCCCTGCCCAATGGCACGGGCAAGTCGATGCGCGTCGCCGTGTTCGCCAAGGACTCCAAGGCCGAGGAGGCCCGCAAGGCGGGCGCCGACCTGGTCGGCGCCGAGGACCTGGCGGAGAAGATCCAGGCCGGCGAGATCAACTTCGACCGCGTCATCGCCACGCCCGACATGATGGCCGTCGTCGGCCGGCTCGGCCGCGTGCTCGGCCCGCGCGGCCTGATGCCGAATCCCAAGCTCGGCACGGTCACGCCCGACATCACTGGCGCCGTCACGGCGGCGAAGGCCGGTCAGGTACAGTTCCGCGTCGAGAAGCAGGGCATCGTCCATGCCGGCGTCGGCAAGACCAGCTTCTCCGAACAGGCGCTGAAGGCCAACATCGATGCCTTCCTCGATGCCATCCTCAAGGCCAGGCCGCAGGGCATCAAGGGCAGCTACGTCAAGAAGGCGACACTGTCGTCGACGATGGGCCCCGGCGTGAAGATCGACGTGACCGGCCTCGGCGGGGCCGGTCAGCCGGCCGCCAGCTAGGCGGTCGCAACAGAGTTCCGCCGTCGGGACCCGCGAGGGCCCCGGCGGCGGTTACCGGGTCGCCGGAGACGGTTCCGCCAGGTGCGGTGCCGCCGCTGCCGACCCGACCCTGTCCGAGACTGCGGGCGCCCGCGGGGGCTTGCTCCCGAGGGCTTAATCGCACCGCCCGGTGCGGCCTGTACGAGACAGGAGACGCAAATCGCCGCCGGCGCCGCGAGGCACCGGAGGCCGAGGAACGCTCCTGGGACAGGAACCGGTTGGCACGGCCGACGGGTTCCCGGTTCACCGGGGCTCGCGGCGGTGCCGGAGCACCAACCGGCGCAGTGACCCAGAGGGTCCTGCGCCGCCTAGCGGAGACGGCACACAGTGGACCGTACACGCAAAGGTGAAGTGGTCGCCGAGCTCAAGGCGGTGTTCAGTTCGACCGAGATCGTCGTCGTGGCGACTCAGTCGGGTCTGACCGTCGCCGAGAGCACAAGTCTGCGTCGTCAGGCGCGGGCTGCCGGCGCCGGCTACAAGGTGACTAAGAACCGGCTCGCCCGTCTCGCCCTTGAAGGGACCCGTTTTGCCAGGATGGCGGACATGTTCAAGGGTCCGACCGCGATCGCCTACTCCACCGACCCGGTGGCAGCGGCGAAGATCGCGGTCGCGTTTGCCAAGACCAACCCGAAGCTCGTCGTCATCGGCGGTGGCATGGCCGATAACCTGCTCGCACCCGCGCAGGTCGAGGCGCTGACCACGCTGCCGTCGCTCGACGAACTGCGTGCGCGGCTCGTGGGTATGATCCAGACACCGGCGACGCGAATCGCCGGGGTACTGGCCGCTCCCGCCGGCCAGCTCGCGCGGGTTACCAGGGCATTCGCCGACAAGGACGCGGCTGCGGCGTAGCCGCGAGCCAACTACGCAACCGAGAATCCCGGGAGTACATCGAAAATGGCTGATCTGCAGAAACTGGTCGACGATCTGAGCGCCCTGACGGTGCTCGAGGCCGCCGAACTGTCGAAGATGCTCGAGGAGAAGTGGGGCGTCAGCGCCGCCGCGCCGGTGGCCGTCGCCGCCGCCGCCCCGGCCGCCGCCGCC
>Ga0194132_10013236_pt1 | contig 10061 bp, 6 predicted proteins | sample TA2KigOf80mmetaG_FD_148612 | JGI IMG/M metagenome (GOLD analysis project Ga0194132, IMG submission 148612) | Freshwater microbial communities from Lake Tanganyika, Tanzania - TA2015054 Kigoma Offshore 80m | ecosystem: Environmental > Aquatic > Freshwater > Lake | place: Tanzania: Lake Tanganyika... | reverse complement strand
AGGGCTGGGGCGATTTCGCTTTCTGGCTTCGTTTCTCCTCAGTCGCAGAGCCCTGGCTATGCTCCTTCGTCGTGCCTCGCCAGAAAGCGAAATCGCCTCCAGCAAAACCGGAATTTATTTTTGCACAGACCCTTAGGCTGCTTCAACGTTCGACTCCGGAAAGGGCGCGGAAGCAGCCTGAAGGCTGCGGTCCGGATGGTTTTCGGTTCATGGCCGCGCAGCGCAGGCGGTCTTCAGTCGATGCGGCGGCGCAGCAGCGCTGCCCTACCATCGACGGGTTCATGGGCCGAGTGCAGGTCCGAATGGAACAGGACATTTTCCAGGATGGCTTTGGCTCGGCAGGCCTCGCCCCACCGTCGTTGGCTGAGGATCGCGGGTGGATTGGAATTTCCTTTGGACGCAGCGCGCGAACCGGGGGTCCTTGCGGTCCCAATGCAATTCCTCTCTCTCCGTTTGCTCTGTTGGCGCCTGTGAAAAAGGCCTGAAGTCTAGTTCTACTCTCTGGTTCCTCTTTCTGGCGGCAAATGCCGTCTTCGCCAGATCACGTAGATGACCGGGTAGACTAGCAGCTCGAGGATCGCGGACGTCACGACGCCGCCGATCATGGGGGCAGCGATGCGCTTCATCACGTCGGCGCCGGCCTGAGTCGCGGGCGACCACATAATGGGCAGCAGTCCGAACAGGATCGCGCACACGGTCATGATTTTGGGGCGAATGCGCTGCACGGCGCCTTCGCGCACGGCGGCGTAGAGGTCAGCGAGCGAGTTGAGGCGGCCGGCGGCTTTGAACTTGTCCCAGGCGTGGTCCAGATACAGCAGCATGACCACGCCCGTTTCCGCATCCAATCCCGCCAGAGCGATTAAGCCCACCCACACGCCGACGCTGATGTTGTAGTCGAGCAGATACAAAAGCCAGAACGCGCCCACCAGCGAGAACGGCACCGCCAGCAACACGATGAACGTGCGCATGACCGAGCGGGTGTTCAGGTAGATCAACACGAAAATGATGAGCAACGTGAACGGCACCACGATGAGCAAGCGTTGCTCCGCGCTCTTCAAATACTCGAACTGTCCGGCCCATTGCATGTAGTAGCCGGGCGGGAATTGCACACGCTCGCGAATCCGCTCCGAAGCGCCGCGCACGTAACCCTCGATGTCGTCCGTGGTGATATCGACGAACACGAAACCGACCAGTTGCCCGTTTTCGTTCCGGATCGACGGCGGGCCGGTCTTGTAACTGATGTCCGCGAGCGCGGAAATGGGAATTTGCGGCCCGCCGTCGCCGGGACTTGTGTCGGGGTTTCGGGGTGACGGGGTAACTGGGTTGCTGGCCATCCCCGATACTCCGACACCCCCCATCCCCGACACATTTCCCCCCGGCGCAGCGACGAGGACACGCTTCAACGCATCGAGGTCCTCACGGAAATCGCGCGCGTAGCGCACGCTGATCGGATACCGCTCCCGGCCTTCGACGGTCATGGCGATGGTTTTTCCGCCAATGGCCGTCTCGATGATGTCATTGACGTCGCCGACCGTGAGGCCGTAGCGCGCCGCCGCCTGGCGATTGACGGTGAAGTCCAGGAAATAGCCGCCGGTCGTCCGTTCGGCGAAGGCGCTGCGCGTCTCTGGAAAATCCGACAACGCCTTTTCAATTTGCACTCCGACATCTTGAATCACGCCCAGGTCCGCGCCGAAAACTTTGATGCCCAGGATCGATCGAAAGCCCGTCGTGAGCATTTCGGTTCGTGTCTGAATGGGCATCCAGAAAATGTTTGCCATGCCCGGGGTTTTGATTTTGGCGTCCATCTCGGCGATGATCTTTTCCCAGGTCACGCCGGGCCGCCATTGGTCGGCCGGTTTGAGTGTGACCACGGTTTCGACCATCGAGAGAGGCGCGGGATCGGTCGGTGTTTCGGCCTGGCCGGCTTTACCGAACACGGTATCGACTTCGGGAATTTGGCGAAGCAAGCGGTCCTGAATCTGCAAAACTCGCATGGCTTCGTTGATCGAAATGCCGGGAACGGCCGTGGGCATGTAAAGAATGCTGCCTTCGTTGAGCGGCGGCATGAATTCCTTCCCGAACTTGTAAAAGGGAATCGGGTTGCCGAAGAAAATGTTCACGATCGGAACGATCGAGCCAACCAACACCAGGGGCACGGCCAGCAAGAGAACCAGCCAGCGTGCTTTGAGCGCAAGATTCACGAACGGCTGGTAAATCCAGATCAACAACCGGTTCACCGGATTCTTGATCTCCGGCGTGATCTTTCCGCGGATCAAGAGCACCATCAGCACCGGCACGAGCGTGACGCCCAGCATCGACGCGAAAAACATCGAGAACGTCTTGGTGAACGCCAGCGGCCGGAACAGGCGGCCTTCTTGCGCCATCAGCGAGAACACCGGTATGAAACTGACTGTGATCACGAGCAAGGAGAAGAAGAGCGGCCGGCCGACGCTTTTGGCGGCGGCGATGATGATTTCGGTGCGTTCGCGGTTGGTGAGAGTAGGTGTCGGGGTATCGGGGTGCCGGGGTGTCGGGGAATGGCCAGTTGTGGAGTTCTCCGATACTCCGATACTCCGATACTCCGATACAGCTTCTCTCCGCTTCCTCTCCTGCGCCTCCTCCAGGAACTTGTGCGCGTTCTCCACCATGATGATCGCGGCATCGACCATGGCGCCGATGGCGATGGCGATGCCTCCCAGCGACATGATGTTCGAGGTGAGGTCCAGCCCGTGCATCGGAATGAACGAGAGGATAATCGCAATCGGCAGCGTGAGGATGGCGACCAACGCTGAACGCACGTGCCAGAGGAACACCAGGCAAACCAGCGCGACGACGATGCTTTCCTCAATCAACTTCTCGCGCAGCGTCGCGATAGACCTACGGATCAGATCGCTCCGGTCGTAAGTCGTGACAATCTCCACCCCTTCAGGCAACGAAGGTTTAAGCTCCTCCAACTTGCGCTTGATGGCGTCGATGACCCGGAGCGCGTTCTCCCCGTAACGCATGACGACGATGCCGCCGACCACTTCGCCTTCGCCGTTGAGTTCAGCGACGCCGCGGCGAAGGTCCGGTCCGAGATGTACGCTGCCGACGTTCTTGATATAAACGGGCGTGCCGTCCACGACCTTAAGCGGGATGCTTTCGAGGTCTTCGATCTTTTTGATGTAGCCGCGGCCCCGGACGTAATACTCGGTCGAGCCGACTTCAAAAATCTTTCCCCCGACGTCGCTGTTCGACATTCGGATTTTGGCGACCACCTCGCTGAGAGGGATTCCGTACGCGGCAAGCTTGTTGGGATCGAGATCGACCTGGTATTGCTTAACGAAGCCCCCGACAGGGGCGACTTCGGCGACGCCTTTGACCGACTCCAGCGCGTAACGCAGGTGCCAGTCCTGGAACGAACGCAACTGCGCCAAGTCGCGGTTGCCGGATTTGTCCACGAGCGCGTATTCGAAGACCCAGCCGACGCCCGTCGCGTCGGGGCCGATCACCGGGTTGACCCCTTCGGGCAGCATGCCGCGCACCGCGCCCAGGTATTCGACGACGCGCGAGCGCGCCCAGTAAATATCGGTGCCGTCCTGAAAAATCACATAGACGAACGATTTGCCGAACATCGATTCGCCTCGGACGAATTTCACTTTGGGCGCGGCGATGAAGCGCGTCGAAATTGGATACGTGATCTGATCTTCGACGAGATCCGGCGAACGCCCCTCCCAGTCGGTATAAACGATCACCTGCACGTCGCTCAGATCCGGGATGGCGTCGAGCGGCGTTTGCCTCAACGCCCAGATGCCCCCGGCGATGCCCAGGATGGTGAGGATGACGATCAGAAACCCATTGCGCGCGCTCGCGCCGATGAGACGCTCGATGAGGGGTGAGTCGTCGGAGCGTGGAGCGTGTTCGGCGTGGAGAGCGATTGGAGTCTCGCTGTTCATGGGCGCGTTGTTTGGATCAGGAGCGTTTCGAGGGTCTGGAGCGTAGAGCGTGGAGCGTGGAGCGAGCGGTCGCGGAGGGAACCTCCGAGGCGCCCTCGCGGTCCGGTTTCCCCGTGCCGAGGATTTTCGATTCCGTCGGCTCGACAAAATACTCGGCAGGTAACTCTCTTAATTCACAGCCAGTTCCGCACCAAGATGGCGCGTCATCGATCATTTTCCTGAGTTGCCGGCAGATGTGGTCGTAATCGTCACGCAATTTGGCGTGCTTTTCGGAGGGCAGGTAGTTGCAGCGAAATGCAAAGTCCAGATGGACTTCGGTTTCAGCGGCCTCGCCATCGCTATCCGTGAGTTTGCTGGCAAAAGCAGCCTCGTAACGGCGGTTTCGCCAGGCCTCCGCCAGGTTTGTGCAGACTGACCGAGAGGAGCGGCGAATCTGGTCCGTGAGTGAGAATTTTTCGATTTCCGGAAAGCGCTTACTCAATTCAAAAATCTCCGTCGCTGACTCGAAAGCAAGCCTGTAAACGCGAAGATCCTTGTAGTCTGCAACTCTCATCATCTCCTCCTTTATTGGTCGGATTTTGCGAACAATGCCACACGTCCAGTTGCGTGTCCAGGTCGTCCGGGCGCTCCAAGAAGACGCGGCTTTCTACGCTCCCACGCTTTGACGCTCATGACGCTTTTCGTCGCTCACCACGACCTCAGCGCCCCTTGCACCTTCGCCTCGGCGTCGATCAGGAAGTTCGCGCTGGCCACGACGCGCTCGCCTTCTTTCAAACCCTCCTTCACGTGGTAAAGCTCGCCGAACTTTCGACCGAGTTCGACGAAACGCGGCTCTAATCGGCCTTCCCCTTTATCTACGAAAACAATGTTGTGCTTGCCTGTCGGCAGCACCGAGTGAAAGGGAATTGTCAGTCCCACGCCCAATTCCAGGGCCAACTCGACGTCCACATACATTTCGGGCCGCAACTTGAAGTCGGCGTTCTGAATGTCCAATCGGGCGCGCACCGTTCGTTTCGCTTCATTCATGAACGGGTCGACGAGCGCGAGCTTGCCCGCGAACTTTTCACCGGCGTGAGCCGAAGTCGTGATCGTGGCCGCCAGATTCGTTTTCAGAAGCGGCAATTCTTCCTGATAAAACTCGGCCCAAACCCAGACCACGGAGAGATCGGCCACATCGACCAGATGATCGCCGCTCATCACTTTGCGGCCTTGATCCACGCCGACGCTTTGCACAATCCCTCGAAACGGCGAATCCAGCGTCAACGTCTCGCTCGGCTTGCGGGTCCGTTCCAATTCCTCAAGCTGCTTTTCGGTGATGTTCCACAGGCGCAAACGTTGCCGGGCCGCGGCAATCAACCCTTCCATACTTTCGTGACCCGCGGAGACATTCGAGTCCTTTGCCTGGTCGCGCAACCGCAGCAGATCGGCGAGCTCGCGCTGGGAAGTGAAGAGGTCCGGGCTGTAAACCGTGACGAGCGGCTGATTTTTTTCGACTAACTCGCCCTTCGACGCGACGTAAAGCTTTTCAACGTAACCGTCCACGCGCGACACAAAATCCCAGTGCCGAAGTTTGTCGTAGGTGACGATCCCAACGGCCCGCACGGCCAATTGCAGCGGTTTGGTTTGAACCGGCGCATACGTGACGCCAATCAATTGCTGACGTTCGAGCGGCACCGTGAACTCGCCGGGTGTTGATGATTCAGGTGTTCCGTGCGCAGCCTGCTCCGCCAGCATTTTGGTGTGATCGTGCCCGCCCTGGGGCGGCGAGGCCCGCTTCTTGACGGGGGTCAAATCCATGGAGCAGATCGGGCATTTGTCCTTTGGGTTCTGCTTTTTGACCGAGGGATGCATCGTGCAGGTGTAGTAATCCACGTCGCCGCTCCCCGCCGCGGCTGCGTCCTTCTTCTTAACCGCCACCAAATCCATCGAGCAGATGGGGCACTTGGCTTTTGGGTCATGGGTTTTGACGGATGGGTGCATGGTGCACGTGTAGTAATCTATGTCGGCCGGCTTGCTTCCGGCGTTTTGCTTCGCACAGCCCACTGTAAGAAAAACGGCGCCGATCACGGTGAGCACAAGTGCCATAAACGAGTAACGTTTTCCGATGGAACGCCTCCCCTCACCCCTTCCCTCTCCCCCGCTGGGGGAGAGGGAAGGGGTGAGAGGGATTCCGAACGATGCGCGGGGCGTGAACAGGTCGGGTTGGAACAGGAGGCATTCTCGGACAGGACGTGTATCGGAGTGCCGGGGTGTTGGCGTGTCGGAGTGCTGGAGTGCTGGAGCGCGGGAGTGGAGTGGGGTGATTCGGCCAGTGGGCCGGCGCGCGAATGATTCGCGAACCAACCGGCACGCCCACACTCCGACACTCTGACACTCCGACGCCCCGATACGGAAAACACGTTCGATAGAGTTCATTGGACTCCTTTCTCATGGTGCGGCCCCGAACCCGGCGCGCGCTTCGGATCCGTGCCGACCACGGTTTCCAGCTCCGCCAGCGCGACGAGGTATTCGGTGAGGTGATGCCAATACATGGATTCGGTCTCCTGCAAGCTTCGTTGCGCTTCGATCAGATTCAGGAAACCGGTCTTGTCGGTCTGGTAACTCAACCGCGTGGCGTTGACGTTCTGTCGAGCCAGCGGAACGATCTTGGTGCGGAAAAGCTCCGTGTGATGGTGAAACGTTTCGATTCGCCGCAAATGATCGCGCACGCGGCCGAGCGTTTCCTGTTGCTTCGCCTCCAACTCCTGGCGCGCGCTCTCCAGGCCCATTTTGGCTTCTTCGATCGCCGCTTTGTACTTCTTGCGATTCAACCACGGAACACTGAAAAAGATGCCGGTGTCGTATTCGCGGAAATCCGCGCCGGACCCATTGAATTGCCGGGCTTCCACGCGCAGTTCGGGATCGGGAACCCATTCGCGCCGGGCCAGGTCGTAACGCGCCTGCGCGGCGGCGAGTTTTTGCTGAGCGATGCGCACGTCCGGCACATGGGACAGGGCCAGCGCCGGCACATGCCGGGCATCCAGGACATGCGCGGCAAAGGCCGGCGGAGCGGGCCGCCCCACCGCTTCGCTGACCTGACGATTCATCAGGACATTGAGCCGGGATTCGGCGTCGGAAATCTCGCGCTCGATATCAAAGCGAGCTTCCTCTTGTTTGGCCAAATCCGTTTCTGCCAGCAACACGTCGCCCTGGGTTTGGGCACCGACCGCGTATTTCGCGCGAGTAATTTCGACGAACTGCTGAAGCAACTGGACATTCTTCCGGTTCAGATCGAGTTGTTCGTAAGCATTGGCCAAACGGTAGAAAGCCGTGCGCACCTGAGCCGCCAGGCTGAGTTCCACCCGCCGCAGTTCCTCGAACGTCGCTGCCGCTTCGGCAGCGGCGGCTTGAGCGCGTTTCCGGTTCTTGCCGGACAAAGGAATCGCTTGCGAGACCATCCATTCCGCGTCCGACACCGTGTTGAACCGGGTCGTGCCGGATCGCTCCACGTCCACGCCGACCTTCAAGTCATCCCACGCGCGAGCTTGGGGCACGCGTTGCTTCATGGCTTCCCAGTCGGCCCGCGCGGCTTTGAGGGAGGGGTTGTTGCTCAACACTTCGGAAACGATTTGCGGGAGGGAAAGGGCGTTGGCGGGGCCCGCTGAGGTGTCGCTCGCCTGAGCAACATTGACTCGTGCGAAGATTACGAGAAGGAGCGTGAAACGAGCCGCCAGGTTTTGAAGCGCACCAGTCCTTCCGCCTTCGCAGCACGCCATAGCGCCGCTTCGGCGCGACGGCGGCTGGGGCTTTTGATCCGCCGGGCAGGTCCAAAAGCGGACAACCTGCGCCGACGCCAGCACAAAGCTGAGAAGCGCGGCGCAGATGGCCCTCGCGGCTGGAGCAACGCGCGTGCAGCTCAAAGTCGAAATTTCAAATTCGAAATTTGAAATCACTTCTTGGCCTTGCTCAACTTCGCTGTGAACTTGGCGGCGTTCTTGTCGAAGTCCTTCTTGCAGTCCTTGCAGCAGAGCTTGATCTCCTGTCCATCATGGATGAACACGAACGGTTCGCCCATGCTGTCCAGTTTTTCGTCAGAGACGACGCAGAGCTGCAACGGATAAGGCTTCACCTTCTTTGCCGCCTCGTCGATCTTGGCGACAAACTTGGCCGTGTTCTTGTCGAAGTCTTTCCGGCAATCTTTGCAGCAGAGTTTCACTTCGCGGCCCTCGTGCACGAAGACAAAAGGTTCGCCCATGCTGTCCAGCTTCTCGTTGGAAACGACACAAAGGTTGAGAGGGTAAGGTTTCGCCTTTTTTTCGGCCTTCTTGTCCGCAGCCAGGAGGCCCGCAGAACTGCCCAGGAGCGCCGTCAGAAGTACAGTGAGAGGGAATGATTTGATTCGTTTCATAATTAGTTATCGACCTGTTAGATGTCCGAACGTTATACGCGTATTCCCTCAAAATCACTCGAATTATTTTTGAGCATCGCGGATTCACGACAATTCGTGAAATTCGTGGCTTCCCATGGAACCGTTCCTCCGGACCGTGGCCTTTAGGCCGCTTCAACGCTGGACTCCGGCGAGTGCGCGGAAGCAGCCTAAAGGCTGCGGTCCGTGCAGTTTTCGGTTCATGGGCTATGTGCACGGCTTCTTGGCCGTGGCAACTTCCCATGAACCAGTCGGTAGGGCGAGCCTGTCCCCAGCGAGCCGAGTCGGACGTGTTCCAAGCGCGTCGAGCGGCTCGCCGGGACGGACTCGCCCTACCTGGTTCATGGGGCGAGAGCAGGCTCCCGATAGTGGTCATCCGTTCAGCCAAAGATCAACTGGCCTGGAAGCTTTGGCGTGGAAAGGCAGCGGGACTTTTTGGCCGGTCCGCGCCGAGCGATACGCGGCATACATGATTTCAAGCACCGCGCGCCCGTCTTCGCCGGTCACAAGCGGTGGCTTGTCTTCGCGGACGCATTCGATGAAGTGTTTCAGTTCCTGGGGATAACCTTGATTGAACGCCTCCTCAAAAATCGTAAACGACCAGCCCTTCGTCGAGCCCGCCTTTTCCATCGCATAACCGTAGCCTTTTTCGCTGTAAGTGAGCGCGGAGTTGCCGACAAAAAGATCCGCATAAATCACGCCGCCGGTTCCATAGACCTCCACGCGATCGTCCATGCCGCCGTGTTTGGCCCAACTGTTCTCCGCGATGCCAATGGCGCCGCCTTCAAATTCCACCGTGCACACCGAGTTTTCTTCGGCGCGCGTCCGGCCTTTGTGGATCAAGCCGTTTTGCATGTGGGCGTAAACCGAGACCGCTTTGGGGCGCCCGCCTAGCATCCACCGAAACCAGGCGATGCCATGGCAGCCCATGTCCATGAGCGCGCCGCCGCCGGATTGGTTGATGTCGTAAAACCAATCGCTGTGCGGGCCGGAATGTTTCTCGCATTGGCGCATCTGGAAAATCGTCCCCACGGCGCCCTCATTGACGAGCTTGCGCACGCGCTCGTATTTCGGCGCGAAGCAGAGTTCCTCCGCGTACATTAGTTTTCGATTGGCGCTCTTGCATGCCGCGATCATTTCGTCGGCTTCCTCCAGCGTCACGGCGAACGGTTTCTCGATGATGATGTGCTTGCCGGCTTTAACGGCGCTCAGGACCGCGCGGTGATGCAGAAAGTTGGGCACGCAAATATCCACCACTTCGCAGCCGGACTCGGCGATCGCTTTGTCCAGGTCGTTAAAGGCACGCGGAATTTTGTGTTTGCGGGCGAACGCCTCGGCTTTTTGGGCATCGCGCGTATAAACTGCGACCACTTCTGCGTCCGGCACGAAACGGTGGTACGATTCCATGTGGATGTCTGCGATGAACCCGGCGCCGAGGAGAGCCACTTTTGTCTTCGCCATGCGCGGGATAGTAGGACAGGCATCCTGCCTGTCAAACGATCAGGCGATGACGGCGACAAGATCGAATCTACAGTTCAACCCACGAAACACACTAAGGGTCTGTGCAAAAATAAATTCCGGTTTTGCTGGAGGCGATTTCGCTTTCTGGCGAGGCACGACGAAGGAGCATAGCCAGGGCTCTGCGACTGAGGAGAAACGAAGCCAGAAAGCGAAATCGCCCCAGCCCTCCGGGGCGGGGCGGCGCCTGGCCGGCTGCGGCG
>Ga0194132_10013234_pt1 | contig 10063 bp, 5 predicted proteins | sample TA2KigOf80mmetaG_FD_148612 | JGI IMG/M metagenome (GOLD analysis project Ga0194132, IMG submission 148612) | Freshwater microbial communities from Lake Tanganyika, Tanzania - TA2015054 Kigoma Offshore 80m | ecosystem: Environmental > Aquatic > Freshwater > Lake | place: Tanzania: Lake Tanganyika... | reverse complement strand
GGGGGAGGGTGACCGCCGCAGCGGGCGGGTGAGGGCAGGGGCAGGAGACCTTGCACAACCACCCTCACCTCAGGCAGAGCGGCAACTGTTCCCATCCTCCTCTCCCCTTGCGGTCCGCCGCGCGACTCTCGACACTTATGCCGGAGTGAGAGGTCGTCCCGACTGCGTCGGGACGGGTGAGGGTGTCTCCTCTCTCCTGGAGCCTGTCCTGTGCTTATCGAAGGATGGTGGCGGATTCACATCACGCCGAAGCCAAGCTGCCACCCTGTGCTGATTGGTTTACCCTTTAGAAATCGGGGCGCCAATTAGGTACTTTCCTCCCCCTTGGGGGGGGACCAAGGTGGGGGTGAGTTAACGGGGAATAGGTGCGCCGGCTGGAATCAGTCCCTCCGCGGCCAACTCGGCCCACAGCGCCCTCGGGATGCGCGCCTCCGCCATCCGGACGTTCTCCGCCGCCTCCGCGCCGTTGCGCGCCCCCGGCGCTGTCGCCGCCACCACAGGATGCCCAAGCCCGAACTGCAGCGCCGCCGCCTTCATCGGTACCCCGTGCGCATCGCACACCGCCTTGATGGCACGCGCCCGCTCCAACACCTCCGGCGGCGCGTCCTTGTACCAGTACTTCGCCTCTTTCGACAGGTCGTTCGACGCCAGGATGCCGCTGCTGTACGGCGCCGCCAGCGCCACGCTGATGCCCTTCTTCTCGCACAGCGGGAACAGCTCGTCCAGCGCCGTCGTGTCCAGCAGCGTGTACCGCCCCGCCACCATGAAAATGTCGAACTCCGCCTCCCTCGCGAACCGCGCCAGCGGCGCCGCGTGGTCCATCCCCATCCCGATGCAGTCCACCAGCCCCTGCCGGCGCAGGTCCGCCACTGCCGGGTACGCCTCCTCCACGATGCGCCGCGTGTTCGCGTCCGTGATGTCCCCATAGTGGATGTACGCGATCTCCACCCGTTCGAGCTGCAGCCGCTCGAGGCTCGAGTGGAACGTCCGCAGGATGCCCTCGCGCGTGTAGTCGTCGCGCACCTTGAACGGCGCCGTGCTCAGAAAGAACGCCTCCTTCTCCTTGCGCCGCGCCTGCTCCTCCGCCGCGATGGGGTCCAGCACGCGCCCCACCTTTGTGGACACCACGAACCGGTCGCGCCGCACGCCTGCCAGTGCCTCCCCCAGGTACAGCTCCGCCAGCCCATACCCGTACAGCGGCGCCGTGTCTATGTACGTCACCCCCAGCTTCAGCGCCGCCTCCACCGCCTCCGTCGCCTCCTCCTGCGACACCGGCGCGTACACCCCGCCGAACGTCGCCGTCCCCAGCCCCACCTCGCTCACCCGCACCCTCGTCTTTCCTACCCGTCGCGTATTCATTCGCCTCTTTTCCGCCTTAGATTCATTGAACGCCGCTAATCATAAACCAAAAGGCCACCCCTGCTCTCGCTCTAAAGTCTTCTTGAAGGGCACCGGCAACGCTCACAAGAACCGTTGCCCTTTTGGGGAAGAAGGTCTGCCTCCAACACTCTCCTCCCCCTTGAGAGCCTGTCCTTGAGCGCAGCGAAGGAGGGGAGAACCAAGAGCCTGCCCTGACACTGAGCTTCGAAGGAGAAGGAACCTTGGGGTTATGAGCCCAATCCTCGACTTGCCGGGACTCCACCCCGCACTGTTCCCCTCCTCAACGGCCAGCCCTCTATCACAAGCCGAACAAAAAGGCCCCCGCCCCGATGCCTATCGGAGCGGAGGCCTTTCCTTACCACGTCATGGTTGCGGGGGACAGACTCGAACTGTCGACCTTTGGGTTATGAGCCCAACGAGCTGCCGCTGCTCCACCCCGCGACGTGCGCACGCCGTCACCGGCAGCGCCTGCCTGTCACAACTGAATCCTGCTTTTCAGTACATCTCGTAAATGGGTCTAAATGTGGGTCAAGTCCTCGATCTATTAGTACCGCTCAGCTTAATCCCTCACGGGACTTACACCTGCGGCCTATCAACCGCGTAGTCTACGCGGGATCTTACCCCCGGCCGAAGCCGGGATGGGAGGTCTCATCTTGGGGTAGGTTTCGCGCTTAGATGCTTTCAGCGCTTATCCTGTACAGACTTGGCTACCCGGCTATGCTCCTGGCGGAACAACCGGTACACCAGCGGTCTGCCCTTCCTGGTCCTCTCGTACTAAGGAACGCTCCCCTCAAACCTCCTGCGCCCACGGCGGATAGAGACCGAACTGTCTCACGACGTTCTGAACCCAGCTCGCGTACCGCTTTCACCGGCGAACAGACGGACCCTTGGGACCTTCTTCAGCCCCAGGATGCGGCGAGCCGACATCGAGGTGCCAAACCTTGCCGTCGATATGAACTCTTGGGCAAGATCAGCCTGTTATCCCCGGAGTAGCTTTTATCCGATAAGCCACGGCCCTTCCACAAAGAACCGTAGGATCACTTTGCCCGACTTTCGTCCCTGCTCGGCTTGTAGGCCTCACAGTCAAGCTCCCTTATGCCAATGCGCTCTTAAGGTGATTTCCATCCACCTTGAGGGAACCTTTGGACGCCTCCGTTACAATTTAGGAGGCGACCGCCCCAGTCAAACTGCCCACCTGGCAGGGTCCTCCGACGTTATCGAAGTTAGGGCCAAGATCGAAGAAGAGCGGTATTTCAACGGCGGCTCCACCACGGCTAGCGCCGCAGCTTCAAAGCCTCCCGCCTATCCTACACATCCACAATCTCAGCCCACTGCCAAGATACAGTAAAGCTTCACGGGGTCTTTTTGTCCTGCCGCGGGAATCCAGCATCTTCACTGGCCTTGCAATTTCACCGAGCCCCTCGTTGAGACAATGCTCAAGTCGTGATGCCATTCGTGCGGGTCGGAACTTACCCGACAAGGGACTTCGCTACCTTAGGACCGTTATAGTTACGGCCGCCGTTCACTGGGGCTTCGGTTCAAAGCTTCGTCCACCTTGCGGCGGACTGACCTCTCCCCTTAACCTTCCAGCACTGGGCAGGCATCAGCCCGTATACGTCGCCTTTCGGCTTCGCACAGACCTGTGTTTTAGTTAAACAGTCGCTCGAGCCACTTTACTGTGACCCGCAAGGGCTGACCGGGCAAGCCGGCTTCACCCCGCGGGCACCCCTTCTCCCTAAGTTACAGGGCTATTTTGTCTAATTCCTTAACGAGGGTTCTCTCGTTCACCTTGGGACGAATACCCCAGCCTACCGGTGTCGGTTTACGGTACGGGCGCCAACGTGTCTCACAACGAGGCTTTTCTTGGCAGCCGAGGGTCAACGCAATCCCCCAGGGCCCGGAGGCCCTAAAGTTTTCACCCCTCTCAGCTCATAACGCCGAAGCGGATTTGCCTACCCCGGCATGGCCTACTGGAGCGAACGCACCATGTCCGATGGGTGCGCCACGCCTACCTTTCTGCGTCCCCTCTTTGTTGATAACGACCCGTCAGCGGTTCGGGAATCTTGACCCGATGTCCATCGCCTTCGCTTTTACGCTACGGCTTAGGCCCGACTAACCCTACGCCGATCATCGTTGCGTAGGAAACCTTAAGCTTCCGGTGTCCTGGATTCTCACCAGGATTAGCGCTACTCATGCCGCCATTCTCACTTCCCAGCGCTCCACCATGGCTTACGCCACAGCTTCACGGCCCTGGGAACGCTCCCCTACCTTCCAGCAACGAGACGTCGCTGGAACCGCGGCTTCGGTGGTGGACTTTAGCCCCGCTATATTTTAGGCGCGGGATCCCTCGACTAGTGAGCTATTACGCACTCTTTAAATGATGGCTGCTTCTAAGCCAACATCCTAGCTGTTTGAGAGACCCCACTTCCTTTCACACTTAGTCCACACTCCGGGACCTTAGCCTGCGATCTGGGCTGTTTCCCTTTCGAGAACGAAGCTTATCCCTCGCTCTCTCACTCCCATTGATCATCTTGGGGCATTAGTGGTTTAGTTGGGTTCGGTAAACTTACGTTCCCTAGCCCATCCAGAGCCCTACCTCCCCAAGACTACGTTGAGGCTGCACCTAAATGCATTTCGGGGAGAACCAGCTATCACCGAGTTCGATTGGCATATCACCTCTACCCACAGCTCATCCCATAACTTTGCACAGTTAAAAGGTTCGGCCCTCCGCCCAGTGTTACCTGGGCTTCAGCCTGGCCATGGGTAGCTCACCCGGTTTCGGGTCTAATCTAAACAACACTCCAGGTATAAGGAGACTTGTGGACGCCGCAACCCTCAGCCCGCCTCAGCCTGGTTGCCCAGACCTCAACGAACGTCAGACCGCGGCGGACACGCTGTCTCCACCCGGATGGCGCCCTATTCGGACTCGCTTTCGCTACGGCTCCGGGACTGATGTCCCTTAACCTAGCTGCCTAGATTAACTCGGCGGCTCATTCTTCAATAGGCACGCGGTCAGCCCGATTGCTCGGACCTCCCACTGCTTGTAAGTCCACGGTTTCAGATCTATTTCACTCCCCTCCCGGGGTGCTTTTCACCTTTCCCTCACGGTACTGGTTCACTATCGGTGGCCAAGGGTATTTAGCCTTGGAGAGTGGTCTCCCCGGCTTCCCACAAGGTTTCTCGTGCCCCGTGGTACTTAACGTATCGCCAGGAGCTCGCTTCCTTTCGCTTACAGGACTCTCACCTTCTTCGGTCGTCCTTTCCAGGCGCATTCGGCTAGGAAACGAGTTGGTAACTCCTTACCCAGTGCTGAGACCTGGGAGGCGGCGTTGCAACCCCCATCCGGCATAGGCTCTCAGGCCGTTAGGCCAGACAGGTTTAGGCTCTTCCCCGTTCGTTCGCCACTACTAGGGGAATCTCGGTTGATTTTTGTTCCTCGGAGTAGTTGGATGTTTCGGTTCCCCCACTTACCTTCCGCTTGCGCGGATATCCCGGCATGACCCGGGATGGGTTACCCCATTCGGGAATCCTCGGCTAAGCTCGCTAGACAGCTGACCGAGGCTTTTCGCAGTCTTGCCACGCCCTTCGTCGGCCCTTGGCCCCAAGGCATCCACCGTGGACCCTTAGTAACTTGACCCACATTTGGGCCCATTTACTTTTGGTCTTACTCTGACTTACTTCCCGCAGGATTCAGTTGTTAAGGTGCAAAAAAAGACGGCTGGGCAACCCCAGCCGTCCCTGGGAGTTACCGTACGGCGCTGTATGTTACACGTACCGCACCCGCATAGTAATCGCAAAGGACATTATATGAACCAGGGGGTAACGAGTCAAGGGGTTGTACCCTCACCCCTTTCAGGACGACCAGGTTGTCCTAGAGGCTCCTTCGGCAGGCTCATGACAAGCGCTCAGGGGGAGTCCAAGAAGGCCCCCCTGCACGAGATGAGGCTGTTTGTGCAAGGTCTCCCGCCCCTGCCCTCACCCGCCCGCTGCGGCGGTCACGCTCCCCCAGACACGGGGGAGGGGACAAAACACCCCTCACCCCTTGGCTCCGATTGCATCGGGGCCAAAGGCCTCTCCCCCTTCGACTTCGCTCAGGGCAGGCTCCAGGGGAGAGGAGGAAATCGAACCCTCACCCGTTGGCCCGACGCAGCCGGGACAGGCCTCTCTCCCGACATGAGTGTCGGAGTCGCTGCGGCGGACCTCAAGAGGCGAGGGGTCATATCACCCCCACCTTTCATTCCTCCCCTCCTTCGCTGCGCTTAAGAACAGGCTCTCAAGGGGGAGGAAGGTAGGAGACCAGGGCGCAGGGCCGGGCGCCCCTACGCCATAAACGGAGGGCCTGCTCGTTACCCTTTGAGGATGGCGGAGACGATGTCTTCGGCGAGGGAGCGGGTGCAGGCGGCGATGAGCCAGGGGACGCGTCCGGAGGACTCGCCTGGGACGAAGCGGTAGTCGGTGAGGGCGCCGTCGTCGCTGACGGAGTAGACGCCGAGGTTGGCGGCCCAGACGAAGCCGAGGCCGGGGTCTATCTCGGAGCGGGGCTCGTTGAACATGATGTAGGCGTGGGTGATGCCGCGGGCGAGCCAGGGGTAGCTGCACGCGCCGCCGTCGGTCCACACGCGAGCCTTGGGGTAGCGCTCGCGGAGGACGCGGAGGAGGCCGGCGGCGCGGTGGGTCCAGACGGCGATGTAGGCGGGGGCCATGAGGTAGGCGGAAACGACGGAGCGGTCGCTGAGGGCGGTGTGCTGCGCCGGGCGGACCTGCTGCTTCTCGCCGGTGAGGAGGGACTCGAGGGTGACGCCGTCCGCACCGGCAACGTAGAGTTCGCGGCGGCCGATGTCGGCGGCGCCGGCGAGGACAGGCGTGAGGGTGGCGGCGTCCCAGAAGGTGAGGACGCTCCACCACTCGCCGGGGATGCCACGCATGAAGTGGCCGGAGCCGTCGAAGGGGTCGCAGGTGACGAGGTAGCGGGGCACACCCTCACCCTTCGGCCCCGTAGCGGGGCCGAAGGCCTCTCCCCTCAAGGGAGAGGAGGACCCGGCGGAGCCGCCGATGCGGCGGAGGCTGTGTTCGGAGTGGAGATCTATGCGGGCGACGGAGGTCTTGAGCCACTTTTCGAGGAGGTCTTCGCAAAGGCGGTCAATGCCGATCTCGACGTCCTCGGACTCGGGGCGGCCTGCAACGAGTCCGAGGACGCGGCGGCCGGTGTCCTGGGTGCGGATGCGCCAGACGAGGTCCACGACCTCGCGGAGGTAGCCGTCGAGGGCTTGTTGGAGGGGGTTCAGGGAGCTTTTCACAGAACCTTCAATTCTCCGTTGAGCGGGAATCACCCCCCCACCCTTCGGCAAGCTCAGGGCAGGCTCTTATTCCTCCTCTCTTTCGCTGCGCTCAAGGACAGGCTCTCAAGGGGGAGGAGGGTGTAAGGGCAGTCCTCTGTGCATTAGAACACCACTTTGGGGGTAGTCCTCTATAGTCTATACCTTTGGGAGGAGTTCATCGGCGAGGCGGCGGACGCGGGCGAGGGTGTCGGCGGTGCTATCGGCGGAGACGGAGACGATGAGGTGGTCGAGGCCGGCGTCCTGGTAGCGGCGCAGGTCGCCCAGGATGTCCTCGGTCGAGCCGGTGAGGAACAGCCGCCCGCCACCGCCGGGGGCCTGCTTGCGCTCGCCCCAGTGGAGGTTGACCGTCAGCGCCACATCCAGCTTCGCGGTCCCGCGCTTGTACTCCTTGCAGTAGCCCTCAAGCTCCCTGCGCTTCGTGGCCAGCTCTTCTGGGGTCAGGAAGATGCCGTTCCAGCCGTCGCCGAGGCGGGCGGCGCGACGGAGGGCCGCCTCCGTCTTGCCGCCGACCCACACCGGCGGGTGGGGCTTCTGGATGGGCTTGGGGAAGAAGACCTTGCCGGAGACCTGGAAGTGCTTGCCCCTGTACCCAAGCACATCCTGCGTGCAGGCCGCCTTGAAGAGCTCGATGTGCTCGTCGGTGACGGAGCCGCGCGTCTCCATCCGCGCGAAGACGCCCTCGAACTCCTCGCGCATCCACCCGGCGCCGACGCCGAAGACGACGCGGCCGCCGGAGAGGGCGTCTATCGTGGTCACGCTCTTGGCGTTGAGGACGGGATTGCGGAAGGGCAACACGAGGACGGCGAAGCCGAGGCGGACGCGCTTGGTGACGCCGGCGAGGTAGCTGAGGACGGACACGGCTTCGAGGAGGTTCTGGGAGTCGGGCTTGGAGTGGTGGGGGCCGAACATGTGGGGGTAGCGCCGCATGATGTCGTGGGGATAGACGGTGCGGTCGGCGACCCAGACGGCGTGGTAGCCGGCGTCCTCGGCGGCGGTGGCGACGCGGGCGACATAGTCGGCCTGGGTGGATGGGGTGACGGCTGGACTTGCGCCGCTGGTGACGGCGATGCCGAACTTCATGTCAGTCTGCCTTTCTCAAAAGTGCTGCACCCCCTACCTCTTCGGCCCCGCAGCGGGGCCGAAGGTCCTCCCCCTCAAGGGGGGAGGAAAACAATGCACCCTCACCCTTTGGGCTGCGCTGCGCAGCCCAAAGGCCTCTCCCCCTTCGCTTCGCTCAAGGGCAGGCCCTGAGGGAGAGGAGGCTATCTGTACAAAGTCGCCTTCCCCTGCCCTTACCTCCATCCTAGCCTTCCCCTCTCAAAGGGGGAAGGTAGTGCTATGGGCGGTCTTGGAGGCAAGAATGCAGGCCCAATTCGCATCAGGCTTCCCTTGGGCCGTTGTAGCGCATGTCGGGTGGGAGCGCGGGCGTGAGGCCGAGGGCGTGGACGGTGCGCTGCGCGACGAACTGCACCACGTCATCAATGGTCTTGGGGCGGAGGTAGAAGGCGGGCTCGGGCGAGAGGATGGTGACGCCGAGGGTGGCGAGCTTGGCCATGTTGGAGAGGTGGAGGGCGTTGAGGGGGGTCTCGCGGGGGACGAGGACGAGGGGGCGGCGCTCCTTGAGGCAGACGTCGGCGGCGCGGCGGAGGAGGTTGTCGGCGAGGCCGTTGGCGATGGCGGCGACGGTGGTCATGCTGCAGGGGACGACGGCCATGCCGGCCGTGGGGTACGTGCCGCTGGCGATGGGCGCACGGAGGTCGCCGATGGCGTAGTAGGTGAAGCGGCCGGAGTCGTTCCAGCGCTCGAGGGCGGCCCCGAAGGACTCGTCCATCTCCTCCTGCCAGACCATCCGCGCGGCGGAGGAGGCGGTGCCGACGACCGGGACGCCCATGCCGAGGAGCGTGTCTATGGTGGCGCGGGCGAGGGCCGCGCCACTGGCGCCGCTGATGCCGACGACGACGGGGTGGTGGTTGTTAGTCACTGCGCCGCTCCTAGAGTTCCGACATGCTGGCGTTCCAAACCACGCTATGAGCCGGTCCTTCGTCGTCCTTCTGTCGAAGGACTCCTCAGGATGACAGGTGAGAGATGCTCTCGTACTCTTTGGAATGGTCTTGTCATCCAACGCACTTCCCTAGTAGGCCAGGACCGCGGCCAGGGTGGCGGCGAAGATGGCGGTGGAGACGTAGGCGTTGATGCGGAAGAAGGCGATGCCCATGCGCGAGAGGTCGTTGGGGGAGACGAGGGTGTGTTTGTAGGCGAGGGCGGCGACGGCGACGGCGAGGCCGATGTAGTAGGGCCATGCCAGGCCCATCCACAGGCCGAGGGCGAGCAGCGCGGCCGCCGCTAGCACGTCCATGGTGCGCGCCCACCAGAAGGCGCCGCGCACGCCGAACCGCTCCGCCACAGAGTGGAGACCCTCCTTGCGTTGGAACTCGAAGTCAGGGGTATGGTACAGGATGTCGAAGCTGCCCGCCCAGAGTGCGACGGCGAGGGAAAGGAGGACGGGCTCCCAGGAGAGGCTGCCGCGGACGCCGATCCAGGCCGCGGAGGGGGCGATGGCGAGCGCCCAGCCCAAGAGCAGGTTCGCGAGCCAGGTGAGGCGCTTGGTGTAGGGGTAGGCGACGAGGTACGCCGCCGCAACGGGCGCGAGGGCGAGGGCGAAGCCGTTCAGCTGGGACGCGGCGAACAGGAACACGCCGAGGGCGACGGCGGAGAGGGCGAGCATGTCCCAGGTCTTGAGCTTGCCCGCGGGGAGGTGGCGGGCCTTCGTACGGGGGTTCTTGGCGTCTATGTGACGGTCTATGATGCGGTTGGCGGCCATTCCGAGGGTGCGGGCGCCGACCATCGCGACGGTGGTCCAGGCGAAGGTGCTCCATGCGGGCCAGCCGTCGGCGGCGAGGACCATGCCGGTGTAGGCGAAGGGGAGGGCGAAGACGCTCTCCTGGAAGCGGATGGCGCCGAAAAAGAGGGGATGCTTGGCTAACAGGGCACCGCCGCCCTGCTCACCCCCATCCTGACGTTTCCCCCTCAAGGGGGAAGGGAGCTTTGGTGTGGCTTCCATATCCATAGAAGAGGATTCCACTTCGATTCGCGTCAAATGCTACAGGAGCGTTGCCCAGAAATCTCCCGGTGTGTTCCTGGGTATCGTACTCCCTACCTCTTTGGGCCGACTTGGCCGACCCAAAGGTTCCTTCGCTCCGCTCAAGGACAGGCTCTCCCCCCTCGAGGGGGACGAGGAAATCGCACCCTCACCCGTCTCGACGCAGTCGGGACGACCTCTCACTCCGGCATAAGTGTCGAGAGTCGCGCGGCGGACCGCAAGGGGAGAGGAGGATGGGAACAGT
>Ga0194132_10013233_pt1 | contig 10065 bp, 8 predicted proteins | sample TA2KigOf80mmetaG_FD_148612 | JGI IMG/M metagenome (GOLD analysis project Ga0194132, IMG submission 148612) | Freshwater microbial communities from Lake Tanganyika, Tanzania - TA2015054 Kigoma Offshore 80m | ecosystem: Environmental > Aquatic > Freshwater > Lake | place: Tanzania: Lake Tanganyika... | reverse complement strand
CATCCTTCAGAATATAGGACTGGCACGTGTGAAATGCGACTCAAGCCGGCGTGTCCGGCGCAAGCGGCTTATCCACAGGCTGTTCTACCTCGTCCGATGAAACGGCGCCGCCGCCGCCGGTCAGATCTCTGATTTCTCCACCGGCAAGGTGCGCGGCTTTACGGCGGATGGCAGGCCGTGTAGCAAGGCCCCATGTTTATGTCCTTTCCCGGCGCCTATCGCCCGCGGGCCTCCGCGTGCCCGGGATTGTTCCGCATCGTGCCGGCGCGCGACGGTGGCATTTGCCGGATCAAGATTCCTCTCGGCCGCCTGAGCGAAGCGCAATGCCGGGCCGTGGCTGACGCGGCAGCCCGGTTCGGCAGCGGCATCATCGAGATCACCAACCGGGCGAATCTGCAGATCCGTGGCATCGCCCCCGCGCAAACGGCGGCTGTGGCGGAGGCTCTGGTCGGCGCGGAGCTAGGACCGGACCGGCCGGACGGCGACGATATCCGCAACGTCATGGTGAGTCCGACCGCGGGCATCGATGCTGGGCAGGTCATCGACACGCGCATGCTGGCCGAGGCGCTGCTCGACCGCGTTCAGGGCGACGACTCCTGCCGGGCCTTGTCGCCGAAATTCAGCTTCCTGATCGACGGCGGCGAGGATGTTGCCGTCGTCGACCATCCCCATGACATCTGGGTCTCGAGCCTCGACAGCGACCGGCTGGCGATCGGCTTCGCCGGTTGCCCGCCGGTAGAAGCCGGTGATGGGCCACCGGCCGGCACGATACGCAAGGACGATCTCGGCGAGGTGATCGTTGCCGCAGCCGCCGTGTTTCATGAAATGGCCGATGGCCCGGCCATCACGCGCCTGCGTCACCTATTCGCTGCAGGCTCGTACGATGCGTTTCTTCGACGCTTAGAACTTGGTCCGGCGATCGTTGGCTGGCGTCGCCGCCCGGCGAAGTCTCGGCCGGTCGGCATCTTTCCGCAGCGTGATGGTCTGGCGTATGTCGGAGCCATACCGCCGCTGGGCCGGCTGACGCCGGAGATGCTGCTGGCTGCAGCAGAGACCGCCTCGCGCCATGGCGTCGACGAGCTCCGGTTGACGCCCTGGCAGGGCATGCTGCTGCCGTCAGTCCGGGAACCGGATGCGGCGATAGCGAGCCTCGAGCGTTTCGGCTTTGTCTGCGACCCGAATACATCGCTGGCCGGATTGATCGTTTGCGCCGGGTCCCCCGGCTGCGCCTCCGGTCTGGCGGATGTCAAGGCGGATGCGCTGGTGCTGGCGCCGATGCTGCCGCGCGGAAAGCGCACGGTCCATGTGAGCGGCTGCGCCAAGTCATGCGCCTCCCCGGCGGCGGCTGACAGTACCCTCGTCGCGGCCGGCTCGGGTCGGTATAACGTGTATGCGAAGAGCACGGATGCCGGTGCAGGTCGTTTCGGCCGCCTGCTTGCGCGCCAGGTGACGGTCGGCGAGGCAGGGAGAGTTCTCAAGGACATTCCATGATCGACTACATCCGCGACGGAGAGGAAATCTATCGCCGCTCCTTTGCGACTATCCGTGCCGAAGCCAACTTGAGCCGCGTGCCCGCTGACCTCGAAAAACTGGCAGTGCGCGTGGCGCATGCCAGCGGCATGGTCGACGTGGTCGACGATCTGGTCTTTTCGCGGGGTGCGGGCAGCGCCGGCCGTCATGCACTCGCAGCCGGTGCTCCCATTCTCTGCGATGCCCGGATGGTGGCCGAGGGGGTCACCCGCAGCCGCTTGCCGGCCGACAACGCCGTCATCTGTAAGCTCGGTGATCCGGCGGTACCGGTCATAGCCAAGCGCATCAGCAATACCCGTTCGGCGGCCGCGCTGGAGCTGTGGAAGCCGCTTCTGGCTGGTGCTGTGGTGGCCATTGGCAATGCGCCAACTGCACTCTTCCGGCTTCTGGAGATGCTTGACGAGGGAGCGCCGAAGCCGGCGCTGATCCTCGGGTTTCCCGTAGGCTTCATCGGCGCAGCTGAATCGAAAGCCGCACTGGCTGAGAACAGCCGCGGCGTGCCTTTCGTTGCCCTCAAAGGGCGGCGCGGTGGCAGTGCCATGACGGCCGCAGCGATAAACGCGCTGGCTTCGGAGAAGGAATAGGTGGCGGGCCGAGGACGCCTGTTTGGCCTGGGGGTCGGCCCCGGCGACCCCGAGCTGATCACAGTGAAGGCCCTGCGCCTGCTGCGAGCGGCGCCGGTCGTCGCTTACCTCGTCGCCAAGGGCAAGAAGGGCAACGCCTTCGGCATCATCGAGGGGCATCTGCGCGACGATCATGTGTTACTGCCGCTAGTCTTTCCGGTGACGACCGAATCATTGCCACCTCCGCACAGCTATGAACGCGAGATCGCCGCTTTTTATGACGAAGCCGCGAAGGAGGTGTCGACACATCTCGATGCCGGCCGTGACGTCGCGGTGATTTGCGAAGGTGATCCGTTCTTCTACGGCTCGTTCATGTACCTGCATGATCGACTGGCCGAGCGATACGACACCGAAGTGGTTCCAGGCGTCTGTTCGATCGTCGCCGGCGCTGCGGTCTTGGGGACGCCGCTTGTTTACCGGAACCAGAGCCTGCTCGTGCTGTCCGGCGTCCTGCCGGAGCCGGAGCTGGAGATGCGCCTTGCGCAAGCCGACGCCGCAGCGGTGATGAAGCTTGGGGCGAACTTCGAGAAGGTGCGCCGTGTTGTCATGAAGCTTGGCTTGGCAGAGCGGGCGCTCTACATCGAGCGGGCGACGATGGCCAATGAGCGTACGTTGCCGCTAGCCGCAGTCGATCCGTCGAGCGTGCCGTATTTCGCCATGATCCTGGTGCCGGGAAAAAGGTGGCAAGGATGAGCCCGCGTCCGCCGGCGATCGTAATCCTGGGGCCGGGTAGCCTTGGGGCCGCGCGCCGCGTCCAGCAGACCTTGGCCGGCAGCATCGTTCACGGGCTCGCGGAACGCGTCACGGAGGCCGATAGCGGCTTTACGAACTTCGGCGAGACACTACGCCAGCTCTTTACCGATGACGTTCCGCTTGTCGTGTTCTGCGCGGCGGGGATCGTGATTCGCACCTTGGCGCCTCTGCTTCAGGACAAGCGGGTGGAGCCTCCGGTCATTGCCGTAGCGGAGGATGGCAGCGCCGTCGTGCCGTTGCTCGGCGGCTTGCGCGGGGTCAACGAACTGGCGCGGGCGGTTGGTGACGGGCTCGGCACGCTGCCGGCCATCACTACCACCGGAGAGGTACGCTTCGGCGCCACGATCGAACAAGTGCCGGCCGGCTACGAGGTGAGGAATCCCGGCGACAGCAAACGCTTCATGTCGGATCTGCTGGCTGGGGAGCGTGTCCGATTGTTAGGCGTTGCCCCGTGGCTGCGCGACAGCAAGCTGCCGTTCGGTGATACCGGGCGACTGTCGATCCGGGTCACGCCCCAGGATGTGGAACCGGCCGAGGGCGAGCTTGTCATCCATCCACACTCGGTTCTCATCGCCCTAACGGGTGGAGGTTCCGATCTACTGCAGCACGCCATGAGCGCCTTGAAGTCACGGAATCTAGCCCTGCAAGCCGTTGCGGCAATTATTGCGGCTGAGAGCGAAGCGGCCGATCCGGGTGTGCTGGCAACGGCGGAGGCCCTGCATCGGCCCCTCCGTTTCCTTACCGGAGCCCGGTCTGCGGAGGCGCTGCTGGCGGCGGCCCGGCCGAAACTCGCCAACATCCCGTTCAGCGACGGACTGATCGCGATCGCGGTCGAAGAAGAGCCGATCGAGGTTACGACGATTGGCCGCGGTCGCGGTCGCCTCGCTGTCGTCGGTCTCGGCCCCGGCACAGCCGATTGGCTGGCACCGGAAGCGCGGCGCGAGCTGGTCTCGGCGACCGACATCGTCGGCTATGAGACCTATGTGCGGATGGCCGGGCCGTTCCGGGCCGATCAGGCCGTACACCCCTCTGACAATCGGGAGGAGCTCGACCGTGCGCGGCATGCCTTGAGGCTCGCGGCACAAGGGCGCTCTGTGGCCGTGGTCTCGTCGGGCGATCCGGGCATCTTTGCCATGGCGGCAGCAGTGATGGAGGCCCTGCACAGCTCCGACGAGCCGGCTTGGCACGGGGTTGAGATTGCCATGATTCCCGGCATCTCGGCGGCGCAGGCCGCCGCCGCCCGGGTAGGCGCGCCGCTCGGCCACGATTTCTGTGTGCTTTCACTCTCGGACAATCTGAAGCCGTGGGAGGTCATCGATCTACGATTACGTGCCGCCGCATCGGCCGATCTGGCGATTGCGCTGTACAACCCGCTTTCTCGGGCACGGCCCTGGCAATTCGACAAGGCGCTTGAGATTCTACGCAGCTATCGGCAACCGGATACGCCCGTGGTCCTCGGCCGCAACGTCGGTCGTCCGGACGAGAGCGTGCGCGTGCTGCCTTTGGGTGAGCTCGTGCCCGAGCAGGTTGATATGCGGACCGTGGTCCTGATCGGTTCATCGAGGACACGACGCTTTCCGCGGGCCGGCGGTAACGCCTGGCTTTATACGCCACGATGGTATGGCGCGCCCTCCAAGGCCAGCGCCGGCTGCTGACGAAACGCGTTGGCGCGATGCGGGGGAGCCGCTAGAGTCCGGCCGCGACTCTTCGCAAGACTTATCCCCAGAGGCGGATCATGGCCGGTAGCGTCAACAAAGTCATTCTGGTCGGCAATCTCGGGCGCGACCCGGAGGTCCGCACTTTTCAGAACGGCGGGAAGGTCTGCAACCTGTCGATCGCCACGTCCGAGAGCTGGCGCGACAAAGCCACGGGCGAGCGCAAGGAAAAGACCGAGTGGCACCGGGTCGCCATCTTCAATGAGCGATTGGCCGAGGTGGCCGAGAAGTACCTCAAGAAGGGAGCCAAGGTTTACATCGAGGGCCAGCTCGAGACCCGGAAGTGGACCGACCAAGAGGGCAAGGAGCGGTATTCAACCGAGGTCGTGCTGCGCCAGTTCCGCGGCGAGCTGACCATGCTCGACGGCCGCGGCGGTGGTGGTGCCGGCGGGCCGCCCGATGACGATATGGGCGGCTCTTCTGGAAATGGCGGCGGCGGTGGCGCACCGCGCAGCGGTCGCAAGGGTGTCCTGGACGACGATATTCCATTCTGACCGTCGGGCTGGCGGCGAATAAGAGCATGGCCCCAAGTGGCGCCGGAACATTGCTTCCTACCGCTTCTTTCCGCGGGCTCTAATTGGTCAGGCCATCGTACATCATACGCATGGCGGTCTAGATTTCTGAGCCTGAACTCGACCGTTCTGGAGAGCCGGCTGGCAGGCTGATACCCGGCTCCGGTGTCGACCTCTATCTATCAGAATTAAAAAGATAATTCATCTATTTGGCGGGGGATAATTAGGCCCATCCCGGCATTGCTCGCAGGTGCGGAAAAGGTTAGATTTCGATGCCTCGGACGGACTCGACCGCCGGCGTTCTGCGCGCCGCTCCAGGGTGTTCGTCGTTCACTCGCGCAAGGTTGTCCGAAGTCCTGTGAGCCAGTCCGCAAACCCCTCGGCATTGCCGCCCAGACCCTTCGACGTGACCCCGGTGACCATCGAAGAGGAGATGAAACGCTCATACCTCGATTACGCGATGAGCGTGATCGTGGCGCGAGCGCTGCCGGATGTCCGCGACGGTCTGAAGCCGGTGCATCGGCGCATCCTCTTCGCCATGAACGAAGCGGGGTACGACTGGAACCGCGCCTACCGCAAATCGGCCCGCGTCGTCGGTGACGTCATGGGCAAATACCACCCGCATGGTGACTCGGCGATCTACGATTCGATGGTCCGCATGGCGCAGGACTTCTCCATGCGTCTCGAGTTGATCGACGGGCAGGGTAATTTCGGCTCGATGGACGGCGATCCGGCAGCCGCCATGCGCTATACCGAAGCACGGCTGGCCAAGGCGGCGGCGACGCTGCTTTCCGACATCGACAAAGAGACCGTCGAGTTCCAGCCGAACTATGACGACACACTCAAGGAACCGACCGTTCTGCCGGCGCAGTTCCCGAACCTGCTGGTCAATGGTGGGGCCGGTATCGCCGTCGGCATGGCGACCAATATCCCGACCCACAATCTCGGCGAGGTCATCGACGCCTGTTGCGTCTATATCGACAACCCAGAGGCCGGCCTCGAGGAACTGATGGCCGTCCTGCCGGGCCCAGATTTTCCGACCGGCGGTATCTTGCTCGGCAAGCAAGGCATCCTCGAGGCATACCGGACCGGGCGCGGCTCCATCATCCTGCGCAGCCGCGCGACCATCGAGGATATCCGCAAGGACAAGCAGGCGATCATCGTTACCGAGATTCCCTACCAGGTGAACAAGTCGCGACTGGTCGAGCGCATCGCAGAGGTGGCGCAGGAGAAGCTGGTCGAGGGCATCTCGGACCTGCGCGACGAGAGCGACCGCGACGGTGTGCGCATCGTCATCGAGCTCAGCCGCACCGTGAATGCCGAGGTGGTGCTCAATCAGCTCTACCGGCACACGCCGCTGCAGGTGAGCTTCGGCATCAATATGCTGGCGCTCAACCACGGCCGCCCTGAGATGATGGGGTTGAAGCCGATCATCGGGGCGTTCATCGACTTCCGCGAGGAGGTCATTACCCGGCGCACGCGCTTCGAGCTGCGCAAAGCGCGGGAACGGGCGCATATCCTGATCGGCCTCGCTCTGGCGGTGGTCAATCTCGATCCGGTGATCAAGCTGATCCGCGAAGCCTCCGACCCGGCCATTGCCCGAGCCCGATTGATGGAGAAGCCCTGGCCGGTCGGCGACATCAGGCCGCTGATCGAACTGGTGAACGAACCTGGCCATCCCATCGTCGACGGGACCTACCGGTTGTCCGAAGAGCAGGCCAAGGCAATCCTTGATCTGCGCCTGCACCGCCTGACCGGCCTCGAGCGAGACAAGATCGGTGACGATCTCAAAGCGCTGGTCGAGGAAATCGGCGGGTATCTCGAGATCCTCGGCTCCCGGAAGCGGCTCTACGAAATTCTCCGCGGCGAGCTGGTGAAGATCAAAGAGGAGTTCGCCGACAAGCGAAGGACGGAGCTTGGCGAGGGCGAGGTCGACACCGACATCGAGGATCTGATCCAGCCCGAGGACATGGTCGTCACGGTGACGCATGGCGGCTACATTAAGCGCGTCCCACTCTCGACCTATCGTGCACAGAGGCGCGGCGGGCGCGGGCGCTCCGGCATGGCGACGCGCGACGAAGATTTCCTCAGTCAGGTGTTCGTGGCCAACACCCACACGCCGATGCTGTTCTTCTCCTCGACCGGCATGGTCTATCAGCTCAAGGTCTTCCGCCTGCCGCTGGGTACTCCGCAGGCCCGGGGCAAGGCGATGGTCAACATCCTGCCGCTCAAGGAAGGCGAGACGATCACCACGCTGATGCCGCTCCCGGCTGATGAGGCGAAGTGGGAGTCGATGCATGTCATGTTTGCTACGTCACTCGGCAACGTGCGGCGGAACTCGCTCTCGGATTTCCTCAACATCAAGGCGAACGGCAAGATCGCCATGAAGCTCGACGAGGGCGAGAAGCTGATCGCCGTCTCGACCTGTAGCGAGGAGCAGGACGTGCTGCTGTCGGCACGCGGCGGCAAGTGCATCCGTTTCCATGTCGGCGAAGTTCGGGTCTTCGCCGGCCGCTCATCGACCGGCGTGCGCGGCATCAAGCTCGAAGACAAGGACGAAGTCATCTCGATGTCGATGCTGCGCCACTCGGAATACGACGTCGCCGAGCGCGCCGCCTATCTGCGCATGGCCAAGGTGCGGCGAGGCGGAGAGACGGAGCCGGAGAACGGCGCCGAGAGCACGCCGGAGGAGGGCGAGGAGGCAGCGGTGCCGGCCATCACCCTGTCGGAAGAGCGTTATGCGGAGATGGCGGGGCGCGAGGATTTCATCCTGACCGTGACGGCCAAGGGCTTCGGCAAGCGCAGCTCGTCCTACGAGTACCGGATCGCCGGACGCGGCGGCAAGGGCATCGCCAATATCGAAGTCACCAAGAAGAATGGCGAGGTCGTCGCCTCCTTCCCGGTGAGCCAGCAGGACCAGATCATGCTAGTCACCGATTCAGGGCAGCTGATCCGCACACCGGTGCACGACATCCGCATTGCCGGGCGCAAAACCCAGGGCGTAACGGTGTTCAAGGTGGCCGAGGGCGAGCGCGTGGTCTCGGTCACCCGTCTGGGCGAGGATGACGACGAAGGGGGCGCCAACGGGAATGGCGGCGGCGGCACGACGAATGGCTGAACGCATCGGCATTTATCCCGGGACCTTCGATCCCGTGACCAACGGCCATATGGATGTCATTGGGCGTGCCGCTGGCGTGGTCGATCGCCTGGTCGTCGGTGTCGCGGTGAATGCCGGCAAGGGACCGCTGTTTCCCCTCGATGAGCGCGTGGCCATGGTGCAGGAGGAGGTCCGGGCCCTGGGCAGCGGCGCGGCCGCCCGTATCGATGTGAAACCGTTCCAGACGCTGCTCATGCATTTTGCCAAGGCGAACAACGCTCATGTGATCGTCCGTGGACTGCGCGCGGTGTCGGATTTCGAGTACGAGTTCCAGATGGCGGCGATGAACCGCCGCCTCGATGCGACGGTGGACACCGTCTTCCTCATGGCGTCGGAGAGCCAGCAATTCATTTCGTCGCGCTTCGTCAAGGAGATTGCGCGGCTGGGCGGTGAGATCGCTCCCTTCGTCAGTAAGCGCGTGGCCGAGCGAGTGCGCAACGCCTTGGCGCGCGGCGGTGCCGCTGCGAAACCGCAGGATGACGGGATCGGAACCACGATTCCGGCTCCGGCGGCACGCACACCTCTCTAGGGTCGGCGCCCGCATTCACCATTGCCTCGCTGCGAGCGAGGCCTTAAATACACCCCCAATCCGAGCCCGTAGCTCAGCGGTAGAGCACGTGACTTTTAATCATGGGGTCGTGGGTTCGATCCCCACCGGGCTCACCATTGCCTCCGCTCTGGCCGATCGGCTTGTACCTGGCGCCGGGTACGCGAGCGTGGCCGTGTCGAGTGTTGTCCCAAGAACGGCCGCGCCTACCGGGAGCTGACTACTGCGCCGTCCAACCGCCGTCGACGCTGAAGGAGGCGCCGCGGATTTGTGCCGCTGCGTCCGAACAGAGAAAGGCGGCAACGCCACCCAACTGATCGGGAGTGACGAACTCCTTCGACGGCTGCTTCTCGGAAAGCAGAGCTAGCTTCGCCTGCTCGCCGGAGATGCTTTCGCGGGCTGCCCAGTCATCGACCTGCTTCTGGACCAGGGGGGTGAGGACCCATCCGGGGCAGATGGCATTGCAGGTGACTCCGGAGGCGGCGGTCTCAAGAGCCACGACCTTGGTCAGGCCGATGACGCCGTGTTTGGCGGCGACATAGGCCACCTTGTTGGCCGATGCCACGAGGCCGTGGGCCGAGGCGATGTTGATGATGCGCCCCCAGTTGCGCGCCTTCATCTGGGGCAGGGCGGCGCGGATGGCGTGGAAGGTCGCGGACAGGTTGATGGCGATGATGGCGTCCCATTTGTCAGCCGGGAAGCTTTCGATCGGGGCGGTGTGCTGGATGCCGGCGTTGTTCACCAGAATGTCGACCCGCCCGAGCTCCGTTGTGGCTTGCTCGATCATCGCGGCGATCTCAGCCGGCTTGCTCATGTCGGCGGCCGAATAGCCGACCTGGATCTTGCACGACCCCGCCAGCTCCTGGCGCAGACGGTCGATGGCCGTTCTGTCGGCAAACCCGTTCAGCATAAGGGAGGCACCCTGGCGTGCCAGGGCCCAGGCGATTCCCAAGCCGATACCGCTTGTCGAGCCGGTGACGAGGGCGACTTTACCATTGAGCATGCTGATTTCCCTTATAGTTCAGGATCGCCGCAAGGCCGCAAATTGACAAGAAAGTCAAATATTAACCAGAAGAACTTAACCTCTTGGTAAATCACTACCTCTTGCTTTTGCTTGGCTCAGTATGCCATGCTTGTGCTTAGGCTACGCTGTGAAGATTGCCTTGGTCATTTCCGATGTAGGCCTACCGCCCGTCTCGGCGCCGGCCCCCGCGCCGCCAGAAGCGGC
>Ga0194132_10013232_pt1 | contig 10066 bp, 7 predicted proteins | sample TA2KigOf80mmetaG_FD_148612 | JGI IMG/M metagenome (GOLD analysis project Ga0194132, IMG submission 148612) | Freshwater microbial communities from Lake Tanganyika, Tanzania - TA2015054 Kigoma Offshore 80m | ecosystem: Environmental > Aquatic > Freshwater > Lake | place: Tanzania: Lake Tanganyika... | reverse complement strand
TCCAACACATCAAGCCCGACGGCGTCGCGTACATCACGCTTAACAATCCGGCGAAAGCCAATATCCTTGATAAGCAGACGTCGGATGATATTTCGCAGGCGTGGATCGACATGTGGGAAGACCGCTCGATCCGCTGCGCGATCCTTACCGGCACCGGGCACACGCATTTTTGCGGCGGGCACAACCTCGCGCCGCGCAAAGACATCACGCCCGAAGAGCGCGAGTTTTTGCGCACGCAGCGGATATTTTGGCCGCTCGCCGGCTCCGTGCACGGGCAAAAAACCGGCGTCGATGGCCGCATGGGCGACCATTATCCGCGCGTGTGGAAGCCGGTGATCGCCGCGGTCAACGGCTGGGCGGCGGGCGCGGGGCTCTACATTTTGTTGTCCTCGACCGACATCCGCATCGCCAGCGCCGAGCACGCGCGTTTTAAATTCGCGTTATTAACCCAGGGTTGGCTCGGCCATGGGCCGGGGGCAAGCCTGCTCGCCAAGCAACTGCGTTATATCGATGCCATGAAAATTTTGCTGACCGATGAGCCCTTCGATGCGCAAGAAGCACTGCGCATCGGCCTGATCAACGAAGTGGTGCCGCACGCGCAGTTGATGGATCGCGCCGAGAAGATGGCGCGCCACATCTGCACGCTGCCGCCGGTGGCGGTGCGCATGATGAAGGAGTTCGTGGTGCGCTTTGGCGACCTGCCCACCGATCAGGCGTGGCATGTACAAAACCTCATCAACTCGCTGCTCATCCAAACCACCACCGACGGCGAAGAAGGCCGCCAGGCGTTTAACGAAAAGCGCAAGCCCCAATTCGACGGCCGCCTGCGCCAACGCGGCGATGCCTGGCCGGATTTTTCCGAAGAGGATGCCCAGCGCCTGGATGAGGCTTATCGCAGCGGGGAGTTTTGACCTTGCCTCCACGGCATATTTCGTAAGTATCTGATTTAATTGAATATTTTTATTCTAGCATCCCATCAGCCGATTACGCCGCTGGCGCGCAATGCGGCAATCCGTGCTGGCGATAAGCCCAGCACGTTTCTCAGTACCGCATCCGTATGTTCGCCCAGCGCCGGCGCCGGGCCGCTGACGCGGCCAAAACTCGCGCGCCAGGGTAAGCCGGGTAAAACGCCCGTGCCGTGTTGCTCCCAGAAGTTGCGCGCGGCGAGATGGGCGCTACTCACCAAATCCGCCGAGCGCGCCAACGCGGCCGCCGGTATACCTGCATCCACCAGGCTGCGCGCGGCGTTCGCCGCCGCTTGCGGCGCGGCCCACGCCGCGAGCGCCGCGTCGATGGCGCGCGCCGCGCCGCGGCGCTGATCAAGATCGAACACCGCCATCGTCGACAAGCCCGGCACGATGCCGCACAAGGCGCGCCACTGCGCCTGGTTACACACCGCGAGGCTCAGCCAATCATCCTCACCCGCGCAGCGCCACGCGCCGTGCGGCGCGTCGTGCGCCGAGGCGTTGCCCATCGGTTGCGGCGGGGCATCACATTGCGCGGCAAGCAGCGGCTCGGCCATGGTCCACAACATCGCCTCGATCATCGAAAAATCAACGCGTGCGACGCCGCCCTCGCGCTGGCGCTGCCACAGCGCGGCGGCCGCGATAAAGGCGAGCATCAGCGCGCACATCGGATCCAGCCACGCAAACCCCACGCGCGGCGCTTTCCCCGGATGGCGGTTAAGCCCGGCGAAGCCTGCGTAGCATTGCAACAGCGTGCCATAGGCCACCGCGTGCGCGCCTGGGCCGCTGCGGCCCATGCCCGAGGCGGAGATATAAATCAGGCCGGGGTTGAGCGCTTTGAGCGCGTCCGCGCCCAGCCCCAATCGATCCATCACACCGGTCGCGAAATTTTCGATGAGCAGGTCGCATTGGGCCGCCAGCGCGCGCGCCAACTCGACCGCCTCGGGTTTTTTAAGATCGAGCACGATGGCTTTCTTTGCCTGGCCCAACACCGTGTGCAGCGCCGAGCCGCGCCCCGGGTCGCCCTTGCCCGGCGCTTCGACCTTGATCACCTCCGCACCCATGGCGGCCAGGTAGCGCGTGGCCGTCGGGCCCGCGATCACCCAACTGAAATCAAGCACGCGGATGCCCGACAACGGCAGCGCGCCCGCCCCCGCGCGCGGCTTTGCGCCGGCCGCGGCACTGATGTGAAGCCCAAACGGCGCACCCGGCGCCTGCACGGTTTTGCCGTTCAGGTGAAGCGCGCGGTAATAACGCCGATGCCGCATTTGCGGCGTATCCAGATGTTCGCTCACTTCGCGCAGCGGAAAGCTCGGCACATGCGCGGCTTGCGCGGTGTCGGCGATCCATTGCTTGTCGTGTTGGCGGCTCCACTGCGACATCAACGCGTGCAGCGCATCCCAGTTCTTAACGCGATTGGCCTTGGGCACAAAGCGCGCATCGGCGCCCCAGTCGGGCGAGCCCATCGCGGTGAGCCACGACGACCATTGTTTTTCCTCGCGCGGCGAGATCGCGGTGTAGCCGTCGCTTGCCGGCAAAATGGTTACCGTGGCGCCGTTGCCGTCGGCCACGCGTTTGCGTTCCCAACTCTTTGCGCTGAGCCCCGCGCGCGTAAGTTCCGTCATCGCCATCGTCGCCAGCGCTTCGTGCAGCGAGACATCGATCAGCGCACCGGGTTGATGGCCCAGCGCGGCATGCATGCCGGCGCACGCCGCCGCCAAGCCGCCGATAAACGCCGATTGTTCGCCCACCGCGCGCAACGGCGCCTCGGCAAGATCATCGACTTGGCCGGTCAACAAACGCGCGAGACCGCTGGCGTAGAACAGCGTGAGATCGCTGGCGGGTTCGGCTGTGCGCGGACCGGTTTCGCCGTAGGGTGAGAGCGTGACCAGGGCCGCGGCCGGGTTGATCCGCCGCAGCGCCTGCCGGCTGTACGGCCCAGCGGTTAGGTCAGGATGCGCGCCTTCGCGCACGATGAGTTGCGCGCTCGCCAACGCGGCCTGCGGATCCTGGGCGGCTGGCTTCGCGTGGTTCAAAAACGCCAGCAGCGGCGTGCCGCTATTGGCGCCGATACACGTCACTTGCGCGCCGACATCGGCCAGGATGCGCCCGCACACCGCGGCAGCCGCACCGGGCCCGATTTGCACGGCCTGAAACCCGCTCAACAGACGCATGCGCCGCTACCCCGGTGGATGGTTAATCACATATCGCACAAACGGATCGCGCGGCGTGAATTTGTCGTAAAGGCCGCGCGCGCGATAGTTGTTCTCCTTGGTGTGCCAATAAAGCCGCGACCAGCCGTGCGCTTTCATTTCGTCGACCAGCCACTGGATCAGCGCTTCGCCGATACCCTCGCCGCGTTCATCGGCATCGACATACAAATCCTGCAGGTAACACACGGGGGTTAGCGCGGCCGTGCTTTCTTGCAGCATGTAGTTGGCGATGCCCACCACGCCCATGCCCGGCGCTTCGGCCACGATCGCTTGCACGGGTGAAGCCGCTTCCAGGATGCGCTGCCAGGTGTAATCGGCCACCGCCGCATTGGGCTCGCGCTCGTAAAACTGGCAATACCCCGCCCACAGAATGCGCCAGCGCGCTTCATCACGCGCCTCGATTTTGCGTACCAGACAGGTCATATTCAACTCACAACCTCGTGCATCAAGGTGTGTTTTTTAAGCGCCGCTTCGTCCACCGTGATACCTAGCCCCGGCCCCGTTGGCACGTTGACGTGGCCATCCTTCACCACAAAATCCGTCAGCGGCACGATCGGATCGGGCCCCACGGTATTCAAACCAAAAACAAACTCCGCTGCACCCATCATGCGCTTTTGCGGCGTGCTAGCGTAGTAGTGAGCGCCGGCAGCGGCTTCGAGCTGGCATTGCACGGCAAGCCCGCCGCAGTTCAACTGAATATTCGCCGCATCGGCGATGGCGGCGATTTTTTTCGCCGGTGTGAGACCGCCAATTTTGTAAAGCTTGATGCAGTACGCATCGGCCGCGCGCGCTTGAGCAATCGCGTAGGCATCCTGTATCGTGAACAGCGCCTCATCCGCCATCACCGGCACGCCTTGCGCTTGACGGCGGATTTCCGCCATGCCGGCCAGATCGCGGCGGTCGATCGGCTGTTCGATGTAACCCAAATCATATTCACGCAGTGCGTGCGTGGCGAGCAGCGAATCGCCCAGACTCCAACCGGTGTTGGGATCGACGCCGATCACCACGTCGTCCCCCACCGCCTTGCGCACTGCGGCGAAGTGCGCCACATCCTGTTTCCAACCGCGCCGGTCGGCGGCTTTGATACACAACACCTTGATGCCGAATTCGTTGACCGCGCGCGTGGCTTCGTTGACGATGGTTTGCACGTCGTTGGCCAAGCTCACCGACCATTCCAACGGTATGCGCGGCTGGCAAGCGCCGCCGAGCAGTTGATACACCGGCACCTTCAACGCCTTACCCATCGCGTCATGCAGCGCAATGTCGAGCGCGGCGCGCGCGCACGGGTTGCCGGCTAGCCTAAGATCGAACATCTCATTCGCGGCGGCGATATCGAAAATCGATTTGCCGATAAGATTCTTGCCGTAAATTTCTTTAATCGCCGCCACCATGCCCTGCGTGGTGTCGGCCAAAAAATGCCCCGGCGTGATCGGACGAATCTGCCCATAACCCACCACGCCGTCGGCGAAAATTTTTACCAGCACCGGCTTGCCGAGTATTTGATTCGCCGGCCCGGTGTCGTACGAGCCGCTGGAAAAAATGCGCTGGATACGCACCGGCAATTCGGTGATGAACATCTCGATGCGGTCAATTTTCATAAGTATTTGATTTTATTGAATACTCTAAAAAGCTATTTTCGACGCAGATTAACGCGGATTTTCGCGGATTTTTTCTTTTGAATGGATGCACCCGCGCTATGCACAACGCCCGTTGTTTTTAATCTGCGTTCATCCGCGTAAATCTGCGTCAAAGGTTTTGACGTCAAACAATTTTCTTAGTCACCGGCGAAATATACCCACCCCACAACACCATCAGCCGATTGCGGTCCGGGTCGCCGCACACCACGATGTTGATCACATCCGGGTTCGGCAGCACGCGCACCAGCTCATCGGGCTTGACCAGATATTCTTTGGGCAGCAAACCGCGCTCGACCATATCGGGAAATTTGAACGCTTCGGAGTGCCCGAATTCGATCAAGAACTCCAGCTCGCGCGCCGGCACGCGCGCGTGCTCGTAGACATACTCGCGGATTTTTTGTTTGGTGTAGCCCTCGGCGGCGAGCGCTTTCGCCACCGGCGGCGCGATTAGAAACGTCACCATGTTGCGAAAGCCGTTGTCGCCGCGCTCCACCAGGCGCGCGAGGCAGGGTTTTTTGGTGGTTTCCAGTGCGAGAAATTTTAACGCCGTCACCGCCGCTGATTGCTGGCCCGTGCCGTAGATCGCCGGCGGCCAGCCCCAAGTCACCGTGCCGCCGGCGCTCACCGTGCTGTCTTCGCGCTTAAAACCCTGCTCGACGTGATACGGCTCCCACGGCGTTTCATCTTCGTTTTCGGCAATCGCGACGTTTAGCGGATAACCGAAAGTGCCCATGTAGCGGCTGCCGTATTTATAGCCCGCAATGTTCTTGATGATCAACGTGAGCGCGCGCGCGAGCGCCGGATTGGCGCCGCGGTTCACCAACTGCGCGCCGTTTTCGATGCCGAGCTGTTTGGCGAGCGGGCCGCTGATCAGCAGGAACGGCATTACGCCCCAGGTGCTGCCGATGTTGTTCAAGTTGTATTCGTTGTCGGCAATTGCCTCCACTGCGGCGATCAACACCCGCATCATCTCCGGCGCGCAACCCGCCATCACCGCGTTGGCGGCGATGTTGCGCGGGGTCGCCGCGAGATTCGCCTGCGGCAAAATGGCGATGGGCGCATCCGGCGCGCGTTGCGTGTGCCGCAAAAACGCCGCAACGCGCTCGCGTGTGGGCGGCACGATGGGCAACTCGTCGGTCCACGACTGTTGGCGGAAATAGGCGTTGATTTCCTCGAAGGTGCCTTCGCACACGACGGCATCACCCGCCGCGGCCGCTGCGGCCGTTTCGCTGCTCTGCGCGCGCGGTTGTGTGAGTTCGCTGACGATGCGCTCGAACAACACATTCTCGACATTGGCATCGACCAGCTCCGGCGGATGCACTCCCACCGCGCCCGGATATTCCGCCACCCGCAGGTTGGCGATGCCTTCGGATTTGCCCACCGCCTTGGCTATGGTGGTAAAGCCGGTGGTGGTCACCACCACCGCGGGGATGCCCGCCTTTTCCGCTTCTGCCGCCGGCCTCACCGAGGACGGAGTGCAGGTGCCTCACCCGCCGTTGCCGGTGATGATGGCGTCAACATCCCATTCCCTGGCGAGCCGCGCGATGTCTTTTGCCGTTTGTTTTTGCGCGGTGGGGTCGCCGCCGACATACACAATCGGAAATTGATCGTACGGAATGATCTTGACGCCGGGATAACGCTCCTTCAACAAGCGGCGATAAGCGCGAAACATTTGCTCGCCCTTGAAGTGATTGTTGTAGACCTCGCCGATGGTTTTGCCGTCCAGCGTATCCAGATGGCGCGTGACGCCGCGGGCTTGGGTGACTTGCAGGCCTTCGGGGCTGATGACGGCAAGTTTTTCTGTCATGGTTCAAATTCCTAAAAGCTCTTTTGCCACAGAGGACACAGAGGTCACAGAGTTTTTTTGAGGGGTTTTCTCTGTGTTCTCTGTGCCCTCTGTGGCTAATCGGGGTTGACTTTCAATCCGCTTTCAACTTCAACTGCCGCACCATATTCCCCCACTTCACATTCTCCGAGCGCAAAAACGCGGCATAGTTATCCGGCGTGCTGCCGACGATTTCCATCCCCAGCTTGGTGATCTGCTCTTTCACCACCGGCTCCGCCAGCGATTTACTCAACTCGCCATGCAAGCGGTTGATCACCTCGCCCGGCGTGCCAGCAGTGGTCAATAAACCAAACCACGTCACCACTTCATAACCCGGCAAGCCGGTTTCCGCGATCGTCGGATACTCCGGCGCAATGGCCGAGCGCTTGGCGCCGGTGATCGCAATGCCGCGCAACTTGCCGCTTTTGACATGCGGCAAAAGCCCGGCGATGCTCGCGGTGAACAGCGGCACCTGGCCGCCGAGGATATCGATCACCGCTGCGCCATCGCCCTTGTAGTGTACCGGCACCATCTCGATCTTGGCCATGTTTTTGAGTAGCTCCATCGACATGTGCGGCGAGGAGCCGAGGCCGCCAGTGGCGAAATTCACCACGCCCGGCTGCGCGCGGGCGTACGCGATCAGATCCTTGACCGTTTTTACGTTAAACGACGGATGCACTGTCATCAGCAGCGGGTTATGCGCCACCAGCGAAATCGTGGCGAACTCCTTGATCGGATCGTAAAGCGGTTTGGCATACATGTACGGCGCCACCGCGTGCGTGGTCTGGCTCGCGATGTAAAGCGCGTGCCCGTCGGGCGGCGCCTTGGCCACCGCTTCGGCGCCGATCATGCCGGTGGCGCCGGCGCGGTTTTCGACGATGAAGGGCCGCCCGAAGCGCTCGGTGAATTGCTGCGCGACCATGCGCCCGACAATGTCCGAGGGGCCGCCAGCGGCGAAGCCGACGATCACGCGCACGGGTTTGGAGGGGTACTGCTGGGCAAATGCCGGGCTCACAGCTATTGCCAACACACCAAATAGATACTTAGAAAAAAACACTTTGCTTCTCCGGTAGGGTTGCACCTTCCCCTTCAGGGGGATGGCTGGGATGGGGGTGGGGTTTGGGTAGCACCCCACCCCCACCCTGGCCCTCCCCCTGAAGGGGAGGGAAATTACTACACCGCCGCCAACACCATATCCGCCCCTTTCTCGCCGATGGCAATCGAGGGAATATTGGTATTCGACGACGGAATCGTCGGGCAAATCGATGAATCGATCACGCGCAATCCCTCCAGCCCGCGCACACGCAATTGCGGATCGACCACCGCCATCTCGTCCACGCCCATTTTGCAGGTGCCGACCATATGCCAACTGGTTTGAATCGTCCCCTTCATGTAATCGAGCAACGCGGCGTCATCGTGCACATCGGGCCCCGGCCGCGTTTCGCGCACGATCAGCGGTTTTAGCGCGGGCTGCTCGGCGACCTTGCGCGCCACGCGCATGCCGTCGAGGAAGGTCTGCACATCGGCTTCGTGCGACAAATATTTCGGATCCATCGCCGCTTGTTGCAGCGGGTCGGTCGATTTGATATGGCAGGTGCCGCGCGAAAACGGCTGCAGCACGGTAATGCCGAAGGTAAAGCCCGAATGCGGATCGAGGCCCTTCTCCGGCGTGCGCGCATAGCGGTCGCGGCCGGAGAGCGGCAGCAGGCGCAGCACCAGATCGGGTTGCTCCACCTTATCGCTGCTGCGGTAATTCATCTGCGCGGTGGCGGAACAAATCGTCAACAGCCCCTCGCGCTTGAAGGCAAAACGCAGGCCCTCCCTCAATTTACGCAGCGGACTGCGCAGCACGTCGTTGATGGTGAGCGGCTGGGCGCATTCATACGTGATGCGCGTGTTGGGATGATCGCGCAGATTCTCACCTACGCCCGGCAGGTGGTGTTGCACCGCGATGCCGTGTTGTTGCAGCACCTCTTTGGCTCCGATGCCCGAAAGCTCCAGCAATTTGGGCGAGGCCAGCGGCCCAGCGGAGAGTATCACTTCGCGCCGCGCTTTCACCTGCAAGTTCGTATCACCCAACCTAAACGCAACACCGCTGGCGCGTTTGCCTTGCATCACGATGCGCGTGACGATGGCGTTGGGCAGCACGGTGAGATTGTGCCGCTTTAGCGCCGGGTTCAAATAGCCCACCGGCGTGCTGTTACGCCAGCCGTTGCGCGTGGAGTATTGCAAGTAAAACGCGCCTTCGTACGAACCATCGTTGTAATCGTTAAGCTTGCGGTAGCCCGCCTCATTGCAGGCATCGAGAAATGCATCCGACAGCGGATCAAATTTGGTAAGCGGCGTGCAGTGTATCGGCCCGCCGCTGCCGCGCACACGCTGATCGCCTTCGGGGAAATCTTCCAGCCGTTTGAAAATCGGCATGAGATCGTTATAGCCCCAGCCTTCGCAGCCCAGGTCGCGCCAGCGGTCGTATTCTTTCGGGTCGCCGCGCACGAACAAATTGCCGTTGATCGAACTGCAGCCGCCGATCACCCGCCCGCGCGTCCAGCGCTGCGGCTGGCCGTTCAGATGCACCTGCGGCTCGGTCATGTAGGGCCAGATCAAGTTCTCGTCGTTTAACACATGCGCAACGAACAGCGGCACCTTGATGTTGAAACTGGTGTCGCGCCCGCCGGCTTCCAATAGCAACACGCGATGCCGGCCATCGGCCGACAACTTCGCCGCCATCACGCAGCCTGAGGAACCCGCGCCGACCACGACGTAATCGAATTCGGCACCGTCGGGGATGGAATTGACATACATACGCTGCTCCGATTCAAGCCAACGACAAAAACTTTCGACACAGATTAACGCAGATTTACGCAGATTTTTGCGCCGTCGGTCCGCGTTAATCTGCGTTAATCTGCGTCGAAATGAGTTTTAAAAAAATGAATAAAATCAAACACTTACATATATCCTACTGCGGCGGAATTTTCGCCTCGCGGATCACCTTCGTCCACTTGGGAATTTCCGCCATCACATACTTGCGCATTTCCTCGCTGCCGCCCACTGCGGGCACGATGCCCTGGCTCGCCAGCCGCTCTTTCACATCACCCTGCTCCAACGTCTTAACCATGTCCGCGCTCAAGCGCGAGTGAACCGCGGCAGGCAGCGCGGCCGGCGCGATCAAGCCGTACCATGAGCTCGCATCGTAACCGGCAAGCCCGGCTTCGTGCACCGTCGGCACATCCGGCAGCACCTTACTGCGCTGGGTAGTCGACACCGCGATCGCGCGCAGCCGCCCTTGCTGGATTTGCCCCAACGTCGATGCAATCGAGCTAAGGAAGCGCTGAATAAGTCCCCGATTGCTCTGTAAACGCGAATTCCAGTGGTACGTTCTGATTGGGAGGACGTATTCGCGAGCCACGAGGCAAGACATGAAAC
>Ga0194132_10013230_pt1 | contig 10067 bp, 9 predicted proteins | sample TA2KigOf80mmetaG_FD_148612 | JGI IMG/M metagenome (GOLD analysis project Ga0194132, IMG submission 148612) | Freshwater microbial communities from Lake Tanganyika, Tanzania - TA2015054 Kigoma Offshore 80m | ecosystem: Environmental > Aquatic > Freshwater > Lake | place: Tanzania: Lake Tanganyika... | reverse complement strand
CCGGAGCATTGGGAGACACGACGGATCGGCACGTTGTTTCGCCAAGTCGATGAACCGGGAACGGATGACCGTCAAATTCTTAGCGTTTCGATTCACCACGGAGTCTCTGACGCAGAACTTGACCCGGAAGAATTGGATCGAAAAGTCACGCGGAGCGATGACCGCTCAAAATACAAACAAGTTGAACCCGGCGATCTTGTCTACAACATGATGAGAGCGTGGCAAGGCGGGTTCGGTGACGTTGCAGTGCCTGGAATGGTGAGTCCCGCATATGTCGTGGCGAGACCAATCGCGAAATTCTCGACATCGTTCGTTGAGCAACTCTTGCGCACGCCACAAGCGGTCGAGCAAATGCGCCGATACTCACAAGGCGTGACTGATTTTCGGCTGCGACTTTACTGGGATGAATTTAAGGCGATCCGGGTCGTTCTCCCGCCCGTCACCGAGCAATCCGCGATAGCGGGGTTTCTCGATCGGGAGACGGGGAAGATTGACTCTCTGGTGGCGGAGCAGCGGCGGTTGATCGAACTGCTGAAAGAAAAACGCCAGGCCGTCATCTCCCACGCCGTCACCAAAGGTCTGAACCCCCACGCCCCCCTGAAACCCTCCGCCATCCAATGGCTCGGCGATGTCCCCGAGCATTGGGAAATCAAGCCAATGCGGATGATCGCAAATGTGGTTCGGGGCGCGTCGCCTCGTCCCGCAGGCGATCCGCGTTACTTCGGTGGCGACGCCGTTCCGTGGGTCACAGTTGCCGAAATAACAAAGGACGGCCTAGTTGATCTAACTGAGACCGAGACATTCCTAACCGAAGAAGGCGCAAGAAACAGCAAGCTGTTTTTGAAAGGAACCGTGATCTATTCAAACAGCGGAGCGACGCTCGGCGTCCCAAAGATTCTGGGAATCAACGCTTGTGCGAACGACGGCGTCGTCGCGTTTGAACAACTGAACTGCGATGTCCATCCTCAATTTCTCTATCATTACCTCGCTTCAATTACAGACGCGATTCGCGAAAAAGTGAAACAAGGTTCGGGGCAACCAAACCTCAACACCGACATCGTTAAGGCTCTCCGTTTTGGGCTTCCGCCGATGGATGAGCAGGAGCGGATCGTCGGACGCATTTCGGAACTGACTGATCAGTTCGACGCCCTGACCGCCGAAGCGGAGCGAGCGATCGAGCTGCTGCAAGAACGTCGGACGGCTCTGATCTCCGCCGCCGTAACCGGCAAGATTGACGTCCGCAACTCTACCCCCACGGAGATCGCATAACATGCTGAATGCCTATGGAGAGAACGGGTTCACGTTTTCGCTCTTCCACCACCTGTGTAGCTCAAAGAAGTTGGTGCAACCATTCCTCGAAAACCTGAAGCGGTTCAAAGACGGCAAACTGTTTGCATCAAGATACAAGCGCGCAATCACTTCAGCCGCTCTGAAGCAAGAGCCCGACGTCTGGTTGTTCCCGAACTTCGGCAAATCATCCGGCTTCGGCGAACCGGACGCGCTTGTACTTTGGAACGGGTTCAGCTTCTGGATTGAAGTCGAAACGGAGTTCAACTTGAAAGACAGGCGGTCGGCCGCCGAAAAGGCCATCCTTCAACTGCTGCGGTTCCACTATCTCAGCCAAGCGTTGTCTGTCGAATATCAAAAACGAGATGATGGGGGACCGCATCGGGCGATCGTCGGGCCAACCATCAGTGGGAAAGGTATTCCCCGACTTGGTGTCCTCCGGGTTGCGTCGCACGCCGTGCTGCAAAAGGTTCGCAAGCAACTTTCCGAGTCGATCAGGGACAAAAAGGATCAGTACGTTCTGTTCGCTGACCGGAAGATGAAAGGCATCAGCCTGAAAGACGACGAAAAAGAACCGAAGAAGATTCAGTCCCTACTCCACGAATGCGCAGAAGATGCTCATCGCAAGGTGAAGGGTTTTGCCAAGAACCTTCCGCAGCTCCGCTGCCAGCCCGCTTCGCCATGCGAAGACAACTTCTGGTATGCATACTACGAGGGAGATCTCAAGGGACGCGACCGCGTCGAAATCAATACTGAGTCCATTCGTTATGTTCCTCGAAAGACCAACTGAGACTCGTCATGAGCCTGCACAACGAAATCGAATTCGAGAACGAAATCTGCCAGCACCTTGCAGGCAACGGCTGGTTATACGCCGACGCAGATGCGGCCACTTACGACCGAGCACGGGCGATGTTCCCGGCCGACGTGCTGGCGTGGGTGCAAGAGACTCAGCCGAAAGCGTGGGAAGCGCTCGTCAAGAATCACGGAACAACGCAAGCGGGTGAAGTGCTGCTGACACGGCTGCGTGACTCGCTCAACCAGCGAGGCACGTTGGACGTCCTGCGGCACGGTGTTGAGTTGCTCGGTCTACGGCAGCCTTTGGCGATCGCTCAGTTCAAACCGGCATTGGCCATGAACCCGGACATCCTCGTCAAGTATGCCGCTAACCGGCTGCGCGTCGTCCGACAGTTGCGATACTCGCTGGCCAACGAGAACAGCATCGACTTGGTGCTGTTCCTGAATGGCCTGCCGGTCGCGACCGTTGAACTGAAAACGGACTTCACGCAGAGCATCGACGACGCGGTCGATCAGTACCGCTTCGATCGACTACCGCGACCAAAAGGACAAGCCGCCGAACCGCTGCTGTCGTTTCCGAGCGGGGCGTTGGTTCATTTCGCCGTCAGCAACGATGAAGTCCGCATGACGACCCGGCTCGACGGACTCGCCACGCAGTTCCTTCCCTTCAATCTGGGAAACAACGGAGCAGCGGGCAATCCGGTGAACCCCAACGGCGGACACCGCACCGCCTACCTTTGGGAACAAGTTTGGGAACGGCCAAGCTGGCTCGAAATCTTGGGCCGGTATCTGGTCGCGAAGAAGGACGATAAGAAACAACTGGTGAGCTACTTGTTCCCGCGCTACCACCAACTCGATGCGACGCGCAAACTGCAAGCGGCGGTGCTGGCCGATGGTCCGGGCCGCAAGTATCTGATTCAGCACTCGGCAGGTTCCGGCAAGACAAACTCCATCGCTTGGTCCGCTCACTTTCTGGCCGATCTCCACGACGCTCAACACAAAAAGCTATTTGATACGGTCCTGGTGGTGTCGGACCGCAATGTCATCGACTCCCAACTGCAAGAAGCGATTTTCGATTTCGAGCGGACGACCGGCGTCGTGGCCACGATCAAAGGCGAAGGTGGCAGCAAGAGTGGTGAACTCGCGACGGCACTCTCCGGCGACAAGAAAGTTGTGGTCTGCACCATTCAAACCTTCCCGTTTGCTCTGAAGGCCGTGCGAGAACTGGCGGCCACACAAGGCAAACGGTTCGCGGTGATCGCTGATGAGGCTCACAGTTCGCAGACCGGCGAAGCCGCCGCCAAGCTGAAGGCCGTGCTGACCGCCGAAGAATTGCAAGAACTCGGCGATGGTGGCGAAGTGAGCACGGAAGACATTCTTGCCGCTCAGATGGCTTCACGCGCAGACGACGCGGGCATCACGTTTGTCGCGTTCACGGCCACGCCGAAGACCAAGACGATGGAACTGTTCGGCACTCGGCCCGATTCCAGCCGGCCAGCGAGCAAGGACAATTTGCCCGCTCCGTTTCACGTCTATTCGATGCGACAAGCGATCGAAGAGAAATTCATTCTCGACGTGCTCCAGAACTACACGACCTACAAGCTGGCGTTCAAGCTGGCTCACGAAGGCAAAGAGTGGGACGAGAGGGAAGTCGAACGCTCCGCCGCCATGAAGGGAATCATGGGCTGGGTTCGACTGCATCCCTACAACATCTCGCAAAAGGTGGAGATCGTCGTCGAACACTATCGCCAGCACGTCGCACCGCTCCTAAAGGGTAAAGCGAAGGCGATGGTCGTCGTCGGCAGCCGCGTCGAGGCCGTTCGGTGGCAACTGGCGATCGACAAATACATCAAGAAGCGAGGCTATTCGATCCGCACGCTGGTCGCTTTCTCCGGCGATGTGAACGACAAGGACTCCGGCCCGGAAGCCTTCACAGAGAACAGCAAGGAACTGAACCCGAATCTGCGAGGTCGCGACATCCGCGAAGCCTTCAAAGGGGACGAGTACCAAATCCTGCTGGTCGCGAACAAATTCCAAACGGGCTTCGATCAACCGTTGCTCTGCGGCATGTACATCGACAAACGCCTGGCCGGCATTCAAGCCGTGCAAACGCTGTCGCGATTGAATCGCAGTTATCAGAAGGAAGGAGTTCTCAAAGACACCACCTACGTCTTGGACTTCGTGAATGACACGAAGGAGATTCTGGAAGCCTTCAAAACGTATCACGAGACAGCCGAGTTAGCTGACGTCACCGATCCGAACCTTGTTTTCAACCTGCGAGCCAAACTCGACGGAGCCGGCCATTACGACGATTTCGAGGTCGAGCGTGTCGTGGCCGCCGAGCTCAAAGCGAACGCGAAGCAAAGCGAATTGGTCGCAGCCATCGAACCGGTTCGTGACCGCTTGATGAAGCGTTACAAGGCCGCACAGACTGCCTTGAAGACGGCCAAGAGCAACAACGACCAGCCCGCCGCCGAGACGGCCCAGAATGAACTCAACGCCCTTTGGCTGTTCAAGTCCGACATGGGAGCATTCCTGCGGCTCTACACGTTCCTGTCTCAAATGTTCGACTACGGCAACACAGCGCTCGAAAAGCGGGCGATCTTCTTCAAACGCTTGCTGCCGCTGCTGGAGTTCGGCCGCGAACGGGACTCGATCGACCTGTCGAAAGTCGTGCTGACCCACCACAACATGAAGAACAAAGGCAAAACCCCGATGCCGCTCGGCGCGGGCGAAAACGCCAAGCTGGAGCCGATCACAGAAGTCGGAAGCGGCAGCATTCAGGAGAAGCAGAAGGCATGGCTGAGCGAGATCATCAAGAAGGTCAACGACCTGTTTGAAGGCGAACTGACCGACCAAGACAAGCTCGTCTACGTCAACAACGTCATCAAGGGCAAACTGCTGGAGTCGGAAACTCTGAAGCAGCAGGCGACCAACAACACGAAAGAGCAGTTCGCGAACTCACCCGATTTGAAAACAGAAATCCTCAACGCCGTGATGAGCGCCCTTGAGGCCCACACCACCATGAGCACCCAAGCGCTGAGTTCCGAGACGGTTCGCGACGGACTGAAAGACGTCCTACTCGGCCCCGCGAAGCTCTACGAGGCACTGCGAGAACACGCCACCGCCGAACGGACGGCCCCGGCCTGACCAGGAACTCATTGTCTCAGGAATACTCGAACTGATCGTTGCTCGGAAACCGGAACATACCCGCAGAGTCCAGCCCTCTGCTGGCTCAACGTGCGGCCATCCTCCAGACACAAGGAAGCCAAATGACCGACGACTTTGAAGACGATGACTTTGAAGACGATCAGTACGAGCTTGGTTCCGCCGATTTGACGGTGGTGAGCGCGGCCATCCGACTATTGGAAAAGGTTATTCGCTCCCCGCTGGCGACTCCGGCGAAGGCCGTTGCCGTCTCCAAAGCGATCAGCATTCTCAAGCTGCTCCCCGATTCGAGCAGCGAGATCAATTTGAACATCACTCTCATTGGCCCGCGTCGAAAGTTCAACGGCCAGGGAGAGGAGCACGAAATCTATCATTGGTGGGAAATCGAGATCGAAGGGACGCTCATTACGATTTCCTCTCGTGGCCATTTCTACCGCAAGTCCACCGGCGGCGACTCGTTCATCGCGATGCACTGGTGCGCCCAACCCGGCTGCGAATCGGAATACGAGGATTTTCTGCCGCACCTACGCCTAGTGGATGATGCTCAGCCGTTCGACCGCGAAGTGATGCAGATTGATTTGGCCAAGCCGGGGTACTCGCTTGAGATTCTCGTCGATGGCGACCCCGTGCTAGAGGACGAATCAGACGACGATGTCGATGAGGACTTCGACGATGAGGACTTTGAGGACGAAGTCGAAGAGGAATTGGAAGATGACGACTTCGGGGACGATGACGAGCGAGCGTCATCCGGCGAGGAATCGAAGTCGGGCATGAATAGCCAACCCGCTGAACTTGGCGTCTGCCTTTGGGCTTTTCTCGATTTAGACGTTCAATTGATTTACGCGCTCGCCGGTCGAGCATATTGGTTGACCGGAGATGACGACGCCAAGCTGAAGACTCTCCGCGAGCTTTCTCGCAGTGACTTTCTGAGCGTGATCCGAACCAATGTCCCAGATCGGTTCGCGGTCGTCACTGGCGATGGAGCCCGACGTGGCGGATTCGCCACACCACAGGCCGTCAATGATCAATATGCAGGACTCTTTGAAGAGTTGCTGACGATCATCGAGCAACAGTTGCCCGGCGTCCCGAACTTTCGCGACAGCTCTCTGATTCCGACGAAATTTCCCGCAGACCTGCTCGGCGTGCGAACAATTGTCGCCGAGGATGCAGCCGGAAACTGTCGAGCCATCGTTACGGAAGAAGATCGGCAATGGCTTGCAAACCGAATGAACTCGGACTTTTTCTCAGCCTTGGATGAGTCAGCTCCATGAAGTCACCGATGGACACCCCTGAGCGATATCAAAAACTGTCGAGCAACGTGAACTGGAAATTTTCGGATGACTTCCGCAACCTAAACGCCTCTTCAATAGAGGACAAGGTTTGCCAATCGCTGACAGCGGGAGTCAGGCTGCCTTGCTGCTGAAAGATTCCGAGTGCAGACTCTGATCTGTCGTTAAAGAGTGTCAGGGGCAGCATCAGGAGCGACTCTCGAATGAGTTCGGAGAAGTGGCCATACGCGGATGAGTTCAGCCAATTGATTCGGCAGTTCCACGAAGTCGGGCGGAAAGTGTCTTTGGTGTTCAGTGGAAGCACCGAAGCGTTTCGACGGCTCTACGACGCGACGAACCCACCGCCGTCCGTGGTTGCCAATCATCCTCACACGAACGGCGAGTTCGTTTGTTGGCTTCAGTTGCCTCTTGATTGGGAGGGAGCGCAATGGTCATTTGGCCGAGTTATCTGCCGTGATGCTCCAGCGGGGAAGTTCGATGAATTCCGACGTGCGGCAGAGCGGGCGGGAGCGTGCCTGCGAAATCACCGTCGGTTCCATGAATGGTTGACGCCGATCATGGACTACACGCAACACGGCAACCGCCTCTCTCAGTTGCGTGATCGAGAAGACATCTCATGGTGGCTTGCCCTCTTGCTGATGAAGCCAGAGGTTCTGAAACCACAAGTCAAACACGGAGCAGTCGCCGTTGAAATCCTCGACGCTGCCACGCTATCCCAACGGGCCATCCGCTCGTGGAAGCTGGCGACTGAACTTCCAACGTTTCCCGTGCAACAACAAGTCGTGCAACCTTTTGGTGCTCAGGCAGTTCCCGAATCCAAGCCCGCAAAATCGAAAAAGCGCGGTCGGAAACGCGCCTCCGACGAAAAGATTCGCAACGCGATCAACATTTACATTTCTTACCACAAGGAACGTCGAAGTCCGGAAGATTTCTGTGACTGGTGGAACAGTGACAAGAAGGCGGGAAGAATCACCACGAAATCTCTCAGTGCGACGTTGTCATGGGTTCGCAACAGGCTCATTCCCGAACACCGAATCCCGGCTGAGTTCGCGAACAAAATGGAATGGTTGCAACAGGTCAAGAGCAAACGGAAGAAAGCGGTCAGAACTTCGTGACGTTCACCTTGAGACATTTCCGGGCATTTTGAGGCTACCAACGATTCAATCGAAAGAATCTGGCGAACAAATTATTTGTTCGTTCGCAACGCGCAGAAAATCTCCCCATGACGCCGAGCCTGATGGCGTGCTCACGCCGGCTTGGCCGAGTCTCAATCATGGGAGCAAGTGCGATGATGAACGTCGCGAATGCTGCCGCCGAGCGGATCGGCGGGCCGGAGTCGCGGGCTATTGCGATTGATGCTGATGCGTGTGCGAGCCGATACGGCATCAGCAAACGTCACTGGTTAAGGCTCGTGGACCGGGGGGCGACCGTAGCGCCGATCCGTCTTGGCCGGCGGGTGATATGGAGCATCGCATCTTTGGAAGCGTGGGAACGTGACGGCTGCAAGCCGATTCGCGTCGTCGGGAAGGCGGTGCGAGCATGACCGCGACCATCGAAAGAGCCGAAGTGGTCGAACAACGGCGTCGCGACGTGGCGGCGATGTTCGACGCTTTGGAAGTCTCACAAAACGACGCGGGCGAATCGGCTGCAACCGACTCGCCCGCAAATTCAAACCACTCAATCCACGAACGGAGAGAAAGAACATGGGCAAGCTATCTGACATTTTGAATGGGGGCGGGAGCGATTTCAACGATCGTTGGAACGCGACCGCTGCGGCGGATGAATTTGGGCCGATCCCTAAGGGGTTCTATGTCTGTCATGTGACGAATGGAGAACTCGAATCGAGTCGCTCGAACCGGACGCCGGGCTACAAGATCGAATTCACGATCATCGACGGACCATTCAGGGGCCGCAAGCTGTGGTATGACTGCTGGCTGACACCGGCTGCATTGCCGCAAGCAAAACGTGATCTTGCCAAGTTGAGCATCACGACTCCGGCTCAAATGGAATTGCCGATCCCGCCGGGCATCCGCTGCAACGTGACGACGGTTGTTCGCCGCGACGATGACGGCATCGAACGCAATCGCGTGAAGACGTTCGATGTTATCGGAATCGACACGCCAAAGGCTGATCCGTTCGCGCCGAAGGATGGCGGCGAGCCATCGACGGGAGGTCCAACATCGTGAGCGCGGAACTCGGCGGAGTGAGTCCGTTCGGGTTTCGCATTCTCGGCAGTTGTCACGAAGCGCGGCGGTTGGTGGATGCCGATGCCGCGTTCGTGGCCTACTGCCAATGCGATGAACGAGCGGACCTGAATTGCGAAGCGTATCTGTCGGCGTTTCGCTTCGGCGATGACTTTAGAAAACGAGCGGACCAATGGGGCCGGTTGGACGTAAAGGCGTTCGACGGCGTTTGCTGGTCGTGCTGGTTGTGGTTCGACATCGATCGGCCAGACATCGGGCAAGCGTTGCGGGATGTTCGGCGGTTGTTGGCGTTCACCGCGGAGCGGTATTCGCTCGACGATGACGCGCTGCTGATATTCTTTTCGGGGCGCAAGGGATTTCATGTCGGAGTGCCGACGTTGCTCTTCGCAGCCGAGCCGTCACACAACTTCAACGCGGTTTGTCGCCAACTGGCCGAACGGCTCGGCGAGTTGGCGGGCGTTACCATCGACCGGGCGGTGTACGACAAGGTGCGAGCGTTTCGTGCTCCAAATAGTCGGCATCCGAAAACCGGACTTCACAAGCGGCGGCTGACGTTTGACGAACTAATGGGACTCTCGGTTGATGCCGTGTTGCGACTGGCAGCAACACCGGAAGCTTTTGAATTGATCGACTTCAATCCGCCGAAACTGCAAGCCGAGACCGACTGGCAAGAGGCGACACGGCGAGTCGTTGCGCAAGCCGAAGCCTCCATCGAACGACGAGCCAACGGAATCGTGCGATTGAATCGGCAAACGCTCGACGTGATTCGCAACGTCGAACCGATTGCGGCCGGGGATCGTCACCGGCTGCTGTTTTCATCGGCGGCGAACCTGGCGGAGTTTGGGTGTCCTGCCGAATTGGTTCACGCGCTGTTGAGCGAGGCCGGCTTGGACGCGGGACTCTCGCCGAGCGAGGTACGGCGGCAGGTTGATTGCGGAATGCGGCATAGGGGTTAGGGGTTAGGGGTTAGGGGTTGGGAATTGGGGTTGGTGAAACATGACAGCAAACTTTGCGACGGCTTGCGACTTGATCGACACTTGGCGGGATGACGTGTTGAACGGAACTCCGCCGACGTTGTTTCCGGTAGGGAGCGGCGAACTCAGTCGGCTGGAAATCGGGCCTGGTTTGGTGATGTTGCTGGGAGGTGCTCCGGGCGCGGGCAAGACGGCGTTTGTGATGCAACTGGTCATCGACGCCTTGCGGCTCACTCCGACGCTGCGAGTGCTCGTCTGCAATGTCGAAATGAGCGCGGCGGTGTTACTCGATCGACAACTTGCTCGCCTGTCGGGCATCGACCTGGACACGATCCGCCATCGGCGGTTCG
>Ga0194132_10013229_pt1 | contig 10067 bp, 5 predicted proteins | sample TA2KigOf80mmetaG_FD_148612 | JGI IMG/M metagenome (GOLD analysis project Ga0194132, IMG submission 148612) | Freshwater microbial communities from Lake Tanganyika, Tanzania - TA2015054 Kigoma Offshore 80m | ecosystem: Environmental > Aquatic > Freshwater > Lake | place: Tanzania: Lake Tanganyika... | reverse complement strand
CTGTTGTTCTTCAGGTCATTGGCGGTTGCGCCTTGCAAAGAGACGCCGATCGTCTCATTGGCGAACGCGCCGACCTGGAACTGTTGAGCTTGGTAGCTACCGTCCAGAATCTTCAAGCCGTTGAATGTGGTCGTGGTGGCGATCCGGGTGACTTCAGCGACGAGCTGATTCACTTCGTCGTTCAGCGCTTTGCGATCGCTCGCGCTGTTGGTAGCGTTGGCCGACTGAACCGCCAGTTCGCGCACACGCTGCAAGATCTCGTTGGTCTGTTGGAGAGCGCCTTCGGCGGTCTGCGCCAGCGAGATACCATCGTTGGCATTACGTTTGGCTTGATCCAAGCCGCGGATCAGCGACGTCATCCGGTCCGAGATCGCCAGACCGGCGGCATCGTCCTTTGCGCTGTTGATGCGCAGACCCGATGACAACCGTTGCAACGCTGTTTGCAGCGACCCTTGGGAGGTCATCAAATTCCGCTGCGCATTCAGCGAAGCAATGTTGGTGTTGATTGCCTGAGACATCGCTACTCTCCTGTTCCATATGTTGAGCTAGAGGCAGTACCCACTTCCTACTTCCTGTACAACCCTTGCCTGGGTTTTCGACCGGGCCCACCGAAACTTTAATAAGCCTCTGATGCACTTTACAAAATCACGAATTCGCGATGGGCGCGCGGCAGGTGCGGAAAATATATCGACCGGCTCCAGGACTTACTTGAGACCTGGCGCGAATTTCTCCGGGAGCCTCGGGTGCGCACAATGCGCCGAAAATGCTGACAGCATCTGATTCATGCCCACAGCATCGTCCGGATGGTCCGGGATCGGGACGGGATAGCCACTGCATTCAACCAGTTGCATGGAAGAACTGCTGAGCCATACGGAAGGCAAGCGTTTTGTGAACCCTGAAGTGCTGACCAAGCCGCATCGAAGATCACACCGGTGCTATTCCAATAGCTGGGCGTATCGCCGCAAGAAGGCGATGGCCGGAGGACTGCCGGTGAAATTGCCATTCCGCGCCAACACGGCGTCGTAGCGCTGTCTGAGCGCATCACACTCCGCCGGAAGGGCTATAGGCATGAGGCCATCACACTCGTCCAGCATCTCTGCCGTGGCTTGCGCGATGTCAGCGGGATCGTTGTCCAGCGCCTCCAGATCCCCTGGCACGTGGTTGGTGAACTGCGCGTTGGCCACGCCGCAAGTAAACATTTCATCAAAGCTTAGCAATGCACCGCCCTTCCGGCGCCGGAACAACTTGGGCAGCATGCGATCCCGGCCATAGGGAAACGGCACTGCTATGGGAACGAAATTGGTGAGCAGGCAAGGCACGCCAAAAGTAGGCGGAATCAGCGCTGCGCCAGAATTCACGCCAATGAACAGCCTTGCGCTGCCGAACAGGAACACGTCCATGCGATCGGACTTCAATGCGCTGTGGGCGTAGTCCACGACCCGCTGACGAGGTGCCAGGGGCTGCATGGATTTGTCGCCCATACGAATGACCCATCCACCACGCCCGATCACGTGATCGATGGCTTGCTGGTATGCGTCGATACGGGCGTTCCGAAGGCTCGGGTGATAGCGGTCCCAGCGGCTCCAGAATCCTGGTTCGCGCACGTGCAGGCACACGTACCAGGCCCCAGGCGGCAATCCCAGCTGCGCAAGCGCCGTCTCACCGAACGCACGATCATCGGGCGTCAGTTGCAGGAGCGGTTTGCCGCCCTGGGCTTCCCACTGTTTCTGGATGCGGGCAGCAAACTCCATGTGCCACAGCGAATGTACGCCAGGGATCCGGTCCGCGAAGAAGTCGTCCCGAATCAGTCGCAGATGCGCGCCGGCCACGCCGCTCGATCGTGAGATCGACTGAGTATTGTCCAACCCCTCTATGGGGCAGTCGATACGAACGACGTGTTTCCAATAACCCAGGTAGGTCTCATTGGGTATTTTCTGTCGGGCCGACCGCAACAGCCAGAGGTCACGACGCGGACGCAATCCCAATTCGACTGACTTCTGGTAGATGTCGAACATCTGGAGATGACCTAAAGCCATGCACCAGCTCGTATCCATGAGGCGATGTGGTGCATTGATCACACCCGAATCCGTTGCGGCAGTGTCGCGCCTGAACAGACCCTCTTCCCAGCGACTCGCTGCATCCCGGTAGCGGCCGTCATGATGAAGTGAAATACCCGCCTGAATATAGGACTGGAGATCGCCGCCATCCATCTCGATGATCCGGTCAAACAGCATGTTCTTGGCAGGATGATCGATTTCCATGAGCCGGCTGGCGATCAGAAAATAAGTTTCCTTCAATTGGGTCAGAGATCTTTCTTGCAGGAGATGCTCGTCTCGAATCAATACCGCGATGCGATCGAATACTTTGTCATCACAGCGCCCGCCTTTGCCGAATTTTCCAGCGCGAAATTGGAATTGACACAGAGCGGCTTGACGCTGACCATACCCCAAGCGCTCATACCAGACGGCCAATTCGTATCGTACCCAGTGCAGCGCTGGATCAAGTTGCAGTGCAATCTCGAAATTGGTCAGGCCCGGCTCGAGATCATCTCGATTCACGTAGATCTTGCCAAGATTTCCGTAAGCGACAGCCAGGCGAGGATTCAGTCCGATCGCTTTCCTGAAGCAGGTCTCCGCCTCGCGAACTTCGCCTGATCGATCGTGGACAATGCCCAAATTGTTGTAAGCCAATGCGTGATCGGGCTGCAAGCGAACTGCTTCGTAGAATGCTTCGCGTGCCATCACGTCCTGGCCGGCGCTAAGACGGGTACACCCGAGGTTGTAGTAGGCCGGGGCGCTATTCGGATCCAGGACGATCGACTTCTGCACGGCCGCCTCGGCTTCTGCATAGCGCTTCAGTTGCGCCAGCGCCGCGCTCATGTTCGTCCAACCTCCCGCACGAGTCGGGGCGCGGGTGGTAACCCTCTGCGCCAGTTCGAGCGCCGCCTCAAAGCGGTCTGATTGCATGGCCTCCACACACGCGAGATCCAAAACCTCGGGATCGTCTGGACAGCCTTGCAAAAAGGCAGCGATACAGTCTCTGTACCCACTGGCATCGCTTCGGGACAATGCGTCGCGAACCTGATTGATCGCGTTTTCCAGGGCGAGTTTCAGTTCAGGGCATCGAGACTGCCACGCCTGACGATAAGCAAGATGGACTGCGCCAGCGTATCGTTTCGCATCGCCAACTGGCGAGTTAAGCAGTCGAGCGCGCATGGCTGCACGTCCGGCGCGGACTTCGGGCACTGCCGCACTCCACCGCCGTGCCAGTTGAACGTATTCTTGCGTCGAATGCGCCACCCAATCGGATGCGAGGCCGACTGACGTGAGCAAGGCCGGTCCCAAACGTCCTGGCAGCGTGTTCCCCATGAGGGTGATGGACGGCACCCCCATTGCTAGTCCGTCCAGTAGTGAGATCCCGCCTCCGTGAGGGAGTGGATCCAGTTGAATATCGATCTCACCAAAACTGTTCAGATGCTCAAGCCAGCCCGAGCGGGGCAGCACGCAGATGCGATGACCTTCCACCCCCTTCTGCTCGAACCGCTCACGCATGGATTGCACGCCGGCGGCGTCGACTTCCTGCGACGCCTTTAGCACCAGTTCGGCGTCCGGCACGGCCAGGAGTACGGCCGTCCAAAGATCCACTGTCGCCGGGGTGATCTTCTGCCATCGGGTGAAAGCACCGAATCGGAGACGCCCGCGCCTCGGCTCGGCCATCGGCGGCAATTCAAGCGGTGGTTGGAACGGAATGACCGACGGCACGTCGAGTCTGCGCTCGGCGAAGTGGCGCAGGTCCGAATTGGGCAGGTAGACCGGATCTGCCAACACATAGTCCATCTCCGGCATGCCCGTGCCATTGACATAGCCCCACGCCGTCACCTGAACTGGGGCTGGGCGATGGGCAAAGATGCCCAGACGGTTGCCCCGCATGTGTCCGGAGAGGTCCACCAGGATGTCAATGCGGTCCGAGGCGATCAGGGCTGCCGCCTGCGTATCCGTCAGGCCGGAGATCACCTGGAAGCGGGTGACTATCGCCTGAATGCGCTCAGTGAGCGCGTCAGCCAGCACGGCGTTGGCATAGCAATAGACCTCGAATTGCTCGGGATCGAAGTGCTCAAGCACGGGTAGGAAACACATGGCCGCCGAGGTGTGGCGAAAATCTGCCGACACATAGCCGATTCGCAGTCGCCGGTTCGGATCCGGCGATCTGAAACAAGGCATCGGACGGATACCCAACGGTGCTACACACTGGCGGTACCACTGGCGACGCGCGTCCTGGTGTGTCTGCACCGTGGCATCGACATCAAAGTCCAAGGCAAATGCCAGGCTCTGGTGTGCCGCATCGTAGGTGGGGCGAAGTCTCACCGCCTCACGCAAATGGGGGATGGCCTGTGCCGCCTTGCTCTGCGCCACCAGTACGTTCCCCAAATTGAGGTGTACTTCAGGGGAGCGCGGGTCGATCTGCAGTCCGCGTCGATAGATCTTGACGGCAGCCTCCAGCTGACCCAGTTCCCGAAGTACGAGGCCCAAGTTGGCACAAGCGCCGGCATTGCGCGGGTCGAGTTCCAACTCCCGCTCAAAGCAGCGCCGTGCCTGCTCGAAATGGCTGAGTTCGAGCAATACCAGACCAGTGTTGTTCCAGGCGTACCGATAGGAGGGGTTTCGTTCCAGCAGCGCCGAGTAGAACTGCAGGGCCTGCTGCAGTTGCTTGCTCTCTCGCAGTACATTCGCCAGATTGAACACCGCATCCAGATGATCGGGCCGGACATCGAGCGCCCGCAGGTACGCCTGCTGGGCCTGGTCGCGCTGACCAGACGAATGCAGGGCGGTGCCGTAGTCACACCAGATATCCGCATTGGCCGGCTCCAGGCCGGTGGCCTTTTCAAGCCAACCCACGGCGTTGCCATGATCGCCTTCGCGCAGAGCTACCACCCCACGTAAGTGCAACGCGTCCGAATCCTTGGCATGTCGATGAAGGTGCCGGTCAAGAAGCTTTCGCGCTTGACCCACCGCACCAGCGGACCAGGCCGAATGGGCGCGTTGCAGGTCATTCTGATGGGACCGCGCCTGCGCCTGGCGGCTCATGCGGCAGCCCTCTGGTGACGCCGGACCTCCGCCCATTCCGCATTGCCGCACGCAAGCGATTCCGGTGTGCCGATGTCGCGAAGATAAGTGTCAGGCGACCACCAGGTCTGTATGCGCCCCAGATAATGCGGCACCACATCAATACTGAGATCGAGTGTTGGCGCTGTCATTTTTTCGATTGCCTCCAGCACATCAGGCTCCATCAGGTAGATCGCCCCATTCGCCCGTCGCCCCGGAGGGTTGGCGGACTTCTCAAAGAATGCCCGCACGATGCCAGCCTCATCTTCCTGCACGATGCCGCAGTGCTCCGGTCGATCGGTGTCAAAAGTCAACATGGTGATCGCCACCGACTCGGGGCGGTTCAAATGGCGGGCGTGAAAGGCAGCCAGATCAAACCAGGTGAGATTGTCGGCGTGGGCACACAGGAATGTCTCGCCTTGCAGCTTTGGTCCCAGTGCCCGAAGCGTTCCCGCGGTGCCGAGCAACCGCTCTTCGTGAAACAACTCGATTCGGGCCGGATAGGCGCGTCGAGCGACGTGCTGACGCACCTGCTCGGCAAAGTAGTGGGTGTTGATCAGGAGGCGCGAGATGCCGGCGGCACACAGCTGTTCGATCCAGATGTCGAGCAACGCCTCACCTCGGACCGGCACCAGGCATTTGGGGAGGTCACGGGTAATCGGCCAGAGCCGGCTGCCAAGCCCCGCCGCCAGCAGCACGGCGGTATTCAGAGAAGTCGTGCTCACGCCGCCGAAGGCTCCCGCGCACTGAGCCATTGCATCACCATGTGACCGATGATCAATTGCATGTCCTCGGCGATCTGCATGTCATCGACGGCAAAGTGGATCGCGACGTCCGCCAACGATCGGCAGGCACCGCCACCGTAACCCAGCACGGCGTAGCTGCGGATCCGCATCGCCCGCGCCTGCTCCAGGACTTTCACCACATTGGGCGAATTGCCGCTACCCGAGAATACCAGCAGGCGATCATCCGCCCTGCCCTGCACCGCCAACTGCGCCGAGAAAATCTGGTCGTAGCCGATGTCATTGGCCAGACAAGTCAGCACCGAGGCGTTCGCGCTCAGCGCCTGCACGCGCATGCCCTGCCCGCTTTGCTTGGCGATGCCGTAAAGAAAATCATTGGCCAGGTGAATGGCATTGCCGGCGCTGCCGCCATTGCCGCATATGAACAGTGTGCCCCTTCTCTGCCAGAGCGCCAGCAGGTCCTCGGCCAGATCGGCGACTTCGTTCCATTGGCTGCTGGAAAGCACCTCCGCCAGGCGCCGGGCGTAGTTGGCAAAGGGAGCTGCCCGCATGGCCGGCGTGCCGACGGGGCGCTCTCGGCGATCATAGGCGACCGTGGATGGCGTGGCGCGCGGCACTGCCACGCGCAGGCGCTTGGCGGCGCTCATGCTGCCGCCTTCAGGACGGCGCGCTGCATCCACTTGAGGTTGTGGAACTGGTCCTCGTCGCGCAGTTGGTTGGCGCGGTAGCGCCCCACCAGATCGCGTATGGCCTCGTCCACCGACTTGCGCGGCCGGAAGCCAGTGGCCAGCAGTTTGTCGGAATTCACTCGATAGGAGCGCGGATCGTTCGACGGCGTGATGCGGATCTGTGCCTGCACGTGCCGTTGCACCCGCTCGGCGATTTCCAGAATGGTGAGGTTCTCGAATCCGGCGTTATAGATGCCGGTCAGTTCCGGCTTTGCCAGCAAGTGCATATAGACATCGGTGATGTCGTCGATGTGGATGTTCGGGCGCGTCTGCGTGCCGCCGAAGACATTGATGTGGCCAAGGGTCAGCGCTTGCAGTGTCAACATGTTGACCGATACGTCCAGGCGCATGCGCGGCGAATAGCCGCACACCGTGGCCGGCCTGACAATCTGCACCGCCATGCGGTCAGCGTAGCTCATAAGCACGCGCTCCGAGACCATCTTGGTCTTGTTGTATTCGGACAGCGGTGTGAGTGCCAGATCCTCGGTGACCTGCTCTTCCAGTTTGACGCCGTAGACACTCCCGGAGGAGGCGTAGATGAACTGTTTGACACCACAGCGGGCGGCGCGGTCGGCCAACTGCATGGTGGCGAGGGCGCTGATTTCCCAGGTCAGTTTCGGGTCGAGTTCACTACACGGATCGTTGGCGACAGACGAGAGATGGATGACTGCCTGCTGCCCTTCCACCGGGACGCGCTCGATGTCCCGCACATCGAGCGGCAGCACCTTCAGATTAGGGTGGGGCGCGAGGTGGTTGCCGAACCACTGCGTATCCACCACAGTGACCTCGTGACCGAGCATGAGGAGCTTGGGTACCAGCACCGTGCCTTTGTATCCACATCCTCCAGTGACCAATATTCTCATGGCGTGTCCTCCTTGGTTCGTTGTATTGAGTGGCGTCCGACATCGGCCAGACGGAGCAAGGCAAGTTCGACATCGCGCGCCGAGCGTTCGATGTCAAATATGGGCGAGGCGACGCGGGCGTCGATCAGGCGATCGCGCAGCCGCTTGAGCAGCGCCTTGTCATCCGAGAGATGGAGCGCCTGCGATTCGTACTCAGCCAGATTCGCGGTGACCAGCTGAGGCAATCCAAGCCCGTGCAAGACACTGGCAGCCATGCGACCCACATAGGTTGATCCGGCAACGGTGAGCAGCGGCACCCCGGCGAATAGCGCCTGCGTGGCGGTGACCCCGGAGCCATAGGGCGTGGTGTCGAGACACAGGTCGGCCAGCGGCAGACGGGCCATGTGATCGGCGATGGGCAGCAATGGCGCGAACACCAGCCGCTCCGGCTCGACGCCCTGGGCGCGGGCGGCGGCACCTAGATTGCGCACCATGGCATCGTTGTAGCGCGCCAGCCACAGTACGCTGCCGGGCCGGGCCTTGAGTACTCTGAGCCAGGTTTCGAACACCGCGGGTCTGAGCTTGTAGCCATTGCCAAAGGACGCCAGTACTAGACCGTTCTCCGGCAGCCCGACCGCTGTGCGGCTTGGCGTCGCCGGCAAATCGAAGCGGCGTGCCGGTTGATAGCAGTGCGGCAAGCGGACGATGCGCTCGCTGTAGTCGGGTGCGTGCAGCGCAGGGACCAGGAAGTCGTCGGCCAGGAGCACGTCCACGGCGTCCCACCCCATGGTTCCGGGAAAGCCCAAGTAACTCACCTGTGACCCCGCCGGCCGCCAGGCCAGTACACCGGAGCGTGAGTGCTGCGAGTAGCCCGACAGGTCCACCAGGACATCGAGCGCATCATCGGCCATGCACTGCGCCAACCCCGGAAGGCTCAGGTGCGCCGCCTCGCGCAAGTGATGAAACGCGCCACGCAGACTCGCCCGTACCGCGCTATCATCCTCAGGGCTGACGTCATAGCCATACAGTTGACAGGCTCCACCAGCAAGGCGAGGCAGCAGATCGACCAGCAACTGCCCGACGGCGTGATCGCGCAGGTCACCGGACAGGAAGCCGACTCTTACCTTGTCCCTAGTGCCCACTGATGACCTTGTCAGGGTCGGCGCAACCGCTGGCCGCAGCCGTTCTCCTGCCCACTTACGGGCCACGGTCAGTTGCGTCTGGCGTGACTCGCTCAGTGCCAACATCCAGAACGGCGAAGGTGCCCGCACGGCGGGATCGTGGGCCATCTGTTCGACGCGGGCAAGGCGCACATCGAGATCAGTCCAGTCACAGCCCTTGAGTTGTGTAAATACCCGCGCGACTTCCGCTTCGGGATGAATCGGGCGGCGCTGCAGTGCGCGGTTCAGCGAACGCAACGCCAAGTCCGGATCCGGCTGCGTGACCCCGAGGCTGTAGGCGACATCGGCATCCGAGGGCTTGAGTTTGTCTGCCCGCTCGAAACACGCCTGCGCCGCGCGATCGTCGCCTCCGTCGTAGTACAAATTGCCCAGATTCAGTTGTGCTTCGAACAGTTGAGGATCCAGGGCCAAGGCGCGTTCAAAACTCTCCCTCGCCCCCGTGGTGTCCCGCATCAAGCGCAGGATCATGCCGCGATTGGAATGGGCGTTGGCCAGCCGAGGGGCAAGTTCCAAAGTGCGTTCGACTGTGCTGAGGGCCTCATGCAGATGCTCCGCCTCGAGCAGACATACGGTCAGGTTGTTCCAGGCAGGTACGAACCGATCGTCGATTTCCAAGGCATGGCGCAGAGCGGAGGCAGCGGCGTCGCGATCCTCGGCTGCGCGGTGTGCCATCGCCAGGTTGCTCCACGCCGCAGCGCTCTGCGGATTCACTTCCAGATAGCTTAACCAATGGGCTACGGCCGCTGCCGGATCACCATTTGCCAGTGCGAGTTCAGCCCGCGCAGGCAGGGCATCGACGACCGCCTGAGTGGGTGGCGAGCTCGATGCCGGCCGGCCGCGCAAGGCTTCCAAGGCCGCCAGCTTGTCAGCATTACGATCCGCTTCCAACGCCGCCAGAACATCACCTATTTTCTGAAGAGAAGTAGCTAAGTTTCTATATATGGATATTTTTGAGGGCTCCAGCAGAGCGGCCGCCTTGAACTCGCGGACTGCGTCAGCCGCTCGTCCGGACTGCAGACTGGCGATCCCGGCTAATTCTTGCAATCGGGCGTTGGCGGGATCCACTTCCAGCATCTGCCGGTAAATGGCATAAGCGCGGTCGACTTCGCCGGCGCCATGCAGCATGACCGCCAGCTCGAAAGAGTCAGGGAGGGGAACGGCCTGCGCGCCGGGTTGGGCTGCAACGGGCGGTGAAGCAGGGTTGCGACCGCGCGATGGCGCAGACTTGGCGAATCGAACAGCCATGGGTGGGCAACTTTTTGGGATTGGTCTCGACGTTCCGGTTAACGGCACCGCTCACGCCGGCTTTACACCTTTTATTCACACTTTCCTTGTTTCTCCTAAATTATTAGATATAGTATTTAAGTATATGTTTGAAATGTACATAATGGTTCATTCCAGTGCCCCATCAATACCCGGCACTGCGCTAAATCGCGAGACGCTGCCCGTTGCATGATCGTGCGCCTTCCTC
>Ga0194132_10013227_pt1 | contig 10067 bp, 4 predicted proteins | sample TA2KigOf80mmetaG_FD_148612 | JGI IMG/M metagenome (GOLD analysis project Ga0194132, IMG submission 148612) | Freshwater microbial communities from Lake Tanganyika, Tanzania - TA2015054 Kigoma Offshore 80m | ecosystem: Environmental > Aquatic > Freshwater > Lake | place: Tanzania: Lake Tanganyika... | reverse complement strand
GGAATCCTGCCCCGCGAACTCTCGGAAAAAGGTGGTGGAGACCGGAATTCTAACCCCACCCGGACAGAGGGGGAGGCTCAAGCTGTCCGCAGCGTTTCGCAAAATCTCATGCGTACAGCCCATCTTATCCCTCCTCCAAAGGCCTTCATCCCACCGCTGGCTCGGGGACTGAAGGCGGGTTCCGGGCGGGTGCCTCTTCCCAGAGCCCGCAGTGTCGCAGAATCTTTTCATTTGGGACAGGTCAACGGGTCCGTTTCGCAAACCTGCTTGATGAGGGCGGCCCAGCGTTTGCGGGCCTCTCGGGCGCTGGGCGTGCGGGGCGGCGCGGCGCTCCCCTCCGGGGTCGGCGGTTGCGCCCGAGCTCGTTCTCCCCGCTTCTTATTCGAATACCATCCATAGTAAACTCACACCTCCCGCCTCAGTCTGTCCTGCTGGTTGAAAGCGGATGGACTGGGGCGGGGCTGATGGTTAGTTGAAAACTCTTCCGTTTAGCTATTTGGCTTTCTGATTTTTGTGCTTCTTGTGACGACCTCCTGCACAGACAATTCCGCCTTGCTAAGAAGCGGTTGGACTGGACAGGCAGTGCCATGCGGCGAGCGGGCATGGCGGAGGATAAAATCACGCGCGCGCTCACGCAGGGCGGTGAGGAGTTGGAGAGGAGATGGCTTCATGATTCAAATGGTGATGTGCGGTTTCGACCCGGCAGATGGGTTTGCCTTCAAGTCACCACTTACCGTTCGCCGGATCGCGTCCAACTCCCGCTTTAGCTCGGAATGGTGCTTCCGGCCAGAGAAAGCGCGGCGGATCGGGCGCGTCCATCCCCGCGTTTGGCGCTCCGAGCTACCGCGTCAGCAGAAAAGCCTCCAGGTCGTTCAACTCCGCCGCCGTGAGATGCGACGTGACGCCGTGCCGGTCGCCGGGATTCTTCGTCGTCAGCACTTCGAACACCGTCGCGGCGGTGCCGTCGTGGAGGTAGGGCGCCGTGGCGAAAAGGCCGCGCAACGACGGCGTGTCGAACTGGGGGCCAAATCTTTCGGCCTGGCCGTCGCCGGTGCCGACATCGTGCAGCTTGCGGTCGGTGTAAAGCGGCGGCGCGTGGCAGGTGGCGCATTGCGTGCGGGACGAGGTGAACACGGACTCACCGCGTTTCGCGCGCGCCGCGAGCGGACCGTCGGGCTTGGCGTTCGGGTTCGGCGGGAGCCGCAGCGAGTTCACGAAAGTCGCGAGGTCGTCGAGTTGCGACGGCGCCAGGCCGCGTCCGCCCATCTCGCCCTGGAGCGTCCTTTGAAAATCCTGCACCGAGACGCGGTCGGCGGACCAGTGGAGCGGCGCCGTCTCGTGGATGCTGAGGAGCGATTGGGTGTTGCGCGGGCCGCGCGCGGTGTTCCACGTCCGGCCGTCCGTGCCCTCGTCGAAATGGCACGAGGCACAGCTCACCCAATGGTCGCGTGTCACCTCCGGTAGCGCGGAGGTGAAGAAGAGGCGTTGCCCGCGCTTCTCCGCCGCGGGGCGCGCGTCGGTGGTGACGGGAACGGTTTCCATCACGCGCGCCGCCGCGAGGTCAATCACGCTCACGTCGCCGGAAACGTGGTTCGCGACGAACGCCGTCCGGCCGTCAGGCATGATGACGATGCCGCGCGGGTTCGCGCCCACAGCGAGGTGCGCGACGGCGGTATGGTTGGCGAGGTCAATCACCGACAGGTCGTCGCTTCCGGAATTCACGATGCAGAGCCGTTTGCCGTCCGGCGTGAGTGCGGCGGCGAACGGCAGGTTCACGGGTCGGTCCACCGCGTCGAGACCGATGAGTTCGCGGCGGAGGTTTTCGTTCGCGCCGAGGTCAAGCGTGGAGACGACAGGGAAAATCATAGAGTCGAAAACCTGGCGGGGCGCCGAGGTGTTCGAGCGGATGTGCGGCACGTAGGCGCGCGTGCCTGAGGAGTTCAGCAGGATGAATTGCGCCATGTTGCCGCCCGGCACGGACGGGATGCGCGCGAGAACTTTCCGACCCGCGAGGTCCACGACGGACGTTTCGCCGGAGAAAAAGTGCGTGACGTAGAGCCGCTGGCCATCGGCGGAAACCGCCAGTCCGCGCGGCCGCGGCGCGACGGGAATCTCGCCGAGGACGCGCCGCGCCGCCGTGTCGAGCACGGCGATAACGCCCGCACCGGAGCACGCGGCGAACGCACGGTCCTCCGCCGGACTGCACACGACTCCGTAAGGCTCCTGCGCGACGGGAATCGTGGCGATGACGGCAAGGTTGCTCAACGCCACGACGCTAAGGGAGGCGTCGGCGAAGTTGGCGGTAAAGAGCAGGCCGTGGCGCGCCTGCAGCGCGAGCGTGCGCGGGTTCTTGCCGACGGCGGTTTCAGCGAGCTTCCGGTGCGTGGCCGCGTCGAGCGCCGAGACTGAGTTCGCGTCCGCGTTGGCGACGAAGACTTTTCCGCGGCTCGCGTCGAGGACGATGGTCGAACTGCTGGCAGGCTGGGCGAGGATGTGGCCAGCGCTGGCGAGAGCCATCAGCGCAAGGGCGCACCGAGGAGTGATCTTCCCCGTCGTCTTCACTGCGGCGCGAGCGCGAGCACTTCGCTCCCCTGAAACAACACCGTGCGCGCGGCGGCGGCGGGTTTTCCGTTCGCGCCCGTGCCAGTGACGCAGAGCGAGAGGACAACGGTGTCCGCCGGGTCGGGGTCGAGATTGGCAAAGGTCTCCCGCAATTTGCGCAAGTCGTAATAGCACGTGAAGCCGCCGTTCTCGACCGGGATCGGCCCGCTTTCCAACACGGTGCCGGTGAGGTTCGCGGTGAAGTGCGCCTGCGCGGCGGTCCAGCCGGAGGGCACACGCGCGTTGATGGCGAAGGTCCCGCCGCCCGGGCGCGTGGACGCCTCGCCAGGGTCGAGACGTGGCGGCGCGTTGCGCGAGGCGCGCGCGAGTGACGCGCCCATGGCTGGCGTGTCAATTGCGAGCGGGGAATTCTTCGGCACGACGTAGAACTGGAAAGCGCCGTCCTCGACGCCGAGCACGCCGCCGGCCGGGAACGGTTTCTCCACCGGGCCGGCGGAGGTCAGGCCGTCGTGCGTGACACGGACGTTCACCGAATACACGCCCGGCTCGGCGACCGCAAAATCATCGGCCGGTTTGTGGTAGTGGCCGACTTTGTTCGCGCGGCCGGTGGTGCTGATTTGTTTCCCGCCCGGCGTCGTGACCTGCACTTCGACGAGTGACGGCAGCGTGGGCCACACCGCGCCGCTGAAGGAAAACGTGTCGCCGACTTCGAGCACGCCGCCGGGCATCACGCCGACGGGCGTGAAGAAAAGGTCCACGTCTTTGCCGCGAACCGTCAGCAGCGGGCCGCCGTTCGGGCCGCCAGCCGCGCCCTGAAACGGCGGGAAGGTCCGCATTCCGCGCGCGGTGCCTTTGCGAATCATCACGGCCATCGAGCCGTAGATGGCGTATTGATTCACACCCGCCTCGGTGTCGCGATAGACGATGCCGCCGTATTGCAGCTTGATGTCGTCGGGGAGATCGCCCGCGCCGCCATTGCCGAGCTGGGCGTTGTAGGGATCCTCGAACTGCCAGTAGGCGCGTTGCACGCCGCCGCTCGCGACGAAGCTGCGCACGGTGACGCCGGGCCGTTGCGACGCGATGTAGTAATAGGCCCACGTCTTGATGCGCTCGGGGTATTGCACGGCGGGCAGGCGATCGCCGGCATCGGGCAGCGACACGTCGGATTCGCCGTCGGCCTCGGGCTCGTTGAAGCGCCGCGGGCCGCGGGCCATCGGCGGCGCGTTGTTCGGAGGGGCGGAGGCAGCGCGGTTGTCTCCGCCGCGCGGCGAGGCGCCGGAATCGATCGGAGCGCGCTGTTGCGGCGGCACCGTGGATTCGCGCCCGGCGGAAGAAAACTCCTGCCGATCGCGCGGCGCATTTCTCATGTCGCCCGCCATCGGTCCGCGCGCGCGGCGGCCCAGCTTCGTGACGCCCTCGGGATCTTCGAGCGAGAGCTCGGGAAAAATTCCGCTGGGGATTCCATCCGTCGCCCACACCACATCGCCGGTGAAGTACGGATAGTTCATCTGCGGCAGTGTCCCGCGCCGTTCCTCGGTGCCGGCGGGATCGATGTTCCGCGAGACGAACCACGCGGGCCGCGAGTTCGGCACATGATCGGGGCTGACAATGCCGCGCCTTCCGTGGGCGACGAGCTTCGTGCCCGGCGTCTCGACGACGGACGCGCCGCGCATCGCACCCATCCAGAGCACGCCGTCGGCGTCGGTGTAGCTCGCGGTCAGGTCCACGACGTATTCGCCGGGCGCGGAGAGCGCGAGCGCGGCGGAATCTTTTCCCGGATGAAAGTAGCCGTGCCCGTTCGCGCGCCCCGTGATCGTGCGCGTGATGACTTTCTTCGCGTCGGAGTCCGGGAAAAGTTTCAACTCGATCCGCACGTCGGCAGGCACGACCGGGCGCACATTCACAACCGGCGACATTACATCGCCGACTTGGAACGGCGTGCTGAGGAACGTGCCGGGGTCGAGGTCGAGCGGACGCGCGAGGTAAAGATCGTATTCGCCGCCGCCGGGGAATTTGGTGCCGCTCGCGTCCTCGGCCCAGCCTTCCATCGTCACGACGTAATGGCCGTAGGCGGGGAACTCGTAATGAAAGCGGGTGTCGAGCGTGGTGAGTTCGTAAATGGTGTTGAGCGACGTGGTGCCAAAGCCGCGCTCGTTCGCGCCCTTCATCCCCGCGGCACGGAACGGCGCCTTGCCGAGCTCCACCACTTTGCCGTCCGGCTGCGTGATCGAGACGCGCAATTCGCCGGAGGGAAACTTGAAATTGACGAGCGGCGGCACGGGCCGGTCGGGGCCGCCCATGATGTAGCTCATCGTCGGCAGATACGGTTCGAGGCGATACGTGACGGGCCGGCCGCGCGCGTCGTCCTTCGGCACGATGAAGGTCGTCGCGTTGAACGCGACCTTGGTGCCAAAGTCGAACGCGCCGCGATCCTCGCGCGCGATGGCGCCGCGCGTGCCGTTGGCGAGCGTGTTGCCGAGCAGCACCCATGGGATGCGCGGCGGCGCGGCGTTGCCGATCCGGAAAACGGGCGTGAGATGCTGCGCGCTGGAGCCGTGCGCGAATTCCTCGAGGCCGCGCGGCGGTTCGCGGCGGCCGCCCGGCAGGTTCCACTGCAACTTGCCGGCGTAATGTCCGACGGGCCAGTCGTCCGCGATGCGCCGCGAGTAAACCGCTGTGAGCACTGCGCGCGCGCCGTCGCGCTGGACGCTCTGCACGCGGCCCTGGAACGACGGCAGGTTGGCGCCTTCATAACCGCTGCGCGAAAAGATCGGGAGGCCCGTTGGCGTCATCAGCGCCGGCACGAAGCTCGCCTGCACGGATCGACCGCCGGCGTCGCTGAGGCGCAAGAGGCTGAGCCGCGGCGGCTGCATCCGTTCGGAAACTTCCACGCCGGGCGGCGCGGTGAAGTGAATCGTGAACTCAATCATGTCGCCGGGCTGGTACTGCGCGCCGTTCTGCACGCCTTCGGCCATCCAATAACTGCCGCCGCCCGGCCCCGCCGTGGCGAAGCGGATTTCCTTTTCACTGCCGCGCGGCTTCGGGTTCGCGGTGAGCACCAGCGCGGGGCCGCCCTCGCGCCAGTCGCGGGCGCGATCGTTGGCGTGGTTGATGACGAGCGCGGAGCCGTCAGGCGCGGCGATGCGCACGGTGAATTTCCCCGAGGCGTCCGCCGTCGTCCGCGCGCGCGCGCCGGTTTGCAGGCTCAATACGAACACCGCCGCGGCGCCCGGCACCGCGCCCGCCGCGCCGGTGACCGTGACAAAGCCGTCCTGGTCGGCGGGCGACACGGTGAGCTTGTCGAGTTCGGACAAAGTTTGCGGAGATGCGCGCCTCGGCTCGCCGCCGGGCGCGAAGGGCATCATGTCCGGCCCGCCTGGCCGTCGCGGTGGCGGGCGCTGCTCCGACGGCTTCGAGGGACGTCGCTGCAGTTGTTGCGCGAGCAGCGGTGTCAGGACGGCGGCGCAGAAGAGCGCGCGCCAAAGTAGATTTCTTGCGGTCTTCATACGAGGATCGGCGGATGGTCCTGAAAGGAATTACTGATAGAAATCTGCTTTTTCACCAAGCGAGACGATCGTAGCCGTCCAGGGTCAGGGCTTCAAGAAAAATGGCCCGCCCAACGTTTCTCGTAGGAAGATTCTCGCCTGGGGCGACCGCCGAGGAACGCTGGCAATGGCGCTCGACATTTTGAGACAAGCTCTAACCCTAACAGCGTGGTAATTGAGTCTGGCAAACCATTTATCTCAGAAACCGGCGGAGCTTTCAATGCTCATCCAGCCATTGTCATTATGGACTGCTTCCATGACGTCAAACGTATCCAGGTAGGGCGAGTCCGTCCCGGCGAGCCGAGTCCGAAACCATCCGTGAAATCTGTGCGATCCGTGGTTCGTTCCCGCGCAGCGTCCACCCCGCACTCGTTTCGACAAATCAACTCGCCGCTGTCGTCGAGACGGACGGAATGTTTCTTGCCGTGCATGCTCAATTCGCGGAGAATGTAAGAGGCACGATGGGATTCCCACATTGAGCAAATGGCTGTAGTCGCGGTTGGTGATGCTGCCGTTTTGAGGCCCACGAATCACACGAATCACACGGATGGAGAGGGGAATGGGGACAAGGATAATGTCAATATGCTGGACTGACCCCTTTTCGTGTCACAATCAGCGACAGACAGAGCAGAAGCGAAATGAGGGTGGATTGCGTGTTAATAGTGTCTTTTCGAGAGGTCGGTTTCATTACTGACAGGAAATTGCTTTCTGGAAGCTGCGCGGCCAAATGGGCATTAGAACCCATCTCATAAATAGGGAGTGGGTGCGCTGGAAGCCAGCGGCTCGCCGGCTTCCAGCCCGCAGGGTTGCGGTTCTTTTCGGCGGCGGCTGCGTTGGTCGTCGGTCGAAGATGCTGGCGAATATTCTCCCTCCTCGCGCCTTGCCGCGGCCAAAAATCCCTCGCAACGCCCCCCCTCCCTATTTATGAGATGGGTTCTAGCGTTCATAGATTCTTGCTGCACTGGTGAAGCTGTTGACGTCCGCGCCGGTCTTTCCGGGGAACGCCTCGAATTTCAGCTTCCGGTTCGGCAACACTTGCACGAGTGCCACGCCTTGCGCCGTGTCCGCGTCGTGGCGCAACTGCCGCTGACCGTCGTTGCCGAGTTGGCCCCAGATGAGTTCGTATTTCACCACGCCGTCCACCTCGCTCACCTTTGCAGGGTCGGGAGAATTTCCTTTCACTCAATACTGCGCAGGCCGCCCGCCGATGTCGCCGATGCCATAGTGAGATTTCACGGCACCACCACGCTCACACGGTAAAACTGCCGCTCGCCAGGCAGGCCTGCGATCACACGCGACGTTGCGCTGCTCGTGGCAGTCACTTCGGAACCGGTGACATCGTTCCAGACACTCAAATCAGCGCTCGACTGGATTCGATAAGTTTTTCCACTCACGCTCGACCAGCTCACGGTCATTTGGATGTCATTGCGCACAACTTGAGCCACTGCGAGGCGTGAATCCGCGTTTCGCGGGTCCGTTCCCGCCACGCCTTCCTCCGCTTCGGTCATTCCATCGCCGTCATCGTCATCCGTGGTCACGTTGCGCAGCACGAGCGTCAGATCACGCGTGCCGGTATTGCCACCGCCGTCCGTCCAGCGCATGCGGAGTGTTTTCACGAAGTCCGTCTCGTAGTCCAAAGCTCGCACAGCGACCAAACTCGCCCCGTTGATCGAAAAATCGGCACCATCGCCAAAGGCCTCGATCTGGTAATCACAGGCCACTCCACTCTCGATGCCACCGCCGCTGATTTCGGCCAAAACGGTGCCCGCAGCGGCATCTTCGTCCACTTCGGTCAAACTGAGCCCCACAGGCCTCACTTCTTTCTCCCGCAGCAAACTCAGCGAATCGCGCACGCTGACGATATTGAGCTCATTTTGCCGCGAAGCAGCCTCCGCGACGAGATTGAGGTAAAATGCGCGGCGGCGGCTCATCTCCGACTCGGCCAGCAAACCGGCCTTCGCAGTCGAGTTGTAAGGCCGCGGGCGGCTCGCGGGAGTGTAGATGTATGTCCAGGCCGATTGATTTGCGAAGAGGTCGTTGTCGTGCAGTTTGATGCCGACAAAGTAGGGCGAGATCACATTCGCCGCCGAGCGCGCGCGCGAAAGCGCATTCGTGAGCGTGCTGGTGGCTCCGGCATCGCCGCGCAGATGCTCGATGAGAATCCAATCGTAGCTCTCCGGCCGCAAATACATGCCATTGCGCCTCTCGCCGAGGTTGATCGCCGAGCTGCGGTGCTCCACGACCATCGCGGCACCCGCGCCGTCGAAGTAGGAATGCACCAGCGAGCCCATGGAAGCGCTCGCATTGGCTCCAACGATGCGCGGTGCATAGGCCATGAGTCTTGTGAGCTTCAAATAGCCGCCTTCATTGCCCGTCGGGAGGCCTGTGTTGAGATCGAGGCCATGCTCCTCGTAGTTTTGGATGTCCGTGGCGTTGATGGCGCGGCCCATGAGCGTCGTAAACCAGTTCGCGCTGCCATACTGGCTCGCATACGGCTTCGGTGCGCGCACGTGGTATCCCATCGTCACGCGTGAGGAGCTTTGCAGCCGTCCGATGAGCTCCGGGGCTTGCGCTTCGATCACATCCGTCTGCCAGGTGGTGAAAAACACATCCACCGGCACTCCCGCGGCCTCGTGGGCATTCAAGAGCGTGCGCAGCTCCGCCGCGCTGTTCGTCGGATAGGAGAAGTCCTGCCAGTTCAGCGAAAAACCCACATTGTCCTCGCTGCGGCGGTAGAGACTGTTCGTTCCGTTCCATGCTGCATAGACGCTGGCGTATTGCGCCACCGTCACGCGCCCCGCATCTCGCCAGCGTCGGATGGTATCGAGCTGCGCAGGCATGATGCTCGTCAGAAAACCCGGCTGTACCATGTCGCGATGATTGAGCACGCGGCTCAACGTCCAGAGCTTGCCTCCGTGCGGGATGATGCCGGCTTCGAGCTTGCGGAGGAACTGGTCATTCGCGTGGAAATCCTGGTCCCAATGTCCCATCGCCGCGATCTGTCCGGCAGGATTATGAGTGAAGTATTGCTCCTTGCTGGAAATCGTCGTGCCCGCGGTGTGACTGGGCCGCCAGATGCCGCTGCCGTGCGGATCATTCGCATGATTCACCGTGGCGCCACCCATCATGACCACCGGTTTCCAGCGATAGCCCGTGGCACTGTATTTCTCACAAAGCAGCCCCAGCGGATCCTCGACAAACTTCGGCCACTCTTGATAGCCCGTGCCGGTATAGACATGCCCGCCGACCACGCCCGTCGGCGTCACCCCGAGTTGCGTGAGCAGCCAGGCCACATCCGCGTAGTTGTAACCGCTGTTCTCGTGCGAATGCGGATCGAGCGTGACTCCCAGGTTCTCATTCAGGTAGCGCACGACATTCTTTCCCGCGGTGTTTGCCATCAGCGTCGCATCATAGGCCGCGCCGGTCGGCGTTTCAAAGCGGCGCACGCCTTCGAGGAAGTTCCAGTCGCTCTGAAAGCTCCACGGCAGGTTCCTCGTCGCGCAAAGCTGGGCAAAGGCCAGAATCGCATCGCGCCACTGCACATAGGTCGCCTTGGACACGGTGCTGAAGTTCGGCGTCGCCGGCACCGTCGCGCTGCCGATGCGCGGCTCCTCCGAATGCACGGCGATGGAGAAATAGACCTGCGGCCCCTGCGACATCGCAGACAGGGCGGACAGGACGAGGGCGAGTGTGGCGAGGAGCGTTTTCACGGGGGATGAAGGTTGGCCTAACTGAGATATAGGAAATTGCTTTCGGGACGCTGCGCGGCCAAATGGGTTCTAGCGTTCATAGATTTTTGCAGCGCTGGTGAAGCTGTTGACGTCCACGCCGGTCTTTCCGGGGAACGCCTCGAACTTCAGCTTCCGGTTGGGCAACACTTGGAACAGCGCGACACCCTGCACGTTCGTGGAGATACCGGGAAACGCCTGCCCGTGAAGCCCGCGCGTGCCGAAGACCAGT
>Ga0194132_10013226_pt1 | contig 10068 bp, 10 predicted proteins | sample TA2KigOf80mmetaG_FD_148612 | JGI IMG/M metagenome (GOLD analysis project Ga0194132, IMG submission 148612) | Freshwater microbial communities from Lake Tanganyika, Tanzania - TA2015054 Kigoma Offshore 80m | ecosystem: Environmental > Aquatic > Freshwater > Lake | place: Tanzania: Lake... | reverse complement strand
GGTGCCGAGCCGGCGCGGCTCGTTGCCGAGCGCGAACAGGCCCGAGGAGGCGTTGTCGGCGATGGTATCGGTGATCTTGATGTTCCAGCCGGCGATGCGCGAGCCGACGATCTCGATCGCCGCCAGTGCGTAGTCCACGGCATTGATGATATCGGCCGGCGTGAGCTGGGTCTCGTCGAGGTCGGCGCCGAGCACGAAGGCGATCTCGCCCTCGACGCGCGGCTGCAGCACCCGCCCGGGCGCGATCTCCTCGCCCTCGGCTACCGCCATGTCCGCGAACAGCATACCGTAGTCGGGCTGATCGACGCCGAGCTGAACCTGCACCGATCTGGCGGTGAGGCCGATCTTGCGCCCGACCAGCCGCCGGCCACCCGCCAGCGCCCGCGCCGTGGTCAGCGCCTGGACCGCATAGGCCGTGGCGACATCCGTCTCGCCGATCAGCTCGCGCACCGGGGCGCACGGCACGCCGCTCTCATGCGCCTGGCGCAAACGCGCAGCCGCCGCTTCGATCTGCTCCTGGTCTGCCGTCATGGCGCTCCCTGCGGCGCAGCTTATTGCCCCGCGGCGCCGATGACCAGCGGATCGACCGGGCGCCACGGCGTGCTAGAGTGCGCGCATGATCGGCGGCGGCGATCCCGCCCCGGCCTTCGCGCTGCCCGCCGTCAACCGGCCCGGAACGGTCGAGCTTGCGGCATTCCGCGACCGCACCCACGTGCTGCTCGGGCTCTTGCGCGGCATCTATTGTCCGTTCTGCAGCCGGCACCTTGCGCAGATCGAGACCGTGGCCGCAGAGGTGCGCGAGTCCGGCGTCACGACCGTGGTCGTGATGACGACGCCGGCAGAGCGGGCACGGCTCTACATCCGCCACCGGCCGCTCTCGGCGATCCTGGCCTCCGACCCCGAGATGACCGTGCACCGCGCGTTCGGGCTGCCGCGGCCGGAGCGCGGCGAGGGCCCGACGGTGTGGCCGAGAACCCTGGGCGCAGCGGATTACGCGAGTACCCGGTCCAACCCGACGGGCGAGTTTGCCGAGCCAGTGCCGCTCTCCGACGCCGGCACGCTGCTCAACCGGGTCGATGGCTTCGCGATGGACGAGGGTGATGCGCGCGAGGCGCAGGCGATCTGGAATCAACTCTCCGGCATGTACCTGATCGACCGCGCGGGCCTCGTGCGCTGGCGCTTCATCGAGGCCGAAGCAGGCCCCGCCGGCATCGGCCAGACCCCGGCGCCGGCACTCCTGCGCCAGACCGTGCTCGCCGCGCTCGCCTGATCATTTAGCAAGCAAGGCCTTTATTGCGCCGTGATAGTGGTGAGTCTAGATATCATGGCTGAGCGCGGTCGGCTAAGCCTTCGCCAGCGCCTGGTCGAGGTCGGCGATGATGTCATCGACGTGCTCGATGCCGATCGAGAGCCGCACGTAAGCATCGCTCACCCCGGTCTGGCTCTGCTCCTCGGGCGAGAGCTGCGAGTGGGTCGTGGTCGCCGGATGGATCGCGAGCGAGCGCGCATCGCCGATGTTGGCCACGTGATAGAGCATCTTGAGCGCGTCGATGAAGGCGCGCCCAGCATCGCGCCCGCCCTTGAGCTCGAAGCCGATCAGCGCGCCATAGCCACCCGCGAGGTACGCGTCCGCACGGCGTCGGAGCTCGCCGCTTTGCAGCCCGGGGAAGATCACGCGGGTGATCTTCGGGTGCTTGACGAGGTACTCCGTCACCGCAATGGCGTTACCGCAGTGCTGGCGCATGCGCAGGACCAGCGTCTCGAGCCCCTGGATGAACAGGAAGGCGTTGAACGGTGACATCGCGGCGCCGATGTCGCGCAACAGCGTCACCCGCGCCTTGATGATATAGGCGATCGGGCCGAGCGGCTTGACCGCCTGGGTCCATACCGCGCCGTGGTAGCTTGGATCGGGCGTGTTGAGCATCGGGAAGCGCTTGGCATGCTTTTCCCAATCGAAGTTGCCGCCATCGACCAGGACGCCGCCGATCGAGGTGCCGTGGCCGCCGATGTACTTGGTGGTCGAGTGCATGCTAACGGTGGCGCCGTGCTTGATCGGCTGGCACAGCACGGGCGCGGCAGTGTTGTCCATGATCAGTGGGACGCCAAGCTCGCGGCCGATCTTGGCGACCTCGGCGATCGGGAACACCGCGAGCTTCGGATTGGGCAGCGTCTCGCCGTAGTAGCAGCGCGTGCGCTCATCGGTCGCGCGCCGGAAGTTCGCCGGATCGACCGGATCGACGAAACGGCACTCGATGCCCATCGTCTTGAAGGTGTTGGCGAAGAGATTCCAGCTCCCGCCGTAGATGTCGGTCGAGCACACGAAATTGTCACCGGCGTGGCAGATGTTCTGGACCGCGAACAGCGAGGCCGCCTGGCCCGAGGCCAGGGCCAGCGCGCCGACCCCGCCCTCGAGCGCGGCCATGCGCTCCTCGAACACCGCCTGGGTTGGATTCATAATCCGGGTGTAAATGTTGCCGAGTTCCTTCAGCGCGAACAGGTTGCCCGCGTGCTCGGTGGAATGGAACTGATACGAGGTGGTCTGATAGATCGGCACAGCGACGGCCGTCGTGGTCGGGTCGGAGCGATAGCCCGCGTGCAGCACGATCGTCTCGGGGTTCTTGCTGGTCGTCGCCATGTCCATACCTCCTCGGCCGAATCAGGCACTCTCTTTACCACGTATCCATCGGGGCAGCGACGGCGAGCTTACGACGCCCCCGTGCAGCGCGCGGAGGTCGCTAACGCCCGACGATGTCGCCCTCGAGCGGGTCGAGCAGGGCCACCACCTCGTCCTGCTGCGCCTGCGGGACGTTCAGCGTCTGCATCGCCTTGATCAGGAGCCCGACCGTGTGTGCGAACTGCTCCTTGGTGATGTTCATGCGGGTGTGGGCATCGACCATCGAGCGGCCGTGATAGGTGGACGGCCCACCGGTCGCTACGCACAAGAAGTCTGCGAGCGTGGCCTTGTACGCCACCATGTCGGTGGTGGCGAAGAACGGTGCGATGACCTCGTCGCTCGTGGTGTTGTCGACAAACGCATCGACCACGGCCGCGAGCGCGGGTGCGCCGCCCAGCCGTTCGTAGAGTGTGTCGGCAAGCACCGCCGCCGGTGCCCATACGAGCATCGCCAGGGCCGCGGCCGAGACCGCCAATGTCGTCCGTTTCATCGCTGCTTCCTCCTCGTGGATGTGCGGACACGATTGCTACGGCGCGGCGCCGCGTGCCGACTTACCGCTGGCAAGCGCCTCGGGCTCTCGGGTAATCTGGCGTGGGCAATTGCGGATCGTCGCCGCCGGACGCGCAGGCGTCACGATGGTGTGTACGGCGCCCTCCTCAACGATGTGTTACGGAAAGGACGCTACGGTGGGTGCGCGCTGCCTGCACGACCCCACTTGACCTACGACCCTTCGCGAACATACCGTGAATCTGCGCCGCCAGCGGGTGTGCTCGCCTTCGGCTCCAGCGAGCTTTCCTCCATACCGCCGACTGGCATCACTGCAACTCGTTCGCCCTGCCGCGGGAGCGCCCGCCTGGCGGCGTGCCCGGGGGCGCTCATCGGTATCGTGCTCGCCCTCGCCACCGTGCCGCACCCGGTCGCAGCGGATGCGCCCGCACGGTTCGAGCAGGCGTTGGCGCAGTGGCTGCCGACCTGCGCCGAGCGCGGCGCGGCGTTGCGGAGCCTGTACGCGGCGCGGCGCGGCGCGGCACTGTGGCAGGGGCGTGACGGGGCGCGCTGGCTGGCGATCGTCCGTGCCACACTGGTGGAGGCTGCCTCGCACGGCCTCGATCCCGGGGACTACGAGCCGGCGCCGACCGGGGCCGCGTCCGAGCTGAAGTGGAGCGACATCGTGCTCCGTTACGCCCACGACGTGCGCGTGGGCCGCATCGACCCGCCGAAGCTGTATCCCGACTGGGCTCTCGCGCCCCTCGCATGGCAGTCCGCGCCGGCGCTCGCGCGCGCTCGAGGAGGGGCGTCTCGCGGACTTCCTTGCTGAGCTGCCACCCGCCCACGCCGGCTACGCCGGGCTCCGCGCCGCGCTCACCCGATACCGTGCGCTCGCGCCCGATGTGTGGGCGACGATCCCTGATGGGCCCTCGCTGCGGCCCGAGACGCACGATGCGCGTACGCGTGCGGTGCGCGAGCGCCTGGCCGCAGAGCCCGATCAACCGGGCCCCGGCCCCGGCGCGGCGGACCCGCGGCTCGTCGATGCCGCATTGATCGAGGCCTTACGCCGCTACCAGCTCCGGCACGGGCTCGAGGCCGACGGCATCCTCGGCCGCCGGACGCGCACCGTGCTCAACGAGCCGCTGGCCCATCGGATCCGGCAGCTCATCGCCAATCTAGAGCGCTGGCGCTGGCTGCCGCGCTCGTTCGAGACCGATCACATCGCGGTCAACGCCGCGGCAGCGACGCTGAGCCATGCGGTCGGCGGTGCGATCCCCTACTCGGCGCGCGTCATCGTCGGCGACGCGAAGAATCCGACCCCGGTGCTGCGCGCCGAGGTCAACTCGCTCGTGCTCAATCCGTCCTGGTATATCCCGCCGTCGATCGGCGTCAACGAGGTGATCCCCGAGTTGCGCGGCAACCCGCGTTATCTCGCCGAGCGCGGCATCGTCGTGCGCGAGCTCGCGGGCACCGATCCATTCGGACTCAACGTCGATTGGTGGGCGCCCGGTGCGCGCCGCCTCGCGCGCCGCCTGGTGCAGCGGCCGGGCGAACAGAACCCGCTCGGGCGGCTCAAGTTCGACCTGCCCAACGCATTCGCGGTCTATCTGCACGACACGCCGGCGCAGCAGCTCTTTGCGCTGACGCCGCGCGCGCTCAGCCACGGCTGCGTCCGCGTCGAGGGCGCGCGCGACCTGGCGCGCCGCGTGCTCGATGACGAGCGCGCCAGCGCGCTCGATTCCCTGATCGAAACCGGCCGCACCCGTCGGCTGACGATCGACCCGCCGCTTCCCGTCTATCTCGTGTACTTCACCGCGTTCGTCGAGGCGGCCGGCGAGACGAACTTCCGTGACGACATCTACGGTCGCGATGCGCGGCTGATCGACGCGCTCGCACACCGCCCGCGTCCCTGAATCGTCATTCGTGCGGCCGCCGGGAACACGCGCGGCGCGCGTGCTCGCGCGGGCACTTCGCGTCGGCTCTAACCGAATCTTTACCCTAATCGCCGATTAACGGTTGTCGGCGTCGGCTCACTTTGTTATGACCGCTGCTGGCGCAGACGTGTGTGGGCAACGGGTGGGGGACACGTTGAGCGGCGCTGGGGGATTCGAACGACGCGGCTTTCTCTTGTTGGGTCTGGCCTCGGTGGCGGCGCTGGCGATACCGCAGCCCGCCGAGGCGGCCAAGCGGGCGCGCAAGACGCTCTCGTTCTACAACACACACACCGGCGAGTGGCTGCGCACCGAGTACGCGGCCAAGGGCCGCTACGTGCCCGAGGCGCTGCGCGAGATCGACCACTTCCTGCGTGACCACCGCACCGATGAGGTGCATCGCATCGATCCGAAGCTGCTCGATGTCTTGCACGCGCTGCGGCTCAAGCTCGATTCGAGCGAGCCCTTCCACGTGATCTCCGGCTATCGTTCACCCAAGACGAACGCGATGCTCGCGCGTCAAGACGGCGCTGTGGCGCGCCGCAGTCAGCACGTGCTCGGCCGAGCGGTCGACTTCCGCATGCCGGGCCGCACGCTTCGCACCGTGCGCCGCGCAGCGATGAGCCTGAAGGCGGGCGGTGTCGGCTACTACCCGCGCTCGCGCTTCGTCCACGTCGACGTCGGCCGCGTCCGCTTCTGGTAGCGGCGAACGCGGATCGACCGGCTTGGTTGCGCCGCAGCGCGGTGCTAACATCCACTCATGTCCTTGGCGGTAAGACGAATCGGCTCGTCCGTCCGATGGTGATGCGTCGCACCTGACGCCCGCGCCACGCGGCGCTTCACCCGTCGATTCGTCAAGCGCGCCGTCCGATCGGCGCCGTTCCGCAAGAGGAAGGACATGACCGCGATCTTCTCCGGCCACGGCGTGAGCATCGAGCGCACGACCACCGAGCTCGACTACGCGTGTGGCATCGGCGCGCTCGTCGACGCGCTGGATGCGACGCGCGGCGCCTGCTTCTCTTCCGGGGTCGAGTATCCAGACCGCTACTCGCGCTGGGAGTTCGGCTTCATCAACCCGCCGCTCGAGTTCATCGCCGAGGGTCGTACGCTCAAGACGCGCGCGCACAATGAACGCGGCGTTCGACTGTTGACGATGCTGCGCCCGATCCTGCATGGCCCAGATTGCCGGATCCTCACCGATGAGGCGACCCTCCTCGGCCTGGAGGTGCCGGCCGCGGAGGAGACCTTTGCCGAGGAGGAGCGCAGCAAACAGCCCTCGGTGCTGAGCCCGCTCCGCCGTCTGACGCGCGCCTTCGCCGAGATCGACGACACCTTCCTCGGTCTCTACGGCGCCTTCGGCTACGACCTGATCCAGCAGTTCGAGCCGATCGCGCTGCATCAGGACCGCCGCGATGCGCGCCCGCTGCTCCGGCTCTACCTGCCGGACGCGATCTGGCTCTTGGACCGGCGGAAGGAAATGGCCGTGCGCCATGACTACGCATTCCGCTCTGGCACGATCACAACGGTCGGGGCGAACTCGGACCCCCTCGCCCCGCTGGCCCCGGTGACGCACCCGCCGGAGCGGAAGCGGGAGGTGGCGTGCGACATCTCCGATGAGCGATACGCCGGTAAGGTCGAGGCGGCGCGCCGACGGATCAAGGCGGGCGACATCTTCGAGCTGGTGTTGAGCCGGACCTTCAGCGTCGACTACAGCGCCCCGCCCTCGACGCTCTACCGCCGCTTCTGCGCGCTCAATCCCAGCCCCTACGAGTTCTTCCTCCAATTCGGCGACGAGCAGCTCATCGGGACCTCGCCCGAGATGTATGTGCGCGTCGAGGGCGATCGCGTCGAATCGTGTCCCATTGCCGGCACGGTGCGGCGCGGGAGCAATCCGATCGAGGATGCCGAACGCATTCGCGCGCTGGTGAACTCGGCCAAGGACGAGGCCGAGCTGACGATGTGCACGGACGTCGACCGCAACGACAAGTCGCGCATCTGCGTCGCCGGATCGATCACGCTGCTCGGGCGGCGCACGATCGAGGCCTACGCCGGCTTGTTCCACACCGTCGATCATGTCGAGGGCCGGCTGCGGCCCGGCTGCGATGGCGTCGATGCGTTCCTCAGTCACATGTGGGCGGTGACGTTGACCGGCGCGCCGAAGAAGATGGCGGTGCAGCTCATCGAGGAGATGGAGAGCACGCCACGCGACTGGTACGGCGGCGCGGTGGGCGGCCTGCAGCTCAACGGCGCCGTGAACACCGGCATCACGATCCGCACGGTCCATCTCGCCGCCGGCCGGGCGAGCTATCGCGCCGGCGCATCCCTCGTGTGGGACTCCGATGGCGATGAGGAGGCACGCGAAACCCGTACCAAGGCGACGACGTTCTTCCGCGCGCTCGGGCTCGAGACGCCACCGAGCCCGGCCGTAATCCGACCGTGCACGGGCGCGGATGGCGTCACGGTCGTCATGATCGACAACGAGGACTCCTTCGTCCACACCCTGGCCGACTACTTCCGCCAATGCGGTGCGACGGTGACGACCTTTCGCGCCGGCATCCCGCTCGCGCAGGTGTGCGCGGCGAAACCGGCGCTGGTCGTGCACTCGCCGGGACCCGGCCGGCCGGAGCGGTACGGCGTGCCGGCGCTGGTCCGCGCACTGGCCGAGGCTGGCGTGCCGCAGTTCGGCGTTTGCCTCGGCCTGCAGGGCATCGTCGAGGCATACGGCGGCACGCTCGGCCTTCTGGATGAGCCGCGCCACGGCAAGTCCTGGCTGGTCTCCCACACCGGGGAGGGGCTGTTCGCCGGCGTCGCGAATCCGTGCGAGGTCGGTGCCTATCACTCGCTCTACGCGCTGCGGGCGCACGTGCCCGCGGCGCTCGCGGTCACGGCCTGGAACGCCGATGGGATCGTCATGGCGGTGCGTCATCGATCCTTGCCCATCGCCGCCGTACAGTTCCATCCCGAGTCGATCCTGTCGCTGCGCGGCAACACCGGGCGGATGATCGTGGCGAACGCGCTCAGCGAGCTCGCGCGGCCGCGGACTTGAGCGACGCCGCGGGGGGGCGCACTTGCCTGGCGCGGCGGCGCTCGCCATAGTGCCGCGACTCCGTGCCGCACCGCGGCACGCTGGGCAGGGGAGGACCGCATGTTCCACCACGTCGTGCTGTTCCAGTTCAAGCGCGGCCACGACGCCACGATCCACCGCCGCATGAGGGCGTTCTGCCGCAACATCAAGAAGTCGCATCCGGGCACGATCAGCTGCGCTTACGCCGAGAACGGGGCGGAGCGTTTCTCGGGCAAGCATCCTGGCAACAAGGGCGCCTCCAAGGGCTATACCCACACCTTCGTCGCGGTGTTCGACAACGCGCGCTCGCACGATCGCTATCAGCAGTGCGAACTGCATCAGGCGCTCGTCCCGCACCTCGTGCCGCAGCTCAAGGATTTCCTGATCTGCGACTACCAGACCCGCTAGACGGCCCAGGCACGCACACACGGTGGCGCCGCCCCCGCGCGGAGCCCCGCGACATGGGAGGGTCGCGATGTTCCAGCACGTTGTCCTGTTCAAGTTCAAGCCGCGGTCGGCACCCGCGATTCACCGTAAGCTGCGTGATTTCGCGCGCAAGATGCAGGCCGCCTCACGCGGCTGCATCAGCATCGCGTATGGGCCAAACAGCGGCGAGCGCCATTCGGCGGCGTACAACTTCAAGGGCTGCACGCACGGCTACAGCCACGCGCTCGTCTGCCAGTTCCGCAACGGGCGCGACCACGGCCGCTACCAGCGCCTGCCGCTGCATCGCGAGCTCGGCGAGGGCATCGCGCCGCACGTGGCCGACGTCTGCATCCTCGATTTCACGACGAAGTAGGGCCGCCGCCGGCGCCGAGAATGGGAAGGGCCCGCCGGAGACCGGCGGGCCCTGGGAAGGCTAGCGAAGTGACCGCCTAGTGAGCGCGGCGGCGGCGCAGAACGCTGGCCCCGCCAAGGCCGAGCAGGCCGAGCGTCGCCGGCTCAGGCACGTCCTGAGACGACGTGGCATCGACCGTCACGGTCGAGGAGAGCGCGATCGCGAAGTTCCACACCTGGGTGTTCGAGGTGCTCGCGTTGCCGCTCAGGCCGCCGGTGACCAGGGTCTCGGCGATCTGTTTCCAAGCGCTGCCGCCACCGGGCGTCCCGGTCGTGGCGTTGATCTTGGTGTAGGTGACGATCTGGTCGGCATACGAGTACGAGTCAAGGCCGGCGCCGGCCCCGATCGGAGTGAAGGCATTGTTCGCGGGTTCCGCCGCGCCGGAGCCGAGGGTCTTCACGAACGACACGGCCGAGTCGAGCGGCCCAGCCGCATCGCCCGGTGAGAATGCCGCCAAGACCGGCGGTGCCAGGTCGGCATCGGACAGGAATATGCCGTTGGTCAGGAACACCGAGCTCGAGCCGGTGAACAGGAAGGTGTTGAAGGCCGGCAGCCCCGTGGCCACCAAGCCGCTCAGATCCAACGAAGCCAACGCGTGCACGGCTGCGTTGGCACCCGAGGCGCCAGCCAGCATCGTGATCGCAGCCGCCGTCCCCAGAAGTGCTGACTTGATACGCATTGCTAGATCCTCTCTCGTTCCGGACGGCGCATGTGCCGGCCACCCGGAGCGGAAGGGTGCAGGGTGCGTGCCACTCAGATAGGCAATTGGATTATCAGAGTTATTCGGCGCGACGGTGAATGATGCGGGAGCTGGTGTAAGGCGCGCCGACAGGACTCGCCCGAAAGTCGCCGCTCGGCTAGGGCCTAGCCCTTCGCACGACGCGACTCGTTGACAGGCCGCTCAACGCCCTAGCGGCCGGGGTGTGATGCGCCTCACAGTTGTAAGGGGACCGGAGCCGGCGGCGGCCGCGCGCGGCTTCCGCGGCTCCCCACCCGAGCTCGCCTGGACGGAACCGGCGTCGCCGTGGGCCGGCTGGTGCCCCGGCTCCGGAACCGGCGCGCGGCGGTGGCC
>Ga0194132_10013225_pt1 | contig 10068 bp, 7 predicted proteins | sample TA2KigOf80mmetaG_FD_148612 | JGI IMG/M metagenome (GOLD analysis project Ga0194132, IMG submission 148612) | Freshwater microbial communities from Lake Tanganyika, Tanzania - TA2015054 Kigoma Offshore 80m | ecosystem: Environmental > Aquatic > Freshwater > Lake | place: Tanzania: Lake Tanganyika... | reverse complement strand
TGGGATCGTACACTGACCAGGTCCTTCTGAGTAGGAGTCTTCTTAGTTCGTCGCAGGCCCCGTACTATACTCGATTCGATTAGATTAAGCAAGTACTTTTGCAACGATTGATAAATGGTGGCAACGAATCGAATCGCGAATGGTGATGATCCGGTCAGCCACTTAAGCTGCCCTCGAGTCACTGGCACCGACCACTTGACCACCTCAAATGCCACCCACCCGGGCCAATGATCACGGCCAAGTTTTGGATTGTGGTGAGGGGGCCGTCCAAACTCGCCCATGGCCACGACAACTCCAGGCACGTTCTTCATGTCGGCTTAGCGTGACTTTCTTCAGCTTCCCGCAAGGTCCCGTTCTCGGTCCAGTCGCCGAAAACCCCTGGCATATGTTCAAAAACTCTGCATAGACCGACCCAACAAAGGGAGGCAGAAGCCAGAATTCAATCTTCCGCAAACGATTAATTGTTTGTTGGCGAGGCTTATATAGGATCAAGTTGGCAGTGTCAAGAGAAAAAACGCAGACTGCTGCGCGAAGTGCTACCAAGCAATGCAACAATAACAACACGCTTGTGCACTAATAAGAAATTGAAATGCGCATTTGTGCTTTCATGGCAATCGCGCGGCATAGTATTATCAGCCGCCTTGTGTGCCTGCCTTCGTGGGGTTCGACCCCGAAGTCGGACTGGCGTCCGGGCCACTGGCCTCGTTTCTGTGAGGAACCATGGGTAAGAACTCGACGGTGTTGTTTAAGGAGGAGCGAAAGATTCAGATCCTTAGGCTCCTGGAAGAGGACCAACGCGTCGAAGTGGCAGATCTGTCGCGACGCTTCAACGTTAGCGAAGACACGATACGCCGCGATCTTCGAGACCTTGAAGGGCAGGGGCTGATTCTGAAAACTCATGGTGGCGCCCTGAAGCACGTGGCGGCTCCCCGAACCTTCGAGAATCGCTTGGAGCACGCGGCGCATCTCAAACTTCTGATCGGCGAGGCGGCGGCCGGGTTGGTGGAAGCAGGCGACTGCGTGCTGGTCGACAGCGGCACGACGGCGCTGAGCCTGGCGCGTTCGCTCAAAGTGAGTCGGGCGAAGATTCTGACCAACAGCCTTGACGTTGCTCAGGTCATATCGAGCAATCCGAATTTCGAGCTCATTGTCTTAGGGGGAAGGTGGGATCCCCTGCACCAGCTCGTCGGGTCGGTAACCGTCGAGCAGCTGTCGCGGTACCGCGTCGACAAAGTCTTCTTAGGAATGCCCGGGCTCGACAGCCGCCACGGCATCACAGTCCCTTCGGAAGAGGAGGCCGCTGTGAAGCGGGCCATGATCCAAATAGGCCAGCAGGTGATTGCGTTAGCCGATCACACGAAGTTGGGCGAAGTCGCTTTTGCTTATGTAGCGCCGGCGTCTGCGATCGATATCCTGGTGACCGACGACACAGCGGACCTGGGTAGCTTTAGCAACCTGGATTGGAAGGTGATTCGCGCGAGAACCGAAGCCGCAGCGGCGCTCTAGATGCCAAACAGGGAAAACCGACTCCGGCAGGTGTTCGCTTCAATGGAGTTTGTAGTCCCGGCTTCAGCCGGCTCGGGTCATCGCCGCCTAAAGGGCGGGACACCCAACCCGAGCTCGGCTTATTGGTACGAAGTTGCTTGATGGTCGCTTGCTGCCGGTCAAGGGTGACTTGTCGTCACTCCCGCGAAAGCGGGAGTCCAGTCCCCGCCATCTGGATTGCCGCCCCACGCTTTCGCGAGGGTGGGCTTTTCACGGCAATGATGCACAGGTTGGATTTGTGGTGCACGAAATGCAGCTCTCAGCGGTCGCTCGCTAGGTTTGGGACTCTTTAACAAGAAACCATTCATCAGCCAATCCTCATATCGAAGTCCTTTCAAACGATCGTCAGGAGACGACAGCGATGAAAAAAATTCTCAATGAGCCGTTTGCGTATGTTGATGAAATGCTGGTGGGCCTCTGTGCCGCCCATCCTCAGTACTTCAAGCAGATTGGGCCCGAGGGACGCGTCATTGTGCGTCCCGACGGACCGGTAAAAGGGAAAGTCGGGATTGTCTCGGGAGGCGGTTCCGGGCATTTGCCGGTGTTCACGGGTTATGTTGGTAAAGGCTTGCTCGACGCCTGCGCGATTGGGGAAGTTTTCTCTTCCCCTTCAGTCGATCAGATGGCCGACGCTATTCGGGCAGCCAACAGCGGCGCTGGAGTCCTGAGGTTGTATGGCAACTACGGCGGCGACAACATGAACTTCGATATGGCTGGGGAAATGGTGGAGATGGAAGACATCCAGACCACAACCGTGCGTGTTGCGGATGACGTGGCCAGCGCCAGCCTCCAGGAACAATCGAAGCGGCGCGGCGTGGCTGGTCTGGTGTACAGCTACAAGATCGCTGGCGCCAAAGCCGACAGCGGGGCCAATCTTCAAGAGGTGACTGCAGTTGCCCAGAAGGCTGCCCTGGCCTGTCGGTCGATCGGTGTCGCTCTGACTCCTTGCACGGTGCCCGCGGTTGGGAAGCCGACGTTTCAAATTGGCGAGGACGAGATGGAAATCGGAATGGGGATTCACGGGGAACCCGGCGTACGGCGCGGCCCTCTGAGAAGAGCCGACGCCGTCTGCGAGGAAATGCTGTCGCTTTTGTTGACCGACCTGCCACTGCGATCTGGCGACCGGATTTCGGTTCTCGTCAACAGCTTGGGTGCGACACCTCCAGAGGAACTCTACATCATCTACCGGTTCCTATCTCAAAGGCTCGCAGACCTTGGCGTCCACATCGTGATGCCCTGGGTGGGCCGCTATGCGACTTCGATGGAAATGGCGGGCCTTTCGATTACGTTCTGCAAACTCGATGCGGAATTGGAGGCTTTGCTGAAGGCACCCTGCGATTCTCCTTTTCTGAGAGTGTGACATGGAGACCCTCCTCACGACCGACGTTCTTCGCGAGAGCTTCAGCCGGATCGTTGCGAAGCTCGAAGCCTCTGCGGAGGAACTCAACGAGCTCGACGCCGTGCTGGGAGACGGCGACCTGGGCGTGACCATGGTGCGCGGCGCCCGCAGCGTGCAGGCCGAGCTCGCGAGCTTGCCCGACGACGTGGGCCTGGCGTTGCTTAGGTGTGCCCAAGCATTTACCAAGATCTCTGGTTCCACTCTGGGAACGCTGCTCGCCACCGGGTTGATGAGCGCTGCCAAAGCAACGAAAGGACGCCGCGCGGTTCCGTGGAGCGAGATCTCGTCTCTGCTGGCCGGCGCCACGGCCATGATGTCGAGCCGAGGCCAAGGCCAGTTGGGCGACAAAACGATCCTCGACAGTCTGGATGCGGCTCGCGCCGCGACCGAAGGGCTGGAAACCCCCGACGCCCTGATTGCTGCTGCGAATGCAGCCGTTGCTTCGGCCATCGAGCGTTTTCGAGATCAGCCCTCACGGCAGGGGCGTGCTCGCATTTTTGGCGAGAAAAGCGTGGGTCAGGACGATCCCGGGATGGTCGCTTTCAAACGTATTCTCGAGGGCCTCTTGTAGCCTGCCGCGGGCCTGTCTCGACTGAGTAATGGAGGAGGGGTTTCAATTGCGGGGGCAGCCGTTCGAAGACCTCTAGCGGTATTCCGGGGACTTCAGCGTTCTGGCCATTCGTCGCGTCGACGATGTTCTGTCGATCGATCGTGCCGGGCCGCAAGGGGTCGAGATTCAGCCACCAAGGGGCAAATCGGATGATGACAGCCACGCGATCTTCATTCGTGACATTCGGAGCCACGGCGTGCCAAAGCCGGCTGTCGAAAGCAACCACCGTTCCTGCTTTGCCCAACATCCGGCATTCACCGGGATAGGGCTTCATGGGATCGATACCGTTGCGAGGTCCAGGATGATCGCCGTGGCGATGGCTTCCCGGAACGAGGATGGTGGCTCCGTTCTCCTCAGTGAAGTCGGTCAGCATCCAGAAGGTCACCAGGTGCGTGATCACATCGGGATAGGGAGCGGAGATCCGTGCGGCACTCTTCTGGTTGTAAGGCCAGTCGGCATGGAAGGCGCCGCGAGGTATTCCACTGCCGTTGACGGTGCCGGTATGCATCGAGATTCGAAAGTGAGGCCCGAAAACGGACTCAACGAACCGCATCACTCGCTCGTCGGTGAGGTACGGCGCCAGAGATTGGTTGAGGCCTAAGAAGCCGGGGACGTGCCCCGTGGGCATGGGAACGTCGGTGTGACTTCTGACGTCTCGGGCGATGCTCTCGCGAATAGGCCCGATGGCGTCACCGGGAATGACGTCTGGAATAGAGCAGAAACCTTTCTCTGCGAGTTCTGATCGCAATGCGTCGTAATCCATCGATTCAACCTCTCTTGAGTTCTCTCAGCCCGCGTCAGCAACAGAGCGGCGCACCGAAACATAACTGATTTCACACCGGAAGCAAAGGCTGAAGCAAGACGTTTCGCGGTTCAGTCCAAGTCATGAGCTCTTTCTTACGGTCAGTACCGTGGGTAGCTACTCCGCGGCAAGGTAATCTCTTAATCCCACATCCTGGTAAGACTTGTAGTAACCAGCATTGCGATTCTCGATAAACCGCGTGAGTCTCTGCAACAGCGTCGCACTGACGTAGCCGGGCCGGCGCTGTGGATGCGGGAAGCGGAAATAGGCGCGGATCAACAGGCTCTGGCCGGAAATCGGCAACTGCTGGACGTTGTCGGCGAAACGGTCGAACACCCCGTTTTGAACCAGGTAGAACTCGACGTTGGACACGTAGAACACCGAAACCGTTTCTCCCCGTTCCTTCAGATACTCACTGACTGTTCTCATCGCTTTCGATCCGGCAAAGTCTCCCACCACGGGCACAATGAGATTGCGGCTGTGCAGCTGCTTGACAAACTGAAAGTCTGCTTCGGAATTGAGAAAGTTTCCAAATTGGCCATCGAGATCCCGTTCCAGCAGGATGTCTTTGAACGAAGGATAGAATCGGAAACTTGGCCGACCGAAGCTGCGAAAGCGAAGGCTGAGCTGCTGGTCGAAAAACTCGCGATAAATCCCTTCGATGGCGCCAGCATCCTTTTCATAGATTGGAAACCGGCAAGTCTTCTGAATGAAGGCCAGCGCTTGCTTCAAGTTCTTTCGAAAGAGCTGCTCCGACGGCATCGTCTTCTCAAACTCCAGGAGCAACCCACCGATGTCGCGATCCGGTCCTGGGACTCCTCGGGGTCTGGGCCTGGAGAACAAGTGGGCAAGGTAATCGGACCGGCTCTTCGATCGGTCGAACAGCGACTTGAGTAACAGATGGTAGAGCAAGTTCTGGCGTCGAATGTCCAGCAAGATGGCGAGATGGGGGCGCGTCTTTGCGATGTAGGTGAAATTCTGTTCGGGACCAACTCCCAGGTAAACGCCACCTTTGACTGCAAACTTCTCCAAGAGGCCGGAGATCTGGAGATAGGAAGACTCGTTGGAGACCAGATTGTCGGAATCGAAGAATCCTGGATCCTCAGACAAGCGCTGAATCAGCGCTACGTACTCTTTGGAAGAGAAGCGCTTAAGCCGCTCAGCTGGCGAGAGGCGGGCAGGCCCTGCGAACCAGATGGCAATGACGAGCAGGGAACATCGGAGGAGAAACACGGGGAACTCTATTGAGTATGATGTCGCGGTTGTTGCAGATTCCTATCCCCTGCTGTTGAGTGACCGCAGGACCTGCACTCGTTGGGTTTATACGTTCTCGGTCCGAGGCGAGCTGCCGGACTCGGCGGAATCTAGCAAAAGCTCACCTTTTCTTTGACGATCGAGAACTTCCTTGCCAGATCTGGCGGACACTGCAGAACCTGCTCCAGAAAGTCTCTGGGTTTCAGCAGCGTGCCATTCTGCTTGACCGACACGGTAAAGCCCATTCTTGGCGGAAAGCTGCTTTCCACCCAAAGACCCACGACGCAGTCATGGTCTTTCGAACTGCAGCCGAAGTCGCTCCCCTTGCTGTGGTCGTTGAGATGGTCGATGAGATCGTCGACGCGTCCCATCAAATCGGCCAGAGCGCCTGCATCGCCGTTGATTTGGTCGCTTTCGATCCAGGCTTTGTATGTCGCCTGCAACGGTTGCGTAATTGCCCACCGGCTGGCCGCATCGAATGGCACGATGCTTTGCACCACCAGCCCTTCGATGAGGTAGGCATTGACACGCGCCGCGGCGTTTTCTGGGAGATCGCCGTGGAGCTCAAACTGGATGTACTCCGAATGGGAGCTCATTCCCAGCGGAATCGCCGGTGAGGTCGCGAACTTTGGATGCGGATTGAAGCCTTCGGTGAACCTCAGAGGAAACTCCGCGCGGATCATCGCCCGCTCCATCAGTTGCATCACATTCAGGTGCGATAGCAGCCGGGCAGGGCCCACTTTCCAATAGTGCATCACAAAGGGCCGCCGGGGTAACGGCAGCGCAGCGTCTGTGTTCAGAGCTTCGGTTTTGGCAGCTACGGGAGCCGACAGCCTGGAAGCGGCGCTTTTCGGGGTTTCACCTCGTGGCGCTGCTGCTGCGACGGTCAATGGAGCCATACTGAGCGGGACGAGGCTTTCCGTTTTCAACGGCTCGGGCGCCTCAGCCAGCTTGATGTCTTCATAGTTTCCTGGAATGCCGCATCCCCGGCAATCCCCCCATTTGCAATCGTAGGTCTGCACTTGCTCGTAGGAGCGCTCGCGCTCTTTGAGCAAGAACTTCTTCGAGACGCCGATATCGATGAACTCCCAGGGGAGCACTTCGTTCAGTGGAATGTCGCGGTTATAGAAGTACGGATCGATTCCTGATGCTTCGAAGGCCCTCATCCAGAGTTCGAAGTTGAACATTTCATTCCAGCCGTCGAAGCGGCAGCCCAGCTGGAAGGCCTTGAGAATGACACTGCCCACGCGCCGGTCGCCACGCGACAGCACGCCCTCGATAAAGCATTCCCTCGGGTCGTGCCACTTGAGACGGGCAAACGGGAAGCGCACGGCGGATTTCAGGTAATTGAGCCGGTCCGTCGTGATCTTGAGATCTTCGAAGCGGTCCCATTGAAAAGGCGTGAACGACTTCGGAACGAATGTTCCAATGCTGGCGTTCACATTTTTCTGGCCGCCGCGCACCTTCTTCCCGATTCGCCCGACCTCCCGAATGAGATCGACGAGCTCTCGGATATCCGCGTCGGTTTCAGTCGGCAAGCCAATCATGAAATACAGTTTCACCAGGTTCCAGCCTTGCCGGTAAGCGGTCTCGATCGAATGGAACAGCTCCTCGTTGCTGATGTTCTTGTTGATGAAACGCCGCATTCGCTCGCTGCCGGCTTCAGGCGCGAAAGTGAAGCCGTTCTTCTTGACCTCGCCGACGTTCTCCGCCAGCGACACAGAAAACATGTCCGCTCTCAGCGAGGGAAGTGAAATCGAGACTCTGTCTTTGGAGAAGGCCCTCGCCATCTCCTTGGTTAAACACTCCACCTGGCTGTAGTCGGCTGTGGAAAGCGACAGCAAGCCGATCTCGCGGTTGCCGGTGTTTCTCAGAGACTCGGAAGTCAGGCGCATCACGTCGTCGACGTTCAACTCACGCGTGGGACGATACCAGTAACCAGCCTGGCAGAAACGGCAGCCCTGCGTGCAACCCCTCATCACCTCGACACTGACGCGGTCCTGAATAATATCGATCACGGGTACGATCGGTTGGGTAGAGTAGAAATCGGGCGACAGCGCTTCGACCCAACGCCGCTTCACCAGCGTGAAGGGCTTGGCGGGACGGGTTTCAGGCACCCACGGGTTGGGAGGCTGATGAATCTGAGGTACGTAAATGCCAGGCAGCTTGGCTAGAGCCTCGAGTATCTGCCAGCGCTTCAAACCTTCGTCATGAGCGTTACGGACCAGATCGACCATCTCGACAACGATTTCTTCTCCGTCACCGATCACAAAGAAGTCGATGAAATCGGCCAGCGGCTCGGGATTCGCCGTGCAAGGTCCGCCGGCACAGACGAGCGGGTCGCCTTCCCGCCGGTCCTGAGAGAGCAGGGGAATGCCCGCGAGGTCGAGCATGTAAGGAATGTTGATATAGGTCAGCTCCGCCTGCAGCGAAAAGCCCACCAGATCGAAATCCCGAATGGGGGTTTTGGTTTCCAGGCTCAAGAGCGGCACGCCCTCGTTTAGAAAGACGGCCGCCATGTCAACCCAAGGTGCAAAAACTCGCTCGGCATAGACATCGTCAAGGCGGTTCAGGATGTGGTAGAGCATGCGGAGGCCGTTATGCGACATGCCGATCTCGTAAACATCAGGAAACGCCAAGGCGAAACGAACTCGCACACGGTCCAGGTCCTTCACCACCATATTGGGCTCGCCCCCGATATAGCGGCCAGGCTTGGCGCCTCGCTCGAGCAGCGAAAAATACTTGTCCTCGATCTCTGTTGGCTTGCGGGTCACGGCGGCCTCGTTGAGTCAGATGGTTGCGAAGGAATTATAGAGAGACCCGCCCGGCTTTGCAAACGGCGCAAACCGGCCAGGGTCCCGTCAAAGTCGTGAGCCCTCCCTTACGGTCGGGCTACTGAATAGCCGCGTGGACCAAATCAGTAGCCCGCGTGTTAGCAAGGGCTCGCCCTCGACTCAAGGACTTACGAGACTTTGACGGGGTCCTGAAACCGGCGCGAGAGGAGGACGAGGCGAAAATCTAGTGTGCCGTTTCCGGTGTCGCCAAGCTTCAGAGGTTCTGCCGGTACCACTCGACGGTCGTTCGCAACCCCTCTTCGAACTGGACTGACGGCGTGTATTGGAGCTCTGTCGCGGCGTGGGAAATGTCGGCCAGGGAATGTTTGATGTCTCCGACGCGGCTTGGTTCGTAGACCGGCACCAGTGACGTTCCCAGAATCTGGTTCAACTGAGTCACCACTTCATTCAGGTCGACACGCCGGCCGCAGGCCAGGTTGTACATCTTGCCAGCGACTCCGGGAGCGTGGCAGGCCCGCAGGTTGCCTTGCACGACGTTGGCCACGAAAGTGAAGTCCCGGCTCTGTTCGCCGTCGCCGAAGATCACCGGCCTTCTTCCGTCGAGCATGGCTGTGATGAATCGGGAGAGGACACCGGAGTATTGGGAAGACGGATCTTGCCGCGGACCGAAGACGTTGAAGTAGCGCAGCGAGACGGTTTCCAGACCATACAGTTGTGTGAAGAGACGGCAATACTCTTCCCCGACATATTTCATCAAGCCGTAGGGCGAAATGGCTCGAGCGGGCATCTCCTCTCTTTTGGGCAGTTCCGGGTTTTCACCGTAAGCCGAGGAGGATGCCGCGTAAACCACTCTCTTGACTCCTGCTTCCTTGGCCGCCCACAACACGTGCAACGTTCCGGTGAGATCGGCGTTGTGCGAAGCGATCGGATCGATCACCGATTTCGGCACTGAGGGAATGGCCGCCTGGTGCAGCACATAGGCGGTGCCCCGCACGGCTTCCATGAGCGCTTTCAGATCGCAGATATCGACTTCCCTGAAGTCGATCTTGCCTTCGAACGGCTTCAAGTTCTCAGGCTTGCCAGTGGCGAAATTGTCAATGACCCTGACCTGCGCCTCTTGCCGAACGAGTTCCTCCACCAGGTTCGATCCAATGAAGCCAGCTCCTCCGGTTACTAAGTACACAGCCATCGCGCGAGTCTCCTTCGCTCAATACTCCGCTGTCGTACGCTAGCACAAAGGCCAGGAAGAGTTCCAACCTTGCCGGCTCTTGTCGGCAGCCCGACGAGGCAGGCGACTTGGCCGGGGCGGCTGCATCGAATGTGCTACTATCCGGAAGCGCGGTCAACGGAACCGAGCTGCGTTCCGAGCCTGCTGCCGCTGTGGCGGGCCAAAGCTAAACTCGCTCAACCCGTTGCCGATAAAGCAGATCATCGGCAAGTGGCGCTTTTTGTTGTAGATTTAATCCTCATGACGGATGCATTTTCCCAACAACTCGTCGCTGAACCGCTCCTGGCCATTCACGTGGCTTCCAAGAGTGGATCGCTATACATAGCGTCATAAATAATGCTGCATAATGTTCTTGCTTTCAAAGCCTCTCCTTGCCATAGTCGAAGGGCAAGGAGGGCTTTGCCCATGCGAAAACTTACGATTTCGGACAACGAA
>Ga0194132_10013220_pt1 | contig 10073 bp, 10 predicted proteins | sample TA2KigOf80mmetaG_FD_148612 | JGI IMG/M metagenome (GOLD analysis project Ga0194132, IMG submission 148612) | Freshwater microbial communities from Lake Tanganyika, Tanzania - TA2015054 Kigoma Offshore 80m | ecosystem: Environmental > Aquatic > Freshwater > Lake | place: Tanzania: Lake... | reverse complement strand
TCGCCCTCCGGCGAGGCATCGTTCTGGCATGGTCGATGATTGCCGGCCTGCTGACAGGCTGTGCCACGATCGAGCAGGTCAAGGACATCGTGGGCGCTCCAAAGACCGACTACAAGTCATCGGCCAAGTCCCTGCCGCCGCTCGAGATTCCGCCCGATCTCACGCGGCCGGCCAGCACCGACCGTTTTGCCGTGCCGAACAACGCGGCGGGTGCATCGACGACCTTCTCCGAGTACTCGGCGAACCGCTCGGCGGGGCCCAAGGCAGGCCCCTCCGACATCCTGCCGGAGGTCGGCAGGATCCGCATGGAGCGCGCGGGCTCGCAGCGCTGGCTGGTGATTCCCGAGCCGCCCGAAAAGGTGTGGTCGGTGGTGAAGGAATTCTGGCAGGGCTCCGGCTTCCTGGTGAATCTGGAGAATCCCGAGGCCGGGGTGATGGAAACCGACTGGGCCGAGAACCGCGCCAAGCTGCCGCAGGACTGGATTCGCAGTTCCCTGGGCAAGCTTCTCGACCAGCTCTATTCCACCGGCGAGCGCGACAAGTTCCGCACCCGCCTCGAGCGTTCGGCCGACGGCAAGAGCACCGAGGTCTACATCAGCCACCGCGGACTCGAGGAAGTGCTGCGTGGCACGCCGGGTGGCGGCGGGGTGCGTGATTCGCAGCCGGTCTGGCAGCCGCGCCCAAGCGACCCGGACCTCGAGGCCGAGTTCCTGCGTCGCATGATGGTGCGATTCGGCGTAGATGAGTCTCGGGCCAAGGAGCAAGTCGCTGGCACGGCCAAGATCGAGCGCGCCAAGCTGGTCAAGTCGGCCGATGGCAGCGGTGCCATCGATGTCGACGAGCCCTTTGATCGCGCCTGGCGGCGGGTTGGCCTGGCGCTCGATCGGGTCGGTTTCACGGTCGAGGATCGCGATCGTTCCAAGGGCTACTACTTCGTCCGCTACGTCAATCCCGAGATCGACGCGGCGACGGGCAAGAAGGAACCGGGCCTGCTCGGCAAGCTGGCGTTCTGGCGGTCGTCCACTCCCGATGCCAAGCCCGAGCAGTTTCGCGTGCTGGTCAAGAACGCGCCCAACGACGCGACGCAGATCAGCGTCCTCGACAAGAACGGCGGCACCGACAAGTCCGAAGCGGCGACGAAGATCCTGGGACTCCTGCATACCCAGTTGAAGTAGGAAAACGGGTCGCTCGGCGTGATGCCCGCCCCCCGTCCGGCCCGCCTTGCCGCCCGCGCCGCCCGCACCGCTGGCACGATGGGCTGCCGTTGAGCCGCTTCGCTTCATTGGGCAGCGGCAGCCAGGGCAATGGCCTGGTGTTCGAGGCCGCCGGCTCGCGCGTCCTGCTCGATTGCGGTTTTGCCGTTCGCGACGCCACCGCGCGCCTGGCGCGCCTGGGCCTGGAGCCGGAGGATCTCGACGGCATCCTCGTCACCCACGAACATTCCGATCACGCCAATGGCGTGTTCCCGCTGGCAAGGCGCTTCGGCATCCCGGTATGGATTTCCTTTGGCACGCTGACGGCCCTTGCGGAGGCCGACGCCCTAGCGGCCGACGGCGTGAAACTCACGCTGATCGACGGCCATGCGTCGTTTGCCGTTGGCGATATCCTGGTCCAGCCCTACACGGTGCCGCATGACGCGCGCGAGCCGCTGCAGTATGTGCTGTCCGATGGCGCGCGCCGGCTGGGGGTGCTCACCGACACCGGATGCTCCACGCCGCATATCGAAGCCACGCTCTCGGGCTGCGACGCGCTGGTGCTGGAGACCAATCACGACCGCGAACTGCTCATGAACGGGGCCTATCCTGCCTGGCTAAAGGCGCGGGTGGCCGGGCCCTTCGGACATCTCGACAACGCGGCGTCGGCGCAGTTGCTCGCCGCACTGGACCGCTCGCGGCTGCGCCATCTCGTCGCCGCCCACCTGTCGCTGAAGAACAATACCCCGGAGCTCGCGCGCGCGGCGCTGGTGGAGGTGATGGCCTGCGAGCCTGAATGGGTGGCGCTTGCCACGCAGGACGAAGGCTTCGGCTGGCTCGACCTGTTCTAGCGCAGGCGGGAAGAACCGGCCGCGGGTGCTAGGGAGGAGTTTCCTCGCTGCAGGCGCCCTACTGCCCCGAGGTGGAGGCCGAAACGCTGGGCACCGAGGTGTCCCAGATCTCCTGGAAACGCTCATGCATGACCAGGCCCTCGCGCTGGTCATTGAGGATGAGCACCCCGCGCGGCTGCAGCGCCACCGGGCGACGGACCACATGGGTGCGATCGGCGAGGACGAAGCAGTCCTGGACGCGGGCCGCCTCGCCCTCGGCCCGCCAGATGAACATGCTCGTCGAGAATCCGGCCAGCAGGGTAATCAGGCGCGGGCAGTACAGTCTTACGAACTCCGGGTCACGGACCGCGACGTACAGGCGGCTGTCGACGCTGCGCAGGAGGAAGCTGCGCAGCGATTCGATGCGTGCCGGCGTGTCAAGGCGGAATTCCTGCAGGTCCGGGTCGAATATGCACAATTCGCGCTGCGTCAGGGAAAAAATGCGCTCGGCGGCTGCGTGGTATTCGCTGCGCGCCGTCAGCAGCGTGCGCTCGGGCTCGGCAGTGCTCCCGTGGGCATTGGCGCTCGCGTCCGCGCTGCCGGGGTCGATTGTGTCCGCCATATCGTGTCGCGCTGGGTGGGTTGATTGGCCTCGGGCGCACTAGCTCCAGTCGCGCCCCGGGTGCAGCCAGCCGGCAAGGTACCAAGGGTACAACAGGTCCAGCACGGCCGGGCCCAGCGTCGCTGGCGCGAGCGCGCGCGCGTCGGCCAGTTGCCGGAGCGCCGGCAATGCCGAGCGGCCCGGTGTCAATCGCTCGCCGTTGATGTACACGCGGCGGGACTCGATCAGCATCAGCGCGCGCGCATCCAGGCGCAGGCCGGCGCGGGACGCGGCCTGTGCAAAGCGCCCCCGCGACATCGCGCGAAGCGGACGGTCGAACACCACGCGGGCCCCGGGTTCGGAGAGGTACTCGCCGAGGAAGCCTGCGACATCCGCGCGCGAAAAACGCAGCTGCGACAGCAGCGCCTGCGTCGCCTCGATCATGGCGGCCGGAATCTGCGCTGCATGGCGCTGCGGGCGCATTCCGGGGTCGGCATAGAGCCCGGGCAGCTCGAGGCGATCGGCATGGCGTTGCAGGAATTCGGCAACCAGCTCCCGCCGCGAGGGCGAGCGGAAGCCTACCGAGCAGGTCATGCCGGCGTCGAGGGCCACGCCATCGTGCGCCCAGCCCGGTGGCAGGTACAGCATGTCGCCGGGCTCCACCAGGAATTCCTGTTGCGGAGAGAAGCGGCGCAGCAGTTTGAGCGGGGCGCCGGCCACGAGGGCGCGCTCCGCCGCGTCGCGCGGCCGGCCGATGCGCCAGACGCGCGAGCCGCCGGCCTGCAGCAGGAACACATCGTAGGAATCCAGGTGGGGCCCGACACCGCCTCCGGGCGCGGCGTAGCTGACCATGAGGTCGTCGAGCCGCGCATGGGGAATGAAGTCAAAGCGCCGCAGCAGCCGGTCTGCCGCCGGCAGGTGATGGTTCACGCCCTGCACCAGCAGCGTCCAGTCGTGCCCGGGCAGGCGGCGCAGTCGCGCGGCCGACAGGGGTCCTTGCGCGAGCGTCCAGCGGCCGGACCTGCTCTGCACCAGCCGGGATTCGACGGAACCATTGGCCGCAAGACGGAACAGTTCGGCGCGGCTGGCCACGCCGGCAAAACCCGGCATGGCCTGGCGCACCAACAGCGGGCGCTTCTGCCAGTAGCGCGCCAGGAACGTGCGCGCTCCCAGTTTGCCGAGAAGGTCGCCGGGCGCCGTGGCGCGCGCAGCGGCGGGCATCGTGGCGGGATCGCGCACGGAATGTTGCGTTTTCACCGACGCGATTATAGTCTTCGCATCGCTAAAAAATATTCGTGTTACCGTTGTCGCCGCAACCATGTCTGCGATGAAACCACGGGAGGCGCCGCCGTGCCGGACAGAGCCGCGATGCGAGCACCGACGATGCTGAAGACGGGCCAGCGCGCACCGCTGTTCTCGCTGCCGGATTCGGACATGGTGCGAGTCGACCTCGCACGCTACCGCGGCAGGAAGAACGTCGTGCTGTATTTCTACCCGCGCGACGGCACGCCGGCCTGCACGCTGCAGGCCACCAACTTTTCCGATCATGAGGACGAATTCGCGCGCCATGACTGCGTGGTGCTCGGCATCAGTCCTGACGACTGCCTTTGTCATGCGGAGTTCCGTGATGCCAACGGCGTGTCCATCGTGCTGCTTGCAGATACCGAGTGCGAGGTGTGCGAGAAATACGGCGTGCTGCAGGCCGGCGACGACGCTGCGGACGTCGCGCCCGGAAACGGCAGTGGCGGGCATGGGGAAACGCCGAACGGGATGGCGGTGGCGGCCATGGAGGGGATGGCGGCGGCGGTGGCTCTGGCCGTCGCGCGGCTGCACGCCACATCACCCGCGCCACATTCGTCATCGACAAGCGCGGCGTGGTGTGCCATGCGCTCTACAATGTCAGCCCGCGTGGCCATGCCATGCAGGTTCTCAATCTCGTGAAGGCGCTGCAGTAATGGTCGTTGCGGCAGGCACGGTGGTGTCGCTCGCGGTTCAGCTCTCGGACCTCTGGGGCAACCTCATCGACGAACCCGGGGATTCCGTGCAATACCTGCATGGCGGCTACGACGACATCTTCCCCGCGGTGGAGGCCGCACTCGAAGGCAAGGCCGTGAACGATCGCATCGAAGTGCGCCTCGAGCCGGAGGACGCCTACGGTGACTACGACGAGACGTTGCTGCGCGTCGAAGACCGTGGCCGGTTTCCCGATCCGATCGAGGTCGGCATGCGCTTTGCCGGCGATGAGGAGGGCGAGACCGGCGACGAGAGCGAGCTTGTTTTCTCCGTCACCGACATCGAGGGCGACAAGGTGATCCTCGACGCCAATCACCCGCTGGCCGGCATGGCGCTGCAGTTTGTCGCCACGGTCGTCGGGGTGCGTCCGGCCAATGCCGACGAGCTCAAGAATGGCACCGCCGATGACCCGCATTCGGTCATCGTGCGGCCGATGTAGCCGCCGGGTCGCCCCGGCACCACTGCCACACTGACGGGGAGGGCCGCAGATGGACGGCATCATGGGGATACTGTCCTACGGGCTGGGAACGCTGATCGCGTTCCTCGTCCTCGCCGGGGTGGTGGTCATGTTCGTCCAGGACGTGACGCAGAAGAAGCACACCGTGCTGCGCAACTACCCGGTCATCGGCCGGCTGCGTTACAACCTGGAGGAGATGGGGGAGTACTTCCGCCAGTACTTCTTCATGAACGACCGCGAGGAGATGCCCTTCAACCGCGCCACGCGCGGCTGGGTCTACCGCCTCGCCAAGGACGAGGGCGGCGTGATCGGCTTCGGCTCCACCAACAACCAGGGCGAACCCGGATCCGTGATCTTCGTCAATGCGCCGTATCCCGTGCTCGAGGAAGATCGCCTGCCGACGCCGCCGGTGGCCATGGGCGATGGCTACTGCAGGGAGCCCTTCATTGCGAGGTCGGTGGTCAACATCAGCGGGATGAGCTTCGGCGCCATCTCGGAACCCGCGGTGCGCGCGCTGTCGCGCGGCGCTGCGTGCGCCGGCTGCTGGATGGACACCGGCGAGGGCGGCCTGTCGCCGTTCCATCTCGAAGGCAACTGCGACATCATCATGCAGCTGGGCACCGCCAACTACGGCATTCGCGATGCCGACGGGCGCTTCTCGCTGTCGCGGGCGAGAGAGCTGGCCGCGCTGCCGCAGGTGAAGGCCTTCGAGATCAAGCTCTCGCAGGGCGCCAAGCCCGGCAAGGGCGGTGTGCTGCCGGCGGCCAAGGTGACCGAGCAGATCGCGCGCATCCGCGGCATCCCGCCGAACCAGGATTCCATCAGCCCGAACCGACACCGCGACATCGCCAACGCCGACCAGCTTCTTGACAAGATCGCCATGTTGCGCGACGCGACCGGCAAGCCCGTCGGAGTGAAGACCGCCGTCGGCGGCTGGCAGTTCGTCAACGACCTTGCCGAGGCCGTCCACCGGCGCGGCCTGGAGTACGCGCCCGATTTCCTCGCCATAGACGGCGGCGAGGGCGGCTCGGGCGCCGCACCGCAGGCACTCATGGACCACATGGCATTGTCGATCACCGAGGCGTTGCCGCGCGTCGTCGATGCCCTGATCGAGTCGGGCTTGCGGGACCGCATCCGCGTCATCGCGTCGGGCAAGCTGGTGACGTCGGCGCGCGCGGCATGGGCGCTGTGCGCCGGCGCGGACTTCGTCAACTCGGCGCGCGGCTTCATGTTCGCGCTGGGCTGCATCCAGGCGCTGCGCTGCCACCAGAACACCTGCCCGACCGGCATTACCACGCACAATCCTCGATTGCAGCGCGGGCTCGTGGTGGAGGAGAAATTCATCCGCGTCGCCAATTACGCGAACAACATGAACAAGGAAATCGACATGATCGCCCACTGCTGCGGATGCCGGCACGCGCGCGAACTGCGCCGCGAGCATGTGCGCATCGTGCAGTCGGTGGGTCAAAGCACGGCCTTCAACATCCTCTACCCCTATCCGGTGGCTGGCGCCCGGCGCAAGGCCGCCTAGCGCCGCCGCACGGCCTCGCTTGCCCGCGCTTCTCTGGCGGGAATGCCTGACATTGCACGCGGGAGAACCCTGACAACAGACGCGCGCCGCATGACATGTCTCGCCGGAATGGCCGGGTTGCCTGATGCATAATGACTCCGTTCCCACACCCTAAGCCGTGGCCTTCAGGCTCATGCCGCCGCACCGGCTGGCGCGAATCAACTATCCGGTGCGCGTCGGCTCCTTCGGATTCGCCTTTGCGGTCATCATCATCGTGCTCATGGACCGCGGCTTCTCGGTCCCGGCGCTGATCATGGCTGCCCTGAGTCGCCTATCCGCATCTGGCTTTCCTGCACACGCGCCTCGCATTGCATTCCAAGCGCGCGGAAATGCACAATCTCGTCGTCGATTCGGCCGTGCTCGGGCTGTGGGTAGCGCAGATCCAGTACGCCATCTGGCCCGGGCTGTGTGCGCTCATTGCCCTCAACCTCAACAATGCCATCTGCGGCGGGCCGCGCTACCTCGTGCTGGGCCTGCTCGCCTACTTGTCGGCGGCGGCCTTGTGGGGCGCCGCGTGGGGCCTGCCCTACCGGTCGGATGCCGGCCTGGCGGTGGCGGGCCTGTGCTTCATCGGCATCGCCAGCTACGTGTCGGCGCTGTGCGTGGTGTTCCATCGCGCCAACCACAAGCTGATCGAAGCGCGCGAAACGCTGGCGCGCAGCGAGCGCCAGTTCCGCTTCATCGCCGAGCAATCGGGTAGCCTGATCTCCATCATCGACGCGGAACTGCGCCTGCGCTACCGCAGTGCGCCGCATGTGGAGTACTTCAATTCCAACCGCGTCGAACCCGAGGCCGACTGGCTGGGTCTCGTGCATGCAGCCGATCGCCAGCGCGCCGCGCAGTTCCTGCGCTTCGTGCTGCAGAGCGAGTCGCGCGACAGCCTGCGTCTGCGCATGGAGTCCTCATCCGGTGCCCTGCTGCCGATGGAGTGCAATGTCAGCTTTCTCAGCAATGAATTCGGCGGCGACTCGCGCATGCTGCTGCTCAGTTGCAGGCTGCTCGAGACCACTGAGCGCGGCGCCACGGGAGGGCAGGGCGCCACCGCATCGACATCCGCCGGCACGGATGTCGATGCGATGCTGGTCAGCGATGCCTTCGGCCGCACCGAGTATGTCGACGCCGGCTATCCGCAGCTCACCGGGTTCAGCACCGAGCAGGTCGTCGGCCGCCTGAGCCATGAGCTGCGTTCCGCGGTCGGCACCGACGATCTGTTTGCGCAGGTGACACGGTCGATGGCGCGCGACAGGCAGTGGCAGGGCCGCGGCCTCGAGCGCCGCAGCGACGGCAGCGTGTTCCTGGCCGGCATCCGTGTGATCGGCGTGGGCGCGCAGCGGCAGGCCATCTCGCGCCTGGTGTGGCTGATCACAGGCCTGTCGCGCCAGCCCGCAGCGACGGCCGAAGTTTCGATCCAAGACGGCAGCGTCGAGCAAGATCGAGCGGATGCCCTCGCGATGGCGGGCGCCGGGACAGTGCACGGGAATGCACCTGATGCCGAAGGGTCGGCACCCGTGCCCGCCTTGCCCGCCTCGCCCTCCACGCAAGCAATGTCACCGGTGCCGGCCGCGGCGCCGGATCCGGCCGATCCTATCTTCCGGTAAAATGCGGCGGGCGCTTCTCGACGAACGCGCGGAAGGCCTCGACCGTATCGTCCATCTGTCGGATGCGGCTGTGCTTCTCGGTTTCCATGGCAATGAAGTCGGCCAGTCCCAGGCGTTCGCCTGCCAGGTAGTGCGCCTTCATGGAGAGTAGCGCCGTGGGCGAGCGCGACAGCAACTTCGTCACCAGCGCATCGAGCTCGGCGTGGAACCTGTCGTCGTCCCAGACGAGCGCCACGAGGCCGATGCGCTGCGCCTCCTCGGCGCTGAACTTGTCGGCAAGAAACGACAGTTCGCGCGCCTTGGCGGCACCGACCAGTCGCGGCAGCGTCCACGGCAGCGCCATGTCGCCGGCCACGGCCACGTTGATGAAGGCGGTGTTCAGGTTGGCCGAGCGCGCGGCCACACGCAGGTCGGCGCCGCAGGCCCAGCCCATGCCGGCGCCGGCGCAGGCGCCGTTGATGGCGGCGATGGTGACTGCGGGCATCTCGTGCAGCAGGCGCGGCACGTGGAAGCGCTGCAGCTCGAAAAGCGTGTAGCCGCCGAATTTCATGCCGCTCATCACCTTGAGGTCGGCCCCCGGGCAGAAGGCCCGGCCTGCGCCGGTGATCACCAGCACGCGCAGACTGCTGTCAGCCGCCGCCGCCGTCAGCGCCTGCCAGGTTTCCGTGAGCATCTGCGGCGTCATGCCGTTCATGGCCTCGGGCCGGTTGAGGGTCAGGCGGGCGGCGCCGTCGGCGGCTTCATAGACGATGTGTTCATGGACTGGCACTGCTGGGCTCCCTTGTGGGTGAACGTTGAAGGCGATGCACCCGGATTATGCGCAGATTCGCTGCCACCGAGTAGCCGGGTTCCACCCGACGCGCCATGATTCACGGGTGCGCCCGTCCAAATCTGCCATGAAAAGCGCATGCCTCGCGTGCGGCGCCTGCTGCGCCACCTTTCGCGTGTCGTTCTACTGGTCCGAGTCGCATGCGCATCCCGAGGGCTCGGTGCCGACCGAACTGACGGTGCCCGTGAGCTTCCACCACGCCGCCATGCGCGGCACCGAACGATTCCCGCCGCGTTGTGTTGCCCTGGCCGGCGGGATCGGGCATTCGGTCGGTTGCGGCATCCACGAGCGGTGGCCCACGCCGTGCCGCGAATTCACCGTCGCCGCCGCGCGCTGCAATGCTTCGCGGCGCGCCCATGGCCTGCCGCCGCTGGAGGCCGCGCCGGCTGGTGACGCCGCCGCAGCTTGAAATCAAGCGGCGCGACCCCACCTTCGCCTTGTCTCGGCGGGCGGGGTTCAATGCCATTCCCGCGGGGGGCCGCTCAGGCAGGCAGGGTCATGCCATGGACCGCCGCAGCATAGACATCCTTCCGGAGAGCCCGACATGCAAACCGCCGCCAACAGCGCCGCATCCACCGTGCACTTGGTGTGCCCGCACTACAACGTCGTCAACCGCATACCGGCCACGCGGCTGGGAGATGGTGGCAATTGCGGAGGCTGCAAGCGCGCGCTGTTCGAGGGCCGGCCGCTGGATTTGACGGCAGCAAATTTCGATGCGCAGGTGGGACGCTCGGACCTGCCGGTGGTGGTCGATTTCTGGGCGCCCTGGTGCGGTCCCTGCCGGGCGATGGCGCCGCAGTTCGAGAGGGCCGCTGCCCTTCTGGAGCCGGGCTACCGGCTGGCCAAGCTCAACACCGAGGAAGAGCAGGCGCTGGCGGCGCGCTTCGGCATCCGCTCGATCCCGACCATCGCCATCTTCCGGCAGGGACGGGAAGTGGCGCGGCAGTCCGGCGCCATGGACGCCGCTGCGCTGGCGCGCTGG
>Ga0194132_10013217_pt1 | contig 10075 bp, 8 predicted proteins | sample TA2KigOf80mmetaG_FD_148612 | JGI IMG/M metagenome (GOLD analysis project Ga0194132, IMG submission 148612) | Freshwater microbial communities from Lake Tanganyika, Tanzania - TA2015054 Kigoma Offshore 80m | ecosystem: Environmental > Aquatic > Freshwater > Lake | place: Tanzania: Lake Tanganyika... | reverse complement strand
CGGTAGTGCCGATTTAATCGGCATCGCGCGCGAATTTTTGTGGGATCCGTATTGGACGGTGCATGCGGCGCGCGCGCTGGGCGTTGCGAACTACTACGATTTGTTGCCGCGCACTTATGGCTGGTGGTTAAAGCGCCGCGATCAAATCCACCACATCACGTGCAGCGCGACGCAAATCAGCGCCACGCCGGATGCAACATAATTCAATTAAATCAAATACTTACAATATTCGTAGCAACCCATCACAATCAACGGCAACGCGCGAACGGTGGGTTGCGCTTCGCTCCACCCACCCTACAAAACAGTTGCGCGATTAACTTTCGTTATCGAGAAAACTGCGCAACCGCTCACTACGCGACGGATGCCGCAGCTTGCGCAGCGCCTTGGCTTCGATCTGGCGGATGCGTTCGCGAGTGACGTCGAATTGCTTGCCGACTTCTTCCAGCGTGTGATCGGTGTTCATTTCGATGCCAAAGCGCATGCGCAGCACCTTGGCTTCGCGCGGGGTTAAGGTGTCGAGCACGTCCTTGGTCACGCCGCGCAGGCTCGCGAACACCGCCGCGTCGTTGGGCGCCACGGTGGACACGTCTTCGATGAAATCGCCCAGATGCGAATCGTCGTCGTCACCGATGGGCGTTTCCATGGAGATCGGCTCTTTGGAAATCTTCAGGATCTTGCGGATTTTCTCTTCCGGCATTTCCATTTTTTCGGCAAGCGTGGACGGGTCGGGCTCAAACCCCGTCTCCTGCAGGATCTGCCGCGATATGCGGTTCATCTTGTTGATGGTCTCGATCATGTGCACGGGAATGCGTATGGTGCGGGCCTGATCGGCGATCGAACGCGTGATCGCCTGGCGAATCCACCATGTCGCATAGGTCGAGAATTTATAGCCGCGGCGGTATTCGAACTTGTCCACCGCCTTCATCAAACCGATGTTGCCTTCTTGAATCAGGTCGAGGAACTGCAGGCCGCGGTTGGTGTATTTCTTGGCAATCGAAATCACCAGGCGCAGGTTGGCCTCGGTCATTTCGCGCTTCGCGCGGCGCGCCTTGGCTTCGCCATTGGTCATCTGGCGATTGATTTCGCGCAACTCCTTGATCGGAATACCGACGCGGGTTTGGATATCGATGAGCTTTTGTTGCTGCTCGAGGATGTGCGGCTCGAAGCGCGCGAGCACCTCGCTCCACGGATGGCCGGCCTCGATTTCGCCCTTCACCCAGCGCATACTCACTTCGCGGCCGGGGAACTCCTTGATGAAATGCGCGCGCGGCATGTTGGCCTTGTTCACGCACAAGTCGAGCACCGTGCGCTCGTGGCGGCGCACTTCGTCCACCAACCCGCGCACGCGGTCGCACAGCGCCTCGATCTGCTTGGCCGCGAAGCGGATGTTCATCAACTCGTTGGAAATGTCCTCGCGCGCCTCGAGATAAGACGGGCTCTTGGAGCCGTTTTTGGCGAGCGCGCGCATCATGCGGTTGTAGTGATTGCGAATCACGCCAAAGCGCTTACCGGCGTCGGTCTTAAGCCGCAGCAAATCCGCGGCTTGCACCGCGGAGGCAGCGTCTTCGTCTTCCTCCTCGTCCCCGTCGCTGTCGGTGGCTTCCTCGCCGCCTTCCTCGCCGCCTTCGTCCTCGCCGCCGCCGTTCATGGCGCGAATGACTTCCTCATCGGGCGCGTTGGGGTCGACCAGGCCATCGACCACTTCGTCGACGCGAATTTCACCCTTCTCGATCCGGTCGGCGAGCGCGAGAATTTCCGCGATGGTGGTCGGGCAGGCGGAAATCGCCTGCACCATGTGTTTCAAGCCGTCTTCTATGCGCTTGGCGATTTCGATTTCGCCCTCGCGCGTCAACAGTTCCACCGAGCCCATTTCACGCATGTACATGCGTACCGGGTCGGTGGTGCGGCCGAATTCGGAATCGACGGTGGATAACGCCGCTTCGGCTTCGGCCGCGGCTTCTTCGTCGGCCACCGGCGGCGTGGCATCCGTCATCAACAGCGTTTCGGCATCGGGCGCTTCGTCGTACACCTGAATGCCCATGTCGTTGATCATGCCGATGATGGTTTCGATCTGCTCGGCATCGAGCATTTCATCGGGCAGATGATCGTTGATCTCGGCGTAGGTGAGGTAGCTGCGCTCCTTGCCGAGCATGACCAGGTTTCTGAGGCGATTGCGGCGCGCCTCGGCCTCCTCGGGGTTGAGCTCGCGGCGCTCGAATTCCTTGACCAGCGCTTTTTCTTTCGCCGTCAGACCACGCGTGGGTTGTTTTTTGCCGGCCACCGCCTTGCCCGCCGCTTGCGCGGGCGCGGCCGCGACAGCGGGCGCGGCGTCACTGCCCGCGGCGAGTTTGCCGGCCTTGGCCTTGGCCATTTGCTCGGCAACCGCTTTTAACTTCGCCAAGCGCGCGTCTTTCTCCGACACCGGTTTGGCCTTGGCCGCCGCCTTGGCGGCTTTCGCCTCTTCCTTGGCTTGCCTGGCGGCCGCTTTTGCCGTCGCCTTGGCAGTTTTTTCCGCGGCTTTTGCCTTTAAGCGCGCCTCTTTCTGCGCGGCCATCGCGGCCAGCTTTTTAAGCTTGGCGGCATGGGCCGCATTAGCCGCTTTGGCAACTTTCGCCACTTTTACCACCTTGGGCTTGGCGAGTTTGACCTTCGCCAGCGCCTTTACCGGCTTGGCCTTGACGCTCACCTTCGCGGTTTTTTGCGCGGGCCGCTTGGTGGCCACCGGTTTGGCGGATTTAGCGGGTTTTTTCGCGGCCTTGGAAGCGCTTTTGACGATACTTTTCACCTTTGAGGATTTCAACGCTTTCTTCAGTTTGGCCATGAGTGCAATTCCGCTGAATGTTTAACCAATCTCGCTGCCTGCGGCGCTGCAAAAGGCCGCGCGCTTGAATAACGGAGAAAACTGAATATTATACCCCAATCCGTGCCTCTCCTCACGCTCGAATCGCAAGCCCAACGCTTTGTTTCTAAAGCAAAAAATCGCCACTGGCCGCAGCCACCCAACGACTAACCGCCCGCGCCCGCCTTGGCGCTCACCCCCTTGAACTCGGCCAGCCGCCGCGACAGTCGCCGCCATTGGTCTTTTTCAGCCTCGGTTGTTAACGGTTTTTGCATCAACCGCCGGTAATCGGCGAGTACCTTTTGTTCCTCTACGCCCAGCAGGATGCGTTGGATGTCGTGCTCGGCGGCATCGGCGTCCCACACATCGTGCAATATGCGGGCGGCGGCGTTTTCAAACAAGGCCCGGCGCGGAGAATCGCGTGCGGTTTCCAAAAAAGCGGCAACCGACGGCTGCTCGGTGGTCTGCACATAGTGAATCAGCTCCAGTGCCGCCGCGTAATCCGCGGCGCCGGCAAGCATCGCCGCTTGCTCGTCGGAAACCCTGTTACACAACGCGAGGTTGCCAAGCAACAATGTCACCAGGCGTTGCGGCGGACTCATCACGCTTTCGCGTTTGACGATCGGCGGCGCCTTCGCGCCCCAACCGGGCTTGGCGACACTTTGGATTTGAAACTCGTGATCGAGTTCCGCTTGCGTGATGCCCGCCACATCGGCCAATTGCTTGCGCAGCATCAGCGACAACATCGGCGCCGCAATCTGCTTCAGCAAGGGCTTGGCTTCCTGCAATAACCGGGCGCGGCCTTCGGAGGTATCGCGATCGCCGCGCGAGGAAAGCTCGTTTAACAAGAATTGCGACAGCGGCAACGCTTCGCGCAGCTGCTTTTCGAACGCTTGCTTGCCGTATTGCCGCACGTAAGTATCCGGATCTTCGCCCTGGGGCAAAAACAAAAACTTGATTTGTTTGCCGTCGGCCAACTGCGCGAGCGAATTTTCCAGCGCGCGCCACGCCGCGCGGCGGCCTGCGTTGTCGCCATCGAAGCAATAAACGATTTCGTCGGTTTGGCGCAGCAGTTTTTGCACGTGCGCCGGCGTGGTGGCGGTGCCAAGCGTGGCGACCGCATACTCGACGCCGTGTTGCGCCAGCGCCACCACGTCCATGTAGCCCTCGACCACGATCACGCGGCCGGCATCGCGAATGGCGCGGCGCGCTTGATACAGGCCATACAACTCGCGGCCCTTTTCAAACAGCGGCGTCTCCGGTGAATTCAAATATTTCGGCTCGCCCTGCCCCAACACGCGCCCGCCGAAACCGATGACGTTGCCCTTGACGTCGATGATCGGGAACATGATGCGATCCCGAAACAAATCAAAGCGCCGCCCTTCCTCGCTTTGCTTGGCAAGCCCTAGTGTGAGCAACGCCTTCGACTGATAATTGTCAAACGCGCGCTCCAGGTTTTGCCAACCCTCGGGCGCGTAACCCACGCCGAATTTTTTGGCGATCTCGCCGGACAGGCCGCGCTGCTTTAAATACTCGATGGCGTGCGGCGCCTCGCGCAGCGCGCCGCGATAAAACTGCGCGGCGGTCAGCATCATCGCGTAGAGGTCTTCGCCCGCTTCGCCTTCGCCGCGGTGGCGCTGCGGTGGTTCGCCATCGGCGCGCCGCTCTTCGGGCACGCTAAGGCCGACGTTTTGCGCAAGCTCCTTGATCGCCTCGACAAAGCCGAGCCCCGAAAATTCCATCAGAAATCCGATCGCCGTGCCGTGCGCACCACAACCAAAACAGTGATAAAACTGCTTGGTTTGGCTCACCGTGAACGAGGGCGATTTTTCGGAATGAAACGGGCAGCACGCGACAAAATTCGCGCCCGCGCGCTTTAACTTCACGTGCCGGTCGATCACGTCGACGATATCGACGCGATGCAATAAGTCTTCGATGAAGGGCTTGGGGATCATGGCGCGGCTGGTGGTAGTTTACCGCTATGCGTGCGCCAAACGCGTTGCGCGCGTGTAGCGGGCACGCTTGCACGCCAAAAACAAAAATATCAATTAAATCAAAGACTTATGTTTGTTAGCCAGCGCTTACCCTGCGAGCTTGGGTTTGCCCCGAGCGGATACTTCTAGCCAGTCGGTGCGCGCCTTGGCCACGCTGTGCGTAAGCTTGTGCGGCGTAATCACGCGTGGGGCGCCGGCGCGCGGGCGCACAGCGCGTTAGCTCGAGAGTTTGGCTTTCAACAGCGCGGACACCTTACCCATATCCGCGCGCCCGGCTAATTTCGGCCGCAACACGTTCATCACCTTGCCCATATCCGCCGGGCCCTTGGCGCCGGCCTCGGCTATCGATGCCGCCACCGCGTCGGCGATTTGCGCCTCGCTCATTGCCTGCGGCATATAAGCCTGCAACACGCCGACTTCGAATTTTTCGTTGGCCGCCAAATCCTCGCGCCCGCCTTTTTCGAACTGCGTGATCGAGTCGCGGCGCTGCTTGATCATTTTGTCGATGATCGACACCACTTCGGCATCCGTCAGCGTTTTGCGCTCGTCGACCTCCTTGCGCTTTAACTCGGCGGTGAGCAAACGAATCGCGTCGCGCTTCTTGGCGTCGCCCGCGCGCATGGCGTTTTTCAGATCGTCGTTGATTTGGTCTTTGAGTGGCATTTTCCAGCTCCTAAAAAGCAAAAAGCGTGAGGCCATGTCACCATGGCGCCTCACGCCTCACACCTCACGCCCTACGGAATTAGTACAGCTTCGGCGGCAACTGCTGCGAACGCAAGCGCTTGTGTGTGCGCTTCATCGCGGCGGCGAGTTTGCGCTTACGCTCGGCGGTGGGCTTTTCATAAAACTCACGCGCGCGCAGATCGGTCAGCAGGCCGGTTTTCTCCACTGTGCGCTTAAAGCGGCGCAGCGCCACTTCAAACGGTTCATTTTCCTTGAGACGGACGGTAGTCATAGATGCCTTTGGTTCCCCTAACAGGTTGGATGTCGGTAAACGGAAAGGCGCGGATTATACTCGCAGCCTCGCCGTTAATCAAAGTACGCTAGGCGCCAGCGCCGAAGCAGAAAACATACACAACTATTTGTTTTTATTAATATTTTTAAATCCTGGAGATCGTGCCATGGCCATTGGAGATGCCGCCTGGTTGACCCAAACGCCCGAGACCGCATTGGAACCGGCACTGCCGATCTGCGACCCGCACCATCATATCTGGGCGCAACGCCACGATCCGCCGGCCTATGCGCGCTACTTGTTGCCTGACTTGGCCGCCGACATCAACGGCAGCGGGCACCACATACGCTCAACCGTATTCATCGAAGTCAAAACGTTTTATCGCAGCGACGGGCCAGCAGAAATGCAACCGCTGGGCGAAGTCGAGCACATCGAAACCCTCGCCACCGAATCCGCGAGCGGCAAACACGGCCCCGCAAAAATCGCCGCATCGATCATCGGCCACGCCGATTTAAAACTCGGCGAGCGTGTCGCCCCGGTGCTTGAAGCGATGCAAGCCGCGAGCCCGCGCTTTCGCGGCATCCGCCACGCGGCGGGCTGGGATGCGAGCCCCGAACTCGCGCAGCGCGACATTCAAGGCGTGATGTCCACACCGCAGTACCGTGCCGGCGCCCAGGTGCTGGCGAAAATGGGGCTGACGCTCGACAACTCGCTCTATCACACGCAGCTCGAGGAACTCGCCGCGTTCGCGCGCGCCGTGCCCGAACTCACCATTGTGTTAAATCACATCGGCGGCTTGCTGCGCGTGGGGCCTTATGCGAATAAAGATGATGAAGTACTTGCCGACTGGCGGCGCGGCATCGCGGCGGCGGCGGCGTGCCCCAACATCGTGATGAAACTTGGTGGCGTCGGGCAAAAACGTTTTGGCTTTGACTGGCACGCGCGCACAAAACCCATCGGCTCGCAGGAACTCGCCGATGCGCTGGCGCCGTTGATGCACTACTGCATCGACCAATTCGGCCCGCAACGGTGTATGTTCGAAAGTAATTTCCCGGTGGATAAAATTTCGTATTCGTACACCGTGGTGTTCAATGCCTTTAAGCGCCTGTCGCAACCCTATTCCGCGGCCGAACGCGCGGCGCTGTTTCATGATACCGCGGCGCGGGTGTATCGCATCGACGCGTAACCCGCAGGGCGCGCACCGTGCACGCGTTACCTGCCGATTCGCGTGCGCGATGCGCACCCTACACGCTCAATCGATGCGCATTGAGCGCTCTTTCACGAGGCGCGCGTATTTCTTCACTTCCGCGGCGAGCAGCGTACCGAGTTCTTCCGGCGAACTCGCCACGATATCGAACTCTTCGACCCGCATGCGTTTGACGATATCCGGCGCCTTGAGCGCATCCCTTAACTTTGCGTTCAACGTGTTGATGACCGGCCGCGGCGTATTTTTCGGCGCAACCATCCACAGCCACGCGGAGAATTCGTAATCCGGCAGCCCGCTTTCCTTCGCCGTGGGCACCTCCGGCATGGAAAACGCGCGCTTCGCCCCGGTTACGGCGATCGCTTTCATGCGCCCTGTGGCCACATGTTGCGTCGCCCCGGCCACGGCAAGAATGCTAAACGCCACTTCGCCGCTGATGATGGCGATATTCACCGGCCCGCCACCCTTGAAATGCACCGGCGTAAACGTCGCGCCGGTCTGCATGGTCAAAAGCTCCGCCGCGATATGCGGGTTGGAGCCCGGCCCCGCCGTGCCGTAGAGCAACTGGCCCGGCCGTGATTTGGCCAGCGCAACAAACTCGCGCACGTTTTTCGCCGGCACCGACGGATGCAGCGCGATCATCGAACCTTGATTGGCGATCAGCATCACCGGCTCAAAATCGCGCTGCACATCGTAGGGCGCCTTGCTGTGCATCGCCGGGTTCGCCACGAACGGCAGCGTGTGCGAGAGCACGGTGTAGCCATCGGGCGCCGCGCGCGCCACCGCCACCGTGCCGATGTTGCCGGCGGCGCCCGCGCGATTTTCCACCACGATTTGCTGCCCCAGCGCTTCACTCAACCGTGGGCTTAACAACCGCGCCAGCACATCGCCGCTGCCGCCGGGCGCGAACGGCACCACCCAGCGGATGGGTTTTGAGGGGTAGCTGTCGGTTTGGGCGAGGGCAGGCGCGGTGATTGCCGCGGCAGCAACGCCTAGACTCAAAACCGCGGCGCGGTGCGTAATGTGGATCCGCATAAAAACTCCCCTGATAGAGTTGGTTGAGCGGTGTGTTTTTAGTAGAGAAATTTGCATTCGCGCTTCGATGCTTCGACAGGCTCAGCATCAGCACGAACGGAAGTTTATTGTTCCGTTCCTCCTGAGCCCGTCGAAGCCTATCCTGAGCTCGTCGAAGGGGGTGAACGCACTTTTTCCTCGTGACTCTTGATCTTCCCATAATAATCCGAAACCCACCGCCCCAACACCCGCGTGATAGCATGCGCCACCATGAATGCCGCCGTGCAAAACCCCCAGCCGCTGCTCGTACTGGGCATCGAAACCTCGTGCGACGAATCGGGCGTGGCCCTGTATCACACCGAGCGTGGGCTCCTCGGACATCGCCTGCACTCGCAAGTGGCGATGCATGCCGACTACGGCGGCGTGGTGCCCGAACTCGCCTCGCGCGATCACATCAGGCGCGTGCTACCGTTAACCCAAGAGTTGCTCACGAGTTGCGGACACCAACTCAGCGATTTAAACGCCATCGCCTACACCCAAGGCCCGGGCCTCGCCGGCGCGCTGCTGGTGGGCGCGAGCATTGCGCATGGCTTGGCGTATGCGTTGAACATTCCCGCCATCGGCATTCACCACCTTGAGGGCCACGTGCTTTCACCCTTGCTCGCCACGCCCACGCCGGCGTTTCCGTTTGTAGCACTCTTGGTGTCCGGCGGCCACACGCAGTTGATGCGCGTCGGTGGTGTGGGCGACTACAAACTCCTCGGCGAAACGGTGGACGACGCCGCCGGCGAAGCCTTTGACAAAACCGCGCAACTGCTAGGCTTGGGTTACCCTGGCGGCCCGCAAATCGCCAAACTCGCCGAGCGAGGCAAGCCCGGCAAATTCAAACTGCCGCGGCCGATGATCGGGAGCGGTGATTTCAATTTCAGCTTCAGCGGTTTAAAAACTGCAGTGCTCACCGCCGTGCGCGGCAAGACGTTAAGCGACGCCGACAAAGCTAACCTCGCCGCCGAATTTCAAGCCGCGGTAGCCGACGTTCTCGTCGCCAAGGCTTTAAACGCTCTAGAAAAAACTAAATTAAATCAAATAGTTATAGCAGGCGGCGTGGGCGCCAATTTACGCCTGCGCGCACAACTGAACCAACACGCCGCGCAACACGGCTACCAGGTGTTTTACCCGCCGCTGGAACTGTGCACCGACAACGGCGCGATGATCGCACTGGCGGGCGCGATGCGCTTGAGTGCGGGCGCCGCGGTTAACGCGACGCGCGCGTTTGATGTGCGGCCACGGTGGGAGTTGGAAACGCTACAACGCGCATAAATTCCACCGCGATACTTCAAGCGCCGGCGCGCCGCACAAACGTTTTCCCACGCGCTTTGGCGAGCAACGCGAGGCCGCGTTTTGTTTTGCCTGCACCACGCGCGGCACGCGCTTCAAATCTGGTTTGCGCGTCGAAATCCGCCAATGCGGCTGTCGTCATTTCATCGATCAATTTTGTGACACTCACCTTGCGCGAGCGTGCCAGCAATTTCAGCCGGTCGCGTTTTGCGTCGGGTAACCGAATAATAAGAGCCGCCATCAAAGTCTCCTCAAACACTGGCTTGGCGTCATGATTGACAGACCAGAACGTAATAAGGTTCGAGTGAATATTAATCCTCTAAACACCGCCTGCGCGCTCATTTTAAACTGCGCTTACTCAATGGCTTGCGTAAATACCTTGCGCATGTATATCCGCCGAAACCCGCACTCCTCGCGGCGCGCGTACTCGACGTATCCAAGCTTGTTGTAAAGCGCGATGTTCTGCACCATCAGTTCATGGGTATAAAGGTAGATGGAAGCATACCCCTGCGTTCGCGCTTCTTGCTCGGCTAACGTTAAAAGAAAAGCGCCCAAGCCGCGTGCGGCGAACGCCGGGTGGACGGCAACTCTCTCCAGCAAAAACCCCTCCTCGGCGACACACAGCACCAACACACCGACGACGCGCGCGTGGGTCTCAATGACATGGACTTGCTCGTGCAAAAGAACGTCAGCGTAGTTCGCGAGCATGGGGCTCGGCTTTGTGCCGATGATCG
>Ga0194132_10013214_pt1 | contig 10078 bp, 4 predicted proteins | sample TA2KigOf80mmetaG_FD_148612 | JGI IMG/M metagenome (GOLD analysis project Ga0194132, IMG submission 148612) | Freshwater microbial communities from Lake Tanganyika, Tanzania - TA2015054 Kigoma Offshore 80m | ecosystem: Environmental > Aquatic > Freshwater > Lake | place: Tanzania: Lake Tanganyika... | reverse complement strand
GGCGACGAGCTCGCTCACCTTGTCTTTCATCGCCTGCGTAGTGACGAACTCCTTCTCGATGAAGGTCCACCACCAGCTCGCGAAGGCCTGCCAGCTCGCGAAGGTCGAAATGTCGACGAGCGGCACTAGCTCGCTGCGCGCGGGCATCAGGCCCTCCATGGCGGGCCGCGCCAGATCGCGCGCCACCCATGTGCGGATCACTTCGCCGTCCTTCGTCTCGCGCGTGATCTCGAGCCCGGCGCCGTTGTGCTCCTTGACATGCAACTGCAGCGCTTCGGGCGCGATCACGACCAGCTCGGCGCGCGCGACCGGCGCGAGCGCGTCGGGAAAGTCGACCTGAAAGGCATGCCGCTCCCCGAAATACTGACCGAACACGTCGGGCTTCGTCGGGTCGATGCGGTACTCCACATCGACCATGTCGCCCGGCACGAGCGGCGGCAGGTCGAAGCCGCGCACGAGCATTCCGTTCCACGGCTGGTCGCCACCGCGCGGCGCCGGTGCACGCTCGAATGTGCCGTCGGCGTGCACGATGCGCACATTGTAGACCTGCAAGCTGGCGTCGGACGGGTAGGAGATCCAGTACGCGTCGAGCGCCTTCACGCCCGCCGCGTTCTCGACTTGCAGCAGCATGTGCTCGTACTGCCGTTCCGTCCCATCGGGCTCGACCTTCCAGACCGTCGTGCGATCGACGACCTGCACAGGATCGTTCGCCTCGCCGCTGCGAGCGAGCGTGCCGGCGCGCTCGACGGAGTCCCAACGCCACGGGTCCTCGAAGCGCTCGGGCTGTTCCGCGCTGGCCGCGAGCACGGCGCGCTGGCGGCGCGCGATGTCGTAGCCGGGATCGAGTCGCACGACCTCGTCGAGCGCCGCGCAGGCGGCATCGAGATCGCCCTCGCGCTCGGCGAGTCGCGCCAGCAGGCGGAACACACGCGAATCCTCCGGGCACACATGGCGCGCGCGCTCGACCTGTTCGCGCGCGCGCGCGAGGTCGCCGGCTCGCTCGAGGACTTCCGCCGTCTCCAGCATGCGCCCGACATCGAACGGCGCGCGTGAGAGCCAGCCCTCGTGGACGGCGAGCAGTCGGGGCAGGTCCTCGCCTTCGAGGTGCAGCCGACAGAGCATCGAGACGACGCCGCGATCGCAGCGTCCGTTCGTGAAGGTGCTCTCCAGAAGCGCAACCGCTGCGCGGCGATCCCCCTTGGCGAGCAGCGCGTCCGCCTCGGCCACGATCAGTTGCGAGTTCATCTTGCCCGCGCCGCTCGCTCGCGCCTGCTCGGCGTACGCGCGCGCCATGGCGTCTCGTCCGAGCTCGCCGTGCGCGCGCGAGAGTGCCATCAGCGCGCGCGGACTCTGGGGTGCGGCGGCGAGGGCCTTGCGCGCGGCCTGTTCCGCGGAGTACGGCAGCGGGTTGAGCTCGCTCCAGAAGTCCGCGAGATCGAGCCACGCCCCAGCGTGTCCCTGCTCGAGCTCGACCACGCGCTTGAGCGGCATCACGCGTTCGTTGTGGCGAATCTCGGCCGCGCTTTCGCCCGGCGCGGACCGGTTGGCGCGCGCGACGAGGTACAGCGTGTCGACATCGTCCACCGCGAGCGCCAGTGCGCGCTCGGCGAGCTTCTTCGCGGAACGCTCCGCGAAATCGTCGGGATGCACGGCCATGTGCCACTCCGCGAGCGCCCGCAGTGCGTCGGCGTCCTCGCCGCGCAGTTCGAGCAGTTCGCGCGCGCTCGTCGTCGGCACGCCGCTCGGCTCGCTCGTGGTGGCGAGCAGCTCTCCCGCCTTGCTGGAGTCCACCGCGACGTCGCGCAGCGGCGCTCCGTCGAGCGCGGTGAGGCGCGCGCTCGCGACCCAACCGCCGCGCTCCTCGTGTCCGAGCTTGACGAGGATGGGATTCCAGCCCGGTTGCAGCGCGAGTACGACGCGGTCTTGGTCGCGGTGGTAGCTGCGCTGCACCTTGCGCGCGAGCGCGAGCCGCTTGCCGTGCCAGACCTTCAGCTCGCCGCTGGTGCCAAGCCAGAGGCAGACATCGCGCGCGCGCTCGACGCGGATGGCCGTCGCGAGGTAGGCGATGGCCTGTTCGTTGGGCCGTAGCATCTCGTCGAGCACGACGACGCCGAGCGGGGACTGCGGGCAGGGCTGGGCGCGCCAAGCGACATCTCGCTCCTTGCCGCGCGCGCTGGCGGCGAGATCGATCACTTCTTCCGGCGCGTAGGCCACATCGAAGCCGCCGCCGCGCTCGTTCGCGAACGGACCGATGACCCGCCAGTCACGGATCGTGCCGTGCTGGTCGAGCCACTCGCGCGCCGACACGATGCGGTCCGTCCGCACGGAGGAACGCGCGAGCACGAGCTCGAGCTGCGCGCGCACTTCGTGCGGTACATGCGCGGGGATGGGCAAGGCGCGTTGCAGCACAGCCGTGGTCTCGCGCCAGGCGCCCGAGCCCTCGATCAAGCTTTCGAGCACGAGCGCCGCCACGACCGAGTCCGCCACGATCGTCGGATCACTCCAGTCCGCGTCCGCGCAACGCTCCACGAGCTCGCGCGCGCCGAGCTGGAGGGCGTCGAGCGTGCGCTCCCTGTCCGCGAGTGCGCGCATGCGACGCGCGAGTTCCGGCGTGGCGCTCACGCGCGGCGCGGCGCTCACAGTCGACTGCACCTGACCCGGGGCCTGCACCTCGATCGGCTCTGCCGGCGTAGGACTCGCGGGGCTCGTCTCCGTGGCTTGCGGGTCCGAGGCGCGACACGCGACGAGCAGGAGGAGCGAGAGGAACACAACTCGGTGCGGGCGTTTCATGGGGGGAACTCCCTTGAGAGCGCACAGAATACCGGCGGAGCAGCCGCCGATCTCGGCCCAAGCGCGTCTCGAACCAAATGCGTGCGGGCTCGCCCCGTGCAGTTTTCACCTCACGCGTACGACATCGAGGATGCGATCGCCGACCTCGATCGCGTCGAGCACGTCGAAGCCCTCGCGCAGCTCGCCGAAGATCGTGTAGCGACCGTCGAGGTGCGGAGTCGCCCGGTGGGTGACGAAGATCTGGCTGCCGCCGGAGTCGGGATCCTCGTTGCGCGGCATGCCCAGCGAGCCGCGTACATACTTGCGCGGGCCGATCTCGTGGCGCAGCGAGTCGTCGCTTCCGCGCCATGTGCCACCGCCGTTGCCGTCGCCACGGTAGTCGCCGCCCTGGGCGACGAAGTCGGGCACGACTCGATGCCACGGCGTGCCGTCGTAGCGCTCGCGCGCCGCGAGCGTGAGGAAGTTGTGCACATGCAGCGGCGCTTCTGCGGGAAACAGCTCGATCCGCAGCGTTCCGCGCGAGGTCACGACGTCGACGAGCGGACTTGCGGCGCAGTGGGGGAGCTCGAGCGGCGCGATCGGCGCGTGCGGCGCCACGACGCCCTCCGGGATGTCGTGCCCGAGCTTCGCGAGCTCCTCGCGCGCGACACGGCGGACGAACGGGCTTCCGTCGGTCAGCGCGGGCACGAGCAGCGGCCACGCGCTCTCGCCACCGCCCTTCGCCACCGCCCGCAGTGCGTTGAAGCGAATCTCGTTCGCGCCATCGCCCTTCGAGCTCGCGAAGCAGCGCTGCAGCGGCTCGAAGTCGCTTGTGTCGGGATTCTCGAGCAGCGCCGTGACCGCCGCGAGCCGCAAGCCGTTGTCGGCGAACGTGAGCGCCGTGTGCAGTGCCGGCCGCACGCGCGGATCGTCGAACGTGCCCGCGAGCTCGATCGCGACGCCACCGACGGCGAAGTCGGGGTCCTTGAAGCACTCGAGCAGCCAGGGCAGCGCCCGCTCGGCGTCGAATGCCGCCACTCCGCGCAAGACGCCGATCCGCTCCTCGCGCGGGAGTCGCCTGTAGAGCGTGCCCAGGAGCGTCAGCGTCTGGTCCGCGGCTCCACCCTTGACCTCGTCGTGCACCAGCGACCGCAGCCCGGCCTCGTGCATCGCCCCGCGCACCCACGGCGACGCTTCCTGCGGGCTGGCGCTCCCCAGCGCGCGTGCCTCGACGCCCAGCGCCTGCAGCTTCGCGTACAGGCTCGCGTCCTTCTGCAGCGCGACGCCGAGCGCCTCCCAGGCGCTGCGGCGCACGCTCGCGCTCGCGTGCCTCGTCGCCGCGGCGAGCTGCGCGACGCTCTCGCTGTCGCCGAACATGCCGAGCGCGGGCAGCGCCTCACCCGCGACGCGTGCGTCGAAATCCGCCGCCGCGTCGACGAGGTCCCGTCGCACGTCCGACTGCGCCGCGATCGCCCGCAACCCGCGCACGGCGAAGATGCGTTGCTCCGCATCCATCGACCTCGCGTACTTGCGGAACACCTCCACTGCCGCAGTCGACTTGCGGCGCTCGAGCGCGAACAGCGCGAGCGTGATCACGTCGCGATCGGTCTCGAGCGCGAGGTGCTCCACGAGTCGGGCATCCACTCTCGCCGCGTCCGGTTCGCCGGTCGGCCAGCGCGAGGCACCCTGCGCCGCCTCGGCCCGCACGCGCGGATCGGCATCCCGCAGACCCGCGAGCATGCGCTGCCTCAGCTCCAGCCGGTCGAGCTTCGTCGCCGCCTCGAGCGCGCGCGCGCGCACCTCGACCTCGGCGTCCGCCGAGTGCTCGTCGAGCGCCACGAACAGCAATGTGTCCGCCGCGCTCGCGTCACCACGCTGCCCCAGCCCAAACGCCGCCGCCGACCGGACCTGCGCGTCGTCGTCCTTGAGCAGACCGAGCAGCGCCCGCGTCACGTGCGCCCCCTCCTCCGGCCACGGCATGCGCCCGAGCGCCGTGCCCGCGCGCTCGCGCACGCGTGCGTCGCCACTGCGAGCGAGCGCGCGCAACTCGCCGTTCGCATCCGCGCGCGCATCCTCGAGGAGCGCGATGCGCGCGAAGTCACCAGCTCCCGTGGGCGCGCGTTCGACGCTGGCGCAGGCCGTCACGATCAGCAGACACAAGGCCATCGCGAGCTTCATGCGCGCAGCGTAGCCCGCGCCGCCCCCGGGCGGAGGTTCGCCCCGCTCCGAGCAAGGCCGAGCGCGCCCGCGGGGAGAAAATCGAGCGCGCCGAGAAGCTCGGCGCGCTCGCGCATGGCGCTGGAGCTCGCGGCTACTGGCCGATGGTGAAGCGCAGGCCGTTCGTGAAGCCGAAGTTGTTCGGCGCCGGGAAGCCCGGATCGCGCGACCACCACTGCACCCACACCGTCGCACCCGCCACGAGCGCTGGATTCGCGCCGCTGGCGATGTACTCGTTGAAGTCCACCACGAATCCGCCGCTGCAGTCGAGCGCGGGTAGCGCTGTGCCACCCGACTCCTGCTTGGCGAGCCGCGCCGCCGGAGCGAGGACACAGTTGGTGCCACCGCGGAACGGTGCGGCCGACGGTCCGGCGAGAGTCGCGCGCAGCATGCCCTGACGGCGATTGAGCACATTGGACGCGGTGATGTGGAAGCCCGAACCGGAGCTCGCGCTGGGAACGCCCGTGTAGCCGATCTGCGGCAGGCAGCCCTGACTGTTGGTCTTGGCCGTGCAGTAGGTGACCGGCGCGTCTGTACCCCACTTGGCCTCGGTCATCACGACCGGTGCTGCCATGCCCGTGTTGCGCCACGCTTCGAACAGGTCGTTGCCGCGGCCCGCGTGCGCCGTGATCGAGCCGTTGTTCGCAAGCACGAGGAACTGCACGTACTCCCAGCTCGTCGGCTGGTACATCAGGGCGATGTCCGCGCGCACCGCGCCGCTCGGCGGGTTGAGCGTGATGTCGTCCCAGTGGTTGTAGAAACCGCCGGCGCCCGGGCTGCCGAACTGCGTCGAGGGGATCGGCTGCGCGTTGCGCGCGACGGCCTCGTCATAACTCATCTTGTAGGGCGGGATGCGGTTGTCGACGAGCGTCGCGTCGTTCAGCACGAAGTGGAACGACGGCACCGCGCTGCCCGGAGCGCCCGCCGCGGCCGCGCCGAGCGTGCTCGCCGGCGCACCGCTCACGCGGTCGTACTTGAGCGGCAAGCTGGCGCTGTAGCCCATCGTGAGCAGCTTGGCCGCCCACGCCTGCGACACGCCCATGTTCGCCTCGTACACCTTGGTGTCCGGGTCGTTGATGTCGAGGATCGTCTCGACGGTGTAGGGCGTGCCGTTGACGGTCACCGGCAGCGGGCCGTACTCGCCGTCCTCGCGCACGAGCGCGCCGTTCGCGCCGTACCACTTCACATTGAGCCACATGCGGCGGCCCTCGGCGTAGCCCGAGATCAGCTTGTGGCCCGTGAGGTTCGTGACGCGCAGCGTGTTGCCGTTGACGGTCATCGCCGCGGAGTTCTTGAGGTTCGAGACGGCGCGCTGCTTGCCCGCCTGCATGCTCGAGATCTGGTACGTCGTCAGGCCGTTGCCGCCATAGAGCCGCCCCAGCGCATCGAGGTAGAGGATCGCGTCCGGCGCCCAGTAGTTGCCGCCCGTGAGGTCGTGCTTGGGAATGTCCGTGCGCTGCGGCGTGCTGAACAGGCTGCAGCCGTAGCCCTCGACCGGCGACATGTGGCAGGTCTGGCAGGTGAAGTTGCGCGCCGCGCCATCCTCGTAGTCGCCCGTCGGCGTCGACTGCTTCGCGAGCCGATACGCGCGCGCGATCGAGCCCTTGCGCAGGTCGATCGGCAGCGTGTCGAAGTCCGACACGCGCATGGTCTCGAAGGCGCTCGCGATGTGCTCGCTGAATGTGCGCTCGACGACGCCCCACTTGTGCGGAGCGTTCTGCAGGGCGGCCTTCTGCTGCAGCGGCCCGCCGAGCGTGCCGTTGAACATGCCCGTCGGCAGCGGCGTGTACGCGCCGTTGCCCGGAGCAAGGTCGCCCGTGACCGGGTTCGACACGTCGTGACAGGTGCCGCACAGATCCGACTTGCGGTGGAACTGCGACTGGGCCCACGGGTGGTACGCGGCCGGATTGTTGTAGGGGCCGAGGCGTTCGAATCCGGAGGAGACCACGGCCTCGCCGCTGCCGAGGTAGGCCACCGGCGGGCTGCCGCCGTCGTTGGCCTTGAAGGGCGGGTAGTGCTCGCCCAAGTGCTCGCTGTCGTCGGGGTTGGTGAGCTTGTGGCAGAACTCGCAGCTCACGCCGTCGAAGTCATCGCCGACGAGGGCCGAGCCGTCGGTGGGCTGCGAGCGCCCGTCGTACCAGCCGAGCGGCGCGTGGCAGCGGATGCACAGGTCGCCCGAGCCGCCGAAGTCCTGCTCGGCGATCGGCAGCGCGGCCCAGAACATCGGGTCGCGGCCGGCGTGGGCCATCATGCTCCCCGACCACGTCTCATAGGGGCTGACCTCGGGGTCGTATTGCCCGTGGCACATCTCGCAGTTGGAGCTGGGGTCGAAGGCCGACACCTCCAGCTCCTGCGTGCCGGGCAGGCGCACTTCGTTGGGGAGGGTGGTCGCGAGCGAGGCGCTGAGGAGCGTGACCGAGCCGAGCGCGAGCACGGGCACGGCGACGCGGAACGAGCGGGAGGTCCGCCAGACGTGGGTGAGGTGCATGGGCAGATGTGTAGCGACAGCGCAAGATCGGAATCCTACCGGCTGGCTCCCGAGGCGAGCAGCCGAAAGGGGGAGTCCAAGACCCTGTTTGGACGCCAGCCCAGTCGCACGGGTTCGATCGCGGCGCGAGACAGGGTTCGCAAGCCGGATTCGAGGCTGCGTCCGTGTTGGTTTCTCAAAAAGGCGTTCCGCTACGCCCCAATCGCCGGAAACGACTGCGCAGTCTGGTCTGGGAGGCTGCAGAGTGCCCGGAATGACCCGCCAGCGGTGCTCCTCGGTGGCGTCGCCAGCCTCGAAGCCTCTGGGGGCGACCGCCTCCCCCTACAATGGAACTGGCCCAGTCTTCGCCTGAGAGCGAAGGAGAGGCCACCACCGCCTTCCATCCCGCCGTCATGACGATCAGCCCCATCCCGGAAATTCTCGACGAGCTGCGCCGTGGCCGCATGGTGATCCTCGTCGACGACCCGGGCCGCGAGAACGAGGGCGACATCGCCTGCTTGGCCGAGTTCGTCACGCCGGAGCTGGTCAACTTCATGGCGCGCGAGGCTCGCGGGCTGATCTGCATGCCGATGTCGGGCGAGTTGTGCGACCAGCTCGGGCTCGAGATGCAGGTGCAGGACAACAACAGCCGCATGGGCACTGGCTTCACGGTCTCGATCGAGGCCGCGAGCGGCGTGACGACCGGCATCAGCGCCGCCGACCGCGCCCACACGATCCGCACCGCGGCCGCCAGAGGCGCGAAGTCGAGCGACCTCGTCAGCCCCGGCCACATTTTTCCGCTGCGCGCGCGCGAAGGCGGCGTGCTCGTGCGCGGCGGCCAGACCGAAGGCATGGTCGACCTCGCGCGCCTGTGCGGAGCGCGGCCGGCGGGCGTGATCTGCGAGATCATGAACGACGACGGCACGATGGCGCGCATGCCGCAGCTCGAGACCTTCGCGCGCAAGCACGGCCTCAAGATCTGCACCATCGCCGACCTGATCGCGTGGCGCCGCCAGCACGAGCGCCTGATCGAGCCGCTGCAGATGGACCTGCCGATGCCCACGCGTTACGGCACCTTCATGGCGCACATGTTCCGCTCGAAGATCGACGGCAAGGAGCACGTCGCGCTCACCGTCGGCATGCCCGGCCCCGGCCTCGACGGCCCGCGCGCGGAGGTCGACGGGCCCGTGACGGTGCGCGTGCACTCCGAGTGTTTGACGGGCGACGTGTTCCACTCGCTGCGCTGTGACTGCGGGCCGCAGCTCGACTCGGCGCTCGAGATCCTCGGGCGCGAGCCGCGCGGCGTGCTCGTCTACATGCGGCAAGAAGGCCGCGGCATCGGGCTCGAGAACAAGCTCAAGGCCTATCGCCTGCAGGACCAAGGCCTCGACACCGTCGAAGCCAACGCCGCGCTCGGCTTTCCCGCCGACCTGCGCGAGTACGGCCTCGGCGCGCAGATCCTGCGCTACCTCGGCGTGCGCCAGATGCGGCTGCTGACCAACAACCCCAAGAAGATCGCCGGCCTCGCCGGTTACGGCCTCGAGGTCGTCGATCAGGTGCCGCTCTCGACGCCCCCGAATCCCTCGAACTCGCGCTACCTGCGCGTCAAGCGCGACAAGCTCGGCCACCTGCTGCCGCCCGAAGCTCCCTGACGCGCTGCGCTGCTCAGCGGCCGCCGCGCACGCCCGGACCGCGGGCGGGGCCGAGGCGCTGTTCGGAGGTGGGCAGCTCGAGCAGCTTGGGATCGAGCTTGGCGAGCGCGGCCTTGAGCTGCGCGAGCAGATCCTCGCGCTTCGACTCGACGAGCTTGGCCTCGAGCATGCGCGCGGTGTCGGCGGGCGTCAGGTTGAGGCCGTCGGGCGTGGCGGCGGAATCGGCGCGGCGCGCGAAGCTCTCGAGCAGCAGCGCCGTCGAGCTGTCGAGCTCGCCGCGCTCGAGCGCGATGCGCGACTTGCCCGCGAGCGCGAGTGCCACGAAGTGATCGCACAGGTCGCGACCGGTCGGCATGTCGGCGGAGTAGCGCGCGTAGTGCGCGCTGCCCGCGTCGTAGGCCGCGAGCGCGTCGTCGAGCCGCGAGCGGCGGCGGAAGTGCTCCGCGGCGACGAGCGCGGCGTACCCGGCGAACCAGCGCACCTGCGGGCTCGCCTCGGGCTTTTCGAGCAACTCGTCGTAGGCGTCGAGCAGTCCCGAGGGACCCTTGTCCCACAGGAGGCGCGAGCGCAGGCGGTCGTGCAGCAGCGGCGAGTCGGGAAAGCGCGCGAGCGCGCCGTCGAGCACGGCGTTGGCGCGCGGAGTCGCGCCGAGCCAGCGCAGGAAGTCGTGGTAGCTGACGAGGTTCTCGTCGGTGGCGAGCGGATGCTCCGCGAGCGTCGCGTAGGCCGCGTTGACATCGGCCATCCACTCCGGCGGCCACTGCGTGCGCTCGCGGTATGCCTTGCGAATCGCGAGCTGGCGCGAGAGCGCGAACATCGCGAGCACGCGCACCTTGACATCTTCCGTCGGGCCGGCTTCGCCCGCGGGCGTCGTCAGCATGCCGCCTTCGACGGCGGCGACAGCGCGGCCGAGCGCCGTGTCGCGCTCGCCGAGGCGATCGGCGGCCGCGGCGAGCGTCGCATCCAGGCGCCA
>Ga0194132_10013213_pt1 | contig 10079 bp, 12 predicted proteins | sample TA2KigOf80mmetaG_FD_148612 | JGI IMG/M metagenome (GOLD analysis project Ga0194132, IMG submission 148612) | Freshwater microbial communities from Lake Tanganyika, Tanzania - TA2015054 Kigoma Offshore 80m | ecosystem: Environmental > Aquatic > Freshwater > Lake | place: Tanzania: Lake... | reverse complement strand
CGCGCCGTGCGCGCATGTTGTTCACAAGTGTACAGAAACGTTTGCGATTACCGAGGTTTATCACCATTTTTCCAATGTTGTACACGTGTACGACTTTTTGGTTGCGGCCGTCAGGCCGCGTTATGTGGAAGCACTTGGCAACATGGGAAGTCCGGAAAGGCAGCAGGTTTCCGGGCAGATATCCGGGTTGGGCCCCAGCGTACCCAGCGCCTGCGGCGGCAGTCCGTCCATGCGTTCGCGGATCAATTCGCGAATCATGCGGACAAAGCGCGGATGGGTTCCCACGGTACCGGCTCGTACCATCTGCAAGCCGCATGCGTTGGCGATGGATCGGGCTTCGTGGTCAAGGTCGAACAAAATTTCCACGTGATCCGAGATGAACCCGATCGGGATCACCAAGACAGGGGGCCGCTCGCTAGCTTGGGAAAACTCACGTAGCCAATCGCCGATGTCTGGTCCCAGCCACGGCTGACTCGGCGATCCGCTGCGGCTCTGGTAAACTAGTGTCCACGGCAATTGCCCGACACGATCTGCGACCAGCGAGCACGTTTCGCGGAGTTGTTCCGCGTAGCGACAACCGTTCGCCATCGCGACGGGAATGCTGTGGGCCGTAAAAACAAGTTGCGTCTGGGGGAGGCGATCGCCCGATATGCCTGCCAGAGCCTTCTGAACCCGATCGACAACGGCCTCGACAAAGCCCGGATGATTAAAAAAGGTGCGAATTTTTTCTATCAAAGGAGCATTCGAGCCAACCTCGGCCCGAGCCCGCTGGATGTCTTCACGATACTGGCGGCAGCCGGAATAGGAGCTAAACGCGGAGGTGACGAAGGCCAGCGCTCGCCGCACGCCGTCATCGCGCATTTGGCGGATTGCCTCCGGGAGCAACGGATGCCAGTTCCGGTTGCACCAGTAGATCGGCAGCGGGGGCCCATGTTCTGCCAATTCGGAGCCAAGGGCGGCTATGAGCTCGCGATTGTGTTGGTTGATCGGACTGGCACCGCCGAAATGATAGTAATGCTCGGCCACTTCCAGTAACCTCTCGCGGGGTACATGCTTGCCGTGAGTGACTTTTTCCAAGAATGGGATCACGTCTTCGCGGCATTCCGGACCGCCAAAGGACACCAGCAACAGAGCGTCAAACGGGTCGTTCATGATTGGCCTTATCACCACAAGTCGGACAACTACTCCCGCGCCTCCGGAAACGCAGGGGATATTGTTGCATCAGCGGGGTGTCAAAAACATTCACAATGATCTAAGAATACCAAATACCGCTGCACGGTCCCTTTGGACATGCGTTCTGCTTGGGCTATAAAAGTTTGATAACGTCCCCGAGCATTTCGGGCCAGGCTCGGCAGCGCTGCAGGAAAGAATGCGCTTGATGAAAACATCCAATTTAGCCGTCATCGGTGCGGGAATCTCCGGATTGATCTGTGCGACAACGCTCGCAGAACGGGGCTGGCGAGTGACGGTCTTCGAAAAGAGCCGGGGCGTCGGTGGGCGGATGGCAGTGCGACGAACCGATCAGGGCATGGCCTTCGACCACGGTGCCCAATACTTCACCGTGCGCGACGATCGCTTCGCGGCGGCAGTAGCGGCGGGGCAACGTAATGGAGTCATCGCACCGTGGGCGGGACGCATCGACGTCGTAGGAAACGACCGGATCGAGCCAGGAGGGGACGAGACGCCTCGGTTTATCGGCGTGCCCGGCATGAATGCTCTCTGTAAACAACTGGCCCTGGGCTTGGAAGTTCGCTGCCAGACAAAAGTATCGCCGCCACAGCGTGTGGATGGAGTTTGGAGAATTCATGATGAACAGGGCGCGCTGCTGGGAAATTTCGACCATGTGGTGATATCCACACCGAGCCCCCAGGCCGCCGACTTGCTTGCTGAGGCACCGCAACTCGCCCAACGAGCGCGTGGCGTCGCTATGCAGCCCTGCTGGACTGTCATGCTGGCGTTTGAGGGTAAAATAGACGTTGAATTTGACGGTGCGTTTGTTCACAACTCGTCGCTGTCTTGGATTTGTCGGAACAGCAGTAAACCTAAGCGGTCGAACCATCTCGAAACTTGGGTCATTCACGCGGGGGTGGAATGGTCGAGCAATCACATTCACTATGAAGCTGCTTTCGCGTTGGAGCACCTGCTCGCCGCATTCTGGGAGACGCTCCGCGAAGCCCCTCAAACGCCTCGTTTCGCAGCCGCCCATCTATGGCGATACGCTCGCCCCTCCGAGCCATTGATCGACTTTTGCATGATAGATCCGGACTTGGGACTTGGAGTATGCGGCGACTGGTGCGGTGGCTCGCGGGTCGAAAGCGCATTCTTGAGTGGCTTGGAAATTGCCGAACGACTTTTGCATACCTGATGTTGGTCACAAGCGTAGGGGCTGCTCTTCGTCGACTTCGCTGATAGCGCCGGTTCGAGTATCAATGCCTCCATCCCTGTGTAGTGGAGCGGATTTCTTCAGTTATCTGTCCACCGCTCTGGGCGTCTACTTTTCCCCTTGCAGATGTGATTCTACGAACCAGAGTTTCTTGTCCACGCCTCTTGAAACTTCGGTGAACAGGTCCGTGGTGTCGGCATCACCGAGTTGGTTGGCCCGTTCAATAGCACCACGCACGGCTTTGCCGACCATTGCCAATGCCGTGGACAATACTTCAACATGATCTCGTCCGCCGCTAATTCCCAGCGGGTAGGCGGCAAGTATTGTGCGGTGACCCACGGCGCTAATTGTCCCTTCGGCAATTCCACCGAGGGCCGCAATTCTCTCGGCCGTAATGTCCACAAACTCTTCCGCTTCTTCGGCAACGCTATCGAACAACTCGTGCAAGGCGATGAAAATTTGGCTCTTTGACATTCCAATGAGCCTGCTTCGCCTGAAGCTGCAGATCGATCAGGTTAGCCAGTACTTCGTTGAGAACCTGGGCTATAGGAGCGCGATTCTCGGCGAGAATGTCGTTCTTGGTTGGTTGCATCGAAAGATCTCCTGTCGGGATAACCTCACCTGCTTGGTTCATCAGGGTGGTCACTGGCAATGAGTGCGAGGAACGCGGCTCCGATGGTCATAGCAAACACGGCGCAGCCAACAATAAAGATTGGGACGACACTATCGTTCATGGGACTTCCTTCCTAAGACAAGAGTTCCAAAGCTCAGGATCGATGGTACCCAGAGTCCCACGAAAACACCCTCGTCCTTGCTCCCTGAGAACCAAAGGTAGACGGAAAACAAAAATGACAGCCCGGCGGCCGTCACGAATCCCATCTTGGCCATCTTGATTTTGCTCATGCTGGTCTCCCTGAATTTGATCTGAAGTAAACGCCCTTGGCGAAAACTCTGGCTCTGGGCGATGCCTTTTGCCCAACAAAGTGCAAGTCGTTCCTTGAATTAACCGTAGCATCATCGTCCAGTTAACGATCATTTGCCCCCACTTCATTCTGTTCCTTGCCATCTTCAACGAGGTTGGCCTTCTTCAGCGGAATCTGCATTTCAAAAAACTGTTTGTTGCTGGGCACAAAGGGGCTGTTGTAGCCCATAACTCGCAGTGGACCAGCGGCTTGATAATCCGGATGCGCCTCGATCCATTTCAACAACCTTTGATGGGCGTCGTTGAGTCGATCCTTCGTTCTCAGTCCACGCACACCCGTAGCGACGACCGTTTCCGCCTGCACATCAACCACTTCCACCGACCCTTGCTTTCCGATAGCGCCCAGGTTTGATGTTCCGTACAAAAAAGCCATCGACTTCTCGCCGAGATTGCCCTGCTTGTTTTTCTCGTACTCCATTTGCACCGGGGCGGTCATGGCAATGCCGTTGCGTTTGATGTGACTGAACAGGGGCCAGAAGCCGTTGCCCAGGGCCATTCGATACGCTGGATACTGCTTGACCTCAATGGTGCCCGCGGGGGTGTAGGTTGGAAATCCTTGTGGCAGATCGGCTTCGTGAAGTGGCTGGAATTGCAACATATCGAGGGCCTCACTGGCGGCCTGCTTGAGCTGGCCGACGGCCTGATCTGCGGGCAGCTTCTTAGCAGCCTCGACTGCTGTAGCCAGCTTTTCCCCAATCAGGCTTTGCTGGAACACCTGGGTGACAACCGTGTGGCAGGCGGCGATCAGTATTTTTGAATTTTCATCCAAACGGGCGTCTGGCTTAGCGATCTCGGTCAAGGCCTCGCCGAGCAGACGTGTCGCTTCAGCCGATGGCCCGGTAGGACTTGCGAACGTTCCGCGTGAGGAATCGGCGCCCAGGACCGCTCCAGAAAGCATGACGGCAAACAAAGCTGTTTCGAGCATCTTGGAGTCTCCAGAAAAGCTAAATGAAACAGGAATAGTGGGGAAAGGGTCGGCTTTCGCAAAAATTGATTTATCGACCTAATTTGGGAAACCAGGGAAAGAAGGCATTGGTGCGCGCTTGGTAGGAGGCGTAACCAGGCCGCCGCTCCGCGAGCGTTCTTTCCAGCAGTGACACACCTGAAATCTTCATCAACAACACCGACATCAGTAGCGGGCTGATCACCGTCCACCAGGCTCCGCCAGCAACGGCCACGATGTACAGGCCCCACCACACACAAAAGTCGCCAAAGTAGTTGGGATGGCGCGTGAATCGCCACAGACCTCGATCCATAATGCGGCCCGCCTGAGTGCGATCGGCTCGAAACCTGGCCAATTGCCAGTCGCCAACGGCTTCGAAAAACAGTCCGATTCCCCAGATCCCCACTCCCATCGCATCCAGCGGTCCCAGAGACTGAGCTGCGTTGATCACTACGGCCACCTGCACGGGCAAGGAAACAAAACACAACAAGACTCCCTGCAAGAGAAACACCGTCCACAGGCTGACCCAGGCAAACCGCTCGCCGTGTCGTTGACGCATCGCCGCGTAGCGACGGTCCTCCGGCTGGCCCCAATTGCGCCACAGTAGGAACAGCGACAACCTTATTCCCCAGGCAGTCGTCAGCCCGACGAGCAAGAGAGCCCGCTGGTGGGTGGGCGCATGGAGGCTCCAGGCCAGCCAGGCAACGATCACAAAACCAAGGCCCCACACGGGATCGATAATGCTCGCGTCCCGGCGAGCGAGCGAAATCAACCACACCAACAGCATCAGCCCAAGGACTACGGCCGCAGTGATCAAGAGTGTTGCTGCAAGTGGAGGCATGTGACGACGTCAGTTTTGGATCCTCGATTTAGTCGCGTGTTCCAGGAGATAGTGCGATACAAACCACGGATCCCCGTTGTTGAACCCGAACAGTTCCGCCACCGCCAACAGGAACACCCGCCAGCGATGGAGCCATCGCATTGCCGCGGCATCGCCATAGACCGACCGGAGAATCGGGATCACTTCATCCCGTCGCGCATCGAGGTTGTCCAGCCAGGCCTGCGCCGTTCGCTGATAGTGCGAACCGTTCCATACCCACTGTTGCCTTACCTGGAGGTGCTGCTGGAAGTGGTGTAGCAGATTGGAGCCGGGCATCATCCCCCCGGTGAAAAAGTGCTGAGCCATCCAGTCGGATGCCACCCGCCTCTCAAAAGGATAGGTTCGGTCTCGATGGCAGAAGATGTGGACGAAGAGTCGGCCATTGGGCCGCAGCCACGATGCCACGCGGGAGAGGAGCAACTCGTAGTTCCGCAGGTGTTCGAACATTTCTACGGAGACGACGCGATCGAATTGCCCGTCTGCAGTGACATGTTCGGGGGGGGCGAAATCGTTGATGTCGGCGGTCAGAACGCGGAGATTGGCAATCCCGCGTGCCTGCATCTGTGCCTCGATAAATCGTCGCTGACTCATGGAATGCGACATGGCGAGAATCCGGCTGTGCGGATATTGTTCGGCCATCCAGAGCGATAGCGATCCCCAGCCGCAACCGAGTTCGAGAATATCTTGTCCGTCATTGAGGCCAGCTCGCTGGCAGGTGACAGTCAACGCCGCTTCCTCCGCGGCATCCAGTGTCATATCGCTCTCCGGCCAGAAGCAGCAACTATATTTGCGGCGGCGCCCCAGCATCTCCGCAAAGAACTCCGGCGGCAGCTCGTAATGTTGCTGATTTGATTGCCGGGGAGCCAGCGCAATAGGCCCCCGCCGCAGGGTTTCGATAAATGCCTCCTGGGCCGGTGCCGCTGGCCCGCCCGCGGGAACGCTGATTTCTCGCAGTCGCGAGCTGCAGAGGCGGCGAATCGCAGTCCGTGTTAGCGCATCGGGAACCCAGCCGCGCTCGATAGCCCCGATCCCCATCTCCAGCATCTTCATGTCGCACCGCACGGGCTTGAGGACCGGGAGCAGGCTACGGTCGGGGACATGTTGCGAACTGCTGACGCCAATCGGGAAACGCCCGCTCCATGGCCGCCGTGCTGCAGGGCGTCGCGACGGCACTGGGGCTTGTCAAATTGAATCTGCAGAATGCCGACGTGACGCTCTTCGAATACCGCTTCGCAATAACAGAGATAGTATTTCCAGAGACGCAAGAACTCGCTGGAGTATCCCAACGACCGAATCTCATCACTGCGCTGCTCAAACGCCCTACGCCAGCGCCGAGCGGTCTCAGCATAGTGCGGAGCGATGTCCTCGGCATGTACGAACCGCAGATCGGTCGTCCGCCCGACGGAGTCCAGGATCGAACCGAGCGAAGGGAGACACCCCCCGGGAAAAATATAGCGACGAATGAAATCGACGGAGCGCAGGTAACGACCGTGGCGGCGTTCCGGCATGACGATGGTTTGCAGCACCAGCGAACCGTCCGGGCGGAGCAATTGACCGCAACGCTGAAAATACGCGTCAAGGTATCGATGCCCGACGGCCTCCAGCATCTCAATCGAGACCAGCTTGTCGTACGCTCCCGTCAGATCGCGATAGTCTTGCTGGAGCAGCTCAATCCGATCGTCCAGCCCTGCGTCGTCGATCCGCCTGCCAACCGCCTCGAACTGTTCTTTTGAGATGGTAGTTGTGGTGACGCAGCATTGATAGTTGCTGGCCGCATGAAGTGCGAAGCCTCCCCAACCGCTGCCGATTTCCAGCACGCGGTCTGTCGAGCGCAGGTCGAGCTTGCGACAGACACGGTCGAACTTTTCAACGGACGCCTCCCGCAACGTCGCCTCGGGCGTAAGAAAGATTCCGCTCGAGTAGGCCAGTGTGTCATCCAGCCAGAGTCGAAAGAACTCATTTCCCAAGTCATAGTGAGCCCGAATGTTCCGGCGGCTGCCGGATCGGCTGTTGGCTTGCCACCAATGCCGCCAGCGGTGGCCGGTGGCGGCGATCCGCGCCAGACCGCCGTCGAGGCACCGAGCTGTGTCGATGTTGCGCGCAAAGATTCGGAACAAGGTTGTCAGGTCGTCGCAATCCCAATCGCCCCGCAGATAGGATTCCGCCACCGACAGCGTTCCCCCCAGCAGAGCCTGGCGAAAGAATCGTGGCTGATGAACGCGACAGTGAACCCGCAGGTCGCCCGGCTCACCCAGGCTAGTCGCGCCGGTCGCGTCCTCCAGCGTAATGTGCCCTCGCCGTAGCTGAGCAATTCGGCCTAATAGTGCGCGACGCGCCCAATGGTCTACGATATTCGCGGGCTTTGAAGCTGTGGCTGGATTGGTGAAGCTCAGGCTCATGAGGACGTTTCCTGAAGTTCTGAAAAGGGAGATCGAGTGGGATGGGGCGACGAAGACGTATCATTTTCAAGTTCCGTCGTCGGAGTCGCTACATTCCCGCGCGCGGCACGAGCGGGGTGGGGGACAACGGCAACCCCCTTGAGCCAGAGTCGCAGGGCCTGCCAATGGATGGCGAGGTACACGCGCAGCGTCATCCAAGGATACCGCAGCAGCAGGCGGGTCTTTTCCCAGCAAGAAAGCGGCCGGCGGCGCAGCAGCAGCGTTGCGTCTAACAGTGAGGCCTCTTCCTCACAGGCATCGATGTGAACCATGAGGTTTTCTCCGGGCACGCTGATTCGCCAGTGATAATTCAACCTCATCTTGAGAAAAGGCGAAACGTGAAACATTTTGGCGTGCCGGGCGGTGAGTCGCCCGGCAGCGGATTGGCCTCGCATGTCGAGTACATAACAATGCTGCTCTCGCCACGGCGTGTTATTCACTTCGGCAACGACCGCTTCAACATTCTTTCCCCTTGCGTCAAAGCAGTAGTAGAGACTGACAGGGTTCATCTGATATCCAAAATACCGGAAGTGGGTCAACAACCGGATCGGGCCAGTCGGACTCCAGCCGAGTTCCGTGCCAACCAACTCCCGCACACATTCCTCCAGCGGCCGGCGCGGGTCGCCGAGATGGTCGCCGCGGCAGAAGCGAGCGGCGGCCAAACGCCGCGTGGACCAAACGCCGGGTTGCCCAAATACGCATTCGAGTTCCGCCAGGTCTACGTACACCAGAAACAGCCGATAGCGAAACAGGTGCCCCACCGTACCATGCCGCCTGTGTCGTACCGCTCCTTCGTAAAAACAACTGTGCATGGCGCTCACCCCAAGTAAGATGTCTGGGCCTCTACCGCCGGGGCTAACGTGGTCAGGGTCATCGATCCGGCAGGAATCTGCTCCGTTGCTTCCAGCGCGCGGCACACGGCCATGGCGCTCACCACGCCGTCTTCGTGGAAGCCATTTCCCCAGTACGCCCCGCAAAACGAAGTCCGATTGTGATTGAGCAACTCCTGCTGCCGGGCGCGGGCGGCCGTACGAACCGCGCTGAAGACGGGATGGTCGTACTCAAAACGGCGCAACACTTTGCTCGGGTCAATTCGCTCTTCGCTGTTAAGCGTCACGCAGAGTACCTGGCGAGACCGAATACCCTGCAGAATGTTCATGCAATACGTGACCGTCGCCTGGGTGGATTCGCCGCGCGGCAAATGATAGTTCCAACTGGCCCATGCGCGGCGGCGTCGCGGCAGTAGTGATGCGTCAGTATGGAGCACGGCCACATTGCGCTCGTAAGGAAAAGTACCTAGCACTTCACGTTCCGCGGGGGATGGATCGGACAGCATGCGTAGCGCCTGATCGGCGTGACAAGCCAGCACGACGTGGTCAAACGATTCCGCCGGCCCGCGCCGCGGCACGACTTCCACGCCGTGTGAATGACGAGTAATACGTTCGATCGGCGTGGCAAGCCGAATGCAACCCCGCAGTGGCTGCGCCACCGCCGCCACATAGGTCTTAGCCCCCCCCGCAATCACCCGCCACCTGGGGCGATCCCGAAGACTTAGCAAGCCGTGGTTGTGGAAGAACTCCAAGATCATCCGCAGTGGGAAGTCGGCAAACTTGCCCACGGGGCACGACCAGATAGCCGATCCCATCGGCAACAAATAATGCTCCGCGAACTCTCGGCCATAGCCTCCCTGCCGCAAAAAATCCCCCACGGTCGCTCGGTCGTCTCCTGGATAGCCTGCGGCGGCCAGGGCCAGCCGCGTTCCCTCCCGGTTGAACTTGGCGATATCGCGCAGCATCCGCCAGAATCGGGGGCGCAGCAGGTTGGCCCGCTGGGCAAACAAACCGCCCAGCGACGAACCCTGGTATTCGAGTCCGGTCTGCTCGCATCGAACGCTGAAACTCATCTCTGTCGGTTGGGACACTACACCTAGCGTGTCGAGCAAGGCGATAAAGCTCGGGTAGGTGCGATCGTTGAATACAATGAATCCCGTGTCGATCGCGTGACGCTCTCCATCGAGATCCACCTCCACGGTGTTCGTATGGCCGCCAAGATAGTCGTTGGCTTCCATCAGAGTAATGTTGTGCTTACGGCTTAGCCAAAAAGCGGCGCACAGTCCTGAGATGCCAGCGCCAATAACAGCGATGTTCATGGCCTTTCTTCCCCGCTCAAATGGCTTCCGATCGGATCTAACGGGTCTTCCCAGAAGCGTCTTTCCGTCCATAACGGATGTCCCAGCTCATCATGTTACAGGGTTGCGACGGCGGGTGGGTGGAAAGTGCATTCCTGCGCGGTTTGAAAAATTACTGACCGACGATTGCAAAACTAGAGTGATAGAGATCACGACCCTTGATTAGTTCGACTGTATTCGGTTATCGACGTTGATGTATTCGTTTGGGAGCCAACACTTTACGTTTCTTCCAGTGGTAGAATCTTGCGCTTTCTTTTCTTTGAAG
>Ga0194132_10013211_pt1 | contig 10081 bp, 13 predicted proteins | sample TA2KigOf80mmetaG_FD_148612 | JGI IMG/M metagenome (GOLD analysis project Ga0194132, IMG submission 148612) | Freshwater microbial communities from Lake Tanganyika, Tanzania - TA2015054 Kigoma Offshore 80m | ecosystem: Environmental > Aquatic > Freshwater > Lake | place: Tanzania: Lake... | reverse complement strand
TTGGCCGGGCAAAGAGACATAGTCAGCCCGAGCGAGACCACACTCTCCACAGAAATCTGGACCATTTGCGCCGAGACGAGTTGCACATCCCAATGTGTTTGGATTGCATGATGTCATTGATGCCTCGTTCTAGCCAATGTACACCAAGCAATAGTTGCGAAAATTTCGCGCCACGTGATGGCTCCTCATCCTTCGGTGATGGTGACGCTCTTCAACACGATGTCGCCAGCCGGTGGAACTCCGTTGGCCGCTGGGTCGGGGTTGAAGAGCGCGCCCATGGCCTTCACCGCGGTGTCGAGGCCGTTGACGACTTCACCGAACAACGAGTAACTCGGCGGCAACGAAGCACCGCTGTTGCCGGTGATGACGAAGAATTGGCTGCCGTTGGTGTTGGGGCCGGAGTTGGCCATGGCCAACGAACCGATCTTGTACTCACCAGCTTGTGGAAGTTCGTCAGCAAAGGAATACCCCGGGCCACCCGTGCCCGTTGCGGTCGGGTCGCCGCATTGCACCACGAAGTCTTCGATCACACGGTGGCACTTGGTGCCGTCGAAGTACTTCCATCGCGCAAGCGACACGAAGTTGTTCACCGTGCCAGGAGCACGGTCAGACAACAGTCGAACCGAGAACGAACCCTGCGTGGTGTCGAACGTGGCGACATAGGTCTTGGCTGGGTCAATGCAGAGCTGGTGCGAGTCGGTGAACTCACGACGTTGTTCGGCACTGCCATCGATTGGAGGGCATGCACTGGTGCCGTACTCGAACGGGATGCTTGCTTGCGCAGCAACGGTGTCCTGCGTGGTGTCGACGGTTTCTTGGGTTGACTCAGTCTCGGTCTCTGAGACGTCAGTATTGGAGTTGTTCCCGGTTAGTAAGACAATTCCAATAGGTGCAGCTACCGTTGCTATCAAAGCGAAAACAAGTAACCCCCTTCGTATGGCTTGAGAGGGTGCGAGTTGTTGAGCAGGCAGTAATGAGTCGTCCATCGGTCCTGAAAGTGGCGATTCTGCGACTGAAGTTGATTGTCGGTAGATGGCGCGGGGTTGACCACATTCTCCACAAAAGTCTGGCCAATTGGTGACAAAATGCTGTGCGCATTCGGTGTTTACTGGATTACAGAGTTCCATTAGTGACAATCATCCGATACTGCACGAGCAACCGAAAGTCGTCTCACTCACTCACCTAAAGCCACCTCAAAAAATTGATGCAATCAACCGAATGATCGCCACAGTAAAGTCAATTACGCCTCGAACCAGAGCAACAGCGAGTGTTATGAGACCCGAGATCACGTCAGTCTCAGTTGTGGTCTTTCATCGTTGTTAAAGATGCTCACTCGTCTGATGTGCGTTGCACCTCGGTCACTTTGCAAATCGCACCATCCGGTATCTCATTTGTGATGATGCCTTCCTCGGTCATGGATTGACCAGAGTTGAGCGACAACACCATAATTATGACCTCGTCATATTTTATGGATCCATCTGCCGACTCATAAGTGTCGGTGACGAAGTAGTTGGAGCGCTTCTCTGAACGATTGGTGATCTTCACCGATGGGTAGCTCACGCCAATCACATCTTGCGAACCGCAGTCCAGACTGTCGATGTCGCCAGAAGCATCCTTACTTCCCAGACCAGTGCCGACGGTGTCTGCGGTCGCTTCGTCTTCGGTCGCCGCCGCAGTGTCGTCGGTGACCTCTTCGGTCGCCACCTCGTAAGTGCCGCAAGCCGCAGCGACGATCATTGCCGCTGCTGCGAAACCACACCAATAACCTCTCATCATTTTATTCGTGGCTCCCTACTGACTGTTCTTCAGTCGTGGTAACAGACAGCCGATTTCGACGACTAACATGTCATCATGTTCTGTGAATCTTGCGGCACAAGGCTCGACGATACAGCCACCTTCTGCACCAATTGTGGTGCTGCGGTGGTGCGGCTTGCGTCACGTCAGTCGGATCAGGCAGAACCTCAACTCAGTTCTGGTACATCTGCGGAGGTCCCGCGATCAGCGACACAAGCCTCCGCTCGCGGTCGATCCGCTCTTGCAATCCCTGCTGCCATGATGGCGGCGGTGATTGTGACTGGGGTCGTGCTCTACGCAACAGGTGTCATAGGAGGATCTGAAGCGCCAACCACGGTTGTAGCGACGACGATTGCCGATGAGGTAACCGAGGAGACAGCAGTAGAGGAAGTATTGGTGGAAACTGAGTGTGGTCCGCTAGTCGTTGGCACGATTCTCCCAGTGACGGGCACTTTGGAGTTTTTGGGTCCGCCGATGATTGCGGCGGCGGACTTGGCCGCAGAAGACATCAATCGGCGCTTCAGAGGTGTGGAGCTGTATCAGGGTGATTCTGGGGACACGTCAACCGATACCGCGGACACTGAGGTCGATCGCCTGCTTGCATCTGGCGCTCAGGTGATAGTTGGTGCTGCTTCATCGGCCGTCTCCCTTACAGTGATCGACAAGATTACCTCAGCCGGTGTAGTGCAATTCTCGCCCGCAAATTCTTCGCCAAAGTTGACCACTTACCCGGATAACGGACTTTTCTTCCGGACCGCACCATCCGACGTCACCCAAGCCCGAATTCTGGCCAAGCTCGTTGCAGAAGACGGCGGCGGTACGGTTTCGGTGTTACACCGAGGCGATGATTACGGTCGAGGAATTTCCGAAGAGTTCGAACTTTACTACAGCGCGGGTGCTGTCAACGTGTGGGAGTATGATCCAGATAAGCCCCATTTTGACGTGCTTGTGCCATTAGCAGCAAGGGCATATGAACCCGACTCTGTAGTCATCATTGGGTTTCAGGAGAGTGCCGAAATCATACAGCTTCTTGAGAAGGATGGTTTCAGCGGCAGAAATGGATTTGGGCCCAGTATCTACCTTGCTGACGGCGGCATATATGGTCTCGAGAAGCTCGTCGACGATCCTACGATCCTAAACGGAGTTCAAGGGGTCGTACCGGAAGTTGATCTCGACGGTAAGCCCGAGATGGTCGAACTGACACGACGGTTGGATGCCGTTGGTGTCGACGGCTATTACTCTTACGGTGCCGAGACCTATGACGCCATCGTTATCTCAGCATTAGCTGCGCAGTTGGCGGGCTGCGATGAATTCGGGAGATTCGACGGAACTACCATCGCGGCAAACATCCCGAGGGTCACTGGCGATGGTGAGAAGTGCTATGACTACATCAATTGCCAATACCTGATTGAAAGTGGAGTCCCAATCGATTTCCAGGGTCTTGGCGGACCGTATGACTTCGATGCCAACGGCGATCCGGTCGTCGCAAGTTTTCGCGTGGCCACATATGGATTCGACGGCGTTGACACCACACGTGATCGGTACTACTTCAGTTCATAAGGGGCACAGCCTTAGGAAGGATCCTCGCATCTTCAAGCTGGTTTGTAGCCAATCACGCCGGTGACGAGGGTCCCATCGAATTTGGCATTAGCAACATTTGCCCCAAGAGATTTGCATTAGTCAGATTCGCCCCGGTCAGATTGGCGCAAGACAAGTTCGCACCAGCGAGGACTACTCGTTGGGGATTCGAGGTGGCACAATTTGCATTTGAAAGATTTGCGTTTGATAGATCAGCATCGACGAGACTTGCTTCGGTTAGCTTCGCGCTACCAAGGTTTGCATCACGGAGGTTTGCATGACCCAGAAGGGTCCGTGACAGATCGGCATTGGTCAGCCGCGCTCCCTCAAGATTCGCGAATTTGAGATTCGCGCAGCGGAGATTCGCAGAAATTAGTTTCGCCTCGGCAAGGACACTGTCTCGAAGAATCGCTGCCTCGAGATTGGCCGCTGCCAGAAGTGCCCCAAAGAGAAACGCGCCGCCGAGGTCTGCGCCCGCCTCAATGCGGTAACCGTTCCACTCCACGTCGCGACGCTAAGCGTTGTTTGAAGCCACTACAAATTGCACTGGTCGACTTGAGACGCACGATCCATAAGACACTTCCGTGCTACTCCGATCCAAGCGTCCCGGAAGCGCAGAAACCGTGTCCCACGCTTGGAATCGGCCCGTTAGATGGGGCAGGAGGACAACAACATGAACACAAGTCAATTGCCAAAGAAAGCAAAGTACATCAATCGAGCAGTGAGTTTCGGCCTCATCTTTGGTGGGTTCGCCCTGCTGAACAGCATGGGGGCATTTCGAAGTGCGGGGGCCGAGGTTCTCGAACAGCGGTGCTCTTATCCCCGGGTGAACTCAGAAATGCTTTCCAACACTGAGATCACCGACCAGATGAATCTCTGCGCCGACATTTTGGGCAAACATGCCGAGCTGTTTCTGTCATGGCTCACGCTGATTCCGGTGTATTCGCCGCTGGGCTTCATTCTGTGGGCCGGATTTGCGTATGTCGGCGTTCGACACGTCGATCTCAGCCGCCGACGCTTCGGTCGTTCCATGGGCGAGCGGTTTGGAGGCCAACTGGCGGTGCGGCCGTAAGTCAACCGCGAGGAGATGTCTAGCGGAAGCCGCCTCGAAACACCGATGCGATGAGTCGGATGATTGCCACGGTAATGTCCACGACTCCACGAATCAGAGCGACCGTCAGTGTGATGAGACCTGAAATCATCGTGCACCTGAAGCTAGCGGACACGCAGTTGACCTCGACGAGCGCGGAGTCGCACATCGTGTAGGGTCACCTACGGTACCGAGAGGAGGGTTTCGTGGAGTTCCTGGTCATCTGGGCAGCCTTCGCGGTCGGTTGCTACTTCGTCGCGAAGAGCAAGAATCGCAACGCAGGAGCATGGGCAGTAGCTGGACTTTTGTTTGAAGTGTTTGCCCTACTCGTTGTTGCATTGATGCCAAAGAAGCAAGTATTTCAGAATCCGTTCTACGCACAGCCAGGTGTGTACGGTGCACAAGGTCAGTATGGTCAGCAGCCCGGCTATGGCGTTCCTCAGCAATATGGCGTGCAACCGTCGTATCCGCAGCACCAAGTTCCACCCCCGGTAGGCGTAACGCCGGCACCGTATGTGGTGCCCCCGCCGGTACATCCTCAATATCAATCGCCCCAACCAGCATCACCGTCAATCGGGTCCGAGCAGCAGAAAGTTGTAGGAAGCGTGAGCATCGAGCTCGCGCGTCTTGGTGCGCTCCATCGATCTGGTCAATTGTCCGATGCTGACTTCGAAGCCGCAAAGCGTCGTTTGTTGGGCAAGTAGAGAAGTTCGGCTATTTGCTACATGTCTTGGCAGGCGACTTCTGAAAAGTCCGAGAATGCGTTTGTAGCCGCCGCAACCAACGGCATACGCGCCAGTGGAACCGTCGATGTTGAAACGTGGCGCAATCTCTTCTCCGGGGTGTTGCTACCGGGCAACGACCTCAATGTCGGTGGTCTTGTCACGTCGAACGAGTTTGGCGACTAGATGCGAGCGTTACTGTTGTCATGATGAAGACATGTATCGGGTGCGGTCAACAAAGTCCTATCGCTGCCACGTTCTGTACTCACTGCGGGGCTCCGCTTACCACGAGTCCATCTTCGCAATCTGGTCGTCCAGTCGTCTCGATGCGCGGCCCCAACTCGCCGCCGTCGGCGCGGCCCACCGCCCATCGCGAGTCACAACCCGTGCTGCCGACAGTGCAGTCGTCCCAGCCGGCTTTGCAATACCCTTTCCAGCCTGCGAGCACGCAGAGTCTGAGTGCCCAGCCCACGGGTTCAAAATCCTCTACAAAAGTGATTGCGGTGTCTGTGATTGCACTTGTGGCAATCGTCGCCGGAATACTGATCTTCGCCAGTAACAACGATTCGCAGCCCGATCAAGCGAGGCCGAGTTCTGGACAAGTTACCCCAAACGATTCCGATGCGTATGAGGAAGCTGATGCCTCCGATTACTACCCAACACAGAATTATTCCAGTTGGGATGACTTCCCCGCCTACTATCGGTCAAATTTTCTCGATGCATGTATGACCGAGAGTACGTACGAACTCTGCCTATGCGCCCTCGAGACCATGGAGGCGAACTTCACACTCGATGAAGTTCTGGAAGTAGAGGCCGCCGAATCTTACGGAGAAGATGTGAGCTGGTTTTACACTGCAATAGCTGCTGAGTGCATTTGAGCTAGAGGGAAGTCATGAGTCAGCCAGGTGACCGTCCAGTTGTTCCCATGAAGGGTCAGCCCGCTACTGCTCGACCCCCCGCGACACAGCAAGTACCTTCAACGGCGGCACCTGTTGCGCAACCGACACAGGCCAAGGTAGGTGGCACAACGTCGAGATTGCCCCTTCTGCGCTCGCGGCGATGGTTGCGAAGTCCATCAATGATTGCCTTCGTTGCGGTCGCGAGTCTCGCAATACTCTTAGGTGTTGCCTCAATCCTTGGCGGTAGCTCGTCAGTCCCAGATAGTGGTGAGAATGGTGGTACGACTGAGGCAACCGACGTTGCAGGTTCACCCGCGACCTCAGTCTTAAGTTCTGAAGACAGTACGAGTCGGCCAGTTACCACCACGACCATTCGTTCCAAACCGGCGGGTTTCGTTGACCTTGAGGCATTGGCGATTACCTCGGTCGTGAGTATCGATATCTACAGCGATGGCGAACTGTGCAGCGGAGGTACTGGATCAGTAGTGCTTGATGGAAGTTACGTACTCACGAATCTTCATGTAGTTGAAGACGATGATGAATATGACTGCTTCGTTGACGAGATTGTTGTGCGATATCTTGAGCGCGTGGACGAAGACCCCGTACCTGGTTTCACCGCAAAGGTTGTTGCAACTGACCGCGCGTCAGACCTTGCGGTGCTCCTGCTAACTCGAAAGCCGAACATCGGCAAGCAACTGACTCCCGTTGTTATAGGTTCAGGCGCAACGGTGAATGAAGACTTGTATATCGCAGGCTTCCCATCTATCGGTGGCGATTCAATAACGTTCTCGCGGGGCATTGTCTCAGGGTTTCTACAAGAAGACGGAGTTCGATGGATCAAGACGGATGCGCAGATTTCCGGCGGCAACAGCGGAGGCCCGGCCTTCAATTTGCAGGGGGAGCTAGTCGGCGTTCCGACGCGGGCCTCAGCGTCATCGTCGGGGGACGTCGTCGACTGTCGAATTGTTGAAGATACCAACGGGGACGGGCGCATCAATGATCGTGATGCATGTGTACCAATCGGAGGATCGTTCTCGCTACTGTCTCCAGCCTCTGCAGCCCAAAGCATTCTTCAACGAGTGAAGCCGTGAGAGACGGAGACAGTTCTTGGAAGCGACTGGCGCTCGCGATTGGTGGGCTCGTCCTACTACTGGGCGTAGTGGCATGGCTTGACAAACCCGAGTGTGTCGAGATAGCAGGACAGCAGGCCTCTCGCCATGTTGCTCTAGTGGTCGATCGGTCAGGGTCAATGGAGTTTGTCGTGAAGGAGGTCGTCGACAATGTGAATGCTGTGCTCGACTCCCTGCAGCCAAGCGATCGTGTATCAATTCTCTTCTTCGAAGATCCCTACGGAGTCGTGCGTTACGTAGAAGATCAACCCGTTGGCAGTGTTCGGCGGTTGAGCTACGAAGATTATTTTCCAGTTGGCGGTACACCGCTGTACGATGCAGTAGGAATCGCGATCAGCGACGTCGTGGCACCGACAATTGGAGCTACCAACAATTCGCAGTTTGGCGTCGTCATTGTGCTGAGTGACGGGGAGGAGAATTCGAGCATGATCTACTCTCTCGGCGAAGCCCGCCAAGCAGTATCGACGGCGCTCACACAGGGGATCGACATTCGGTTCTATGGAATGGGTCCTGCTGCGGCCGGCGAGGCAGCAGCACTAGGGATTCCGATTAGCAACACGATTCAAGTTTCGCAGACCGCATCCGGGCTAGATGAAGCATTTGACGATGTGCAGCGCAGCCTTGGACAAGCTGATACAGGCGAGAGATGTTGATTCCTCGGTCTAGGTACAGAAACTCGTCTTGTAGTAAGTGACGCTTCGGTAGGTGAAAGACGAGGTGCCCATCAGTCGAAAGATGGCCTCACATCCATACGTGTACCCCGTGTCATAGCCAGAGTCGTAACCATCTGACTTCCCCGACGAATAGCCCTCGTCGTAACCTTCAGATTTGCCGTCGTCGTAGCCAGAGTCATAGCCTTCTGACTTCCCCGACGAATAGCCCTCGTCGTAACCTTCAGATTTGCCAATGCGGTAGCCGTCGGTGAACGCGACGCTCGAACCTGCTTCATAGCCTGTGTCATAGCCTTCCGCCTTGCCGGCATCGAAGCCCGTGTTGTAACCGTCAGACTTTCCATCTGAGAATCCATCGTTGTATCCAGTTTTCTTGCCGTTCTCAAATCCGCTTTGTCGTGCAGCATTCGCAGCCGTCTCAAGCTGTCCCTCGGTATAACGCTCGCCAATCATGAATGATGCCGCTCCGGCACTAGTCACCAGCACCCCAGCCACGACTCCGACGAGCAGAACAGCCACACCGACCAATGCCAGCAATACCGAAGACGTGCCTCGTCGAGAATCTTCTTTGCCATTACTGAACTCGCTACTAGCTGAGGAATTCTGCCTTGATTGTTCGGCAGGCACCACGATGGATCGGAGGTCCGCGCCGCACGATGTGCAGAACTCATGGGTTGAAGTGATTACAGCGCCACAGTTGGTACAAAACATGATTGAAGGGTAGTTACCACCAGAGTGAATTTACAAACTGGACAGATTGTTCGCGTTCTAACAGATTGAGGAGCGGGACCAGTAATAGCCGTATACGCTCAATTTGTTGAATGGGTATCTGATGGCGATTAGGTAGTCACCGATCTCCTCAAAAACGTTGTTGCAGCCGTCTCGCTTACCCGATGAATAACCAGAGGTCTGTCCAAAGGAGTACCCACTGTCATAACCATCGGATGAGCCAACGTCATAACCGCGGTCATAGCCAGCCTTGTCGCCTCTGTCGTACCCACGCTTCTCGGCTTTCGTCTTGGCGTCGTCAAGTTCCTCTTGTGTGAAGCGCACGCCGATTACAAATTCGGCGACACCTGCCGCCGTTGAAACAGTTCCCATCAAGACCCCAACAATTAGTGCCAGCCCAATTAATAGGGGGTCTTTTTGAAGCTCCGCGTCGGCGAGATAGATGCGATCTCGGGTACTGCTTCCGTCGCATTGTGCGAGGAGTTTTCTGCTGAACGTTCAGCCTCTATTCTTACGCTCGCTCCGCACGAAGTGCAGAACTGCTGGGTTGATGAGACTGTAGCTCCACAGGTGGTACAAAACATAGTGTAATAAGACTCGTCTCTGATGTGAAGAGGCACAGATGGCGGGTGAGCAACCTATGCCTTCGAGATCTGTAACTTGAAGCTAAGCGCCAAACGCGGTATCTCAGTTTCAAGTTGCGGATACACGAACTTGCCAGGGCAGAGAGTAGCTGACATATCTCGATGGCCAGATATCGGACGAGCGATGACTTTCGTTCCTGCCTTCCACTTGTTGCTACCGCGCGATTCAAATTCAACGGTCTTCTTCTGATCCAACTCGATCTGATATCGGTGGGCCAACCAGCCAAGTACTTTTGCGCAAGATTCGACCATTATGGTAGGGGGGCGAGTTGTTTCAAAGTTTCCAAGCAGGCACACGAGTTGCGCGAATCCCTGGCTCCCACCTGTTGCATCGGCCTCTACTGGTCCGGCGAGGCTCCCTGCTCGACCCTCCCACACCCCTCCGAACCGGTCAACGAAGAAGTTGTAGCAGACATCGGCCCACTTCTTGGAGCCAGTGTGAAACTGGTAAATCGATTGAATCTGCTGGGCGACTTGTGACTGTTTGTACGAGTTACTTGCTGCAGTGTGGTGTACGAGCAAGAACTTCACCGATGTCTCGGGACGAAGACCTTGCTTAGGTGGCAACTTCGCCCCCCATGTTGCGCGCGGAAAGATGTCAAGACCCTTCGTCACACTTACCTTGCTTGGCCTTTCGGTGGCGCGTGCAGTATGGCCTGGAATCAGCAATCCGGCGCTGCCCAATGCGAGTGCAGCCGTCGCTAGAAACTGTCGGCGCGTGGTAGCTGGCAAGCAGTCACCGCAGTCGCAGCTCATGAATCGAGTGGTCCGTATCTCACTGACCGGTCGCTTGAGTCAGTGGTGAGAGGTGCGACATAGCAGTT